>ENA-UAKZ01000577-UAKZ01000577.1-human-gut-metagenome-genome-assembly--contig:-NODE-577-length-13364-cov-5.141934_pt1 | contig 13364 bp, 11 predicted proteins | sample MGYA00243693_ERZ654454 | MGnify/ENA primary metagenome ERZ654454 (study PRJEB26926, sample SAMN06164508) | human gut metagenome | biome: ENVO:00009003; feature: ENVO:2100002; material: ENVO:00002003... | reverse complement strand
GCTGTCCGATGGTATAGTGAATCAGTCCCTTATGCCTTCCCAACACATTTCCACCGGCATCTACAAAATTACCTTCCGGGAAGGTCTGTCCGGTTTCTCTCTTAATATAAGAAGCGTAATCATTATCCGGAATAAAACATATTTCCTGACTGTCCGGCTTACTGGCAACCAGCAGCCCGATATCCTCTGCCATTTTGCGAATCTGCTCCTTATCATACTCCCCAACCGGCATCAGCGTCCTTGACAGCTGCTCCTGGGTTAGATTATATAAGGCATAGGTCTGGTCCTTTCCTGCTGCCGCAGACTTCTGCAGAGCATATCTTCCGTTCTCCAGCCGGCATACCCTTGCATAATGACCGGTTGCAATATAATCACATCCAAGCTCCACTGCCCTGTTTAAAAGCGCCTCCCACTTTACATAACGGTTGCAGGCTATACAGGGGTTAGGGGTTCTTGCATGAATATATTCATCTATAAAATAGTCAATTACGTTGTTTCTAAATTCCCGTTTAAAATTTAATACATAATAAGGAATATCCAGCCGGTCAGCTACACGTCTGGCATCATCAACAGCAGACAGTCCGCAGCAGCCGCCGTTTTCCGCCATGGCAAGCGGATCTTCATCCTGCCATATCTGCATGGTAACACCAATTACATCAAATCCCTGTTCTTTTAACAGATAGGCCGCTACAGAGGAATCCACACCTCCCGACATGCCAACTGCAACCTTTTTCTTCATATTGTATCCTCCAAACTGAAGCTGTTTTGTTTCCTGACAGGAATCACTGCTGAAAAGCCTTAATACTCTTCCTCTTCTTCCTCTTCACTGATATCATTTTTCGGTTTTGATAACCCTTCAATGGTAATTCCATTTTTCTCACAGTAATCCCATAACGCAGCATGAATCGCCTCTTCCGCCAATAAAGAACAGTGTACTTTAACCGGTGGAAGTCCGTCAAGCGCTTCCATAACCGCCTTGTTTGTAACCTCCAATGCCTCATAAATAGTCTTGCCCTTTACAAGCTCTGTTGCCATGGAACTGGTTGCCACTGCAGCGCCGCATCCAAAGGTCTTAAACTTCACATCCCGAATAACCTGGTTCTCATCAATATCAAAATAAATACGCATGATATCTCCACATTTTGCATTGCCTACGGTTCCCACACCGCTGGCATTTTCAATCTCTCCCACATTTCTCGGATTGGTAAAATGATCCATTACTTTCTCGCTGTACATGTTATCTTCCTCCTTCTATATTTCTACTGTTTATTTTTTATAAAATCCTCATAGAGCGGTGACATGGAACGGAGCTTTTCAACAATTTCTTTTATGTTGTCTGCCACATAATCCATTTCTTCCATGGTATTTTCTTCACCAAGAGTCATTCGGAGCGAACCATGGGCTATCTCATGAGGCAGTCCAATGGCAAGCAGCACATGGGATGGGTCCAGCGAACCGGATGTACAGGCAGAACCAGAAGAAGCACAAATCCCCTTCATATCCAGCATAATCAGCATGGATTCACCCTCCACAAACTGAAAGCTTAGGTTAACATTATTAGGCAGTCGCTTTGTCCGATGTCCGTTTAATCTGACATATGGCACCTCCGCCAATAAACGCCCAATTAAATAATCCCTCATTTCGACTTCTTTTTTTGTTCTTTCCTCCATGGTTGCAAATGCAATTTCCACCGCTTTGGCAAATCCTACAATACCGGTTACATTTTCCGTGCCTGCACGACGGGAACGCTCCTGTCCGCCACCATGTACAAAATTCCGGAGCTTTAAACCGGTGCGGATATACAGAAAACCAATTCCCTTCGGTCCATTCAGCTTGTGACCGGAAGCGCTCAGCATATCAATATGATACGCATCCACATCAATGGGAACCTGACCATATGCCTGCACTGCATCCGTATGAAACAGTATACCGTTTTCCTTGGCAATCTCACCAATTTCCTTAATCGGCTGAATTGTCCCAATCTCATTATTAGCAAACATGACAGATATTAAAATTGTATCCGGGCGGATTGCCGCCTTTAACTGGTCAAGCTTTACAATACCGTTTTCGTCCACATCCAGATAGGTCACTTCAAAGCCCTTGCTTTCCAGATATTGTGCCGTATGAAGGATTGCATGATGCTCAATCTTTGTTGTAATAATGTGTCTGCCCTTAGAAGCATATGCTTCTGCTGTGGACTTTAACGCCCAGTTGTCAGATTCTGATCCGCCTGCTGTAAAATAAATTTCATCACTCTTGGCACCTAAGCTTTTGGCAATGGTATCACGACATTGTGTAATCACCGCCTTATTTTTCTGGGAAAATGTATATACGCTGGATGGATTTCCAAAATTTTCCGTAAAATATGGCAGCATCGCCTCTACCACTTGTGGCCTTGCTGCTGTTGTGGCAGCATGATCTAAATAAATAAAATGTTTTTCTCCCATGGTTTCAACTCCTTTTTCTATATATCACAATTCACACCGGAACAATCTGATTTGCGCCGCATTTTCCGGTTATCCTCAACCAGTTCCCTCAGGTAAATGGAATCCACCGCACTCTGAATACTGTCATCAATCCGCTTCCAGACATTTTTCGTCACACAGCTCTTACTGCTGGAGCATCCGGCCTCACCTTTTAACCCTGTACAGTTTACCGGGGATAAATCACCCTCCAGCGCTCTTAAAATGTCGCCCACACTTATTTCGCTGCTGTCCTTTGCCAGCACATAACCGCCCTGGGCACCGCGGATGCTGGTAATCAAGCCAGCCTTCTTAAGCTTTGCCATCAATTGTTCCAAATAACTATCCGAAATAGACTGTCTGGCTGCAATATTTGCAATGGACTGGGGCATTTCTTCTGAAAAGTCCGCCAAATCAATCATCGCACGCAGACCATATCTTCCTTTTGTGGATAATTTCATATGCATCACCTCAATTCCCACTAAAATAGTCGGATATCACACTGATAATATAGCAGTGTTTCCTTATCCTGTCAAGTATGTAACCGCTATGGACACCAAATTATTTTCCAAAAACCATTCGTCTTCCCTGCAATTAAAAGTCCTTCATGCGAATATCTGCCATCCCAGCCTCATATATATAGCATACGAAATAAATTCAAAACGGAATGCTGAAACATGAATATGAAATCCCTTTTCTCCCGGTTAAAGCAATTATTCACAAAAAATCTTGTTATCAAAGGCACCCTGATTCTTACCATTGCCGGTTTTTCCACCCGGATTATTGGCTTCTATAATAGAATATTCCTCTCCGGTTTAATCGGTGCGAAGGAAATGGGCATATACCAGCTCATTTTCCCACTCTATATGGTAGCATTTTCCCTAACCACCTGCGGAAATGAACTGGCACTTACAAAGCTGGTATCTTCCTATAAAAGCAGAGGGGATATGCACACCGCAAAGGCATTTTTTAAAGCCTGTTTTGTAGTCAGCCTTGTTCTGGGACTTATCGTCAGTACTATTATGTACCGGAACGCAGACTGGTTATGCATCCACATATTAAATGCCCCAGAATGCAGTGGCTGTTTAAAAACTATCTGCTTCGGGATTCCCTTCATGGCAATGAAAGGCTCTATTCACGGTTATTTTCTCGGACTTGAAAGGTCCAGCGTACACGGTATATCGGACTTTTTAGAACAAACAGCAAAGGTACTGGGACTGTATCTTCTTGCAACTTACATCTGCATCCGGAACCAATATGATGCCTCCTTTGCCGTATGGGGCATTGTCATTGGAGAAATCATCGCTTTTCTGTATTCTGTCATGGCACTCATCCTACACAACAAAAAAAACAGTTTTCCTGCCAGCCGAAAACCGATTTATCCACGCCAGATTCTCCGGCTTTTTTTCAAGGACTCCGTGCCTCTCACCACAAACCGTCTGGCACTTACTGTACTACAGAGCATAGAGGCAATTATGATACCCACTGTACTGCTTCTTTATTACAAGGATTCCACCAAAAGTCTTGCCACTTACGGGGTTTTCTCTGGAATGGCATTTCCTTTTATTATGTTCCCCTCCACCATTACCAATTCCCTGTCAACCATGCTGCTTCCGGCAGTATCCTCCGCAAGTTCAACCCTAAATCGGAGCTATTTGTCAAAATTATGCGAAAAAAGTCTGCATTTCTGCCTGCTGATTGGCATGTTCTCTACCATTACCTTCTATATTTTCGGACCATGCATCGGGCAGCTTTTTTTCCAAAATAAAGAAGCCGGTATATATCTATACCAGCTTTCCTTCCTGTGTCCATTTATATATCTTGCAACCACTCTGGCAAGCATCTTAAACGGTCTTGGCTTTGCCACTCATAACCTGCTTCTGACCTTCATTGCCACAATAATACGAATTGGATTTATTCAATTTCTGGTTCCGGAAATCGGAATCACCGGTTATATAATCGGATTATTTACCAGTTACCTGTTCCTCACCATAACCTGTCTTCACAAGCTGGAAAAAGTAATTTCCTTCCGGCTCCATTTTCTGGAAAGTATATTCCTGCCGGGCTGTGTCTTCACCATCCTTGGAGCCCTCGCTTTTTGGATATATCAGAGAGCAGCCGTTCTGTTCACAGAGGCTTTTCCTGCTGTTATCCTGCTCATCGGGGTGATTGCGCTCTATGGAATTATCGGCTTCCTGCCATTTTTAATTATTATTTACAAAGCTCCCCGACAACCTCATTGATTACCTTGCCCTCTGCCTTTCCCTTTAATACCGGCATAACCTTCTTCATAATCATACCTTTGTTCTTTGATTCTACAACATCGGCAAACTGTTCTAAAATAAGAGCCTTTACCTCTTCAGCGCTCATCATGGCAGGAGCATATTCCTTAATCACATCATATCTTGCCTGGTATTCCTCCAATAAATCCGTTCTGTCCTTTGGACAGCTATCCAGCTGTTCCTTGGCGGTTTTAAGCTCCTTCAATATCACACGGTCTACCAGCTCCTCTTTAATATCATCCCGGCAGCCCTCATCAATTGCCACCTTTTTGACCGCTGAAATCACAGATGAAATGGAATCCTTTCTGGATTTATCTCTCGCCTTCATAGCTGCTACCATGTCTTTTTGTAATGTTTCTAACTGCATATTTTTTTCCTCTCTTTCTGTTTTGATTTTATAGGTAATTGTAAAACTCTATTTTTGAGGCATATTATACATCAGGTATGCGTTTATTACAACAATTCTGTCATACCTTAAATTTCTTCACCTGTTCCCTGTGGCTGTTTGCTATCTCATTCTGATAATCGGATGTTATTCCAATCTGCTCTAAATGCATGGCAACACTACTTAATTCTGCTCTCGCATCCACTAAGATTTCTCTTGCCTCATCCGATTTTTTTAACAGCATATTCAACCGCTCTACCATATCTTTATCCAGTGAACGGTTTTCCAAAATCTGCCTGACCACATCATCTATCTGCTCTGTCATTTCACCGGATTGCAATACCTTTACATTGATATTTTCGATTCTTTGACCGGATTTCCTGATAGCCAGAGAGACTTCTTCCCCTGTATCGCTGATGGTTGCTGATTCATCTATAATCTTTTCCATCAAATCACGCATCATAAACTGGGATTCATTTAATGCATCCATAGTTTCCCCAAACTCATCATTTTCCATTCCTTGGATGTCATCGGATATATTATACTCGGAAATACGTTTTGCCAGCCGCTGGATAGCTGTCAGCTTGCTGGTAAAATAATTGCTCATGCGGATTGTAATAAAAACCGCCACAATGACAGAAAGCAGCATAATCATACCTGTCATCCAAATTAAATTTTCATAAATCTGCTTATTCTCTTCATTCTTGCTCTGGGCATTGGCAGTGGCAAGCTCCACCACCGCTTCTATTAATTCATAGGTACAAGCCTTTGCAGGCATCAGTTCCTGCTCATAGGTGCCAAGAGCACCCTCTGTATCCCCCTTATTAATACTTTCCACAATACGGTCAATCTGCTTGTCAAAGGTCAGAATGCTAAGTCTGCACTGGTTATATCTCCGCTTCTCCAAATCCGTAATTTCCAACTGGGAATACTGCTCCATTAATATTCTGTTGTTTTCCTGAAGCTTTGCAATCTGCTCCACATATGCAGTGTGGTATTTAAGATTCAGATTACTCATCATACTGATTACACACTGGTCAATCTCCTTTACATTCTGGTTAATGGATTTTAAATATTCCACTGAATTCATATTATTAATATAGATTTCATTTCCATTGGAATACACTTCCCTGACATTATAAATGCCAATACTGCCAACCACCAGAATCAGTGCCACAATTGAAAAATAGCTTAGCAGAAGTTTTTTTTGTATACTCATCCCTGATTTTTTCTCCGTCATACTACCTACTCCTCCCCACTGTCTGCAGCTTTCCCCAAAGGATAAAGAAGCCACTGGGTATCCTCGTCGTACAGATTATCCCTGTCAACATATGTAGCACCGGTATCAATTTTTTCATCTACATCCTTACCATCCAATACCTTATTGATGTTGCGAACCCCCAGATATCCCATATTATAAGGATTCTGTACCACCATACCGTCAATAGCCCCGTCTGCCAGATAAGCAATCTCGTCATCCGAAGAATCAAATCCTATCACACATATACGGTTCTCTAAATGCTTCTCCCTGATTGCTGCCGCCACACCCACTGCACAACCCTCATTGGGACCGTATATGCATTTTAAGTCAGGATATTTTTCAATAAACTCCAGTGCCTGTTTTTTGGCAAGCTCCGGGTCACCTTCACAATAAGAGATACCCACAACCTCTATCCGGTTCCCGTATTTTTCTTCTATCTCATTTATAAAGCCTGCTTTTCTTTCAATTGCAGTCTGGGCGCCCTCCACATAAGATACAATAGCCACCTTGCCTTCCCCATTGATAAGACTGGCTGCGTTTCTTGCCGCAATGGCACCTGCGCTTTGATTATTGGTGCCGATGGTTGCCACCCTGCTCTCCGTGGACACATCTGAATCAAAGGTCAATACCGGTATTCCCTTATTTACTGCCTTGTCAATGACATGATTCAACCGTTCGGTATCCAGGGGCGCCAGTACAATGGCATCTGCCTGATTTTCAATTGCCTGTTCCACCATATCAATCTGTAAATCAATCTGGGATTCATCCTCCGGTGCCTCAAAGGTTATCCGGATATCCAGTTCTTCACCGGCATCCCTTGCTCCCTGCTCTACCGTTTTCCAGAATTCGTGCTGAGAGCCCTTACATATAACTGCGATATAACGTTCCTCCCGGTTCTGCGTCTCAAGACCTTGTCCACAACCGGTTAGCAATGCACATGCAAGCATGCCCGCTGTCAGAACAAATCGTTTCATTTTCCTATTCCTCTCCTGGTAATCCATCCAGATATCCTCCCTCCAGACGTTCTATTACTTCTTCTTTCGGTACTGGTTTTGAGAAATAATACCCCTGCAGATAATCAGCCCCCATAGCTGTAATAATATCTGCCATTTCAGAATCCTCAATTCCTTCCGCCACAACCTTTAAATTAATATCCTTAAACATAGCGATTGTATTTTCTAAAACCATTCGTGACGTTACCTTCTTCATGGCTGCCCATACAACATATTTATCAATCTTGACAATGGAAAAAGGTAAATCCACCAGATAATTAATGTTGGAATATCCCGAACCATAGTCATCCAGCGAAAATGTAATATCTATAAGGGAAAGCCTTGCCATATTACGAATCAGTCTTTCCTCAGAGTAAGCGGCAGCACTCTCTGTAATCTCCAGATTAATCATTTCCGGTGGAACACAATATTGCTCCATTACACTCTTTATATCATCGTAAATTTTATCCTGCATACACTGCACAACAGAGAGATTTACCTCTATAAATTCAATTCCTTTACTTTTGAGATTGTACTGCTTAATAAAACGGCATACCTCCTCAAGCACCAGTATACCAATCTGAACTATCGTTCCATTCTGTTCTGCAATACGAATAAACTCCTCTGGCGATACATAACCATATCCTGGAACATTCAGCCTTGCCAATGCTTCCATGGAGTGAAATTTCCCGCTTTTCGTATCGTAAATCGGCTGGTAATGTACCTCAAACTGTCCTGCCTCAATGGAAGCCATCATTGCCTGTTCAATCGCCTTCTGCCTGACAATTTCTCTCACTGCAGCCTCATCCACCTCAAAATACTGACCCTTTCCTTTGGCTTTTGCCTGGTTAACTGCATATTCAATCGCCTGAATCAGTTCCCCCTTGTCATGATGAATGGTATGTATCAGACAAATACAGGCGGAAAGCTCTACCTCTGTATCGTGAAATACAAATGATTTTTTTATAATTTTTCGGATACGGTCTAACTCCTTGGCACCTTCCGTCCTCTCCTCCAGTACAATAACAAAGGTATCTCCGCCAAAACGGAACACTCTGGAATCCGAATACTCTTCCTGCAGGGCAGCTACCAGCATGTGCATCAGTTCATTTCCACCCTCCATGCCGTAAATCTCATTTATGATTTTAAAATTGTCCAGTGCCATAACAAAAATCTGTTCCGGCATCCCTTTTTCCCCTGATTCCCTGATATGAAAAGTAAACGCCTCACGATTCAGGGCGCCTGTAGTAGAATCCACATAGGTCACCAGGTTTTCGCTGGTGAGATACATAATAAATACCGATAATGCCGTTCCCACGCCGGAAAGCATATAATTCGGAATAACAAACTGAACTGCTGTCGGGAGAAATGCTATAAGAATCATAACACATACAAGCATACACTGCTTCCGTTTTAAAATTTTTCTGGAAAGAACGGCATAGATTATGGTTCCAATGGAATAAAGCGCCGCATTTAGATACAAATAGCTGTGCAGTATGCCGTGATGATAACCGCTCTTATCAAAATAGAAGATGAAACCGGTTCCCACACTGGACAGCACCAAAGCCACACCAAAGAAGGCCGGCAGATATGCCAGCCATAACAGACGCCTTTGACCTCCCTTTATCTGCTGCACTTTAAAATAGACATATTGCATAAACATAGTGGGAATCAGACACTGCATCACAAGAAAAACGGTATTCAGTAAATAATTCAGCCAAATAGGCAGCGTTTCATAATATGCAATTGTGTAGCAGGTCAGCACATCCAGACATATGTTTATAAAACATGCAGTCAGATATACCCGGAACATTTTTGACTGAAAATCCTCCAGCCGTTTTCTGGTAATCGAAAGAATAATCAGTATGGCCAAAAAAACGGCAGAACAAATTTCATAATCCACATTATAATACATATATAACCCTTCCCATATTCCCCAAACGACTTCTCTCTTCTACCAGTAAATTCCATTTAAATATATATTATTATAATTTTGATATACATTTTTGTCAATAATTTACAACTGTCCCTGCTGTACTCAAAAATGGTCCAGCGGACCATTTTTTCATATGCTTGACAGCTAAGAATTTCTACAGCACATATGGAGTTACCTGATATACGTAGTAGTTCAGCCAGTTAAAATATAACATATTTGCATGACAACGCCAGGATTTGACAGGCTTATTATCCGGATTATCCTCTGGATAATAATTACACGGAATCTCCGGATGGATGCCCTTGTCCACATCCCGCTTATACTCCTGGTCTAAGGTCATGGTGTCATATTCCGGATGTCCTGTAACAAAAATATTCTTTCCTCCCTCTGCAATAATCAGGTATGGTCCCGTTACATCACTTTCCGATACAATTTCCAGCTTATCATTGGCAAGGATATCCTCCCTGCTGACACCGGTATACCGTGACTGGGGAACCAGAAAAGAATCATCAAAGCCCCGCACCAGAGGTGTCTTCTTGTGGAAGGTATAATGCTTATAAATACCGGAAATTTTCTTTGGCAAATCATATTTTCTAACACCGTAGCGGTAATAAAGACCCGCCTGTGCTCCCCAGCAGATATGAAGGGTAGAAGTTACATTCGTTTCAGACCAGTCCATTATCTTAGTAAGCTCATCCCAGTACTCCACCTCTTCAAAATCCATTTTCTCCACCGGTGCACCGGTGATAATCATGCCGTCAAACCGACGGTGCTTAATCTCCTCAAAGGTAGTGTAAAACCGCTCCAGATGCTTTCTTGCCACATTTTTTGATTCATAGGTGCCGGTGCGGATAAAGGAAATATTAACCTGTAACGGCGTATTTGCAAGACTTCTGAGAAGCTGAAGCTCCGTATCCTCTTTAAGGGGCATCAAGTTGAGAATTACCACCTCCAGTGGACGGATATCCTGACTCATGGCCCGGTCTGCATCCATTACAAAGATATTCTCTTCCTCTAAAATTTTCTTTACTGGTAAATCATTGTCTATTCTGATTGGCATTGCTATTCCTCTTTTCTTTAATACTTCATTATCTAGAATGTTAACCCTCTGCAAGCTTCAAAAAATCCTGTTCTGATAGAATGGGAATTCCCAATTCATTCGCCTTTTTGTTTTTGGAAGACCCGGACGTTGTATCGTTATTAATCAGATAGTCTGTATTTTTTGAAACGGAGCCGGTTACCCTGCCACCCAATTTCTCAATATAATCCTTTAATTCACTGCGGTTTACAAAATGCTCCACACTGCCCGTAATCACAAAGATTTTTCCCTCCAGCGTCAGATTGCCGGATGCCTCATCTTTTTCAAAAACAATTTCTTCCAGCAGCCTTCTGACAATCTGCATCCGCTCCACGTTCCTGAAAAAATCATGAAATGTACTGGCAAGTACTTCCCCAATTCCGTCGATTGCTGTAAGCTCCTCTACATCGGCTGAAGCAATTGCTTCAAAATCCTGGTTAAAATGTGCTGCAATCACCTTGGCATTGGCAAGCCCGATTCCCCCAATTCCAAGACTGTATATAAACTTTGCCACGGACACCCTGCGGGCGTTCTCAATGGAATCCATAAGATTATCATAGGATTTCTCCCCGAACCCTTCCATCGTGACAATTTCTTCTCTGTGCTGTTTTAGATGGAAGATATCTGGCAGGCTCTTTAAAAAACCATGTGCTATAAACTTCTCCAGGGTTGCATCCGAGAGACCGTCAATGTTTAAGGCATTTCTGGACACAAAATGGGAGAAGCCCTTTATCTGCTTGGCACTGCATTCCGGATTCATACAGTACAGGGACTGCACACCGTTTACGTCTTTAAGAGTAGTTTCTTTTCCACAGGCAGGACAGACAACCGGAAGCTCTAAATCATTACTTCTGGTAAGGTTTTCCGCCACCTGGGGAATAATCATATTGGCTTTATATACTGTGATTTTGTCGCCAATACCCAGACCCAGTGTCCGCAAAATGCTGACATTGTGCAGGCTTGCTCTGGTCACTGTGGTTCCCTCCAGCTCCACCGGCTCAAAGATTGCAACCGGATTAATCAGCCCGGTTCTTGACGGCGACCACTCTACCTCTGTAAGAGTTGTTTCTGCCAGTTCATCTGCCCATTTAAAGGCAATGGAGTCCCTTGGAAATTTTGCGGTTCTTCCAAGGCTTTTTCCATAAGCAATATCATTATAGGAAAGCACCAGTCCGTCAGAGGGAATATCATTGTCAGGAATCCTGGCTGCAAAATCCATAACATAGGCTTCCAGCGTATCCCGTTTCACTATAAAGTGCTCCACTACATCAAAGCCCTGTGCTTTTAACCATGCAAATCTTCCAGCCATGGTATTATCAAATCCATATTCCGCAATCTGTTTTGAATCCAGCACATCCTCCACCAGAACAAAGGCATAAAAGTGTACATTCCTCTTTGCCGTAATCTCATTGTTTAACTGTCTGACCGAACCGGAACACAAATTTCTCGGATTTTTATATTTATCCTCAATATTGGTAATCTCTTCATTCATTCGGTTAAAATCCGAATATTTAATCACGGCTTCTCCCCGGAGAACCAGCCGTTTCTTATATGGTATTGTCCGCGGTATATTCACAAAGGTTTTTGCATTATTGGTAATAACCTCGCCGATTTCCCCATTTCCTCTTGTCACTGCATTGACAAGCTCGCCATTCTCATAGGTAAGAACCACGGTAAGACCGTCTAATTTCCATGAGAGAACTCCCTCATGCTCCCCAAGCCAGCTGACCAGTGCCGGAACCTCCTTAGTTTTATCCAGAGAAAGCATAGGGGACTGGTGCGGCTGTTTTTCCAGCTCGCTAAGCACCTCATAGCCGACATGAACGGTTGGGCTGTTCGCCAGGACAATTCCGGTCTCCTTCTCCAGCGCCACCAGTTCATCATATAATTTATCATACTCCAAATTGGACATAATCTCTGTATCTCTTTGATAGTAAGCCTTGGAGGCTTCATTCAATACAGCGACCAATTCCTTTAACCGCTTTCTTTTTTCCATATCCGATTCCTCATTTTCCATCATAAATTAATTCTTTTTTTCAGCTCCGAAAGCTCCTCTTTTGTTGCCTGCCGGATTTCTCCCGGTTTCATATCTCCAAGCTTAATATTCACAACACGGATGCGGGAAAGCCCGGTCACCCTGTAATTGAAATGCTCACACATCCGCCGAATCTGACGGTTATATCCCTGAGTCAGTACAATAGAAAAGGAGTGGTCTCCCAGCTTTTTAACCTTGCACTCTCTTGTCACAACCCACTGCTCCCTGCCCGGTTCATAAATCCGTACACCCTTCGCCATTCCCTCTAAAAAATCCTCTGTGAGCATACGGTTAACGGAAACCACATATTCCTTTTCATGCCGGTTTTTTGCCCTGGAAATCTCATTACATAAATCGCCATCATTGGTAAGCAGCAGCAGCCCCTCCGAATCCTTATCCAGTCTCCCCACATACTTCAGGTCGGAGTCCAGTGGAAAATTTTTAAAAATTCCTGATGTATCGCCTCTGTGTGAAGTACAGGCATACCCTTTAGGCTTATAAAAAACAACTAATTTAAAAGGCTCTCTATGCCGGACTATCTTTCCGTTGACAGTAACCGTATCCTCTTCTCCAACCCGCATTCCCATATCGGCAGGTATTCCATTTACCAGTACCTTTCCGGCAGCTATCCACTCATCTGCTTTTCTTCTGGAGCATAATCCGGATGCACTTATATATTTATTAAGTCTTATTGTGTCACTCATATGATTCCCTTATTCCTCTAAAATCCATTTAATTCCTCGGAAGCTGCACCGCCTGTCATCAGCATATATTCCCTTCTCTCTGCATACAGCTCTGCCCATGTAACCTGTTCATAGCCAACTAATGGATAAATCAACAAAACGCCCGGAATTGCCAGTATACCACAGGAAATCAGCGCAAGCACCAGCTCTTCCAAAATAAATACCAGCACCCAGCCGATAAAAGATAAAT
>ENA-UAKZ01000569-UAKZ01000569.1-human-gut-metagenome-genome-assembly--contig:-NODE-569-length-13468-cov-5.608067_pt1 | contig 13468 bp, 10 predicted proteins | sample MGYA00243693_ERZ654454 | MGnify/ENA primary metagenome ERZ654454 (study PRJEB26926, sample SAMN06164508) | human gut metagenome | biome: ENVO:00009003; feature: ENVO:2100002; material: ENVO:00002003... | reverse complement strand
GTTATGATAAATATTCAAAATATATATTTTATTTATACTGTACTTTGTGGTATGATAAACAACGAGAATAGCATTATAAAATAATTTCAATTGGAAAAGGAGCGAAGTGTTATGGGAATGACAATGACACAGAAAATCTTAGCTGCACATGCCGGTTTGGCGGCTGTTGAGGCAGGACAGTTAATTGAGGCAGATTTGGATTTAGTATTAGGAAATGATGTGACAACACCGGTGGCAATCCACGAGATGGATAAGTTTAAGACAGACAAGGTGTTTGACAAGGATAAGATTGCAATGGTATTGGATCATTTTACACCGAATAAGGATATTAAGAGTGCAGAGCACTGCAAATGTGTGAGAGAATATGCCTGTGCCCAGAATATCACCAATTTCTTTGACGTTGGGGAAATGGGTATTGAACACGCATTACTTCCGGAAAAAGGTTTGATTGTGGCAGGCGAGACCTGTATCGGTGCGGATTCCCATACCTGTACCTACGGTGCGTTGGGAGCATTTTCCACCGGCGTTGGTTCTACCGATATGGCGGCTGGCATGGCTACCGGAAAAGCATGGTTTAAGGTGCCTTCTGCTATTAAGTTTGTATTGACCGGTAAGCCTGGGAAATGGGTGAGCGGCAAGGATGTTATTTTACATATCATCGGTTTAATCGGTGTGGACGGGGCGCTTTACAAGTCTATGGAATTTGTGGGAGACGGTATTGCAAACCTTTCCATGGATGACCGTTTCACCATGGCGAATATGGCAATTGAGGCGGGTGCCAAAAATGGTATCTTCCCGGTGGATGAGAAGACAGTCGAGTATATGAAGGAGCATTCCGTAAAGGAATATAAGATTTATGAGGCAGACGAGGATGCCGTGTATGACGAGACTTATACCATTGATTTGAGTAAATTGGAGCCTACAGTGGCATTTCCGCATTTGCCGGAGAATACAAAGCCAATCAGCGAAGTGCCGGAGATTAAGATTGACCAGGTGGTAATCGGTTCCTGTACCAACGGACGGATTGAGGACTTAAGAGTTGCCGCTAAGGTTTTGGAGGGAAGAAAATGTGCGAAAGGACTTCGCGTCATCGTAATTCCTGCAACCCAAGCAATTTATTTACAGGCGATGGAGGAAGGGCTGCTTAAGATATTTATTGAAGCCGGCGCAGTAGTTTCTACACCGACCTGTGGTCCGTGTCTTGGGGGACATATGGGAATCCTTGCGGCAGGAGAGAAGGCTGTGGCGACCACAAACCGTAACTTTGTAGGACGTATGGGACATGTGGATTCGGAGATTTATCTGGCTTCACCGGCAGTAGCGGCAGCCTCTGCGGTAACGGGTAAAATTTCCTGTCCTTGTGAACTTGCGTGATGGCAATGAGCAGTGCGTGTATAAGAATGAGATTGTCCTTAGGCAAGTTTACTTGCCTAAGGATAGTATCGTTCTTATACACATAGGGCGAAGCCCGCGACCGAGCCGGTAGGCGAGGTGGACGGCAACAAAAATATTTGACGACCGAGCCGATAGGCGAGGTGCATGGCAACAAAAATATTTGACGACCGAGCTGGTAGGCGAGGTGGACGGCAACAAAAATATTTGATAACAATTAGGAGGTAATATGGCTATGAAAGCACATGGAACAGTACATAAATATGGAGATAACGTGGATACAGATGTTATCATTCCTGCAAGATATTTAAATTCATCTGACCCGGCAGAGCTTGCAAAGAGCTGTATGGAGGATATTGACAAGGATTTTGTAAAACGGGTAAAGCCGGGAGACATCATGGTGGCAAACAAGAATTTTGGCTGTGGTTCTTCCAGGGAGCATGCACCCATTGCCATTAAGGCGAGCGGTATCAGCTGTGTCATTGCGGAGACCTTTGCGAGAATTTTTTACCGGAATGCAATCAATATCGGTCTTCCGATTATTGAGTGTCCGGAGGCTGCAAAAGGAATTGATGCCGGTGATGAGGTGGAGATTGATTTTGACAGTGGTATGATTTATAACAGGACAAAGGGAACGGAGTTCAAGGGGCAGGCGTTTCCGCCATTTATGCAGGAGATTATCAAGGCTGAGGGACTAATAAATTATATTAACAATAAGTAGAAGAGGAGAAGAAAGCAAATGAAGAACGGGTGGGGAAAGATATTTTGTATTATATGTATGGTGATAGCAGGATGTATGGTGACAGGAAACATGTCTCTTGCCGAGCAGTCAGGTGATTACAGGTATGAGGTGCTGTCAGATGGGACAGCGAAGCTTACGGATTATAGTGGCAGCAATCCGGAAAAAATTCCGGCTTCCATTGATGGACGAATCGTAACGGTAATAGGAGAAAGATTGTATTTTTCCAAGCCGTTAAAGGATAACACAATTCCGGCAACGGTAAGGGAGATAGAAGATTTTGCATTTGGCTATGCAAAGGCGAAAAATATTGTTATGCCATCTACCGTAAAGAAATGTGGAAGTGATATATTTTTTAATGCAAAGCTGGAATCTGTTGTTTTGGAAGAGGGATGGACAGAGATTCCAGCGGGGATGTTTTCGGGCTGTGATAATTTAACATCTGTAAAGCTTCCGGAATCGCTTTGTTATATCAGAGAGGACGCATTCTCATTTGGCGGGACGATTCCTGAGCTGGTGTTGCCAGCAGGACTATTAGAAATTGGAGAGGATGCATTTTATGCGACAGATATTACAAAGCTTGTGGCAAAGTGTAAAAATGTAAAATTAGAAGAAGAAGCATTTAATGGATGTACTGTAAAACAGCTGCAATGCTATTACAATTCAGCAATATATAAAGAATATAAGGATTCTGACAAGACAAAGATTTCTTTTATTGACAATCCGGTTTTCTTCCAAAAGAAAAAGGTTACATTAGGGGTTGGTGCAGAGACAACATTAAAGCTTACAGGTAAAGGAACAGTTAAATGGAAATCTTCAAATAAGAAGATAGCTTCTGTCAGTAAAAAAGGTGTTGTAACAGCGAAGAAAACGGGAACAGTGACCATAACAGCAACTTGTAATGGCAAGAAGGCTACCTGTAAGGTGAAGGTTAAAAAGAATGAACGTAAGCTGGAATATTATTCTACAAAGGCATCTTCCTATGCATATAACCAGACACTTTTGGGCTTTAAGAAAATAAAGAGAGATTCTAAAGGCAATTATGTGTTAAGTGGTCATTTGATTAATACATTTGGTTCTTCTACGTCCTATGCAAAGAATTTAGTGATTAAGGTGTATAAGAACGATAAATTGATTGCAAAGCAAACCTTCAAACGATGGAATGTAAGAGTGGGGGCTCATTCTTCAAAAGCAATAACGCTTACCATTAAAAAGAAGAATATCAGAAAAAAGAAAACAGATTTAACAACTGGCAGCATTCGTGTTGTGGTTGCCGGAGGCAGAATTTTTTAATTGCCAAGCTCAAAGGAAATTGATGCCGATGACGAGGTGGAGATTGATTTTGACAGTGATATAATGATAAAATGGCAGATGGGAGGCTTATATGAAAATTGTACTTCAAAACGGTGATGGACCGACCAGTAATATTAAGAAGAAAGGGAAGGAAGAAGAATGAATTATAATTTAGCGGTAATTAAGGGTGACGGAATCGGACCGGAAATCGTCACCGAGGCAATGAAGGTATTGGATAAGATTGGAGAGAAATTCGGTCATACCTTTCAATATGACCAGCTTTTGATGGGAGGCTGCTCCATTGATGCCTGTGGAGTACCCCTTACGGATGAGGCGGTGGAACGGGCGAAGAAGGCGGATGCAGTGCTTCTTGGTTCTATTGGTGGCAATACCAGCACTTCACCGTGGTACAAATTGGAGCCGTCTTTAAGACCAGAGGCGGGACTTTTGAAAATCCGTAAGGAGCTTTCATTGTTTGCAAATTTAAGACCGGCACTTTTGTATCCGGAGTTAAAGGGTGCATGTCCGCTAAAGGAAGAGATTGCAGACAGAGGCTTTGATATGATGATTATGCGTGAGCTTACTGGCGGATTATACTTTGGTGAGCGCAAGACCATAGAGGAGAACGGCAAGAAGAAAGCAATTGATACTTTAACCTATTCCGAGGATGAAATCAGAAGGATTGCAATCCGGGGTTTTGACATTGCCATGAAGAGAAGAAAGAAAGTAACTTCTGTCGATAAAGCGAATGTGCTGGATTCCTCAAGGCTCTGGAGGGCGGTTGTCAATGAAGTGGCAAAGGATTATCCGGAGGTAGAGGTGGAGCATATGCTGGTGGATAACTGTGCCATGCAGCTGGTAAAGGACCCTGCACAGTTTGATGTGATTTTAACCGAGAATATGTTTGGCGATATTTTATCCGACGAGGCGTCTATGGTAACAGGCTCCATCGGAATGCTGGCTTCCGCTTCTCTAAATGAGACGAAGTTTGGTATGTATGAGCCAAGCGGCGGCTCTGCACCGGATATTGCGGGACAGAATAAAGCGAATCCAATCGCAACGATTCTCTCCGCAGCAATGTTGCTCCGTTTTTCATTGGATTTAGACAAAGAAGCAGATGCCATTGAGGCGGCGGTAAAACAGGTTCTTAAAGAGGGTTACCGCACCTGTGATATCGTATCGGAGGGAACAACCTTAGTCAGCACGACCGAGATGGGTGATTTGATTGCAGAGAGGATATAGATACATTTCCAGACTCAAAACAGTAAAATACCTTTTTCGAGCAATGGATAAGTGATAACTTCAAATTTAATAAAGAAGGAGACGATAATGATGAAAAGTGATAATGTAAAAACAGGTATGCAGCAGGCTCCGCACAGAAGCCTTTTTAACGCCCTCGGTATGACCGAGGAAGAAATGAAAAAGCCATTAGTAGGTATTGTATGTTCCTACAATGAGATTGTTCCGGGACATATGAACTTAGATAAGATTGCCCAGGCAGTGAAAATGGGAGTTGCCATGGCTGGTGGTACACCTGTTATGTTCCCGGCAATTGCAGTATGTGACGGGATTGCCATGGGACATATCGGAATGAAATATTCTCTGGTGACAAGAGATTTGATTGCAGATTCTACGGAATGTATGGCAATTGCCCACCAGTTTGATGCACTGGTCATGATTCCAAACTGTGACAAGAATGTACCGGGACTTTTGATGGCGGCAGCAAGGGTTAATGTACCTACTGTATTTGTATCCGGCGGTCCAATGCTTGCCGGTCATGTGAAGGGACATAAGACCTCCCTTTCCTCTATGTTCGAGGCAGTGGGCTCCTATGCGGCAGGCACCATGAGTGAAGAGGATGTAAACGAGTTTGAGTGCAAGGCATGTCCGACCTGTGGCTCCTGTTCCGGTATGTATACAGCCAATTCCATGAACTGTTTAACAGAGGCTCTGGGTATGGGACTTCCGGGAAATGGAACCATTCCGGCAGTATATTCCGAGAGATTAAAGCTTGCAAAGCATGCAGGTATGGCGGTTATGGATATGTATAATAAGAATATCCGTCCACGAGATATCATTACAAAGGAAGCAATCATGAATGCGCTGACCGTGGATATGGCACTGGGCTGTTCCACCAACTCCATGTTACATATTCCGGCAATCGCCCATGAGATTGGCTTTGATTTTGATATTTCCCTGGCAAATGAGGTAAGCGCAAAGACACCGAACCTCTGCCATTTAGCTCCGGCAGGACCTACCTATATGGAGGACTTAAATGAAGCTGGCGGTGTCTATGCGGTAATCAACCAGTTAAAGAGTGCGGGCTTAATCAATGAGGATTGTATGACGGTAACCGGTAAGACAATCGGTGAAGCGGTAGAAGGTCATAGAAATAAGAATCCAGAGGTTATCCGTCCAATGGATAACCCATACAGTACCACAGGCGGTCTTGCTGTATTAAAGGGTAACCTTGCACCGGACGGCTCTGTTGTTAAGCGTTCTGCAGTGGTTCCAGAGATGATGAAGCATGAGGGTCCGGCAAGGGTATTTGATTGTGAAGAGGATGCAATCGAAGCCATCAAGGGCGGTAAAATTGTGGCAGGAGACGTTGTGGTAATCCGTTACGAGGGTCCAAAGGGTGGTCCGGGCATGAGAGAGATGTTGAATCCAACCTCTGCCATTGCCGGTATGGGACTCGGTTCTTCCGTGGCACTAATTACAGACGGACGGTTTTCCGGAGCCAGCCGTGGTGCTTCCATCGGTCATGTTTCGCCGGAGGCAGCAGTGGGCGGTCCGATTGCCTTTGTGGAGGAAGGAGATATCATTAAGATTGATATTGACAACCACAGCTTAGAGCTGGATATCTCAGAGGAAGAAATGGCAAGGAGAAAGGCAGAATGGACACCGAGAGAGCCTAAGGTGACTACCGGTTATCTTGCAAGATATGCTAAAATGGTAACCTCCGGAAACCGCGGGGCAGTCTTAGAGTTTTGATACGCTTATATGTTATTGCTGCAAGAAATCATAAGGACGCTTCGCCATCTATTTAAACAATAAAAACACTTGCATTATAGTGCCCGCCTCATTATAATAGACAGAATGAGATAAGATGATGTGGGAATTAAGATAAAAGGAGAGAAGTATGTTATGAAACAGTTAACAGGTTCAGAAATCATAATCGAATGTCTGAAGGAGCAGGGAGTTGATACCGTATTCGGTTATCCGGGAGGTACAATTCTCAACGTATATGATGCCCTTTACATGCATCAGGATGAAATTACGCACATTTTAACCTCTCATGAACAGGGGGCGGCTCATGCTGCAGATGGTTATGCGAGAGCAACAGGAAAAGTTGGAGTATGTATGGCAACCTCTGGTCCTGGTGCCACGAATTTAGTGACAGGTATTGCAACTGCATATATGGACTCTGTTCCTATGGTTGCTATTACTGCAAATGTAGGCGTTTCCCTGCTTGGCAAGGATTCCTTTCAGGAGGTTGATATTGCAGGAGTGGTTATGCCGATTACAAAGCACAGCTTTATCGTTAAGAATATTCACGAGCTGGCAGATACCATCCGCCGTGCATTTAAGATTGCAAAGAGTGGAAGACCCGGACCGGTGCTTGTGGATGTCACAAAGGATGTAACGTCAAACCTTGCAGATTATGAGTATAAGAAACCGGAAGAGATTGTTCCGGTTACCAATACGATTAAGGAATCCGATATGGAAGAGGTTGCAAGGCTGATTAAAAAATCAAAGAAGCCATTTATTATGGTAGGCGGCGGTGTGGTTGCATCCGATGCCTATAAGGAATTCAGAGAGTTTGCAAAGCTTTTGGATGCGCCGGTTTGTGATACCTTGATGGGTAAGGGTGTTATGGATGGTAATGACCCACACTATACCGGTATGGTAGGTATGCATGGTACAAAAACCTCCAACTTTGGTGTAACGGCGTCCGATTTATTAATTGTTGTGGGCGGACGTTTCTCAGACCGTGTAATTGGCAATGCGAAGAAGTTTGCCAATGATGCAAAGATTGTACAGATTGATATTGATGCTGCGGAGATTAACAAGAATATTGTTGTGGATGCAAGCATCGTAGGAGACGCAAAGGAAGTACTGGCAAGACTGAATCAGATTATTGAGCAGAAGGACAACAAGGAGTGGCTGGAGGAAATTGCTGCATTGGAGAAGAAGTTCCCGAGTACATATCCGACCGATATTTTAACGGGTCCAACGGTTATATCCAAGATTTATGAAATGACCAAGGGCGATGCCATAATTACAACAGATGTGGGACAGCATCAGATGTGGGCAGCCCAGATGTACAAATACAAAGAGCCAAGACAGCTGTTGACCTCTGGAGGACTTGGAACCATGGGATATGGGCTTGGTGCATGTATCGGTGCAAAGGTTGGAAGAAGAGATAAGGTAGTGGTTAATATTGCAGGAGACGGCTGCTTCCGCATGAATATGAATGAGATTGCAACGGCAGTACGTTATAATATTCCGATTATCCAGGTGGTTATTAACAACCATGTGCTGGGTATGGTACGCCAGTGGCAGACATTGTTCTATGATAAGAGATATTCCAATACCGTTTTGAATGATGCGGTTGATTTTGTTAAGGTTTCAGAAGGTATGGGAGCCATGGCATTTAAGGCATCTACCATTGCTGAGTTTGAAGCTGCATTTAAGCAGGCACTGGAAGCCGGAAGACCTTGTGTGATTGATGCGCAGATTGATGAGGATGATAAGGTTTGGCCAATGGTTGCCGCTGGAAAGCCAATCTCAACCTGCTTCTCAGAGGAAGATTTGGAAAAATAGGGCAGCAGAAGAAAAAAGAGAAGAACAATGTAAATTAATTGTTTCTAAGCTGCAAAAGCAAACGTATAATAATATAAGGAACATATAGGAGGATATGAAATGGAAAGAGTTTACAATTTTTCAGCAGGACCGTCTGTATTGCCGGAGGTAGTGTTAAAGCAGGCAGCAGAAGAGATGCTTAACTACAATGGTACGGGTATGAGCGTTATGGAAATGAGCCATCGTTCTAAGGCATTTGAGGAGATTATCCAGAGTGCGGAACAGGATTTAAGGGATTTATTAGAGATTCCTGATAATTATAAGGTGTTGTTTTTACAGGGTGGCGCATCCCAGCAGTTTGCGGCAATTCCAATGAATCTGATGAAAAATGGTGTTGCAGATTATATTATTACCGGACAGTGGGCAAAGAAAGCCTTTGAGGAAGCGAAGAAATATGGCAATGCAAAGGCAATTGCATCCTCTGCCGATAAGACTTTTTCCTATATTCCGGATTGCAGTAATCTGGATATTGATGATGATGCAGATTATGTTTATATCTGCCATAACAATACAATTTATGGAACGACTTATAAAAAGCTCCCAAATACAAAGGGCAAGATTTTAGTGGCAGACATGTCTTCTGATATTTTGTCACAGCCGGTTAACGTAGAGGATTATGGACTGATTTACTTTGGTGTTCAAAAAAATGTTGGTCCTGCCGGAGTTGTGGTGGTAATCATCCGTGAAGATTTAATCCGTGATGACGTAATGGAGGGAACTCCAACCATGTTAAAATATAAAACCCAGGCAGATGCAGATTCTTTATATAATACACCACCATGCTATGGCATTTATATCTGTGGCAAGGTATTTAAATGGGTAAAGGAGATGGGTGGTCTTCCTGCGATGAAGATTCATAATGAAAAGAAGGCTGCAATCCTTTATGATTTCCTGGATTCTTCTAAGTTATTCAGGGGTACGGTTGTAAAGGAGGACCGTTCTTTGATGAATGTTCCTTTTGTAACAGGTGACGAGGAGTTAGATGCAAAGTTTGTAAAGGAAGCTACGGCAGCAGGCTTTGTGAACTTAAAGGGACACAGAACAGTAGGCGGTATGCGAGCTTCTATCTATAATGCAATGCCGATTGAAGGCGTAGAAAAGCTCGTAGAGTTTATGAAGGAATTTGAGAAAAATAACATGAAGTAAAGAGTATGAAAGGAGTCATCATGACGAAAGTAAATTGTTTAAATCCTATCGCTGCCTGCGGTTTGGATTTGTTTTCTGATAACTATGAAATTGTGGACAGCATGGAAAATGCAGATGCCATTTTGGTGCGTTCCGCTTCTATGCATGATCTTGACTTGCCGGAGCATCTTACCGCAGTTGCAAGGGCCGGTGCCGGTGTAAACAATATTCCGCTGGACAAATGTGCCGAGAAGGGTATTGTTGTATTTAATACACCGGGTGCCAATGCTAATGGTGTAAAGGAAATTGTTGTTGCAGGTCTTCTTCTTGCATCCCGTGACCTGATAGGCGGCTATAACTGGGTAAAAGAAAATGCATCAGATGCGGATATTGCAAAAAAGGTTGAGAAGCAGAAAAAGAACTATGCCGGTAACGAAATCCAGGGCAAGAAACTGGGTGTAATTGGTCTTGGTGCAATTGGTGCAAAGGTTGCCAATATTGCATTCCGCCTTGGCATGGAGGTATATGGGTATGACCCTTATGTATCGGTAGATGCGGCATGGTCCCTTTCAAGACATATCAAGCATATTACCAATGTAGAAGACATTTACAGAGAGTGTGATTATATCACAATACACGTACCTGCCTTAGACAGTACAAAGGGAATGCTGAATAAGGATGCATTCGCCATGATGAAGGATGGCGTCCGTATCCTGAATTTTGCAAGAGATATCCTTGTAAAGGATGAGGATATAAAGGAGGCGTTAGCTTCCGGAAAGGTTGCAAAATATGTAACGGATTTCCCAAACCCAGCGATTGCAGGAGTAGAGAATGTGATTACACTGCCACATTTAGGTGCATCTACAGAGGAATCAGAGGATAACTGCGCAATCATGGCAGTAAAACAGATTGCAGATTTTATGGAAAATGGTAATATTAAGAATTCTGTAAACTATCCTGCGTGTGACGCAGGGGTATGTGCGACAGCTGCCAGAGTGGCAATCTGCCACAAAAATATACCGGATATGTTAACCAGATTTACCGGTGTATTTTCTAAGAAATCCATCAATATTGCCAATATGGTAAGTAAGTCAAAGGGTGACTGGGCATATACCATTTTGGATGTGGAATCGGAAGTAGACGAGGCGAGCAGGGCAGAGCTGGCAGATGTCGAGGGTGTTGTAAAGGTCAGAGTAATCTAAAGAGAGACAGAATGAATATTTCTCCGTAAGGAAATATGGAAAAAGTCATGTTATACATGAGTGTATAATATGGCTTTTTTTACACCGGCATTTCATAAACCAGTTATAAGCTATAGCTAGTTATAAATAGTATTTTGTAAACAATTGCGAAACTGATTTTTTCAAAATGCAAGTGTGCAAATGTAACAAATTTATGTTTGCAGGACATTTGAGAACGCCAGTGATTAGCGAGGTACTTTCGAGCTTAGCACTGCTGCGTTCTCAACTAAGTGCAAACGGTCCGGAAAACATATTTGTTACATTTGTACAACGTTCGGCTTCAAAAACTGAGTTTCGCAATTACCTAATATATTTATATTCATGCACAGTATGGAATCGAACCATAGTTTTCTTCTTGAGGGGAAGACGCCTTACCATTAGGCCACTGTGCAGGCCGGGCAGGAATCACTGCTTCTTTCTCTTAGCGGGAGAATATCTTAAATATAGACCACCGGCTTCATTAGTATATCAATTATTGGTAAAACCGTCAATCTGCGTTTTCTTTTACAATATCTGCAAGATACCTGGAAGCATTATTCGAATATTTTTTCATCAAATAGTGGCAATGACGAATTTTCATACCCTCTTTTTCCTGTAGCAAACCATGCTGCTGATATAATTTCAGATTATAAATATTGTTCTTTTCTACCGCCAGTTCAACCGCTTTATTGATATGTTGCTTCAGAAATGTAACTGCTTTTTCCTGATATTTTCCATGCCAATTTATCACAATACATACCGCCATCTCTATCTGATCCTCTAATGCTGTAAGTTCCATCATTATTTCGTAATACTCTTCTATATTCAGCGAAAAATAGAATTGCCCATCCGTTCCTCTTGTATAGGCAATACATAATTTCTGTGGGACACACTCCCATGAGAGGCTCACAGGAAAATAGATTTCTCTATCTGAAGCCATCGTTCCACCATATCTTTCAACAATTTTTAGTTTACGAAAACGTTGCCAGCCTCTTTTACCTCCTCCATCAGAGATGATTTGTGATTGTAACAAATCCCGGCAGAACATATTGCTTCCCCGTCCCCCAACGCTTCCAAATGCATCCTTTCCAATCGATAAAAAATCCCCTTTACTGCATTCTTCAAAAACAACCTTTTTCAGATGATGTGCATTGATAAAAGCTCGTTTCCGGATGATTTTTACCGATAGCGGAATTTCTAATTGTTCGATATCCCAATTTGACTTTAATACCTCCTCCCCAATCACACAGACACCATCTGGAATTCTTATCGGTTCGTGATTGTGATGAGAATTTATCCGTAACAAAATATGGTCTAATATTACAAATGCGGAAAATTCAATATACGGTGTTTCCCGAAATGCGGCTCCATTTACCTGAATGGAAGAACCTTTATTTCTTTCGGTTACGACTCCAAGTGTTACTGTTCTTAGCTGCCTGCATTTTCCAAAAGCATTATCCTCAATTCTCAAAATATTCCCTGGTAATTCTACCTCAGCAACAGCAGACTCATAAAATGCTTCCTCCCGTATCGTTCTTACCGTTTCCGGCAAAAAAACACCTCTTATATTCTTCTTTGCAAACGCCCTTCTTCCAATTACACGGACAGGCTTACCATTAATATATGCCGGAATAACCGGATATTCTTCCAAGCCTTTATAGGACATGATTTTACAATTCTGTCCATTGATACGAAAAAAATAGCCCCTTTCATTGGCTTCCCGGGCAGTCATTCGTATGTTTCCTTTTCCATCCCTTTCTTTCCGCCCTTTATCTAAGCCCCTTCTTTCATTATCAAAAGATATATCTTTGTTTTCGTTTTTTCTTTTGTTTTTCCTGCTTGTAAACCATGTCATCTTTCCTATTTCCCCTATCTCAATACTCCACTATCTTATAATCCTTCAACAGGCTGCCCGCATCTCTAATAACATCCTCATTCAGCTTCGTATATATCGGATAACAGATTCTGGCTGCCGCATCTTCAAAGGTTAAATACTGTTTAAAATCCATACTTGCATTATAACCGGAAGGAAATTGATTGGATACCCATCCCGGATCTACACTATACATGAAAATCCGTTCTTTCTCATATTCCATACTAAGCGAATGTGTCATCATGTTCAGGGATGCCTTAGCCATATTCGTATGCACATGCCTGGATAATTTTTTTCTACGGTTAAATTTACCCTCTACGGAAGAAACATTGATAATGAATTTATTCTTATGAGAACTTTTCTTCATACATTCCTTTAACTGTCCCACCAGAATAAATGGCGCTGTCACATTAATTAATTGCACCTCCAGCATTTCCTGTACACTAATCTCATCTGCCTTTGCAACCCATGAATTATACATTGGACTCTCCTCTTTCATCCCCAATTCCGTCCCCTGCTGCATCAACATGTAATCCGGCTGCTTATAATCTGACACCTTTGAAATCAACTGACAAGTTACTTTATCCTTATAAAGTTGTTTCATCTGCTGCTCCTGTTCCTCTAACTGTGCATAATATGTACCGGTCTTTTTTATCGTTTGTGCAGCATTATTAACCAGTATATCCAGACCTTCCGGCAGTATCTCATAAATAAAATCCAGCAATTCATTCAACCTGTTTACACACATCAAATTAAAGCCATAAATAATCAGACGGTCTTTAAAATTCTCATAATCCGATTCATTGGAATATCTGTCCAGTGCATCGTATGGATATCTGGTAATTACAATAACTCTAGCACCATCCCGAAGCAGACGTAATGCGGCAGCATAACCAATTTTAATGCGGCCACCTGTTACTACAGCCTGTCTCTTATACACATCTGACGCTGCCGACGAAC
>ENA-UAKZ01000566-UAKZ01000566.1-human-gut-metagenome-genome-assembly--contig:-NODE-566-length-13548-cov-5.286074_pt1 | contig 13548 bp, 16 predicted proteins | sample MGYA00243693_ERZ654454 | MGnify/ENA primary metagenome ERZ654454 (study PRJEB26926, sample SAMN06164508) | human gut metagenome | biome: ENVO:00009003; feature: ENVO:2100002; material: ENVO:00002003... | reverse complement strand
TCGTCGGCAGCGTCAGATGTGTATAAGAGACAGTATATGCGGTACATAAATTTGAACTGCTCTATAATCTAAAAAATGCAAATAAAGGTTGACTGTAGTAGTACGATATGTTAATGTATACATATAAAAGACGACAGTAGTCATACAATGATATTGGAGGATAACATGAGAAAAGTTATATTACAGCCCAGCGAAAGGATTTTAATGGAAGAACTCTGGGATGAGAATCCACAAACAATTACACAGCTGTTTCATACATTGAATGAAAAATGCGGCTGGACCAAAAGTACGGTCAGTACAATGTTGAATCGGATGAGCAAAAAAGGTCTCTTGAGATTTGAGCAGGGAAGAAAAGCAAAGTTGTATTTTCCTGCTGTTGAACAGGAGGCAGTTAATTTTGCTGAAACAGAGAGCTTTTTAAACTGGGTATTTAAGGGTTCTGTCAGTATGATGATGAGCACTCTGTTAAAAGAGCGGAAACTAAAACCGGAAGAAATACAGGAACTGTATGACATGTTAAAGGAGGCAGAAAAATAAAATGCTGAACCAGATTATCAGTTCATCTATCATAATATTAGTTGTATTATCGATTCGGGGTTTATGCGGTAAATATATCGGACAAAGATTCAAATATGCGCTATGGCTTATCATTGCAATAAAATTGCTTATCCCAATGCCTTTTGAAAATCCGATAAATGTCATAAACTATTTTCCGTCAGAGAGTAATGCAGTAGTCCATGTAATGGATAATAGCAGGAGCGAAAATATTTCTGCTATGGCAACAGAAAATACGCAACAAGTGTCTTCTGTGAATGAGCGAAACGAGAAAAATTCTCTGGTAAATAATAACCATACTATTGCAAAAACAAAATCCATAAGGGGAAATGTTGACATAAAAAATAGAGCGAGCAAGGTTCAGGTTTTAAAGTGGATTTGGATAATTGGAATGGTTTGCTTCACAGGCTATCTATTGATAGGGAATATTATTTTTTGTGTTAAATTGAGACGGAAACGTAAATGTACCGGAAAATACCGTGATACATTGCCAGTTTATATAACGCCTCTTGTCCATAGCCCTTGTTTATTTGGAATAATAAAACCGGCAATTTATCTTCCAGATAGCTGGGAGATTAGTGAGGAGTACAGAAATTATATCTTTTTACACGAATGGATACATTGCCGCCACAAGGATATGGTCTGGTCTCTGATAAGGTCTTTTTGCCTAATCATTTACTGGTTCCATCCCCTTGTGTGGATTTCCTGTATTTTATCAAAACGGGACTGTGAGACAGCATGTGATGAGGGCGTTATGGCAGAACTTGGTGATGATAAAAAAGCAGATTATTGTCGGATGCTTGTGGATATATGTGCCATGCTTTCTAAAGACGGCAGAAACTATTTATTAATGCAAGAGTTACGAGGAGGACACCGGGAAATGAAGACAAGATTATCATTATTAATAAAAAAATCCTTACCTATGACATGGATGATTATTCTGGTGGTGGGAATATCTGTGGGGGCAGCAGGGTGTACTTTCGGAACCGGAACGATTACTGATACAGAATCCAACTATGAGAAAAAACAAACGATAAGTATGGATGAACCGGAAGAGACAGTAACATCGATACCTGTTACAGAAGCAAAGCCGGATTTAACACAAAGTACAGGAGCAGATGGTGCAATGCTGTATTATGCAGATGAAAAACGGATTATTTTCGGCGGGTCTTTCGGACTTTTTATATATGATACTGCAAATCTAAAAATGCTTAGAAGCGTGGATCTGGTTGCAATCGGCTGTTCTTATACACAGGGAGATAAATACTGTGAGATTCAGGTATCAGAGGATGGACAACAGGTCTATTTGCATCCTATGAACGTAACAGATATGTATATTTATGATGTGGAAAAAAACAGTCTAAAAAAAGAAGCCTATGATTTGACAGGAGTGTCTTTGTATTCGGGCATTGAGAAAGGCAACGGTTCAGCAATCTATCAGACCTCCGAGGGGCAGGAACAGCTTTTTCTATCCCATTCATGGGCTGAAATAGGACAGCTTGGATATAGTAAATATAGAAGAGGAAAATCCGAACCCGTAAAAAAATTTTTTGTTCCGGATAAATATAATAAGGCTCCGTTGCTAACATCCTCAGATTTGCACGGATTTAAAAAAGCAGAAATGATGTTCCATGGAAAAATGTACACTTGTAATTCCACAGAAGCGTTAGAAGAACTAGAAAGGATAATCAGTACAACTAACGATATAACAGAGCCCGGATGTCCTTTTGACGATGCATTGTACCTTACAAAAGAGGATGGCAGTGTGGGCGTGATTTATCCAGCGACGGACAGTTGTAATGCCATCCTGACAGCAGACGGGTATGTTGAATTTGGTAATTCTGACAACAGTCAATTGTGGAATATATTAGGATGGAACCCTGAGGATTTGTGGTAGTTTTTTATTTACCATACACACCCCAGAAAGCCCGGCAGGTTCTCGCCATTCCCTCCTCTAAGCTGATGTATTCCATACCAAGCTCTGCCTTGCTTTTCTCATTACTGCACAGCTCTGTCTCTGCCTCTGTCACCGGAAAGGAAAGGGGCAGTCCCTGTTGTTCCGCTTCCTGTACCGTCATAGGAAGCTCCCGGATTGGTGTTTCTTTCCTGTCTTCTTCTATTTTGCCGGCACCCTTTATCAATACATCTGCCAGCATATCATAGGTAACCACCTCATCCCCACAGAGATTATAGCTTTGCCCGAAAGCCTTGTCATTTCCCATGCATTTGATAACCGCCTGCGCAGCATCCTTTACATAAATAAGCTGGAATCTGCCATCTGCACCGGTAATCCTCGGAAGGAGTCCCTGCTGTACCATCAGCTGGATAAATACAGACTCCCGCGGTGCATAATTAAATGGTCCGTAAAGGATAGACGGACGCAGAATCGTATAGGGAATGTCCCTTTGCCCACACACTCGTGCGAGCTCCCGCTCTAAAGCTATCTTTCCTGTAATATATTCCCCTGCTTCTCCCGGAAATCTCCGCATCTCCAAAGGCGTACTCTCTTCCTTATAGCCGGATAATCCTCTTTGGTAAACATCCACTGTACTGATAAAAATGTAGTGTCCAATGCGACCGGCTATATGCTCTAATACATTTGCCACGTCGCCCTCTTTATAACCGCAAAAATCCACTAACACATCATAATCCGTTGTCACCGCCTGCCACAGTGAGGCGTCCCCTCTGTCTCCCGTGACCTGCGTAACACCAAAGCTCTCCATACTGTAGGTGCCCCGGTTTACTACGGTAATGTCGTGCTCCTTTGCGGCCTCCATAACAAATACACGTCCGTAAAAATAACTGCCCCCGATTACTAAAATTTTCATGCTGATACTCCTTTACAACAAACTCATGCCTCGCATTTTTCAAGTGTTCATATTATTTTTATATATCCTTAGTAAAAATGAGAGAAACTCCCATTTTCTTAATCCCAAACTTTAGTATATCAAAAACATGGAAAATAGCAATTGCCAGACATATCAAAAAAGAATTTGCAGGGGCACCGCCGTATCCATTGCCGTGAACCCGCATTTTTCGTAAAACTCCACATTTTTTTGTTCTTCACTAATCACAATCCGATACAAATAATTTTTATAATGCTCCTTCACCATCTGAAGTAATTTTCTTCCTATCCCCTGCTTCTGGTACTCTGGTTTTATCAGTAAATAGTGGATATATGCTATTAACTCCCCATCATCCAGAGCATCCACCAGGCCAATCAGCGAGTTCCCCTTCCATGCACTGACTACAATTCCTGTATTCCGAAATGCTTTTACCATCCGGTCGGCATAATCAGCAGACAGCCAGTTCACTGAAGCAAACAATTCCCTTAACTGCTCTTCCCCGAAATCTCTTTGAACAGAATAACGGATACCTGTAAGATTCAGCTCCATACATAAAGATTCCTCTATACCTGCATACACACCATAATTGAAGATTCTATAAAACCCAAAATCCGTGTACAGCCTGACCGATTCCCGTAAAAATTCCCCTGTTTCCAGTAGAAGCTTATCATATTCATTTTCTGCTGCATAAGCTATCAGTCTCCTCATGATACCGGATGCAATCCCATTTTTTCTGTATCCTTCACGAACAAATACCCTTTTTACTTCTATTTCTTTTTCAGAATATTCCCGCAAGGCCGCACATCCTGCCGGTATATCTCCCACATACGCAACTATTACATAATCCAGTGTATTGAGATGATTAAATTCTTTGTATTTCTCCCTTTTTTCTGCTCCTCCGATGGCTCTGTCCAGATATACCTCCATTTCATTGCTCAAAACAACAAAATCATTACAATCAAAACCTGCTTCCACATATCTTATATGCTCCATTTTCATACTCCCTTCCATATCTATCTGTACTTAGACAATTGCGAAGCTCCCTATTTTCAAAAGACCTTTTGTTGCCATGATTATAACAACATGCTATTATATTTGTAAAATAAATTATTTGAATTATTACAATTCATTTTTTCGATTAATATAAGGAGCAGATATTATGGATACACAGACATTAAAAACCTTTCTTCTATTGGCTAAATTAAAAAATTTTACGAAAACAGCAGAACAATTGTACATTGCACAGTCAACTGTTACCAACCGGATTTCAGAGCTGGAAACCGAATTAGGAAAAGCATTATTTACCAGAGACAAACGAAATGTATCTTTAACAGCAGAAGGACTTGTTTTTGAGAAATATGCCAAAAGAATAATCTCTTTGGAAGATTGCGCTTTCCAGGATATCAATTCTATAAAGAGGTATTCCGATACTGTGCATATTGGAACTACCAATACAATATACGAATGCCATCTCTATCCACAAATCAGGAACTGGCTTGAAAGCCATCCGGACAGTGCGCTGAAGGTCACAATCGGACACTCCACGGAACTGCTACAGGCAGTCCAGGATGGTATTATGGATACCGTATACAGCTATAGCCCCCTCTATAAAAAAGGCTTTTCCTGTGATATTTTCGCTATAGATGAATTGATTCTTGTAACGAGAACCGTTGACAATCCCTATAAAAAGGGAATACTAAAAAATGAACTGGCAAAATCCAAATATCTTTTCTGTAATTTTGCATTGCAGGAAGTTGGCAGCTTTATCCGGGAATTGTTCCCGGCGCATTATTCCTTCCAGTTTGAAATAGATAACAGCACGAAGCTGATTCCCTATCTGCTAGATTTAGGAGGCATCAGCTTTCTTCCAGAGAGCCTTGCCCTTCCATACTTAAAGGACGGCTCTCTGTCAAAAATTTCACTATCAGATTTTGAAGCACCTAAAATCAACTGCTATAAAATTGAAAAGGTGCAGGCATCCTTATAACAAATAAAATAAATCCCATTATAATTCAAACCACCCTGTTCAGTGGCAGTTCATTGTTTACACCCTTGGACACCAGAATCTGGTGGATATCCACTACACCATTTTGAAAAGCCGCTGCACAGGAGGCAAGGTAAAGCTCCCACATTCTGGCAAATTCTTCTCCCTTTTCCTCCACAATCCTTTCCCTGCATTTGTTAAAATTCTCTCTCCAGCAGAGCAGTGTCTTATTGTAGTGCCGTCTGAGACTCTCCACATCCAGTGTGTAAAAATGATAATCCGGCAGGATATTTATAATCTCACGAAGACTTGGTATGACCCCTCCAGGGAAAATATATTTCCTTATCCATGCATCGCCCTCATGCTCCTCCAAGGCATTGATAAAATGCAGCAAGCATAATCCCTTCGGCTTTAAAACTGCATCCACATTTTCCATGAATTCCTCGTAGCTGCCTCTGCCCACATGCTCCATCATGCCCACACTGACAATCCGGTCAAATTCCAACCCGGATTTTTTTAAATCCCGGTAATCCATTTGTCTTACCTCCAGCAAATCAGACAGACCTTCCTCCTTGATATCCTGACTGAACTTCCGGTATTGCTCCTCGCTCAGTGTAATCCCAACACCATGCACACCATATTCCTTTGCGGCGCGTTTTAAAAGAAAGCCCCAGCCACATCCAATATCTAAAAGGCTCATTCCCGGCTCAAGACATAGCTTGTCCAGTATATGGTCCACCTTTCCTACCTGTGCATGATACAGTAAGGACGGCTCTCCCTCTTGAAAAGGCAGCTTTTCAAATTCCGGCTCACAATTTCCATTTTCCCCGTCCTCCTTAAAATACCCACAGGAATAGCTCATGGTTTCATCCAGCCACATCTCATAAAAATCATTTCCTATGTCATAGTGTGACTGTACCTCTTTTTCCTGGTTTTTCTTACTGCGGGAGGTAACGAGAAGCTTTTTCAACGCCGATTTATCCCTCGTAAACTTATCCATCTCCCCCATAAAACAGTTGAGTACCTCATATAAATCATGGTCAACCTCAATGTCACCCCGCATATACGCCTCTCCCAATGACAGGGAGGTACTGGTTAACATTTCCTTTTTATCCAAATCCTTTTTTAAATCCACCGTAAACCTTGGATTTTCTTTTCCAATCTTTTGTTCCTCCTCTCCCATTTTCAATACAAATGAAACGGGAATAATATGCTCCAAATAATCTGCAACAAAACCATTCATCGACCTTGCTTCCTTTCCTGAATTATTTTTCACATAGTATTCCCGCTTTTTTATAGGATTTAATCTGTTTTTCTATTTTTCTTAATTCCGGCTGATTATCCCTTTTCTCAACCCTGTCCCTACTGGATTGCTTTTGCCCATGCCATAATCTCCTCTTCCGGAGTACGCAGATTGCTGCTGGAAAATTTAATATTGATTCCCTTCTTTACATCCGCTCCCACGCATTCTTTCTCAAAATCCTTAAAGGTATGCCCAATCCAGCCGCCATTTGTAGCAAATGGATATACGGTTTTACCAGACAAATCAGATTTATGTAAAAATGTTCTTATTGCCGGGGCAAAGGTATACCACCATACAGGTGTCCCCAGAACAATGGTGTCATATACGGATAAATCCACATCCAGTGGCTTAAGCTCCGGCATAAATCCGCTGTCCACCTCCTGTTTCCCCTGTTCCACCACAGCATTATAATCTCCCGTATACGGCTTTACCGTTTCGATTTCTGCAATATCTCCACCTGTTACACTTTGAAGCATTTCAGCAATTCCTCTGGTGTTACCACCATAGGAATAATATAAAACCAATGTTTTCATAAACTGCTCCTTTCCTGTTTCTTACATTAGGCAATTGCGAAACTCTTTATTTCAAAATGTGAGTTGTGCAAATGGTCCGGAAAACATATTTGTTACATTTTCACAACGTTCGGCTTCAAAAACAGAATTTCGCAATTACCTATTTCTCACATACTCTGTCTCAAAATCGTTTCAATATCCTCAGCGGTCAGAACCTTGTAGCCTCCATCCATAATCAGGGTAGACTTCACAATTCCCGGAATCATTTCCTCTGTTACCCCAAGTTCCGACAGCTTCATCACCACACCGATTTCCTTCATGTATGTCTCCATGGCATATAGCCCCTCCTTTGCTGTCTGGGCATCCGATTTTCCTTCCGGATTTATATTCCATACATTCACAGCATACCGCTTAAATTTTGACAACCCATCATTCATAATATAGCGGTAGTACGGTATAGACACTGCCGATAACGTCATTCCATGAGTGGCATCTGTATAAGCACCCACGGCCTGCCCAATCATATGTACCATCCAGTCTGTAGCTTTTCCCTTTGCCACCAGCGTATTCAAGGCCCAGGTTGCTATCCACATAATATTGCTGCGGGCCTCGTAATCCTCCGGATTTTTCACCGCAATTCTCGTACTGTGAATCAGGGAGCGCAAAAGTCCTTCCATGATATAATCAGAGGTATTGTCATCCTCCCCTGAAAAATACTGCTCTAAAATATGGCTCATTATATCAAAAAAGCCTGCTGTCATCTGGTATTCCGGCAACGTATAAGTAAACTTCGGATTCAAAATAGCAAACTTCGGAAATACATTTTCTCCAAATACATGCCCTATTTTCAGCTTCGTCTCATGATTTGTGATAACGGCTCCGCCATTCATTTCCGAACCGGTTCCCACCATGGTCAGTATACAACCAACCGGAATAATCCGGGTATCCGCATCCACATCCTCAAATTTCAGATAATATTTCTCCCATGGCTCTTCCTTGCAATGGGCAGAAATAGACACAGCCTTTGCATAATCACAGCATGAGCCGCCGCCAACTGCCAAAATCAAATCCACATCATTTTCTTTTGCGATTCGGCAGCCTTCATGCAGCTTCTCCACTGTAGGATTTGGCATAACCCCTGCATCCTCCACAATATTTTTACCCTCTGCCTTTAAAATCTCTACTACCTGTTCATAAATACCGTTCTTTTTAATAGAACCGCCACCATAAACCAGCATGACATTCTTTCCATACTTAGAAAGCTCCTGATTCAGATACGAAAGAGAATCCTCTCCAAAATATAATTTTGTAGGATTCACATAGCTAAAATTCCCTAACATAATGTTACCTCCTTTTATTACTTGACTTTTTTTTGTTTTGTGAATACAATATATTTGCAAGTTCATCGAAATTATACAACTTAAAGTTAGCTTTAAGTCAAGAATATTTTAATAAAAATTTTTTAGTATTTCCCTATCATGAAATACTAAAAGGAATGGAGATTATTATGTTATATACGGTAGGAGAAATGGCAAAAAAATTAAACGTGGCACCTTCCACCCTTCGTTACTACGACAAGGAGGGGCTTCTGCCCTTTGTAGAGCGCTCTGACGGTGGAATCCGCATGTTTAAGGATGAGGATTTTGAATGGCTGCACATTATTGAATGTCTGAAAAAGACAGGTATGTCCATTAAGGATATTAAAACCTTTATTGACTGGTGCATAGAAGGTGACTCTACTATTGAACAGCGGCTCCAGTTAATTGACCGGCAAAGAGAAGCCGTACAGAGCCAGATTACACAAATGCAGGAAACCTTAAAGACACTGGATTATAAGCATTGGTATTATGAAACCGCAAAGGCTGCCGGAACCTGCAAAATACATGAAACAATGAAGCCGGAAGACATTCCTGAAGAATTTCGGTAAGAGCAACAGGGGATGAAACATTTATTTCATCCCCTGTTATCCTTCTTTTTCTTCAATCAGCATGGCTCTTAAAATACCGGGACACTCATATTCCCTCTTTCCGGCGCCAAGACCTGTCTTTTTAATAATAAATTTCAGCGGCAGGCTTCCCGAAGTCTGGATTGCCGCCACAATTGCCGCACCGGTCGGTGTCACCAGTTCACCGGTAATGTCTGTAATCTGAACCGGAAGACCATATGCCTGCATGATATTAATAACCGCCGGTACAGGAACCGGCAAAATGCCATGCTGGCATCGCACTGTTCCTTTTCCTTCCCACAATTCCGGGACAATTACATTTTTTATGTTGAGATTATCCAGACACACTGCCACTGCCACGATATCTACGATGGAATCAACTGCCCCTACCTCGTGAAAATGAACCTCTTCCACCGGTACATGATGCGCCTTGGACTCCGCCTCCGCCAGTATGGAAAAAATACTAAGTGCAAGTCTGCGTGCACCCTCTGTCATATCTCCCTTTTCAATAATTTCCCGTATTTCTCTCATGCCTCTGTGTGCATGGCTGTGGGTATGCTGGTGTTCATGCGTGTGGGAATCTGTATGCTCCCCATGATGCAGGTGCCCGTACAGATATTCCATATCATGGTCATGGTTATCATTCCCCTCCAGAATGACATTGAAATCACAGGCATCAATCCCGGACTTCATAACCCTGTTTATTTCTATCCGAAAGCCCTGTACCGGAAGACTGTCTAACACCTGGCGCAATACAGCTTCATCAGCCCCTAAATCCAGCAAAGCGGCTACCGTCATATCCCCACTGATACCGGAGTAACACTCCAGATATAATGTCTGTTCCATTTTCCGTCTCCTTTTCTTATATCATTTCTTTAGACAATTGCGAAAATCCCTATTTTCAAAATTCAGTTGTGCAATATAAACAATATCATAAGCAGGGTGCTTTGGAGCCGTCGGTGCTTACATGCCGTACTTTGGCATGTTATGCACCGTTACGAGCGACAAGCAGCAAAAGCGTGCCCAGCGTTGATATTGATTATATTGTACAACGGTCAGTAACGAAAACAGAGTTTCACAATTACTTATACCATTTCTTAATTCGTATGTATATCCATACTGCCAGAGCGGAATCCCTCTAAATCCATAGTAATATACTGATATCCCAAAGCCTTTAAGTAATTTATGATATCCTTTCTGTTTCCAAGCAGCTGATTCATATCTATATCATCCACTTCAATCCGGGCAATATCACCATGTACTCTCAGTCTGACATTATAAAATCCCATGGAACGAAGGAATTGTTCCCCCTGTTCCACCCTCGCCAGCTTTTGCCTGTCCAGAAATTCTCCATATGGAAACCGGGTTGCCAGACAGGGAGCCGATGGTCTGTCTGCCGCTGAAATTCCATACTCCTTTGCCAGCCTTCTAACCTCTTCCTTGGCAAATCCGGCTTCTCTTAAAGGACTTTTTATTCCTAACTCCTCCACTGCCCTAATCCCTGGCCGGTATACCAGCATATCATCTGCATTGGTTCCCTCTAATACCGTTAAAGCCTGCAGCTCTTCTGCTTTTTCTTTTATCTTGCCAAACAGGTATTTCTTACAGCGGTAGCATCGGTCTAACGGATTATTCCGGATATCTGCCTGCTCTAACTCCTGCAGTTCCAAAACAATATGGACAGCACCAAGCTCCTCTGTAATCTGCTTTGCAATCTGCATATCCTGCAATGCATGTAATTCTGTGTCTGCTGTGACAGCATACACCTTTTTCCCCTGTTCCTCTGCATACATAACCGCCATTTTCAACAGAAGGCTGCTGTCCACTCCTCCTGAAAAGGCAACCATTACATTTCCTTTTGCATAGGTTTGCATAAGCTGTCGCAACACTGTACATTTTTCTGAATATGAATTCCCGGTCATTACCTGTCTCCTTGTGCCAGCCGGTTAATCTGTGTTGCCATATACCCTGCACCATAGCCATTATCAATATTTACAACTGCTATGCCATTGGCACAGGAATTAACCATGGTTAATAATGCAGAAAGTCCGTTCAGGCTTGCACCATATCCCACAGAGGTGGGCACGGCAATCACCGGATTCCTGACAAGCCCTCCGATGACACTGGCCAGCGCCCCCTCCATCCCCGCTACCGCTACCACACAATTGGCATTCTGAAGCTTTTCCGATTGGGAAAGAAGCCTGTGTATTCCACTCACACCCACATCATAGATACGCTCCACTCTGGTTCCAAAAAATTCTGCCGTCTGTGCGGCTTCCTCTGCAACCGGAATGTCTGCTGTTCCTGCGGTACAAACTGCAATATTACCGATATGCTGTTTATCTGATTTTTCGATTTTTAAAATATGCGAAAGAGAATCAAAAATAAGCCCGTTAAAATGCGGCTTTAAAGCGTCATACTGTTCCTTTGAAGCTCTGGTTCCGAGAACCTCCCCTTCCTCCCGGTAAATCCGCTCGTAAATGTGCTGCAGCTGCTCTACGGTCTTTCCATTGCAATACACAACCTCAGCAAAACCGGTTCTGTGCCTGCGGTCCACATCTAACTTGGCATATCCCATTTCCTGGTAACCGGAAATCTGTTTTTTGGCTTCCTGTGTTGACATTTTTCCCATACAGACTTCTTCCAAAATCTCATCTAACGTCATGCATCTAACACCTCAACCTTCAAATGGCTTATTTTTTCTGTGTAAACAATGCTGCCTTTACAACACCCTTTGGGTCTTTCACAAGCAAAATAACCAGCCAGATTACCAGTCCAAACGCTACCACTGAGAAGCCAAGAAATGCATCATTCAGCATATCTACCGGTGCTGGTGTAAAAAATTCTGACTTCAGCTGACCATATTCAAAAACAGCATCTACCATCCACATCAGGGACGCTCCCCAATACATCAAACACAGTGTATTGATTTGTAAATCATCCGCCGGTGCTTTTTTATACCAGACTGCCGTACTAATCGCAGCTGCAAAAATTGTAATCAATAATGTCATTCTGTATTTCTCCTATTTTTTTATAGGCTGCGGAGCTTTTTCGGCACCCTTTTCCATTGTTCTGGTCACAAGCACCATAATACCCCATACAACCGTTACCAAAACTGCCATAGAAACGCCTACTGTTGACATTTCGTGCAGCATCGCCGTAGCTTCCTCTGCATTTTCCATTGCTGTCAAGAACGGGAACCATGGTACCACTTCACCATGCCATACATGCTCAAATGCAAGCAAAGCAGAGCCACCCCATAACATCTTATTCAGCCATGATAATTTCCTCGAAAATGGAAGCTTTGCCTTTACCACATCTCCTGCTTCTGCCGTATCAAGCTGTAATACTTCCTCTTTTTCTTTTGCATGAAAAGCCTTCGCCATAACGGTTGTGACAATTGCCTCCGCTGCTGGTACTATAAAACATGCCATACTATACATCCTCCTTTATATTACATTTGATTTATATTATATCATTAAATCTTACTTTCATGTCAATACTTATATGCTATTTTCTCCTGCCTTTGCCCACTTTTGCCGTTACCTTATTCCCAACCAGCATAAACATGAATTTCTACCAGTTCATTGCCGTAGGTACGAGCAAAAATAACCGCTTATCTTTCGTTCAAGATAAGCGGTCCAAAAATTCCATGTATGCGATTATATTATTTATTCATTTATACCCGAAAAGCTGCAACTGTTTCCTTCAACTGTTCACTCATCTTCGTCAGCTGCTTAATCTGTTCAAGAACCGCACCTGAATCATTCTCTGATACGGTAGCTGCATCACCAATGCTGACCATATTTTTAGTAATTGCCTCCGTCATCCCATTAATAAATGCAAGGTTTTCATTAATAATACTCATGCTGGCACTCATCTCTTCAGAAGATGAACCTAAATCAGAGGAAATATCATTATAAAATACGGCATCCTCCTCATATTGTCTGGCAATTGCAATCATATGCTGATAATCTGCAACCACCTTCTCATTCATAAATTGTAACAATTTATCAGAATGCATTGCAAGATTATTAACACTGGTTACGATTGCTCCGGTAACGGTTTGAATCTTATCAACCGCTTCCTTTGTATTATCTGCCAATGTACGAATCTCATCCGCTACAACAGCAAATCCTTTACCTGCTTCTCCTGCACGGGCAGCCTCAATCGAAGCATTCAGAGCAAGAAGGTTGGTCTGCTCACTAATCACCAGTATTTCCTCTGTCAGTAATGAAATCTCTTCTACTGCGTGGCTTCCAGCAATCGCCTTTTCCAATTCCACCTTCGTAGTGTCGTAGATTTCATTTGCCTGATTGCTGGAATCAACCGATTCATTATATAATTCCTGTGCACCTGTCTCTTATACACATCTCCGAGCCCACGAGACACTCGCTAATCTC
>ENA-UAKZ01000551-UAKZ01000551.1-human-gut-metagenome-genome-assembly--contig:-NODE-551-length-13774-cov-5.814928_pt1 | contig 13774 bp, 16 predicted proteins | sample MGYA00243693_ERZ654454 | MGnify/ENA primary metagenome ERZ654454 (study PRJEB26926, sample SAMN06164508) | human gut metagenome | biome: ENVO:00009003; feature: ENVO:2100002; material: ENVO:00002003... | reverse complement strand
GGTGCGGAACACGCGGTCTATCTCGTCCATCATGTTCTTGATGTTCGTGACCGCCGGCGTCAGCGAAGCTTTGGCCTGCACCAACTTGCCCACGGCCTCGCCGAACGCGATGACCTGCCGGGTGCCCTGCGAGGCATCGACGTTGATGGTATAATTGACCTGATAATTCTGTTCTTGGGCCATGTCAGTGGGTGTTTCCGCTATAAAAGATTAGTGCCGCAAAACGGCTCGGGATTAAAGGCAACCGCCGCAAGTCTTGCGGGCTTGCGGCGGTTATCGGGAATTCCTCTCCGGCAGGGAGACCGGCAGCGGCATACGGACGGCGAGCATCTGCTCGTGCAGCCACAGGGCATCTTCCGAGAGTATGGCGAACTCCTCGTCGGTAACGGCTTCGAGATCCACCCCGGGGAAGTAGTGGCGCACGTAAATCATCCGCTGGCGGATGCGCTGTTCGTCCGTGATGCGCCACCGGTCTATAAGTTTACCAGCAGGCTCTGACGCGTGGTGATAAGCTCGGAGAGTTGCCCCATGAGGCCGAAGAGGAAGAGCGACTCGTTGTCGACGAGCTCCCTGTCCCCGTCGATGAAGCAGTCGCGGGCCAGCGTCCGCATGGCCATGACCTCGTCCTTCTTCGAGGCAGCCATGAACTTCGAGAACTGCGGGAAAGTGGGTTCGCCCATGTAGGCCACGTACACATCCTTCTCGCCGCAATCGGTCTCGCCGAAGACTACCATCGGGTAGATTTTGCGGAGTTTTTTCTCCTCCTTCAATTTGAGAGCCTTCTCCTTGATTTCAGACTCCTGTTTCAGCGTGAGCATCTTTTCATCCATATCGATAGGTTTTTGATTCATATAAAGTGTAGGAGCGCTACCCATAAAAAGTTGTGAGAGCACGGGATTGCCCGGAATGAAAAAATATGCGTAAAATACTTGGTGGAGACATTTATTATCATTAAATTTGCATATTATCAAATCATAATGATAATGTGCAATATGAATGATTATATATGCGGTCTCATCCGGTATCTTGAAAATTTGTTGGGTGAGAAGGTGATTGTCAGGGTATTGGATGAAGGTACCGTGGCATGTCTGCCTATATATATAACGAGTGCTTATAAGTTGTACGCACTGCAATTGCTTGGGAAAGACCTCATCCTGTTGTGCAGTACCGGCGAAATGCAGTTCGCTCCGGCGCAAATCAGAAAACAAAAGGAACTCGTCGAAAGCAAAACGGGAAAGACATCCGTCTTCGCTTTTGAAACGGTCGCCTCATATAACCTGCAACGGCTGATTATCCAACGGGTGAATTATATCATTCCGGGCAAACAGTTGTTCATTCCGGACATGCTCCTTGATTTAAGGCCGCTCAAGGGGACACAAGCAAACAATGACACCATTCCGGCAATCGCCCAATGCATGGTGCTATACCATCTGCAAGTCAGGTCGCTTGCGGGGAAAACCGCCCGGGAAATCGCAGAGCTGTTCGGCGTATCCTATCCTAATGCGAACAGGGCCTTCCGCTGGCTGAAGGACAAGGAGTTCATCACCCTGACAGGCGACAAGACGAAAAACGTTTCTTTCAACCATGAACATGAAGCATTGTGGGAAGCCATAAAACCGCATTTGGTGAATCCGATTGAACGCACCGTGTTCACCGATGCGACACTTGATGATGTGCAGATTTCCGGAATAAGCGCACTGTCGGGATATACCCTGATCAACGATGAAACAAGGAAGACTTATGCTGTTTCCAAAGAGCGGTTCAAGGAACTGGTGGTTGCGACAGACAAGGAATTCGGCACGAATTGCATCGAGATTTGGAAGTACAACCCCGGATATCTTTCGGAAAACGGTCTCGTGGACAGATTATCGTTATACCTGACCTTGAAAGACAACGAGGATGAGAGAATACAGATAGAACTTGAATCAATGATCGATAACATGAAATGGTACACGGAATAAAGAAATTCAAAGAATTTTTCGCCGGATTCGAAGACAAATATGTCATCATCGGCGGAACCGCATGCGAGGTGCATGAGACAAATTATGCACAGCGCCCCAGGGCAACAAAAGATATAGACATCATATTGATCGTCGAGGTGCTGTCATCCGATTTTGTAGCAAGATTCTGGGATTTCGTGCTGACCGCGGAATACGGAAAGCGCAATATGGGTACGGGTAATGACACGGAACACGGACACGAATATTACAGGTTCAAGGACCCCCTGAACGAGGACTTTCCTTATCAGGTGGAATTGTTTTCCCGAAACAAGGGTCTGATAAACTTTCCCGCGGATGCCCATATCGTACCGATACCTGTAGATGATGACTTGTCCAGTTTGTCGGCTATCCTGATGAATGACGATTATTATCATTTCACGATCGGACACAGTTCCGTGGACAACGAAGACGGGATACGGATTGCGAACATCGAGAGCCTGATTTGCCTGAAATGCAAGGCATTCATAGAGATGACCGAGAGGAAGAACAAGGGGGAACAGGTGGACGGCAAGCATATTCTTAAACATAAGAAGGATGTATTCCGCCTGGCCGCGATGCTGGCTCCTGCCGAAACCTACCGGTTACCCCGGACATTGCAGGAGGATATGGTCGAGTTTATAGAATCCGTCAGGGATGAACTGCCCAATGCCGACTTCTTCAGAGCCGCAGGTCTTAAAAATATCACAGGGGAACAACTCGTCGAACAATTGAAAAGAAGCTTTGAATTATAATGAAGATACAATACGCCAGCGACCTGCATCTGGAATTTGCCGATAACAGCAGATTCTTAAAAGAATACCCGCTGGAAACAGCAGGCGATATTCTCGTGCTCGCCGGGGATATCGGTTACATCGGCGATGACAACTATTCGAAGCACCCTTTCTGGGACTGGGCATCCGAAAACTACGAACGGACCATTGTCGTTCCCGGCAATCACGAGTTCTACAAGATGTTCGACATCGACAAATTGTATAACGGCTGGGTGCTCGACATTCGCAGCAATGTCACCTGTCAATACAATACGGTAATACCGTTAGGGAAAGATACCGAGCTGATCACGACGACTCTCTGGGCGCATATACCGCTGGAGGACGCTTTTCGGACGGAAGCGGCCGTCAGCGATTTCAGCAGAATACGGCACGGAAGCAGCCCGCTGGATTTCAACAGGTTCAACGAGGAGCACTACCGTTGTTTCCGCTTCCTTGAACAGAGCGTAAAACAAAGTGCCGCCAAGCATATCCTTGTGGCCACGCACCATGTCCCGTCATTCGAGTTGATGTCTCCCGAGTTCAAGGGCAGCCCGCTCAATGGAGCTTTTACCGTCGAGTTGGGTGGTTTCATAGCAAACAACCCGATCGAATACTGGATATACGGCCATTCGCACCGGAATATAGACAAGACTATCGGAAATACGAAATGTGTGAGCAATCAGTTAGGCTACGTGTTTAATAACGAGCACCACTCCTTCGGCAGGGCCAGATATATAGAGTTATAGCCCCCCCCCGTTTGTACAGATGCCGCATTGCCCGGTGTCAAGGTGAGTAAACGACAAGGTTTGTCCGTCCCGTCATTCGGGTTCGGACTTGCGATAAACAATGCCGCAAAAGCGATTTATCATGAATACCTGTCAAAAAACTGCCGTGGTATAAAACTCATAGCTTCACCAGCTTTCCCTCGATACCGCATCGCTCCAACGTTGCGGTATTTTCTTTGTCGAAGGCAATCAGGCAGGACGGGGCGCCGGCAGTCCCTCCCTGCTCGCCCGTAACATGGTAGAAGCTGAGCCGCCCCCTGATGAAGAGTATGGAGTCCGCACAGGGGAATATCAGCTCATGAAACAGCCTCGTGTCCGTGCGGACGAAAGTCAGCGCTATGGCGTTGCGGTGCTCCACGCAGCGTCGGATGAACTGCACGATGAGCGCCGTGTCGTACGGCGGGTTGCAGAACACGCGCCCGAACCACGGCTGTCTGAGACCGTCCGTCTTGATGGTATAATGGTGCCGGGCCGTGTCCCACGGGCGGTTTACGGGGGCGCAAGGGTCCAGATCGAACGAGCCCAGCCGCCCCAGGATGGAGGGCGGTGTGAGCCATTCGTTTTTTCCTGTCGAGGATTTCCCTTCAAAGGTCACGTCCATAGGCTTCAGATTGTATCGCCGTCACCTATTTGAATGTCAAAGGGATTGAGGTCGAACTCGTGGGTGATGTTCGTGTCGTCCTGCTGCGATTCGAGGCAGTCCTCGGTGAAGATGCAGCCCTTGAGCGTCACGGTCGTGGTCGTCCAATCGTCCGAGGCCATGGGGTTGGCAAAAGAGATGATCAGGTCGAACTCCCCGATTTCGAGCAGCGAGCCGTACACCGAGCGCAGCGTCTGCTGCGTGGCGTAGTCCATGGTAATCGAGGCCGTGTAGGTGATGTTCCCGAAGCCGCGGCTGACGGGCTTTCCACCCATGCCGTAGTTACTTTCCACCTTGCGTTTCTTGGACCACTTGATGGCCGACACTCCCTCGAGCGTGGTGGAACCTTCATCGATGCCGAGGGCGGTCGATGCCAGGGTGATCATCGACCAGCTGTATGCCACATTATTGATTACTGCCATATCGTTTTGTTATTTTGCGGTTAATGAAAGTCCCTCCTCGACGTAGATCTTCACGGCGACTCCGACCGGCACGATGACGTAGGAGATGCGGAGCGTGTCGTCCACCAGCACGTTCTGGTTGGCGTCGATGGTCACGGCATAGCCCGATATCTCCTGCGCCGCCTGCATCTTGGCGAGGATATCGCCGACAAGCGTCTTGAAGGAGGTAATCTTGGACGGGGCGAGGTAGCCCGTCGAGGGGTTGACCATCAGCGGCGAGTTGACGTACGGCAGGAGTGCCTCGCGCACGGCGCGGCGGCTCTTGTTGATGGTGCGGTTGCGGGCGATGGTGCGGTAGTCTCCCGTGGAGCAGGTCTGGTCCTTCGAGATGTAGATGCCGTTCTCCCGCCCGGCGTACTTGATCGGGAAGATGTATCCCTTGTCGTCGAGCTCGTCCAGCAACGAGGGGGAGAGCGACTCGTAACGGTTCAGGCTCAGGAAATTCTCCTCCGCCTCGTCGAGGTTGATGTCGCCGAACCCCAGCTCTATCTCCTGGAAGTGGTCTGTGAAAAGGTTGAACTGCTTCACCCACGCGATGGACTCGTGCACGCCGGCTCTGGCAATAGCCCCCATCACGGCCCCGAGGAACCCGACGGGCGTGTGGTTCGCGTTGCGCATCTGCATGAGCGTGACGGTCTCGTGGTGCGCCTGTCCGAAGATGCAGCTGACACGGCTCGCCTCGCAGATGCATGACGGAATCCTGTTCAGGTCTATCTGGCGGCCTTCGGTGGTGTCCCCTCCCGTGTTGGAGGGATTGGCCGAGAGAACGAGCGACAGAGGCTGGTTCAGCTCCGCCAGCGAGACGGCCACGTCGTTCAGCCCCTTGACAAGGTTCAGGTTGTACTTCTCCGCCGCACCGGCAGCCTTCCAGAGCGGCTGTTCGGTCCAGATGCCCATCTGGTTGATCATGCCGCCGGCCGCACGCTGCATGACCTCGACGGCCTCCCACGAAGAGGAACAGTCGGCGAACATCACGTAGAGCTTGCCCGTGCCGTTCACGTTACCCGACATGCGGAAAAACTCCCGGATGTGGTAGGCCGGAATGCCGTGCAGGAAGTTCACGTTCGCCTCTTCCTCCTCGGTCGCCTCCGAGCGTTCGATAATGCCGAAGTCGTTGACGGCGGACTTGAAAGAGGTGATGTAGCACACGTCGCCCTGTTTGAGCTTCGACTCGTTCGTCTTGCCGTACCCTTCCGTGAAGAGTGTCGGCTGCAACGACACGTCGAACAGGAGCCCCGTCACCTTCTCGTTGGAGGAGCCCGTATCGTACGGGATGTTGCCATCCACGTCCTTGATGAAAACATTTCCGAGTGCCATAGGTTATGATTGGTCTTTAAGCTGGTTATAAAAAGGATTCTCATACAGCACCGCCTTGCCTCGGATGGCGGCCGGCGTGTCCGGGGAAAAGGTGCCGCCGTGCGCGTCGATGTAGAGCGAGGGGTAGCCCGGGAATTTCTTCAGCAGTTCCGACGCGAAGGCGTCCGGCATCCGTGCCTCTGCGTGCTCCCTTTCTTCCGGCTTTGCCGGAGGTGCCGTTTCCGCATGCACGGGTTCCGCATCGTTTGCAGTTTTCGTCGTTTCTGTCGTACTTGCCGGTCCTCCCTGCGGGGTGTCGTCCGTTGTGACCGGAGGTTTCTCTTCCGTATTGATTTTCTTTGCCATGATGGTCGGGTAAAAATTGGGGGAGCGGGGTTTCGACTCCGCTCCCCGGGTGAGACATTCAAATCAGGTGAAAGGTGGTGTATGTCGTTTATTCGGTTTTCTTGTAGGCGGTATGCACGACGATCTCGCCCGGACGGACGATGTTCACGTCCATCTTCATCCTCATCTGGAAGAAGAAGAGCTCGGAGTTGGCCTGCAGACGGTCGATTTTCAGGATGTCCGTGTCGTTGGCGTAATCGACGCCCATCCACAAGTTGGAGTCCATGCCCGTGGAGAACTCGCCCAGCACCATCGTGTGCTCGGGGATACCGGTAATGGGGATGACGCGCTTGCCTTTGAAGCGGTACTTGTTCACCTCGGTGTTCTCCGAGTATTTGACCTGTTTGTCCGAGATGTACTGGTCGTAGGCGTCCCAGGCATCCCAACCGATGACGAAGACCAGCGAGGTCTTCTTGCGGATCTGCTTGGGGCACTTCTTCCACATGGCGTAGAGCGCCGCCTCCACCGCAGCCCCGTCCGTCAGCTCGGTCGTTCCCGAGACGACGCACTGCCCGCCGGCGATGGTCTCGGCATCCTTGGCGTTCACGTTGTCGATGATGCGCTTGATGACCCCGTCGAAGTATTTCTCGCGGTTGGCGCCGATTTTCGTGCAGCCGGCAGGTTCCGTAACCTTGGCAGTCGTCTCGCCGCCCTTTGCCGCCGTCCAGATGGCGTTTCCGATGTACTCGTTCTTCTTCTCGATGAGAAGGCGCAGCATCGTGGCCTGTATCTTCGGGTCGAGCTCGCGGAAGATGAGGTTGCCCTCGGGCTGTGCGAACTTCCAGTATTTCTCGTAGTCGCGGGGGTTGAACTCCACGTAGATCATGAAATCCGAGGGTTCGAGATAGCGCTCGGTGAGTTGGTACTCGTTGAAGCCGTCCTCTCCCTTGGCGCCGTGGATGGGCTGCGGGGTCGGGATATTGTCCTGAATGACGTTCCCCAACTTGATGGCCGGGAGCGTGTAGCGGTGCTGGATACCCGTCTTGATGTGGATAAGGCCCTCGCGCACCGTGTCGTTGCCCTGAACGGTATAACTCAGAAGGTCTTCCAGCACCTCGCCGGAGTAGCCGTTTTGAAGGAAATTTACAGTATCTGCCATTGTCGAATGAGTTTACTTGTTTTACCGATGAATCTCAGCCGACTGGCGGACACTTTTCCGCGCGAGGCATGATGCCTCCGGCATGTCAGTTTATAAGGTTCGGGGGTTCCCCTTGGCGGGGATTACCCGAGCTTGCGGAACTCGAAGTTCTTGCCCACGACCTCGGTAACCTTCTCGGCCATCAGCTGCTCGGCCGTGCTGGCCGCCTCCGCTGCCGCCTGCACGTTCCCCTGATCGGTGGCGATAGCCTGCGAGATTTTTTCCCGGGCGGGAATGGAAGAGAGCGTGCTCTCGGCAAGGGTGAAGTTCGAGGTAGCCATCTCCACCCACTGGGCTTTGGCCTCGCGGTCGATTTTCCCTTCGGTGATGGCGTTCTCGACCAGCGTCTCGATGCGGGACGTCTGCTCCTCCTTCTCCTTCTTGCGGTAGTCGGAGAGCTGCGACGTGGCCTCCGAGAGGTCTTTCTGCAGGTTCTGGATCGCGGCTTCCTTGCCGGCGATGACCGTCTGGGCGTCGCTGAGCGACTTTTCCAGCTCCTTGTACTTGGGTTCCAGTGCCGCCAGCTCCGAGATGCGGGCCATGACGTCCTTGACCTCCTTATCTTTCATGCCGAGCGAGGCGGCAATGGCGCCGTACTCGAAACTTTGTGTCTTGTTTTCGTTTGCCATATCGTTTTCCGTTTGATTAAGAGTAGGTACCGCCGCATCGAAAAGTTTATTCCCGGCCGCCACGCGGTTCATCAGCTCCTGTATGGAGGCCGTGTCGGTCATCGCGGCTATCTCGTCATGCACCTTTTCGCACAGCTGCTTCGAGGTGCGGATGATGTTTTCGGCCGGAATGATGCCCGCCTTGACGGCGGCTGGGGCATCGAAGTAGGTGCCGTCCTTGCCCGCCTCACCGTTCATGATGGCGCGGACGTGCTCCGCTTTCAGGCCGAAACGCTTGCGGTAAATGGTCTCTATCTGCCGGGTGAAGGCCAGAACCATATCAGACGGTTCCGTCCGGTCATCCTCGCCCGGCAACATGGGGTTGTGGATCATCAGGATAGCATAGTCGCGCATCAGGGAGCGCCGCCCGGCCGCCCAGATAATAGAGGCCATCGACGCCGCGACACCCTCGATGACGCACTCCGTATCGACCTTCGCGTTGGCAATAGTCGAATAGGCGGACATGCCGTACAGCACGCTGCCGCCCTCGGAGTTGATCAGCACGCGGATGCACGAGGGCCGGACGATATTCTCCAGAAAGTCGAACTCCTCGTTGAAACGGACGGTCGTCTCTTCCGTCACGCGCCCGAAAAAGCGGATGACGGCCGGCTCGCCCGTTTTCGCCTCGCCGACGACGTATTCAAGTGTATTTATGTCCATGGAAAACTGTCTTTTGGATAAGAGTAGAGAACTCCGAGTAAAAGTGTTTAAATTTTATAATCTCTTTTATTTTTGCAGATTCAGTCTTTGTCAGTTCAAGAAAAATTGTTATATTAAGGGCAGATTATAGTACTAACCATAAATTGTCGTTAATATGAGTAAGGATGTTTCTACGGATCCTGTTGCTCAATTCGGAGCAACATGTGCGGCAACTGGTACTGTCGCACAAATCGGGGGTGTTGCGGCTATTAAATCAGCAGTATTCACAAAAGCTGTTGGATATACAGCAGCAACCAAATTAGGAGCAACTGTAGGTGCTGCCGTTGCCGGTCCAGTAGCGATTGTCGGAGGGCTCGCTATCGTGGGAATCGCATTGCTAAACCAAAAATATAATTGGTGGTAGTCTACATTATAATGTGTACAATAAGAGCCATGTACATTGACATGGCTCTTATTGTATTATTCAATATTATCACCATTCCCTAGTCACTCGAACAGGTTCAGAATAAAATCCCGTCCTTGGGGTGTCCAGACCGTGAACGTGCAATAGAGCGGTTCCCCCGAGGTGTCGAATCCGTTCTGGAAGGTGCGCTTGCAGGTGTACCCCTTGCCGTCGTACTCCGGTGTCGGTATCCAGATATGTCCGCGACGGCGTTGTATGCCCTTCTCCTGCAAGATGCGGTTGAGTTCAGCACCTGTCATACCGAGCTCCGCGGCGATTTGCGAAATACGGTAAATTCGTTTATCGTCAGGTTTGCGGCTGCCGTGCACCTTGTCGTAGAACTCCACTTTGTGCATCTGAGATTCCAATGTATCGGCCAGCCGCTCGTTCTCTTCCCGCAGGGCGATGCTTTCCGCATAGCTGTCGCGCAGGCGCTCCACGACTCTCAGGACGAATTGCGGGTCTTCGGCAGCACGTGAGACAGTATCGGATGTCGCGGTCATGCCGCACCGCAGCAGCTCCTTGATGCGGTCGTTGCACCAGATGGCGAAGAGCGGCGAGAGCCAGCGGGCGAATTCTAGCGCCACGTCCTCGTGGAAGAATGTGCCCTGAATGCCGTTGCCACCCCGGATGACCCGTACCAGTTCCGTTCGGGGAATTCCCCGAACGGCTGATAACGAGGTGATAAACTCTTCCGTCTGTTTTAACCGCATCCAGTCGCTGGGCTGCTTGCGGAACGGCTTGGCCATCTCGGAGGCGTTGACCGTCACTTGACGTTTCCCGATTTCGAAAGTTACCGGGTAGTCGTTGTAATCGAATGTCTGTAAGGTCATTTCCATTTTCTTCTTTTGAATGTCTTCTCTGTAAGCGTAGGGGCCGCTCGATAAAAAAGATTGCCGCGACTCCGTTTTTTACGGATTTTCGTCGTCGCCTTCGTCCCCGTCCCCGTCCCCGTCTGCCGGCGTATCCATCTCCACCGACGGCTCGAACCCGGTCGCTTCGTCGTACGTCGGCTCCATGTGATGCCCGTGTCCCTCGCTGTCATGTTGCGGGGCGTCGCTGTGCTGTGTGAACGGAGGCATAACGAGGTAACGTTCCACCCAGTTCCGGTAGCGCCATGCCGAGGACTCGCGAAACCACACCTCGTAATCGATCCAGTAGGCCTGCAGCATGTTGGTCGTGAGCGGCATGTCGAAGTACGTGAGGTTGCAGCGCTCGCTAAGCGCCGGTTCCCTGTCTTTGGCGTCCTGTATGGCGACGTTCAGGCGCTGGAAGACGATGAACGGGTCGCACTCGCGTTCCGGGTCGGAATTGTTGAGCGTGTCGAGGATGAAGCGCACGCGCATCGTGGCGCGGCCTTCCCCGATACGCTGCTGCTGCACGAGGTAACGGACGTTGATGAAGTGGATGAACACGGCGGGGAACGCCGTCTCGTACTCCGTGTTCTCGCTGCGCACGATACGGGCGAACTGCCCGTTGTCGATGGCGACGGTCTTGAACAGCGGCGGCGAGAGCGGATTGTCCGGGTCCTCGCGGACGGTGAGGATGGCCCGACGCACAGCATGGTACATGTTCACGAACGGGTTCTCCGCGACTTCCTCCGGCCGGCTGTCCGTCCTCGGAGTCTGCTGCCGGGGCGGCTCTGCAGGATGCTTGTCTTTTATCATACGCCCGGGAATCCTTTAAAAATCATGTCGGTGAAATGCGAGACGATATGCCCGTCTATCTTCGGGGAGAATCCGATGAAGGGTCGGTGTTCGGGACGCCGCGAGGAGTACTGGTTTACGGTGTAGAGCCCGAATTTCGGGTCCGTGTTGTGGACGGCGGCGTAGTTCTGGTACCGTCCTTTCTTCCGTCCCCGTTTCCCCCGTTCCGGCGTGCTCTTCTCCGTGGTGTGAATCCAGTAATAGGCGCCTTTCCGGAATATCCGCGTGCGGTCGGCCCTCCGTCCGACGATATCGACACGTTTGGCCTCGCCCTCGATGCCCCGAGCCAATGCTCCCGTATCGTTCATCACCGGATGGGAGAATTTCCTGCCCCAGCGGGAAGTGCGCGGAGCCCACCTCTTCCCGTTGAACCCGGCGGCGGCAAAGGAGGCCTGAAACTGCTCCTTGGCATATTCTCCGGCCACCGTCGCGAAGTCGAAGGCGTTGTTCTCGAGACGGCTGGCCATCGCCGTCGTCCACTTTCCGGGTACCCAGTGGGCACAGAATTCATCGAGCGTGATCTTGGACATGGTAGAACCTTTCTTTTAAGCGTTTCACGATTTGTTGCACTTCCTCCGGCAGCGGTTTGGAGAAATAGGCGTGCGCCGGAGAGAATATCCTGCCGCCCGTGGCCAAACTCTCCCGGAAGATGGGGTCCACCCGCCTGCGGTATTCTTCACCGGCGGGGAGCGCCCCGTGCACCGATGCGAAGCCGTCCGCGACGAGAAAGCAACGGCAGCCCCATTCGATGGGCGGTATCAGTTCCGGCGGGAACTCGGACTTGCGGTATGACAGACCTTCGAGCGAAAGGTGCCACGGCCGCACGCGCTCGTCCCCCTGCGTCATGTAGGTCACGACAGTTTCGGGACTTACGGTCAGCCACCACGCCGCCATCGAGGCGGCAAACAGCACTTGGTCGTTCTCCCGGGCGGCGTAGGTCAGGTTGTAACGTTCGCACAAGGACTCGTATGTGGTAATCTCTTCGACCTGCGGCTCCTCGGGAAGCTCTTCCAGCAGGGCGATCTCCTCGGCGGCGGCGAAGTCCACGAGGTTATCGACGGCGGCCAGAAGGATGTCCCGCTGCAGGCGTTCCCGCTCCGTGGTGAATTCATTGTGAGCGCGCAGGATATCCAGTGCCCGGTCGAGGTCCAGCCGCAGGCCGGTCAGGGCACGGTCCACGAGGAACGAGGCACGCAGCGTGATGATATCCTCGACAATATCCTTGCGTTCGGCGCTGTTCTCCCAGAACAGCACCAGCCGGCGGAACGCCTCCCGTATCACCTCGTACTCTTTCTGCGTGTCTGTCTTCTCGGCCCTTGCGGCAAGGATACCGGGGAGCGGAAGCCGGGCCGTTACTTCGCTCCCCGCAGAAAATTTGCGACCCTCACGCCCCGCGGATGCCCGTACCGCTTGTAATACTCCTCGTCGGACATGATGTGGCGGTCATTGCTGCTGCCGCCGACAGACACCCCGCCCGCACCTCCGTAGACACCGTCCGGAATCACGTTGAGCTGCTTGCCGACGTTGATGCCGAACTCCTTCTCGATCTCGTCCGCCGCGACCTCGTACTTGTCCGTGATGAGTTGGTAGAGCTTGATGCGGTCCTCGTTGTTCATCTCGATACGGTTCGAGTATTTGAATTCAAGGCCGGCGTGAATGTAGCCCATCGCTACCAGACGGGGAACGACCTCCTCGTTCATCACGTTTTCGATATACCTGCGGTATACCTCGATGCGGTCCCGGAAAATATCCTGATGAGCTTTCGTGGAACCCACGTACGACTGCATGCCGCCCGCCATCGATTCGCTCCCCAGCACGAGGTTCGAGACCTCCTTGTTGACGAACTCGATGAGCCCCGTGTAGATCTTCTCCGAGTTGGACATGGTGAAGGTCTTGATGTCCACCTCGTCCTCGATGCCCGTAACGATCACCTTGTTCTGCGCGGCGTTGGCGATCTCGTTGGCCAGCCGCTTGCGGTCGGCGTTGCTCTCCGATACGGTCTTGCCATGAATGATCGGCTGGCCATACGTGTGCGAGAAGTTGACGTAGTTGGCGACGGTGAATTTCTTGGCCAGGATGAGCGGCGTCGTGGCCGAAAAGAGCCCTAAATCCCCGGAATTGACGAGAATATAGTTCTTCGCGTAGGTCGCGTGACGCAAATCCCAGTGCGGCTCCCAGATGCCCTGACGTTTGAGGACGATATGCTGATCCGCCAGCACGTTGCGCCGCTCGATGCTGTTCACCTCGGCGAGCTTGCCCGTCTTCGCGTCGATGGCGGGCATGATTTCCAACAGGGTGTAGCCATAGAGCTTGGATTCCACGATGCCCTTGATGATTTTGTCGAACTGTGAACCCTGAATTTTCTGCGTCTGCTCCACATCCTTGATGTACTTGCCCTTCTCGTTCATGCGGGCGAGCATGTAGCGGTCACCCAGTATCTGGCTTTCGAGCGTCTCGATGACGGCGCGGATATGGGCGTCCTGCTGAAGGCAGGCTTCGTACAGGTCGATCAGGCGCGCCCGGTCGTCGAGGATGCACCCGAGCGCTACGTCCTGACGCGAGGAGCGGTAGCGGTTGTCGCGCTCGATCTCGCGGACGTATTCCTGTATGGTCTTCTTCGAGGTCCGGAATATGCTCTCCAAAAGGGACCCGTTGAATGCATGGTCGGATGTCTCCATTTGTCCTTGGTTTTACCTAAAGAGTAGCGGCGTTTCCCGATGAAGGTTTTTCCCGAAAAAAAGTATATGGAACAGGCAGAATTTACTGCTTGAAAGCCAATAGAAAATACATTATCAAAATATATAGATTTTGCACCTATTTACCG
>ENA-UAKZ01000544-UAKZ01000544.1-human-gut-metagenome-genome-assembly--contig:-NODE-544-length-13890-cov-5.418432_pt1 | contig 13890 bp, 12 predicted proteins | sample MGYA00243693_ERZ654454 | MGnify/ENA primary metagenome ERZ654454 (study PRJEB26926, sample SAMN06164508) | human gut metagenome | biome: ENVO:00009003; feature: ENVO:2100002; material: ENVO:00002003... | reverse complement strand
GTGTCTCGTGGGCTCGGAGATGTGTATAAGAGACAGATTTTGGGTAAAATGCACAAAAAAAATCCGGGTTTTGAGCTTTGAAAATCAAAAAATATTATGTTAAGTCATTATGAAATCCAGTTTTAAACACAAAAAAAGTGGAAAAAAGTTTGAAAAATGGACTTATGCACAAAGTTATCCACATTATCCACAAAAAAAGTGAGGTTTACCATAAAAAAACTGGGGATAAAAAGAGAAAATATGTTCTGTAAAATTTGCTGAAAAAAAACTTCTCGGCAAAAAGAATTGACAAATAAAATGTCGGGAAAAGTTGGGAAACTTTAAAGAATTGACAGATATTTTACATAATGATGACAGAAAATTCAAAAATTTTTTACAGTTATTGATTGAAAAAAATACAACATATGGTATAATATTTTTACAGTTAGTTGATACGGAAGGTACAGGGGATAATCTGTGATATTAAGCCTTGCGTGGGAGATTGGGGAAAGGCTGGCTGTAATAAGACAGAGAAGGAGTTGACAGATTATGAAGTACATAATTAGCGGTAAGAATATTGAGGTAACAGAAGGACTGAAAGCAGCTGTCTACGACAAGTTAGGCAGATTGGAGAAATATTTTAATGAAGATACAGAGGTTCAGGTAACATTTTCTGTGGAGAAGGACAGACAGAAGATGGAGGTAACAATTCCAATCAAGGGAAATATCATTCGTGCAGAGCAGGTAAGTGATGATATGTATGTATCCATTGATTTGGTTACAGAAGTGATTGAACGCCAGATTTCAAGACATAAGAAGAAATTAGTAGACCAGGCACAGAGTGCAGCTTTTTTCCAGAAGTCTTTCATCGAAGAAGACATTCCGGAGGATGATGAGATTAATATTATAAGAAGTAAGAAGTTTGCAGTAAAACCAATGGATCCGGAGGAAGCATGTGTCCAGATGGATTTATTGGGACATAGTTTCTTTGTCTTCCGCAATTCCGAGACAGATGAAGTTAATGTGGTTTATAAGAGGAAGGGGAACACATATGGTCTGATTGAACCAGAGTGTTAACTATAGAAGTATTATATTGGGAAAATAAGATTTTATGAGGGCTGCTGATATTTTGGCAGCCCTTTACTTTTGGAATAAATAATGTTAGAATGTTATCCGTATGATTATCTTTAAATAATAGGAGTGTTAAGATGAGTATTTTCGAGAAAGTATTTGGAACACATAGTGAGAAAGAGATTAAAAGAATTACACCATTGGTTGACAAAATAGAAGCCTTGGATGAATCTATGCAGGCGTTGAGCAATGATGAGTTAAAGGCAAAAACAGCGGAATTTAAGAAGCGGCTGGCAGAGGGGGAAACATTAGATGACCTTTTGGTAGAAGCCTTCGCTGTTGTCAGAGAGGCGGCAGTCAGAACTCTTGGAATGAAACATTATCCGGTACAGATAATGGGTGGTATTCTGCTTCACCAGGGAAGAATTCCTGAAATGAGAACTGGTGAAGGTAAAACTCTTGTTTCCACACTCCCTGCGTATTTGAATGCTCTGGAGGGTGAGGGTGTTCATATCGTTACTGTCAATGATTACCTTGCAAAACGTGATGCTGAGTGGATGGGACAGATTCATGAATTTCTGGGTCTCAAAGTCGGCGTTATTCTAAATAGCTCTACAAATGAGGAGAGAAGAGAAGCGTATAACTGTGATATTACTTATGTAACAAATAATGAATTGGGCTTTGATTACTTAAGAGATAATATGGTTATTTATAAGGAACAGCTGGTGCAGCGGGAACTGCATTATGCCATTGTGGATGAGGTGGATTCTGTGCTGATTGATGAGGCGAGAACGCCGCTTATCATCTCCGGTCAGAGTGGTAAATCCACGGAGTTATATAGAATGTGTGATTTGCTTGCCCGGAGAATGAAACGTGGACAGGGCGATGGCGAGCTTTCTAAAATGGATGCAATCATGGGTGTTGATATGGAAGAGGATGGAGATTTCCTTGTCAATGAGAAGGACAAGCAGGTGATGCTAACTGCGCAGGGTGTCAAGGAAGTGGAAGCTTTTTTCCATATAGATAATCTGGCAGATTCGGAGAACCTGGAAATTCAGCATAATATTATTCTGGCACTTCGTGCACATAATCTGATGTTTAAGGATAAAGATTATATTGTGAAAGATAATGAGGTTCTGATTGTGGATGAGTTTACCGGGCGTGTTATGCCGGGCAGACGTTTTTCAGACGGTCTTCATCAGGCAATTGAGGCAAAGGAAAATGTTAAGGTGAGACGTGAGAGCAAGACACTTGCAACCATTACCTTCCAGAATTTCTTCAATAAATATAAGAAGAAAGCGGGAATGACAGGTACAGCGCTTACTGAAGAGAATGAGTTCCGTGAAATTTACGGAATGGATGTAGTTGAGGTTCCGACTAACCTTCCGATTGCCAGAATGGATGAGGATGATTCCGTATTCTGTACAAAGAAAGAAAAGCTGAATGCCATCGTTGAGGATATTAATGAATGTTATCGCAAGGGACAGCCTGTGTTGGTTGGTACTATAACAATTGATTCCTCTGAGGAGGTGAGCCGGCTGCTTACCAAAAAGCATATTCCTCATAAGGTGTTAAATGCAAAATTCCATGAGATGGAGGCTGAGATTATTGCACAGGCAGGTCAGAAGAATGCAGTTACGATTGCGACGAACATGGCTGGACGTGGTACAGATATTAAGTTAGGAGAAGGTGTCAAAGAATTAGGTGGTCTTCGTATTATCGGTACGGAGCGTCATGAGTCCAGACGTATTGATAACCAGCTTCGCGGACGTTCCGGACGTCAGGGAGACCCGGGACAATCCAAATTTTACCTGTCATTGGAAGATGACCTGATGCGTTTATTTGGTTCCGAGCGGGTTATGTCTATGTATAGTGCACTGAATATTCCGGAGGGTGAGGAGATTCGTCACAAAACCATTACCAGCTTTATTGAGAAGGCACAGAAGAAGATTGAGAATAATAACTTTGGAATCCGTAAAAATTTGCTGGATTATGATGAAGTCATGAATGAGCAGAGAGAAGTTATTTATAAAGAACGCCGGCGTGTATTGGAAGGCGAAAGCATGCGTGACGTTATCTTTAAAATGATAAATGATACGGTGGAAGAGGTTGTAAACCGGAATATTTCAGAAGATTTAGAACCTGCTGAGTGGGACATGAAGTCTTTAAACCAGGAGCTTTTAGATATTATCCCGATAGATAAGGTAAAGCTTTCAGAGGAAGACCTCAAGCACATTCAGAAACAGGATTTGATTCAGAGAATTAAAGAGGCGGCAAATAAGCTTTATGAGGAGAAAGAGACGGAATTCCCAGAGGCTGAGATGATTCGAGAAGCAGAGCGCGTCATTTTGCTAAAAGTAATTGACAGAAAGTGGATGGACCACATTGACGATATGGACCAGATGCGTCAGAGTATCGGGCTTCGTGCATATGGACAGAGAGACCCGTTGGTAGAGTATAAATTTGCCGGTTTTGACATGTTTGAGGAGATGGAAGATGCAATCCGTCAGGATACGGTTAAAGCAATGCTTCATATCCGTGTAGAGCAGAAGGTAGAACGTGAAGAGGTGGCTAAGGTAACAGGAACCAACAAGGATGATACATCTGTAAAGGCACCAGTTAAGAGAAAGAGTGCTAAGATCGGAAGAAATGACCCTTGTCCATGTGGCTCAGGGTTAAAATATAAGCAGTGCTGTGGCAAAAATGCCTGATGGAATATAACTGCAGGATAACAATAGTTTAAGTGCTTCAGAATATAAAAAGAAAGAGGTGATTCTGTGATTGAGACCGATGCATTTAAGTTTGAATTAGCTCAGTATGAGACTCCATTACAGGAAGTGAGGGATTCACTTTGACATCCCTATCAAGAAAGATAAGGTGGCAGAGTTAGAAGCCGATATGGAGGCACCGGACTTCTGGAATGATGTGGAGCATTCCAATGAAGTTATGAAAACGGTTAAGAATCTGAAGGATACTTTGGAAGCGTTTGATACAGTATCCGATGAGTATGAAGAGATAAGTGTTTTGATTGAGATGGCAGATGAAGAGGAGGATGCTTCTCTACTTCCGGAAATCAGCGAGGTGTTGGAGCGTTTCAAGGAGCATTTTGAAACCTTGCGAATCCAGACCTTATTGTCAGGAGAGTTTGATAAAGATAACGCAATTGTCACCCTGCATGCGGGGGCGGGCGGAACAGAGAGCTGCGACTGGACAGGGATGCTTTTACGCATGTATACCAGATGGGCAGAGAAGAAGGGATTCGATACGGAAATTCTTGATTATCTGGAAGGAGACGAGGCAGGCGTAAAATCTGTTACGATTCAGATAAATGGAGAAAATGCTTACGGCTATCTTAAATCCGAAAAAGGAGTTCACCGTCTGGTACGTATTTCACCATTTAATGCGGCAGGAAAGAGGCAGACATCTTTTTCTTCCTGTGATGTTATGCCGGATATTGAAGAAGATGTCTCCGTTGATATCAGGGATGAGGATTTGCGGATTGATACCTATCGTTCCAGTGGCGCCGGCGGACAGCATATAAATAAGACGTCTTCTGCAATTCGGATTACTCATTTGCCGACAGGAATTGTGGTGCAGTGCCAGAACCAGCGTTCACAGCACCAGAATAAGGACAAGGCTATGAAAATGCTGATGTCAAAGCTTTATGTGTTAAAGCAGCAGGAGAATCAGGAAAAGCTTGACGATATACGGGGTGATATTTCCGAGAACGGTTTTGGTTCACAGATTCGTTCTTACGTAATGCAGCCATATACGATGGTAAAGGATCATCGAACAGGAACGGAAATCAGCAATGTAAATGGTGTGCTGGATGGGAATGTTGAACCATTTATGAATGCTTATTTAAAATGGATGAGTCTGAATAAGGAGTAGAGGTATGGAGGAATTTAAGTATGTTATTTTTCAACTTGGTGAGCAGAAATATGGAATGAATTTAATGTTTATCAACGGAATTGAACAGGGATATCATATTATTCCGGTTCCAAATGCTCCGGCAGGGGTGAAGGGGATAATAAACCTGCGGGGAGAGGTTATTCCGGTATATAGTCTGCGGGAACGTTTTGGAATGGAGCGGCAGATTGATAATCCGGAGAAGAGCCTGTTGATTACAAACAGCTCCGGTACGGCATTGGCCTATGAAGTGGATGCGGTGATTTCTATAGAAGAAATGCAGCCGGGAAAAATTAACCGGATGCCGTTTATTGCTTCAAATGACGAGACAGCATTTATGGAAGAAGTTTTACATATAGGAGATGATATTATCATTGCAATCAGTGTGGATGAGGTGTTGTCAGAGGAGACCAGAGATGCCTTGAACCAGATGATTGAGGATAATAAATAAAGCAGAGGCAGCCGCAGGCTGTGCGCAGATCTTAAGAGAAGAAAAGGCTTCTGATAAAGGATAGAAGAAGCGGCAGGATAAAGGAGGTAAATATGGTTAATATTGCAGTGTTAGGTTATGGTACGGTAGGGTCAGGTGTGGTGGAAGTTATTAACACCAACCATGACAGTATTAATAAGAGAGCCGGCAAGGATATCAATGTAAAATATGTTCTTGATTTGAGAGATTTTGAGGGTGACCCAGTACAGGAAATTTTGGTACATGATTATGATGTTATTCTGAAGGATTCAGAGGTGGATATTGTAGTTGAGGTAATGGGCGGTGTGGAACCGGCATATACTTTCACCAAGCAGGCTCTGCTGGCAGGAAAGAGTGTATGTACCTCTAACAAAGAGCTGGTGGCAAAGCATGGGGCTGAACTGCTTGCCATTGCAAAGGAACGAAAGCTTAATTATCTGTTTGAGGCTTCTGTCGGCGGAGGTATTCCGATTATCCGTCCATTAAACAGCTCTCTGACCGCAGACGAGATTACAGAGATTACAGGCATTTTAAATGGTACTACAAATTATATTCTGACAGAAATGGCAGAAAAAGGTTCTGCTTTTGAGGATGTATTAAAGGATGCTCAGGAAAAGGGATACGCTGAGCGTAATCCGGAGGCTGATGTGGAAGGGTATGATGCCTGCCGCAAGATTGCAATTCTTACCTCTTTAGTAGCTGGTGCTCAGGTAGATTATGAGGAAATTCATACAGAGGGAATCACAAAGATTACCAAGGAAGATTTCCAGTATGCTAAGGCTTTAAAAGCGTCAATTAAGCTTCTTGGAACCAGCAAAAAAGTAAATAATACTTTCTACTCTATGGTTGCACCAGTAATGATTGGACAAAATCACCCGTTAATTGGGGTAAATGGTGTGTTTAATGGAATATTTGTACATGGCAACGTATTGGACGATGTGATGTTTTATGGCAGAGGGGCTGGTAAGCTTCCTACTGCAAGTGCAGTGGTTTCAGATGTGGTGGATGCAGTAAAGCATATGCACACTAATATAATGACAATTTGGGAGGAGAGAAAAACCGGACTTGGCGCCTTTGAGGATTTCCAGAATAAATTTTTTGTCCGCATGAAGGATAAAGGGCTGGATGATGACCAGATGTTCAACATTAAAAACGCTTTTGGTGATGTGCTGTATGTAAATGCACCGGATGTAAAGGATGAACTTGCATTTATTACAAAGCCAATGCGTGAGGGAGATTTTGCAGAGCACATTGCAGACTTTGAGGATGTGTATAGTGTTATCCGTGTAGATTTTTAAATGAGGGAGATAAAAGCATGAAATATGTGATTGTTTTAGGCGACGGAATGGCAGATTATCCCATTGAAGAAATCGGGAATGAAACCATAATTGAGCATGCAGATACACCAACCCTGGATGCATTAGCAAAGGAATCGGAGATAGGGATGGTCTTAACGGTACCAGAGGGAATGAGTCCCGGAAGTGACACCGCTAATTTATCCGTAATCGGTTATAATCCCAAAAAATATTATTCGGGACGGTCACCATTGGAAGCATTGTCAATTGGGGTGGATATGAAGCCTACCGATATTTCTTTCCGTTGTAATATTGTAACCGTCAGCGAGGAAGAGACAAATTATAGTGATAAGACCATAATTGACCATAGCTCTTCTGAGATTTCTACAGAAGATGCAGCAGTGCTTTTGAAGGCAGTTAGTGAGGTCTTGGAGAAAGAATATGCTGGATATAAATTCTATGTAGGCACAAGCTACCGCCATCTGACAATATGGGAGAATGGCACGGTTTTACCGCTCACACCGCCGCATGATATTTTAGGGAAAACGATTGGAGAATATCTTCCGGAGGATAAGGTACTCCGTGAAATGATGGAAAAGAGTTATACTGTTCTGGCAAACCATCCGATTAATGAAGAGAGAAAGAAAAAAGGGTTGAATCCTGCCAATTCTTTATGGTTCTGGGGCGCAGGTACCCGTCCTGCTCTTTCCGGTTTTGAGGAAAAAAACGGTAAAAAGGGAGTTATGATTTCGGCGGTTGATTTGTTGAAGGGAATTGCAGTAGGCGCCGGAATGAAGGTAATAGAAGTAGAAGGAGCGAATGGCGGTCTTCACACAAATTATGAGGGAAAAGCCATGGCGGCAGTTAACGCACTTTGTAAGGATGGGTATGATTTTGCATATATTCATGTGGAAGCACCGGACGAGATGGGACATCAAGGAAGCATAGAAAGAAAGCTTTTAGCTGTGGAATCTTTGGATAAGAAGGTAATCCGGGTGGTAAAGGAGCAGTTAGAAGCGGGGGGAGAAGATTTCCGCTTGTTGGTTTTGCCGGACCATCCGACGCCAATTCGGCTTCGCACCCATGTAGGGGAGCCAGTTCCATTTTTATTGTATGACAGCACGGACAAAAAGAGCTCAGATTTGCTTTATAACGAAAGTGATGCAAAAAAATCAGGCATTTATATCGAAAATGGTTATAAAATTATTGACCATTTGTTTGAAAAGTAGTAAATTAGGCTAGGTAACTTAAACAAGTAGGAGGAAGCAAATCAAATGTTAATCGTAAAGAAGTTCGGTGGTACTTCTGTTGCAAATAAAGAGAGAATGTATAATGTTGCAAACAGATGTATCGAAGACTATAAGAAGGGTAACGATGTAGTAGTTGTATTATCTGCTATGGGTAAATACACAGATGAATTGATTGATATGGCAAAAGATATGAATCCCAACCCGCCAAAACGGGAGATGGATATGCTTTATACCATTGGTGAGCAGATGTCAGTTGCTTTGATGGGCATGGCAATGAATAATTTAGGAGTTCCTGCTATTTCCTTAAATGCATTCCAGGTGGCAATGCACACTACCTCCGTGTATGGAAATGCAAGGCTGAAAAGAATTGACAGTGAGAGAATCCGTCATGAACTTGACCAGAGGAAGATTGTAATTGTAACAGGCTTTCAGGGAATTAATAAGTTTGATGATTATACGACCCTGGGGCGTGGTGGCTCGGACACGACAGCAGTGGCCCTTGCTGCAGCATTAAATGCGGATGCCTGTGAAATTTATACAGATGTAGATGGAGTCTTTACAGCGGACCCGCGTAAGGTTCCGAATGCAAGAAAGCTTGACCAAATCACATATGATGAGATGCTAGAGCTTGCAACATTGGGCGCAGGTGTATTGCACAACCGTTCAGTAGAATTGGCAAAGAAGCAGGGTGTACAATTGGTTGTTCGCTCTAGTCTTAATACTTCAGAAGGTACCGTTGTTAAGGAGGATGCAAAAATGGAGAAAATGCTTGTTAGCGGAGTAGCAGCAGATAAGGATGCAGCAAGAGTAGCGTTAATTGGATTAAAGGATGAGCCGGGTGTGGCATTTCGATTGTTTAATCATCTGGCAAGACATAATATCAATGTGGATATGATTTTACAGTCTGTAGGTCGTGACAGTACAAAGGATATTTCCTTTACTGTTGCTGTTGAGAATGCAGATGAGGCAGTTGAGATTATTGAGAGACATTTTCATGAGTATGAAAAAATTGATGTGGAGAAGAACGTGGCAAAGGTTTCAATTGTTGGTGCCGGTATGATGAGCAATGCTGGTGTTGCTGCAAAGATGTTTGAAGCATTATATGATGAGGGAATCAATATTAAGATGATTTCCACTTCTGAAATTCGTGTCTCTGTATTGATTGATGAAAAACATACCGAGAAGGCAATGAATGCAGTACATGAGAAGTTTGGTTTAGGAGATAATTAAGACTGGGTTCTGAATCAGCTTCAGAAGGAATGAAAAGAGAATCAAAAAAACTAGTTGACGAAGAATAGATTTGCGAATACAATAATAATACTAGAGTTCTAATCATAAGCATGAATAGAACGAAAAGGAAAAGGAGGAGAAAATATGGATGAGAATTACAATGTAGTAGAAGAGAAGAAGGAGAGCAAGGCTCTGGAAATCTGTTCTCTGGTGTTTGGTATCCTGGGTATCGTGTGCTGCAGCTGCTACGGTATTTTCGGTATTGTGGGATTGGTACTTAGTATTGTAGCAATGGCAACGGGCAAGAAGTCCGGCTTATCAATCGCAGGTTTAATTTGTTCCATTGTCGGTGTGTTATTGACAATTGTTATGCTTGTAATCGGCTTTAGCAGTCCGGAATACCAGCAGATTATGCAGTCTATTCAGTCTATGTAAATGTTGTCATGTGATTGGTTGATTTATATAGGAATAGGATAAAAATCCAAAGAAGTGCGGGAGGTATCCCGTATACTTTGGATTTTTTTAATTAGAATGTTTACGCAGACTATTATTTTGTGGTATGATAAAAAATATGCTTGAAAATGAAACGGTACGAGTATTTAAGACAGGCACATTCGTGCGCTTGCTATATTTAAAGGAAATTGGGAGGTACACAGGATGAAGAGGGAAGATTATTTGAGCTGGGACCAGTATTTTATGGGGATTGCCCTGCTTTCAGCAGAACGCAGCAAGGACCCGAATACGCAGGTAGGAGCTTGCATAGTAGGGGAGAATAATAAGATTTTATCGGTTGGTTATAACGGCATGCCATCTGGATGCAATGATGATGAGATGCCATGGGGAAGAGTTGGAAAGCCATTGGAAAATAAATATTTCTTTGTCTGTCATGCAGAGCTGAATGCCATACTGAACTACGGCGGCGGTTCTCTGGCTGGAGCAACCTGTTATTCCACCCTGTTTCCGTGTAATGAGTGTGCAAAAGCAATTATTCAAAGTGGAATTAAGGAGATTGTGTATTTATCAGATAAATATTCTGACACGGAGGCAACCATTGCTTCCAAAATGATGTTTAATATGGCAGGTGTGACATACCGTGCGTTTGAGCCTAAGAATCAAAGGATAGAATTGAGCCTATAGTCCGCCTAATAGGACAGGTAAAGTGATAGAATAAATACAATAAGAAAGACAGAGGTTTTGAAAATATGGATATTGCAAAAGTAATCGCAAAGGAATTAGGAATTAAGGTAAGCCAGGTGGAGGCGACTGTTCAGTTGATTGATGAGGGCTCCACTATTCCATTTATAGCCAGATACCGTAAGGAGGTTACCGGTTCCCTGAACGATGAAATTTTGCGTGATTTATATGAGCGATTGAATTACCTGAGAAATCTTGAGGAACGCAAGGAGACGGTTATTGCAAGCATTACAGAGCAGGATAAGCTTACCCCGGAGCTGGAGCAGCAGATTCGTGAGGCTATGACTCTGGTTGCTGTTGAAGATTTATACCGTCCCTATAAGCAGAAGAGAAGAACCCGGGCGACCATCGCAAAGGAAAAGGGGTTAGAGGGGCTTGCCAACATAATCTATCTTCAGATGGTAAACCAGTCAATAGACAAAGAGGCAGAGGCTTATTTATCCGAGGAAAAAGAAGTCTGTTCAGTGGAGGATGCCATTGCGGGTGCTTTGGATATTATTGCAGAGAATATATCAGCTGATGCGGAGTATAGAACGAATATACGTGATATTACAGTAAAGGAAGGAAAACTGGTTACAACAGCAAAGGATACAGAGGCAAAGTCTGTATATGAAATGTATTATGAGTTTGAAGAGCCAGTTAGCAAGGCGGCAGGATACAGGGTGCTGGCAATCAATCGAGGAGAAAAGGAAAAGTTTTTGTCCGTTAAGATAACGGCTCCGGAGGAGCGGATATTAGGATATTTGGAAAAGAAAATCATTATAAAGGATAATCCATATACTACAGATTTGTTAAAGGCAGCCATTGAGGACAGTTATAAGAGATTGATTGCTGGTGCCATAGAAAGAGAAATTAGAAGTGAATTGACAGAAAAAGCAGAGGATGGGGCTATTTCGGTGTTTGGAAAGAACCTTACACAGCTTTTGATGCAGCCACCTATAACCGGACAGGTGGTGCTGGGCTGGGATCCTGCATTTCGTACCGGCTGTAAGCTTGCTGTTGTGGATGCTACAGGCAAGGTACTGGATACAGTTGTAATATTTCCAACAGAGCCCCAGAAGAAGATTGCAGAATCCAAAAGAATTGTCCATAATCTTATAAAGAAGTATAATGTAACTTTAATTTCGGTGGGGAATGGCACGGCTTCTCGCGAGTCAGAGCAGGTGATTGTTGAACTGCTGAAAGAGATACCGGAAAAGGTACAGTATGTTATTGTAAATGAAGCGGGTGCTTCTGTATATTCTGCCAGTAAGCTGGCAACAGAAGAATTTCCTAATTTTGATGTGGGACAGAGAAGTGCGGCATCCATTGCAAGAAGATTACAGGATCCTTTGGCAGAACTGGTAAAGATAGATCCGAAATCCATCGGAGTAGGGCAGTACCAGCATGATATGAATCAAAAGAAGTTAGGGGAGGCTTTAACCGGGGTTGTTGAAGACTGTGTGAATAAAGTAGGGGTGGACTTGAACACAGCATCGGCTTCCTTGTTGGAATATGTTTCAGGTATCAGTAAAGTGATTGCAAAGAATATAGTTACTTACAGGGAGGAGAATGGGAAATTTACAAACCGTAAGCAGCTTTTAAAAGTTGCAAAGCTTGGACCGAAAGCCTTTGAGCAGTGTGCAGGTTTTATGAGGATTCAAGAGGGCGAGAATCCGTTAGATGCCACCAGCGTCCATCCGGAAAGTTATGAGGCTGCTACTCATTTATTGAAGAAGCTGGGATATTCTTTGGCTGACATTTCCAGTCAGGGACTGGTTGGATTATCACTTCTCACCAAAAACCGCGGCCAGTTGGCAGCAGAGCTGGGAATCGGTGAAGTGACTCTGGATGATATTATCAAGGAGCTGGAAAAGCCGGCGCGGGACCCACGAGATGAGATGCCAAAACCGATTTTGCGAACAGATGTGCTGGAGATGAAGGATTTGACAGAAGGAATGATTTTAAAGGGTACTGTGCGTAATGTAATTGACTTTGGAGTATTTGTGGATATTGGAGTGCACCAGGATGGTCTGGTTCACATTTCCCAGATTACAGATAAGAAGTTTATTAAACATCCGCTAGAAGTAGTGAGTGTTGGGGATGTGATAGAGGTAAAAGTATTGAGCGTAGATTTGGACAGGAAGAGGATTCAGCTTTCCATGATTTTATAAATATGATTTTAGAAAAGAGGCAGGAACTATGGAAAAGGATGAGGTTGCATTTTCAGTGCAGATGACCCCGATGGAGATTTATAAGTTCACAATTTATCACAGTTATCACAAGGTTTCCGGACTGATTGGAGTGTGTCTTTCTATAGTCGCACTCATTATGCTGATAGTGTCATTTAACGAGCTGACAGACCGTGACAAAACGGTGTTAACATTTGTGGCAGCATGGTTTTTGATATTAGAACCAGTTACTATGTTCTTTCGGGCGCGAAGCCAGGTCAAAAGGAACAAATCTTATCAGAAACCGCTTGATTATCAAATGAACCAGGAAGGAATCACAGTGTCACAGGGAGAGGAGCAGCAGACAATTGCATGGGAGAACCTCATGAAAATTGTAGCAACCAAATCCCAATATCTGATATATAGCAGTAAGATACATGCCTTTATTTTCCCTAGAAAAGCCCTTGGGCAGGATTGTGAAAAAGCCGAGGCAATCATGTTGAAATATACGAAAGGAACAGGAGTGCGGCTGTCCGGAAAGATAAAAAAGAATGTGGACAGATTGGTGGAATAGTGTATCTGGACAAGAGCCGCTGGCAGACAGCATAAAGGAACAGAATGGAGACGGATATGGAATATGATAGTTTAAGCACAAAAGATACCTATGATATTGCGAGGAAGCTTGGTGAACAAGCCTGTGCAGGAGATGTGGTCTGCCTGATTGGTGATTTGGGAGTGGGAAAGACATTATTTTCCCAGGGCTTTGCAAAAGGGCTTGGAATAGAAGAAATTGTTAACAGCCCTACCTTTACCATTGTACAGGTATATGAAGAGGGCAGACTTCCGTTTTATCATTTTGATGTCTACCGGATTGAAGATTCGGAAGAGATGGAAGAGGTTGGGTTTTCGGATATGGTATATGGAGAGGGCGTTTGTCTGATTGAATGGGCGGATATAATATCCGATATATTACCGGAGCATTATATAAATATTGTAATTGAGAAAGATATACAAAAAGGATTTGACTATAGACATATTGTAATGGAATACAGATAGTGGATGGAAATAGAAGGGATAAAGGATGAAAATATTAGCAGTAGATAGTTCGGGTTTGGTGGCATCTGTGGCTATTGTTGAAGATGATAATCTGATTGCAGAGTATACTGTAAATTACAAAAAGACGCATTCACAGACTTTGCTTCCTATGCTTGATGAGATAGTGAAAATGACGGATACAGATTTAAATAGTATAGATGCGATTGCGGTGGCAAAGGGTCCGGGTTCTTTTACTGGTTTACGGATTGGAGCTGCCACCTGTCTCTTATACACATCTCCGAGCCCAC
>ENA-UAKZ01000536-UAKZ01000536.1-human-gut-metagenome-genome-assembly--contig:-NODE-536-length-13992-cov-8.020951_pt1 | contig 13992 bp, 8 predicted proteins | sample MGYA00243693_ERZ654454 | MGnify/ENA primary metagenome ERZ654454 (study PRJEB26926, sample SAMN06164508) | human gut metagenome | biome: ENVO:00009003; feature: ENVO:2100002; material: ENVO:00002003... | reverse complement strand
TTTGTTAACCTTAAATCTAATACTATGAAAAACACATTGCAAAGGTACGGACTTTAGTGAATTTTGCAAATAAAACAACTAAAAAAATATGTTTTCTAACACGTTTTAATACTTTTGTCCTATTTGTTAAGGATGAGGACTTTTTTTATTTACTTGTATTTTGTCTTTTTTACATATAAAACCGTATATTTGTTGCCACTTTTGCAAAAGGATAAAAACGAATGGTTTCAGTAGATAATTTGAAAGTAGAGTTTGGAGTAACGCCTCTGTTTGAGGATGTGTCATACGTTATCAATAAGAGAGATCGTATTGCGCTGGTCGGGAAGAATGGGGCCGGTAAGTCTACTATGCTTAAGATATTGGCAGGAATACAGGCGCCTACTTCAGGTAGTGTTTCTGTTCCGCGTGATGTGACGATAGGCTATTTGCCTCAAGTCATGATTCTGAGTGATAAACATACTGTGATGGAAGAGGCGGAGATGTCTTTTGAACATATCTTTGAGTTGCAGGCTAGTATTGAGAGAATGAATCAGGAGTTGGCGGATAGAACAGATTATGATTCAGAAAACTATCATAAACTGATTGAGAAATTCACCCATGACAATGAACGCTTTTTGATGATGGGAGGTACCAATTATACAGCTGAGATAGAACGTACATTGATGGGGTTGGGATTTAGCCGGGAGGATTTTAACCGTCCTACATCTGAGTTCAGTGGTGGATGGCGTATGCGTATAGAGTTGGCCAAGTTGCTGTTGCGACGGCCCGATGTGTTGCTGTTGGACGAGCCTACCAATCATCTGGATATAGAAAGCATTCAATGGTTGGAAAACTTTTTGAAGACAAGTGCGGGAGCCGTTGTATTGGTGAGCCACGACCGTGCATTTATTAATAATGTGACCAATCGTACGATTGAAATATCTTGCGGGCATATCTATGATTATAAAGTGGCTTACGATGAGTTTGTGGTATTGCGCAAAGAGCGTCGTGAGCAGCAATTGCGTGCATACGAGAACCAGCAGAAGCAAATTCAGGATACGGAAGATTTCATAGAGCGTTTCCGTTATAAGGCTACCAAGGCTGTACAGGTGCAGAGCCGCATCAAGCAATTGGAAAAAATAGTTCCTATTGAAATTGATGATGAAGATAATTCAGCCTTGCGGTTGAAGTTTCCGCCTGCCATGCGTTCCGGCAATTATCCGGTCATTTGTGACGGGGTGAAGAAAGCATATGGCAGTCATATCGTTTTTCACGATGTGACTTTGACTATTAATCGAGGTGAGAAGGTGGCTTTTGTCGGAAAGAATGGGGAAGGTAAGTCCACTTTGGTGAAATGTATAATGGACGAAATCCCATACGAAGGTAAACTGACCATCGGGCACAACGTACAGATTGGTTATTTTGCTCAGAATCAGGCTCAGATGTTGGATGAAAATCTGAGTGTCTTTGATACGATTGATTATGTGGCAAAAGGGGATATTCGTTTGAAGATTCGTGATATTCTGGGAGCATTCATGTTTGGAGGTGAGGCTTCTGATAAAAAAGTAAAGGTACTGTCGGGTGGGGAGCGGAGTCGTCTTGCCATGATAAAACTTTTGTTAGAACCGGTGAATTTCCTTATTTTGGACGAACCTACTAACCATCTGGATATGCGCTCAAAGGATGTATTGAAAGAAGCTATCAAGGAATTTGATGGAACGGTGATTGTTGTTTCTCATGACCGTGAGTTCTTGGATGGACTGGTGACCAAAGTTTATGAATTCGGAGGTGGAGTAGTAAAAGAACACATTGGCGGCATTTATGATTTTTTACAGAAAAAGAAAATAGAGAGTCTGAATGAGTTGCAGCTTTCGGCTTCTCCTACTGTGTCTGCCACTAAAAAGGAAGAACCCGAAACGGTTAGTGAGAACAAATTATCTTATGAGGCGCAAAAGGAATTGAATAAGAAAATTCGCAAATTGGAGAAACGAATTGCGGATTGTGAACAGAAAATAGAAAAGCTGGAAACTGAGATTGGCGAGGTGGAAGCTGATATGGCTACTCCCGAAGGTGCATCGGATATGGCTTTGTATGAAAAGCATCAGAAACTGAAAAAGGACTTGGATCAGACGGTAGAAGAATGGGAGACCGTTTCTATGGAATTAGAAGAGATGCAGGGAAGTTAAAGTATGTATCATATATATAGAACAAATGAAAGCAAAACATTATTTACCAATGGCTGTATTGGCTCTGGCAGTAGCTGCCGGATGCGACAGTAAAAAGGAAGCCGTCATGACTTCGGGTATAGACTTGACAAATTTGGACACTACGGCTGTTCAAGGAGCTGATTTTTATCAGTATGCTTGTGGCGGATGGATGAAGAAACACCCTCTGACCAATGAATATTCCCGTTTTGGCTCATTCGATATGCTTGCTGAAAATAATCGGGAACAACTGAAAGGATTGATTGTGGAAATTGCTGCCGGGCAGAATGCGCAAGGTACAATAGGTCAGAAAATAGGGGATATCTATAATTTGGCTATGGATAGTGTGAAACTGAATGCGGATGGAGTAACTCCTATTCAAGCTGATTTGGAAAAGATTGCTTCAGTGAAGGATAAATCGGAAATAGTTCCTTTGATGGCGGAACTGGCTCATAGCGGTGTATTCCCTTATTTCAGTTTCTATGTGGGTGCCGATATCATGGACAGCAAGAGCAATTTGTTTCAATTGTATCAAGGGGGTATCAGTCTGGGTGAAAAAGAATATTATCTGGACAATGATGATGTGACTGTCAATATCCGTAATAAGTATAAGGAACATATTGTAAAGATGTTCCAATTGGCTGGTTTTGATGAGGCTGCCGCTAAAAAGAAAATGGAGGCTGTAATGGATATCGAAACCCGTATTGCGAAAGCTTCTTTCAGTGCGGTGGAACAGCGTAACCCTGCGGCCAATTATCATAAAATGTCTTTGGATGAATTAAAGAAAGAGATTCCGGGCATTGACTGGGATGCTTTCTTGAATGGTATAGGCGTGAAAGGGGTGACTGAACTGAGTGTTTCTCAAGTGGAGCCGATTAAAGAGGTTGAGAAAATTATCAATAGCTTGCCGGTTGAAAATCAGATCGCTTATATGCAATGGAGTCTGATAGACAGGGCTGCCGGTTACTTGAGTGATGATTTGGTGGCACAAAATTTTGATTTTTATGGAAAAACACTATCCGGCAAACAGGCTAACCAACCTCGTTGGAAGCGTGCTGTAAGTACTGTAAATGGAGTACTGGGTGAAGCGGTAGGTCAGATGTATGTGGAGAAATATTTTCCGGCAGCCGCAAAAGAACGTATGGTGCAGTTGGTAAAGAATCTGCAGACCGCATTGGGAGAACGTATTCGGAATTTGGAATGGATGGGTGACAGCACAAAGATTAAAGCTATTGAGAAGTTGAATTCTTTTTATGTAAAGGTAGGCTATCCTGATAAGTGGAGGGATTATACCGGTTTGAATATTGAAAAAGATTCTTATTGGGCCAATGTGAAGCGTGCTACAGAATTCGAACTGGATTATATGTTATCCAAGGCAGGAAAGCCGGTTGACAGAGATGAATGGGGAATGACTCCGCAGACTGTCAATGCATATTATAATCCGACCACGAATGAGATTTGTTTTCCGGCAGGTATTCTTCAATATCCGTTTTTTGACATGAATGCTGATGATGCATTTAATTATGGAGCTATTGGCGTGGTTATCGGTCATGAAATGACTCATGGATTCGATGATCAGGGACGTCAGTTTGATAAGGATGGTAATTTGAAAGATTGGTGGACAGCCGAAGATGCCAAACGTTTTGAAGAACGTGCTCAGGTAATGGTGAATTTCTTTGATAGCATCCAGGTTTTGCCGGGACTCAATGCCAACGGTTCTTTGACTTTAGGTGAGAATATAGCCGATCATGGTGGTTTGCAGGTTTCTTTCCAGGCGTTCAAGAATGCGACAAAAGATGCTCCCCTACCGGTAAAAGACGGATTTACTCCGGAACAGCGCTTCTTCTTGTCATACGCCGGAGTGTGGGCTGGCAATATCCGCGACGAGCAGATTCGTTTGCAAACCAAGTCTGATCCACATTCATTGGGCAGATGGCGTGTGAACGGAGCACTCCCTCAAATAGGTGCATGGTATGATGCTTTTGGCATTAAAGAGGGGGATCCTATGTATTTGGCTCCTGAAAAACGTGTCTCTATTTGGTAAGCTTTGTATGTAAATTCCAAAAAGAAAGCATGGTAATTGCTGAGAATTCGGCATTTACCATGCTTTCTTTTTGGAATTTACATGATAAACACCTATTTTTGTGCCCGATGAAACGGAGACGATACATAGCATGGGTATTGATGTTGGTCAGCATTATCATGTTGACAGCATCTGTTCTGCCTCATCATCATCACCGGGAAATTCTTTGTTTGCAGCATGATATGACTTTGTGCGGCTGTCAATGTTCCGTGCAGCATCAGCAGCATAATAATAGTTCTGATGAGAATCATACATGTAATGCCGGATGTGTGACCAAGTTTAAAAGTGTAACTCCGGATCGGGCCCAAGACAGTGTTTCTCCTGATTATTCGTTTTGTTTGCTGTTATATACGGTGACGGATGTATTGGCGCTTTCATTGCGGTTGACAGAACACAACACATTACCTTATAATTACTATTTAGAAAAACTGCATTCTACGTGTCTTCCCCACGTAAAGGGGTTGCGTGCTCCTCCTTGCGATGTTCTTGCTTAACAGATAGAAAGTTTATCTTTTTATCCGCAACTTTGTTGCATTTTCTTTACACTAATTTTGCATTTAATAAAAAGTAAGAACAAATAATATCATCATGAAGAAACTTATCTTTATGGGAGTCTTAGGCTTGTTCCTCTTAGGCTCTTGCAACAGTAAATCGGGTCATGATCACGAAGGACACGATCATGGAACGGAGGAAGCACATAATCACGACCACGAAGGGCATGACCATAATCACGAAGGACATGACCATGAAAAAGAAAACCACGACCATGAGAATGAAGGTCACGAAGGGCATAATCATGAAGCGGAAGCTTCTGCAGCCGGACATTCCGATGAGATAATTCTGGCTCCAGAAAAAGCAAAAGCAGCCGGGGTAGAATCGGAAATAATCCGGCCTGAATCATTCCGTCAGGTGATAACGACCAGCGGTCAGGTGCAGGCAGCACAAGGCGATGAAAGCGTAGTAGTCGCCAATGTAGCCGGTGTGGTTTCTTTCCGCCATCCGGTAACGGACGGTATGAGTGTGAGCAAGGGGGCTCCCATTCTGAATATCTCTGCTGAGAATATGCCGGACGGAGACCCTGTAAAACGTACCCGTATCGCATATGAAACCGCCAAAAAAGAATATGAACGTGCCGCCAAGTTGGTAAAAAGTCAGATAATATCGCAGAAAGATTTCAATGCCATTAAGGAGAGTTATGAAAATGCATTATTGGCATACGAGGCTATTTCAAAGAACCAGACCAAAACAGGTGTGTCCGTTACAGCTCCTTTAGGTGGCTATATCAAGAATTGTCTGGTGCAGGAAGGTGACTATGTGTCGGTAGGCCAGCCTTTGGTGAGTATCACTCAGAACCGTCGTCTGTTCCTTCGTGCAGATGTTTCCGAGAAATATTATGGTTATCTGCATAGCATCCAGTCGGCAAACTTCAAGACTCCATACGATAATAAGGTATATGAGCTGGGTGAGTTGAAAGGGCGTCTGCTTTCTTATGGTAAAGCATCCGGTGGTACTTCTTTTTATGTGCCTGTAACTTTCGAATTTGATAATCGGGGAGATGTGATTCCCGGTTCGTATGTGGAGGTGTATCTGCTCTCGTCGGAAATGCCCGATGTGCTGGCCTTGCCTGTTACGGCACTGACCGAAGAACAAGGTTTGTACTTTGTTTATCTGCAACTGGATGAGGAAGGATATAAGAAACAGGAGGTAACTTTGGGAGCGAGCAACGGAAAGGAAGTGCAGATTCTGACCGGTTTGAAAGCCGGTGACCGTGTGGTAACAAAGGGAGCTTATCAGGTGAAATTAGCGTCGGCCAGCAATGCGATTCCGGCTCATAGTCATGAACATTAATCAGCCGTCCTATGCTAAATAAGATTATACATTTTTCCCTTCAGAACCGTATATTGGTTCTGGTGGCGTCGGTTTTGCTGCTTATCGGCGGTACTTACACGGCTTTTCATACGGAAGTCGATGTGTTCCCCGATTTGAATGCGCCGACTGTAGTGATTATGACCGAAGCGAATGGTATGGCCGCCGAAGAGGTGGAACAATTGGTAACCTTTCCTGTAGAAACTGCCGTGAACGGTGCGACCCATGTGCGCCGGGTGCGTTCATCTTCCACCAATGGCTTTTCCGTTGTGTGGGTGGAATTTGAATGGGATACCGATATCTATCTGGCCCGTCAGATTGTCAGTGAGAAATTGTCCTTGGTCAGCGAGGAGCTGCCCGAGAATGTAGGTAAACCTACCATGGGACCTCAGTCTTCTATTTTAGGTGAGTTGCTGATTATCGGTCTGACTTCGGATACTACTTCCATGCTCGATCTCCGTACACTGGCAGACTGGACTATCCGTCCGCGCCTGCTCTCTACGGGAGGTGTGGCACAGGTTGCCGTGCTGGGAGGTGATATCAAGGAATATCAGGTGTTGCTTGACCCTGCCCGCATGAAACATTACAATGTTACGTTGGCAGAGGTGATGAACGTTACCCGTAACATGAATCAGAATGCCAATGGCGGAGTGATTTATGAATATGGAAACGAATATATTGTTCGCGGGGTGCTTTCCAGTCATGATGTGGCTCAGTTGTCACGTTCCGTCATCAAGACGGTGGAAGGGGTGCCCGTTACATTGGAGGATATTGCCGATGTGAAGATTGGTTCGCAGGAACCCAAACTGGGTACTGCTTCGGAAAGAGGAAAACCTGCCGTACTGCTGACCGTTACCAAACAACCCAAGACCGGGACTATTGAACTGACAGAGCAGTTGGAAGCCGCATTGAAGGATTTGCAGAAGAATCTTCCGGCTGATGTACACGTTTCTACAGATATTTTCCGTCAGAGCCGTTTTATTGAAAGCTCTATCGGTAATGTGAAGGATTCGTTGTATGAAGGTGCTGTTTTTGTGGTGATTGTTCTCTTCCTGTTCCTTGCCAATGTACGTACCACGGTTATTTCATTGGTAACCCTTCCGTTGTCATTGATTGTTTCTATATTGACTCTTCACTATATGGGACTCACCATCAATACCATGAGTTTGGGTGGTATGGTCATTGCCATTGGTTCGTTGGTGGATGATGCCATTGTGGATGTGGAAAATGTATGGAAGCACTTGCGTGAGAATCGCTTGTTGCCCGAAGAGGAACGTAAGAGCGTGATTGAAGTCGTGTTCAATGCTTCGAAGGAAGTGCGTATGCCTATCTTGAACTCTACCTTGATTATTGTAGTCAGCTTTGTTCCTTTGTTTTTCCTGACAGGAATGGAAGGGCGTATGCTGGTTCCGTTGGGCATTGCCTTTATTGTGGCGTTGTTTGCTTCTACGGTAGTGGCTTTGACACTGACTCCGGTATTGTGCAGCTATCTGTTAGGTAATAATAAAAGCAAAGGATTGCCCAAAGAGGCATTTGTGGCCGTATGGATGAAAAAGCATTACCGCAATGCCTTGTTATGGTCCTTGAATCATAAATCCGCAGTATTGGGTTTTACGGGTGGACTGTTTGCGGTGGCATTGGTTATGTTTTTTACATTAGGACGCAGTTTCCTGCCATCTTTCAATGAAGGTTCGTTCACCATTAATATCAGTTCATTGCCGGGAATTTCTTTGGCAGAATCGGATAAAATGGGACACCGTGCAGAAGAGTTGCTGATGTCTATTCCCGAAATACAGACTGTAGCCCGTAAAACGGGACGTGCCGAACTGGATGAGCATGCATTAGGGGTTAACGTGAGTGAAATTGAGGCCCCGTTTGAATTGAAAGACCGTTCCCGCCAGGAACTGGTAGCCGATGTGCGTGCCAAGTTATCTACCATTACCGGTGCGAATATCGAAATAGGCCAACCTATCAGCCACCGTATCGATGCCATGCTTTCGGGTACCAAGGCCAACATTGCCATCAAACTGTTTGGTAATGATTTGAACAAGATGTTTGCCATCGGTAATCAGATAAAGGATGCTATCAGTAGCGTGGAGGGTATTGCCGACTTGAATGTGGAACAACAAATCGAACGTCCGCAGCTCAAGATTGTTCCCAAACGCGAGATGCTTGCCAAATTCGGTATTTCTTTACCGGAGTTTGCCGAGTTTGTATCAGTGAACATGGCGGGTGAAGTCGTTTCACAGGTATATGAAGAAGGCAAAGCGTTTAATCTTATTGTCCGTACCAAGGATGAGGTGCGTGATGAGATGGAGAAGGTGCGCAACCTGATGATTGATACCGGTGACGGTCAGAAAATCCCTGTCAACTATGTAGCCGATGTGGTTTCTGCCATGGGACCGAATACCATCAGCCGTGAGAACGTGAAGCGTAAGATTGTGATTTCGGCCAATACCAGCGGTCGTGATTTGCGCAGCGTGGTGAATGATATACAGGAACGGATTGATGCGCAAATCAAGCTTCCCGAAGGATATCATGTGGAATATGGCGGTCAGTTTGAAAGCGAGCAGGCGGCCAGCCGTACGCTGATGCTCACTTCGTTTATGAGTATCGTGGTTATCTTCCTGTTGCTTTATACCCAGTTTAAGAATGCAGCCCAAAGTGGAGTCATTTTGTTGAATTTGCCTTTGGCGTTGATTGGTGGGGTATTTGCATTGATGATAACAACGGGTGAGATAAGCATTCCGGCTATTATCGGCTTTATCTCGTTGTTTGGCATTGCTACCCGTAATGGTATGTTGTTGATAAGTCATTACAATATGTTGCGCGAAGAAGGTATGGATTTGAAAGAAAGCATTCTTCACGGTTCGTTAGACCGTTTGAACCCTATCCTGATGACTGCATTGTCTTCCGCGTTGGCTTTGATACCTTTGGCGTTCCGTGGCGATTTGCCGGGTAATGAGATACAAAGTCCGATGGCGAAAGTTATTCTGGGAGGTCTTTTGACATCGACTTTCTTGAACGCTTTCATTATTCCGATTGTTTATGAACTGATGAATCGAAAGAAGAAATAATAGAAATAATATGAAACGAATCTTAGTTATAATAGCCCTCTGCTCTCCCTTGCTGATGCAGGCCCAGAGTATTGAGCACATTTTGAAAAGCATCGAGCAGAACAATAAAGAGCTCAAGGCACAGAAACATGCCGCCGATGCGACCAAGATGGAAAACCGGACAAACAACAACTTGCCTGATCCTACGGTGAGCTACAGCTCTTTTTACAGTAATGGTGCCGAAGGTGGTCACGGTACGGAATTCGTTGCTTCGCAAGGTTTTGATTTTCCTACTCAGTATATTGCCCGCAACCGGCAGGCTACTTTGCAGAACGAAGCGGTGGACAAGCAACAACAGGCTGCCCGCCGGGATATTCTGCTGAATGCGAAGAATCTCTGTCTGGACCTTATTCTGTTGAATCAGGAAAAGACATTGATGGATATCCGTATGAAAAATGCAGATGAATTACAGGCACTTTATGAAAAGCGTCTGACTACCGGTGATGCGAACATATTGGAAGTCAATAAAATCAAAATGGAACGTATGAATGTGCAGACGGAAGTTGCCCAAAACAGCGCAGCCCACCGCACTGCCTTGCAATCTCTGCTTGCCATGAACGGCAACATGCCTTTAGAATTTGCTGAAACCACATACCCTGCCATACAGGAAATCAATGATTACAATGTCATGCGGGATGAAGTGATGGCATCAGACCTTGACTTGCAGGCCGCCGTCGCCACTGCCCGTGCCGCCGAGAAGCAGGTTTCGGTAGACCGTCAAGGATGGTTGCCGAAACTGGAAGCCGGTTTTCGCCGTAACACGGATGATGCGGTTTCGATGAATGGTTTTGTGGTAGGGGGCTCCTTGCCTTTGTTTCAGAATCGTAAAAAGGTAAAGATAGCCAAGGCACAGGCTATCAGCGCTCAGCTTATGCAAGAAAGTGCTAAAGACCGGGTCGAGGCTTCCCTGATGTCTCTTTTCAATGAGATGCAGCAGTTGAAGGATGCCATGAATGCGTATGATGTTCCTTTGATGTACCGTTCGCTGGATTTATTGAAGCAGGCATTGACCGAAGGACAAATTTCATTGATTGAATATTTTGTGGAAACGGAAAGTATTTATAAGAATCTTCAGGCGTATATGCAGATTGAGAACCAATACCAGAAGGTGATGGCGAATATTTACAAGAATAACCTATAAAATGTTAGGACTCGGTAAAATCTGTCATTTGATTATTATAAGGATGAAGAAATAATCCAAATAATATTAATGATTTGTCTGTTTGGAATACAATAGGATAGGGGTTATGTTATATAGGCATGACCCCTAAAACTATAAATATGGATAACTTGAAATTACTGGCAATAGTAACCGGAGAAGGCGAATTTGTGAATAAGAATTTAAGAACCGGATTATGGCTGAGCGAACTCACCCATATTTATCACGGCGCCAAAAAGCAAGGAATAGAAATTACCGTTGCCAGTCCCAAAGGAGGCGATACTCCTATCGATCCGGAGAGTTTGAATCCCTTACTCATGGATGAGATAACTAAAACCTGTTGGGAAGATTCCATATTTAAGAATGTATTGCAGCATACTAAAAGTTTGGATGAAGTCTCCGAATTTCAGTTTGATTGCGTTTATTTGGCGGGAGGACATGGTTCCATGTATGATTTTCCGGATAATATTGTCTTGCAAGCCATCTTAAAAAAGCAATATGAAAATGAAAAGAAGGTGGCAGCCATTTGTCACGGTGTTTGTGGATTGTTGAATGTGACGTTGGCTTCCGGCGAATATCTGGTTAAAGATAAGAAGCTTACAGGATTCAGCCGGGCTGAAGAAATTCTGGCAAGAAAGGAAAGGGTCGTGCCTTTCGATTTGGAAACCGAACTGAAAGACAGAGGTGCCCGCTACGAGAAAGCATTGATTCCGATGACTTCAAAAGTCGTTATTGACGGTAATCTGTTCACCGGAGAGAATCCGTTCAGTTCCAAGAAAATGGCAGAAGTCATCCTGCAATGTTTCAGTAAGAAATAAAGTTATTAATTTGAATAGGAAATGAATTTAGAAGAGGTATTGAACTTCCGCCGGTCTGTGCGGAGGTATGATAAAAATAAACCGATAGACCCGGAAAAGGTGAAACATTGTCTTGAACTGGCTACGCTGGCTCCCAATAGTTCCAATATGCAATTGTGGGAATTTTATCAAATAACGAATCCCAGACTGATGGCGAAAGTTTCAGAAGCTTGTTTAGGGCAGTCGGCTGCTTCTACGGCTTCGGAAATTGTTGTTTTTGTTACTCGTCAGGATTTGTATAAAAAGCGTGCTAAATTTGTGCTTGACTTTGAAGAAGGAAATATCAGGCGTAATAGTCCGAAAGAGCGTCAGGAAAAACGTATTAGGGACAGGAAGCTGTATTATGGTAAACTGATGCCTTTCATTTATGCAAGGTTTTTCGGGCTTCTAGGGCTTTTCAGGGTGATATTGGCGAGAACCATCAGCCTGTTCCGCCCTATGATGCTGGAAGTTTCGGAATGCGATATGCGTGTGACGGTAAATAAATCCTGTGCCCTTGCTGCCCAAACCTTTATGATTGCCATGGCAAACGAAGGCTATGACACTTGTCCGCTGGAAGGTTTTGACAGCAGGCGGATGAAGAAACTATTGAAGCTGCCCCATGGGGCAGGCATCAATATGGTTATACCTTGCGGCATACGGGATGGGAACAAAGGCATTTGGGGAGAACGGGGCAGGGTTCCTTTCGATGAAATCTATCATAGGATATAAGAGAACAGGGTATTCCTGGCGGGTGATGAAGGTGTATTCCCTTAGATATTCCATCAGCATGCCGAATCGCTCTTCCTGAGTGTGCTTGGAAGAAGACGTCTTGAAACCGTATGTGGGGTCTGCGTGTTCCAGTTCCTTTTCACCCTTTCTGTATACTTCTTTGACAAAATGGCGTGTCGGATTGAATTTGACACTGTCGAAGTGCTTTGGCCGAAAATTATAAGAATGCCGGTTACATCCTTTTTTTGATTCTCGATAAAATCCGGAAGCGGTTGTTGTTCGGACGGCATAAAAAAATGTGCCTGAAGAATTGGGCTGCCTTTTATGACAGAGTGACTTCCGGCACATTTTTTCTTGTTTATTCCTGTTTATTTCTTTTTCTTCTTAGCTTCTTTCGCCCATTCTTTAGCTCCCTGCTCTTTCAGTTTCGCGGTGAAAGCCTTTGCTTTTTCCATGCTTGCGTTTTCGTCTTCGGGTGAAGCGTATGCATGTTTGTAACCTTTGGTCACGTTCCATTCACCTCGTGTGAAGTCCGGGAAGGCTACTGCCGCACAGCCGTTATCCATAGAGATAGCTCCCAGTTCGGCCAAACAGCACCATTCGGCCAGGTCATATACATCCATGTCCAAAGGCAGTCCGTTTTGCAGGCAATATACCAGACGGCTGTCCATGATGAAGTCCATACCGCCATGGCCGCCGACTTCTTTTGCCATTTCACCATATTTCTTTAAAATAGGATGCTGGTATTTCTCAACAAGTGCTTCCATTTCTGCCTGGGGTAAGAATCCGTGAGAGTTCAAATCGTCTACTTTGGGTTGCACGCCCGATGCGGTCAGTTGTGCTGCATCCAAAGCATATCCTTCAACGGGATATTTATTGGCAAACCCTTTGCTTCCTGTCAGTTGGTACAGGCGGTTGTAAGGTTGGGGAGTCATTACATTATGTTGGATTTCAATAACTTTTCCATTTGCTGTGCGAAGCAGGGTGGTGGTATGGTCTCCGTTGCGGAATTCTTTACATTCTTCGCCGGTTCTCTTCTCCACTAAATCTTTACCAACAACAGATTTGGTGTCCATAGCTACTAAAGTGGTTATACGGTCACCACGATGGATATCCAATGCTTGTGCTACAGGACCCAGGCCGTGAGTGGCATATACATCACCCCGGTGTTTCATGTTATAATCCAAACGCCATCCCAGTTTGTCTTCTTTGCCGTTTTTCCAATAATGATCCCAAAACGGGCTTAAATTGTGAATGTAGGCTCCTTGGGCACGGATTACTTCGCCAAATACACCTTGTTGTGCCATATTCAGTGTATTCATTTCAAACCAGTCATAGCAACAGTTCTCAAGAATCATGCAATGCTTGCGGGTTTTTTCACTCAGGTTGATTAAATCCCAGCATTCTTGCAGGTTCATGGCCGAGGGAACTTCAATAGCTACATTTTTACCGTTTTCCAATGCGCATTTTGCTACCGGGAAATGATGCAACCAGTCTGCGGCGATATAAACTAAATCTATGTCTGTACGTTTACATAATTCTTCATATCCCTTTTCTCCGGAATAAATGGCAGCTTTCGGCATAGATGCTTTCTTTAGGATATCCTGACATTTTTCTGCACGGGATGCTTCATAATCACAAAGGGCCACAATTTGTGTACCGGGAATATAAGTGAAGCGCTCTACGGCTCCGGGGCCTCGCATTCCCAATCCGACAAATCCTACGCGGACTACCTCCATTTTAGGGGTGGTTAAGCCTAATACGCTTTTCTGGCCGGCCGGACGTTCAGGAGTATCAATCACAATGGTTCCTTTGTCCCATGTCCAGGAATCTCCTGAACTTACGGTTTGTGCTGTCGTGGTTTGTGGTAAGCACATGCATAGGGTTGTACCCATACATAAGCTTATCATCAATGATTTAAAGGTTCTCATACTTTTTGAATTTAAAGATTAAAATTTAAAAATATAGGTCTGTCTCTTATACACATCTCCGAGCCCACGAGACACTCGCTAATCTC
>ENA-UAKZ01000521-UAKZ01000521.1-human-gut-metagenome-genome-assembly--contig:-NODE-521-length-14276-cov-5.174742_pt1 | contig 14276 bp, 12 predicted proteins | sample MGYA00243693_ERZ654454 | MGnify/ENA primary metagenome ERZ654454 (study PRJEB26926, sample SAMN06164508) | human gut metagenome | biome: ENVO:00009003; feature: ENVO:2100002; material: ENVO:00002003... | reverse complement strand
TATAAGAGACAGCTATTTCTATTACATATGTAAGATTTTAGGAGAAGGAATCTAAATGAAAAAATTACCACAAATATCCGAAGCTGAATTTGAAGTCATGAAAATCGTATGGAAATATGCGCCAATCAGCACCAATGAAATAACAGAAAAATTAGTACATACTACAAGCTGGAGCCCTAAAACAATACAGACTCTGATTAAACGCCTTGTAACCAAGGGCGCACTCACTTATGAAAAGCAGAGCCGTGTATTTGTTTACACTCCTGTAGTGAAAGAAAGTGAATATATTAATCAGAAAAGCAATTCCTTTCTGGAACGTTATTATAACGGAGATATTACTGCCATGCTGTCTGCATACATAGAAAACGACAGACTATCCGAAACCGAAATAGACACACTCCGCTCCCTTCTTTCCAAGAGCTCAAAAAAAGGAGGCAATTAACATGGCTGATTTTATGATACGCTTTTTCCTATGCAACATGTTTGTCAGTGGTATCATCGGAGTTCTTTTGATTGCCAAACGGATATTCAAAAATCATTTGTCCAGCCGAATGCAGTACAATCTGTGGTTTCCATTACTCGGATTGCTGGCAGTTCCTTTTTTGCCATTTCGTTTAACCGGATTTCCTCAAATCTTCTCGTGGATTGGCAGACTGAAAAGTTCTTCCACTTCTGACACCGGAACCGCTATGGCAGAAGCAGCAGGTACAAATCTAACCGGAAATACAAATTGGATGAATGACTTTGCGCTTTCCGTAAATAGTATGACACCATCCATTGCCGGATATATTTTGCTAGGAATCTGGATTACGGGTATTATGGCAATGATGATACTGATAATAAAATCGGCTCTCCGTTTGCACACTTTGAAGAAATCGGCACTGCCTCTTCAGAACCCGGAGGTTCGCAGACTTTATAGACAATGCTTGGATGAGATGCGAATCACGCGAAATATTCCTGTTTACAGTACCGCTTTTTTGAAATCTCCTGTTATTGCAGGACTGCTGAAACCCGGTATTTATCTGCCGATTCATTTAATCTCTGATTATGCCTCAGCAAGCAGAGCCTGCCAGCCTCAATGTGACATGAATTGCAGTATGCCCAATGTATATGCTGCAACGGATATGCGGTATATGCTGCTACACGAACTGCAGCACTACAAACACAAAGATGCTCTTGTAAGCTTCCTGATGAATCTTGCAATTGTGATTTATTGGTTCAATCCCCTTGTCTGGTACGCCTTGAAAGAAATTCGTAATGACAGGGAAGTTGCCTGTGACACTTCTGTTTTGAAAATGCTGAAGGAGGATGACTATGCGGATTATGGCAATACGCTGATTAACTTTGCAGAACAAATTTCTCTATTTCCCTTTGCCACCGGACTGGGAGGAAACATGAAACAGATGAAACGGCGCATTATCAACATTGCCTCTTATAAGAAACCGACACTTTGGAAAAAGCTAAAAGGTCTGGCTGCTTTTATGCTGACTACCGTTCTCCTTTTAGGACTCGCACCTTTTATTTCTACATACGCAACGGATGAAAGCCATTACCAATGGAAATCCTCATCAGAAAATATTTCCTATATTGATCTTTCTGCATATTTTCGAGAATACGAAGGAAGCTTTGTTCTATACGATTTAAAAAATAATGTCTGGAGCATACATGACATGGAGCATGCTGCCCTGCGGACTGCACCAGAATCCACCTACAAAATATATAATGCTTTATTCGGGCTGGAAGAGGGCGTCATTACACCAGAAGATTCCCTTATCGCATGGAACGGAGAAATCTATCCGTTTGAAGCATGGAACACCGACCAGACCCTGCAGTCTGCAATGAACGCTTCTGTTAACTGGTATTTTCAGTCTATAGACAAACAGGTTGGAGCCAAGAACCTTTACAATTATATTCAAAAAATCAGATATGGAAACGAAAACATGAGTGGAGATATGTCCACATATTGGATGGAATCTTCACTAAAAATTTCTCCAATAGAGCAGGTCGAGCTTTTAACAAAGCTGCACAATAATAACTTTGGTTTTTCTTCCGAAAACATTGATGCCGTAAAAGACGCCATCTGCCTTTCTTCCTCGGATGCCGGAACACTCTACGGAAAAACCGGTACCGGACGTATAGATGGGCAGGATGTGAATGGGTGGTTTATCGGCTTCGTTGAAACAGAAGATAACACATATTTTTTTGCTGCAAATATTCGAGCAGATAACGATGCTACCGGAAGTAACGCAACGAAAATAACCATGTCTATATTGTCTGATATGGCTATCTGGAGAGAAAAATAAAACCTAATCCACACAAATGCGATACTGATAATTTGGTATATCTTGTATTCCGTGATTCAGGATTTCATTCCCCAAATACTGAAAACTGCCGTTCTCTGCAAACCGCACCGTAAGCTCATGGGTTATGACTGCATCATTACAGATGACCATATCACATACAGCGTCTACCGTTAAAGTAACTGTCCCATCTTCATTTTCTTTCATATCTGTAACCTCTGGCAAAGAAGTTCCAAAGTAAGTCGGGGAATAGTTAAAGCAGCCCAGCCGCACCCAGACATAAGTTTGTTTTTCCTCATCAAATACTGCATATTCCCGTATCTGCTCTGCTGTAACAGGAAGATACTCCATAATCAATTTTTCAAATTCTTCCTTCGGTATTCCATTTGGATAACCCTCTGGATTGAATTTTTCCTGATATTTCATTGCATACAGATATTCATACATCCCATTGTAATCTAATTCTTCTAAATGGTCTGTATCCCAATTGGAGCATAAAAGGTTATTTCCCTGATACCCAAGCCCCTGTACACATTTTTCAGACATTTCACGCTGTTTTTCTGTCATTGGTTTTACCCTCATCAAGCAGCTTCCGTCCATAATTTCACTGACTTCCGGTGGTTCTGGAACACACAACTCATAGCCAAACCACCCTTTATCTGTATATTTCCACTCCTTAATTCTGGTATAGGAAATGTATGACACCACAGGCTTATTGTCATTCCACACGCCGCTTGTGTTTAAAACGTACATATCTGTCCCATCAAAAATAAATTTCATTCTCCCTATGCCGCCATCATTATGTATCTGGTAAACTACTATAGAACCGTTTTTTCCATCCTTGCATTTTTCAAGAAAATTATCGACACTTTCACAATTCCCCATATCAGAATACGTTACCAGTGTAGCAACCGGGTATCCTGTTTCCATCACCTTTTTCTGTATTTCAAAAACTGTTTCATCATTCAATGCAACATTAGATGCCGTACCTTTATCCGCATCTTCATAAATGTGAAAATAAAGTTCCATTATTTTTTTACAATCCTTCTTAGCTTCTTTCTCTTCCTGTTCCTCCACTGGAAGGTTATAACCCTTTTCCCATTGTTTGGATGCTTCTTCCCCGCTTTCCCTTTTCTCTGAAACCTCAATTACGGTTTCATCAACCAGTTTTTCTTCCGGGAGTGTATCACGACACCCCGAAACACAAAACGTCAGTGCCAGACTAATGACTACTAAACCACTCTTCCAAAACCATTCTGTCTTTTTCCACAACATAACCACTGCCTCCCCTATTTTTTACATCTTCTACCATGCTGATAAGCAATACAGGCTGTTCCACCGTTTCTTCTGCTGTAAAAACAGCAAACCATCCCAATTCCGTTCCCGAGTTATCCTCCTTCGATGCCTTGATTTCCGCTGTGCCTGTTTTTCCTGCTAAGACTATGTCATCCCGATGAGCAGCATATCCGGTTCCTTGGGAATCGTTTACAACCTTTTTTGTTCCTTCCAACACCCGGTCTGCAGTTTCAGCAGAAAATGCTCCCGATATCCAATACTCGGCGGCTGCTTCGCTTTGATAGACCAAATAAGGCTTTATGATATTCCCTTCATTACAGAAAGCAGAATACATACAAGCCATATGTAATGGATTCACCAAAACCTGCCCCTGACCATAACCGCTGTCTGCTAATTGTATTTCTGTTTCAATCCCTTCTGAATTAGAATATTGTGATTCCGCCATCTTAATTTCAAAAGGCAGCTCCTCATTAAACCCAAGGTGTGACAAAGAGCTTTCCATTTCTTCCGCACCAATCTTTAACGCCGCCTTTGCAAAATAAATATTGTCGGAATAAATCAGGGCATTTTCCAGAGTAACCGGTTCGTATGCATGAAGGGTTGTCACATAATAGGAACCCCATGATTCGTCTTTTTGCCAGCTTAATCCTACATTTCCGTAATCTTCCGCCCAATCAATTGCTCCTGATTCTAAACCAACCGCAGCAGTAATCGGTTTAAATGTTGACCCGGGACACCATACCTGCCGGAACCGGTTATACATAGGCTTATTCTCATCCTCATTCAGTACAGTCCACTGCTCATCAGACAATCCCATTATAAAATCATTATTGTCATAGGATGGTGTACTGACCAAAGCCAGCACCTGTCCGGTATACGGATTCATTGCTACCGAGCAGCTCTTATCTTCCTTAAACCGTTCATACAACGAAGCCTGCAGACCGGCATCTATTGTCAGCTGTATGTTCTGCCCATGCCGCACTAATGTATAGGCAAGCTCTTCTTTCTCATTTCCTTCCGAATCTAAGATATAAATTCTGCAACCGTTCTGACCTTTCAGTTCTTTTTCAAATAAGCCCTCCATTCCGCTTCTACCAATTACATCAGATGCTGTATATCCCTCTCCTACAAGCTCCTCTATGTCTTCCTCCGTAACACTCTGAACATACCCTACCAGATGTGCCGCCGCTTCTCCCAATGGATATTCCCGCACTTCCGTATCTGCTATCATCACACCGGGAATTTTCAGCAGCTTATCCTGCCTTTCCTTTTCTTTCAGCACTTCTTCATCCGGATTAACGGCCATCCATTCCATTTCCTCTACTCTTGGAATTGTCTTAATCGGTACAAACGAGTCCTCCTTTACCCACTGTTCAGACAGTTTCTTTTCTATGGTTTCCGGCATGATTTCCAACAATTCTGCTGTTTTTTGAATTGTTACCTCCCTATCTTTCATTTTTCCTGGAACAATTCCAACCGATGATGCAATGCCCTTCCCGGCAAGGACACGTCCATTCCTGTCTAAAATCTCTCCCCGGTCTGCTTGTGTAGTAGAAACTCTTACCTTATCTGTAGCAGTCAAATTCGGAAAGATTAATGCATCATCCCAAACCAGCTTATATCCAGCTTCGCCTTTCATGAAAAGCGCCTCATTCTCAAAACTGATATTTCCCGCTACCGTATCAAAGGATGTCTGATAGGTTACCGTCATTTTCTCCTCATCATATGCAAGAATCTCAACCGTCATATTCTGTACCTCAATGCCTTCATAAATGGCTGCATTTCGTTTGATAAAATCCTCCTGACTGATATTGCCCGATGCCTCAATATTCAACATCACATACATCTGTTCATATTCCTGTTCTAAAATATGATTCATGTATTCAGTCAGAAGTTCTTCTGGTGTTTTCCATTCATTTTTCTTTAGGAATATTCCTGCCACACATACTGCAGCAGTAATAGTCGTTATTGCTATAACAGCCGCTGCAATCCATAGGAGCCTGCGGTTTGTTTTCTTTTGTTTATGTCTGCTTTTATCTTTCATATTGACCTCCATTCATTTTGTTTTGATGATATGCCTATACTAAATCTTCAAGCTTTTACATTCCGCCTTAAAATATTACACATGTAAGATTTCAAGGTGGAACTATACTTTAAGATGCCTACTACACTTATCAAAATATTACACCTGTAGGATTTATAAGTCAAGTTCTCTTTGTACAAAATGTTATGTTAAAACACTTCATCTTCTTAATACCTGTAATGCCGAAAACTATATCAGAAAAGGGACTCTAAAAAAAGCTTGACAACAATTTACATATAGGTATAATGAAGTTACAGAAAGCGTACACTATATCGAATGGAATCTGAGGACGAAACAGGCGGCCGTCACCCTTTGTTAGGAGATGTGGATTGTCACCCACCTATTCCATTTGATATTTAAGGGCAGGTAACTTCGGTTATCTGCCTTTTGTTTTAACTTGCTCAAGTCATCTTTGATACTATCCTTAAATTCTAAATGTTACTGTTATAAATATTCTTTTATTTCATATATTTTCTCAATATCACTCTTGTGCTTTCATATACTTTTTCTCCACTCCCTCCCCAAATCAGCAGAAGCCCTTGTTTACTAGGCTTTTCGTATCAACAGACAGACACTCTCAACATGCCCGCTATGTCCAAATTGGTCCACCGCACAAATCCTCTCCACCTCATATCCCCCTTTTACCAGCATCTTGACATCTCTTGCCAGGGTCGCCGGGTCACAGCTCACATACACAATCCGTTCCGGCTGCATTTTAACCATAGTTAAAATTGCCACCTCGTCACACCCTTTTCTTGGCGGGTCTACCACAATCACATCTGCATGCTCTCCGGTTCTCTCAAACTGCTGTGGCAAAATTTCCTCCGCTTTTCCCACAAAAAATTCTGCGTTCTTAATCCCGTTTATCTCCGCATTTCTTCTGGCATCCTCAATAGCTTCCGGAACAATCTCCACACCGCAGACATGCTTCGCCTTTTGTGCCAGAAATAACGAAATCGTTCCGATACCGCAATAGAGATCCCAGACAAGCTCTTCCCCTTGCAGTCCCGCATATTCCAACGCTTTCCCATAAAGCTTTTCCGTCTGCTCCGGATTCACCTGGTAAAAGGACAGAGGACTAATTTGGTATTTCACATTTCCGATATAATCTGTAATATAATCCTGTCCCCAAATCGTACGGCACTTATCTCCCAATATCCGGTTTGTTTTCTCCGTATTGATATTAATCGATATACTGGTGATACCCGGAATATCCTGCATACATTTCACAAATTCCGGTTCAATATTGATATACTTTCTAGACTTTGAAAAATCATATTTTTTCCTATTTTTATCTATTATATCCGCCTCACCACTGTCTGCTTTTCTATCCACCGTTATACCAATCAATTCCTTACCGTTAATAATCAGACAAATCATAACCTCCCCGGTCTTTCTCCCCACCCTGGTTAAAATATGGCGCACCAGTCCTGTATGTTTTTCCTCGTCATAGGTTTCAACCTGATATTTCTCCATAAAATCGCGAAACCGTCTTATAATCTCATCATTTACTTTATCCTGTAAATAACAGACATCCGTATCTATCACAGAATGAGTTCTTCCGGCATAAAATCCAATCGCCAGCCTGCCATCCTTGTCTCTGCGAACCGGAAATTGAGCCTTGTTCCGATAGCGGATTGCAGGAAAATCTTCCTTTCCTCCCATCCCAATAATCGGCTCCATTTTCTCTTCCACATCTGCAATCCCGCCGATACGCTTCAGGCAATTTATTACCTTGCCCTGCTTCCACTCCAGCTGCTTTTCATAGCTTACCTGCATGATACTGCAGCCACCACATTTTCTTGCCAGAGGACAGATTGGTTCTACACGAAATGCAGAAGGTTTTACCAGCGCCATTAATCTTCCATAGGCATAATTCTTCTTCGCCTTGACAATCTTAACCCGTGCCACATCCCCAACAACAGCATCCTTTACAAATACAGCCATACCGTCAATGTGTCCGATACCTTCGCCTTTGTTTCCCATATCTTCTATTGTAATTTCATATTCCTGGTTCTTCTCTAAACTCATGTTACCTGTCCTTTTCCATATTCATTTCTAAGCTGCTGTTATAGCACTTCATTTTATGCTTTTTCCCTAACGCATATATACCACATCAGATTTTGTTTTCCTCTCAAAAAATCCCAGCAACCGATTTATCCTCAAACGTATTTTATCAAAAATTTGTCAACAACCGTCATGTCTCCACCGCATTTCATATTCCCATTCCTGGTTCTCTTTCTCTATCTGCGCCTTTGTTTTTACAAATCCTTCCCGCAGATAAAATTTGATTGCCCGTTCATTCTTCTCATAAACATGCAATACCAGCTCTTCTTTTCTTTCCTTCACATAATCGAGCAGCGCCTTCCCAATTCCTTCTGACTGGTATTCTTTCTTCACGAATATGCCTGCCACATAATTGTCCATCAGACCCACAAAACCCTGAATTTCTCCATGTTTTTCACACACATATATTTCTGCATCCTGCATCATCTGCACGACTGCTGCATAATTTTTCTTCCAGTACTCCGATGAAATGAAATTATGTGCTTTTATATTGGTATCGAGCCAGATTTCCATAACAGCCGAAATATCGGCTCCATTCATTTTCCGAATCATCATTCTGCCTTTCCTGTCACAGCCATATACACATTTCCAGTCTTAACATTTCTATATCGTAATCTCAATCTGATTCCCTTCCAAATCTACAATGCAACTTTCATAATAACCATCCCCGGTGGTTCTTGGTCCGCTGGTTACCTGATAACCGTCTCCCTTTAACTGCTCTGTCAACTCATCCACCTTCTCTTTGCTTCCAACGCTAAATGCAATGTGAATAAATCCAGTTCTGACAGCTGTGTTATCACAGGACAAAAGCGCTTCCCGGTTCATAAGCTCCAAGCGGCATCCGTCCTCAAAGGATAAAAAATAAGACCGAAATCCCGTCTTCCGGTTATGATATTGTATATTGGAAACTGCACCAAAGTACCTTTCAAAAAAATGTCTGCTTCTTTCTAAATCCTCTACATATAATGCAACGTGTTCTATTCTCATATTATTATCCTTCCCTGTTCCTGCTTCTTTGCTCTTATATCTTCTCTTATGTAATCTATCCCCTATGATATGGATTACCACCGGCAATTACAACGCATAAATAAATATATTTTAATTTTATCACACAAATATTACTTATGCCACAAAGAAAAATCAATATTACGCAAAGCTTTTATAAAATGCAAATAATACAGCCATAAACTATATATACCACTGCCGGTTGCGCCTATGCTATTTTCAGTTGCGTTTTACGATAAAGATAGACTTTTTTCGACCAAAAAGGTATAATTATTATGTGTGCAATATTTTGCTTTTTTAGTCATATACATAGGAGAAGAAACAAGCTTTTTGCCACATTGCATCTTCTAAAGCATAAGATGCATTTTAACCTTACACAATTATATAGTACACAAAAAAGGAGAATGTTATGGGATTAATCAAAGCAATTTCAGGTGCAATCAGAGGTGTTGCCGCTGACCAGTGGAAAGAATATTTTTACTGCGACGCATTAGAAACAGATGTATTGGTAACGAAAGGACAAAAACGTACCAACAGCAGATTTGGTTCAAAAAATGATGGTAATGACAACTTAATCACAAACGGTTCTGTTGTAGCAGTAAATGAAGGTCAGTGTATGATTATCGTTGACCAGGGTAAAGTCGTTGAATTCTGTGCCGAGGCAGGCGAATTCTTATACGATACCTCGTCCGAACCAAGCCTTTTATCTGGGGACTTAGGCGAAAATATTGGAAAGACCTTTTCTACTATTGGCAAGCGTTTTACCTTTGGTGGTGACACCGGCAAAGACCAGCGGGTATATTTTTTCAACACAAAGGAAATCTTGGGCAACAAGTATGGCACAGCCAATCCGGTTCCGTTCCGCGTAGTAGATGCCAACATCGGTTTAGATGTGGATATTTCTGTCCGCTGTAACGGTGAATACTCCTACCAGATTTTTGACCCGATTCTTTTCTATACAAATGTCTGCGGTAATGTAACAGACGAATACACCAGAGACAAAATTGACAGCCAGTTAAAATCCGAATTAATGACTGCCCTGCAGCCGGCTTTTGCTGAGATTTCCGCTATGGGAATCCGTTACAGTGCAGTTCCTGCACATACGCTTGAGGTTGCAGATGCACTGAACAAACAGTTATCCGAAAAATGGAGTCAGTTAAGAGGTATTCGAATTGTTTCCTTCGGTGTCAATACGATTAAGGCTTCCGAGGAAGACGAGCAGATGATTAAGGACCTGCAAAAGACTGCTGTTTTACGCAATCCAAATATGGCAGCCGCTACCCTGGTAGGTGCACAGGCAGAGGCTATGAAGTCTGCTGCTTCTAACACCTCCACCGGACCTATGATGGCATTTGCCGGTATGAATATGGCTACCCAGGCGGGAGGTATGGATGCCAATGCATTGTTTGCAATGGGTCAGCAGCAGAACAACACTCCACCTGTCAATCCAACTCCGACCTCACCAAGTCCAGCTCCATCTGCACCTGCAGCCTCAGCTGCTGAAGCTTCTACTGATACCTGGACCTGTTCCTGCGGTAAGGTGAACACCGGTAAATTCTGTGTGGAATGTGGTGCTAAGAAGCCTGCTCCTGTCGAGGGCTGGACCTGCTCCTGCGGCGCCGTAAATCAAGGTAAATTCTGCCAGGAATGCGGTGCTAAGAAGCCTGCGGATGCACCTCTATATCGTTGTGATAAATGTGGATGGACACCTGCCGACCCACATAATCCGCCAAAATTCTGTCCGGAGTGCGGAGACGTTTTTGATGAGAATGATGTCCAATAAATAATGCACCCTGAAAACGAGAGAAACCTATTGAGCGGGTTTCTCTCGTTTTCAGGCAATGCCAAAATTGAAATTTATGGAGGAACACGTTGATAATATGATTAGAGAAATCAACGAAAATGAACTGAACGAACTGTTAGAATTGTATTTATATTTGCATGAGGAATCAATCCCAGAAATGACAGGACATTTAAAAGATACATGGAATACCATCATTCAAGATGAAAACCATCATATTATTGTTAATGTGATAGATGAAAAAATCGTATCATCCTGTGTTTGTGTGATTATTCCCAATTTAACAAGGAATATCAGGCCATACGCATTTATAGAAAACGTAGTTACCCATGTAGAGTATCGTGGAAAAGGATATGCGACAGAATGCTTAAACTATGCCAAGGAAATATCAAAAAAATCCAACTGTTATAAAATGATGCTGCTTACTGGTTCAAAGGAAGAAGCAACTCTTAAGTTTTATAGAAATGCAGGATATAATAGTACGGATAAAACCGCTTTTGTTCAATGGCTTGAATAACACGGTTCGATTTGATATTACTTTAACGGAATTTCCCCAGGGAGGAGAAGATTTATGGACGATTTTAATGATATAAATATCGTGGACACAAAAGAAGAAACTGACAAAAAATGTCCCCAATGCGGCGGTGTTATGGACTTTGACCCTGCTACCGGCAATCTGAAGTGTCCATATTGCGATTACGAAGAAACCATTAAAGTACAGGAGGACAAACCAAAGAAAGCGGAGGAGCTTGACTTTTATACCGCCGAGCATACTGCCAACCGTGACTGGGGTGTAGAGACCAAGACGGTTCTCTGTAAAGCCTGTGGTGCCGAATCCATTTATGATGCCTTGCAGACCTCCGCTGTCTGCCCATTCTGCGGCTCTAACCAGGTTATGGATGCCAACGACCAGGATACCATGGCACCGGGCGGTGTTGTTCCCTTTAAAATCAGTGACAAACAGGCTTCTGAATTATTCCAGAAATGGATTAAGCGCAGATGGTTCTGTCCAAAGCTCGCCAAAGACAGTGCAAAGCCAAAGCGTTTTAAAGGCATTTACTTACCTTACTGGACCTTTGATACCGATACCTTTTCTTCCTATCAGGGTGAATATGGTATCGACCACACAAGAAATGACCGGAACGGCAATACCCATACAGAAACCGACTGGCACAGAACTTCCGGTACGTATAAGGAATTTATCAATGACGAGCTGGTTCTTGCTTCCAAAAACCATGACATGTCTATGCTCCGCAAACTGGAACCCTTTGATACGGAAAATAACAAATCCTACAAACCGGAATACATTGCCGGCTTTGTTGCGGAACGCTACTCTCTTGGACTTAAGGATGCCTGGACAAACGCCATGTCTTCTATTAAAGAGAAGTTAAAACGCCATGTTTCCGACAAAATCAGGCAGGAACACCATGCAGACCGTGTCCGTAATATAAGACTTGGAACCGACTTCAGCAACATTACATACAAGTATTTGTTATTACCTATCTGGGTATCCAACTTCAAATACAACGACCAGGTATATCAGTTTATGGTAAACGGGCAAACCGGAAAGGTTGCCGGAAAAACACCAATTTCTGTTCCAAAAGTCATTATTACCGTAGTGGGAATCATCGCAGTGATTGCTATTCTCTACTACCTTGGTGTATGGAACTAAGATTACATGGAGGCTTTATGAAATACATACCAATTATCATTATTTTAATCCTTATTCTTGCCATTATTATTGCAGCTTACTGCGGGGTACGCTATCTCCAGAAAAAGACCAGGGAGGTGTCCAGCGCACTTTTCGGCACCTCGGATATTACACAGGCTGCCAAACAGATGAAACAGGAATACTCCACAACGCCCAAATCCGTTTCCGCTATGACCAGCCTGCTTCTGCCAAAGATTGTATCTGATTTCCCGGATTTTCAATATGATGAAATGAAGGAACGTGCCAACAATGTATTAACCGGATATTTACAGGCAATAACTGCAAAGAACCCTGGGTTGCTGAAGGATGGAAATACAGAATTAAAACAACAGCTGGAAGATTATATTCAGATGCTTTCCAATCAGGATTTACGAGAACATTTTGACCACATTAAAATACACCGGACAGAAATCTGCCAATACAGAAAAACGGCTGGAAGATGTATTATCACCTTCCAGTCCGCTCTTGAATGCTATCACTATATTACAGACAACTCCTCCACCATAAAGGATGGCTCCAAAGAATACAAGTACCAGACCAAATACAATACGGATTTAATCTATATTCAGGACCGCAATCTGGTAGAAAACGAGCTGGACAATGCATTAGGGGTTAACTGTCCAAACTGCGGTGCCCCACTCTCCTCACTGGGTGCAAAATTCTGCGAATACTGTGGTACTCCGATTATTGAAATCAACATTCACGCATGGTCCTTTAGTAATGTGGAGGAAATCCGGTAAACTCTTCGCTCCATTCCTATCTGGATGTTGCCCGCACATTGGATTCAAACATACGGCTGTACCCCAGCCATTCCTCTCCCTTGTCATTACTGCTGTCTAACAACTCAACAAAGCCCTCCAGCTTTGCATCTGTATTATCCGCAAATGCCAGCGCCACTGCTTCCATCAGCGCAGGCTTCTTTGGTGAACCATATTCCAATTCTCCATGATGGGACAAAATGCAATGCTTCAATTCATTTGCCAGTTTAACCGGGAATCCCTCAATCTGCTTAATCTTCTCATCCAGCATAATCGTTCCCATTACAATATGCCCGATAAGCTGTCCTTCATCCGTATAATCATTTTCCGGGAAAGAAGAAATCTCATTCATCTTGCCAATGTCATGGCAAAGCGCTGCAGTCACCAGTAAATCGCGGTTAAGTGCCGGATAACTCTTCGCATAAAAATCACACAACCGGGCAACCGAAAGGCTATGCTCCAGCAGTCCCCCTGCAAAATTGTGATGCATGGTCTTTGCCGCAGAATGAATCTTAAAAGCCTTGATAAAATCTGCATCCTCCGTAAATACCATCTGTAACAGCTGTAATAAATGTGGTTCCTTTACCGTATGTAGCATGGTTACCAGCTCATCATACATTTCATCCAGGTTCCGCTTGGAGCATGGCATGTAATCCACCGGGTCATATTCTCCCTCTGCTGCTTTTCGGATACGCCGGATATTCAACTGCAATGTTCCCTGAAAACTGGTTACCTGTGCATCTACCTGAATATAATCCATAGACTCAAAATGTTCAATTCCATTTGACAAATCCCACACCTTACCATCCACAGAGCCGGTTTTGTCATGCAGCTGCATGGAATAATAATTCTTACCTGCCTTTGTCTGCAGCATTTTTTTATCCTTACATAAATAAATGGACGAAATCATATCTCCTTCTCGTAATTCTTTTATAAATCGCATTTTCTTCCGCGGAATAATCCGCTCTCCTTTCCTGACATACCATACTAGGTAATTGCAAAACTCATTATTTCAAAATATGAGTTGTGGAAATGTAACAAATTATGTTTGCAGGACATCCCGGAACGCCAGTGGTTAGCGAGGTATTTTCGAGCTTGCACTGTTGCGTTCCGGGCTAAGTGCAAACGGTCCGGAAAACATATTTGTTACATTTGCACAACGTAGGCTTTCAAAAAATCCGTTTTGCAATTACCTACATTACTATACCCAATTCCTGTCTCTTATACACATCTCCGAGCCCACGAGACACTCGCT
>ENA-UAKZ01000514-UAKZ01000514.1-human-gut-metagenome-genome-assembly--contig:-NODE-514-length-14539-cov-5.486744_pt1 | contig 14539 bp, 10 predicted proteins | sample MGYA00243693_ERZ654454 | MGnify/ENA primary metagenome ERZ654454 (study PRJEB26926, sample SAMN06164508) | human gut metagenome | biome: ENVO:00009003; feature: ENVO:2100002; material: ENVO:00002003... | reverse complement strand
CTACACCCTAGAGTTCGTCGGCAGCGTCAGATGTGTATAAGAGACAGCTTATATCCGATTCCCCACACGGTTGCAATAGACCAATTACCTCTATCCTTTATCTTTTCCCTGACACGTTTAACATGTACATCCACAGTCCGCGTATCTCCAATATAATCGTAACCCCAGATTTTATCTAAAAGCTGTTCCCTGGTAAAGACCTGATTCGGGCTGCTGGCAAGAAAATATAAAAGTTCTAATTCCTTTGGCGGCATTTCTACCATATTTCCATTATAAATAACAGAATATCCGGTGAGGTTGACGGTCAAGCCATCATATTTAACACACTCACCCTGTTCCTCTGCCGGTACAGCATTATGGATATCCTCCTTTTGCGCAGCTCTTCGCAAAATGGCCTGTACCCTGGCAACCAACTCATTGGAATCAAAGGGTTTTACCATATAATCATCCGCACCAATTTTCAAGCCCAGCACCTTATCAAATACCTCTCCCTTTGCGGAAAGCATGATAATTGGTACATTGCTGTCCTTCCGAATCTCCCTGCACACATCATAGCCATCAATTCCCGGCAGCATAATATCCAGTAAAACCAGCTGCGGCTGATATTCTTTAAACTTTTCAAGCGCCTCTTCTCCATTTAACGCAATTTCTGTATCAAAGCATTCCTTTATCAGATAGAGAGAGATTAACTCTGCAATATTTTCATCATCATCTACTATCAATATTTTTTTCTTATCCATTCCTGCCTCCAATCTTTTCGGTTTTGTCATATAGTTGTAAAACCGGTTCTCCCCTACAGCTCTACAATGGTGACGCCTGCGTCCCCCTCACCAAACTCTCCCAGCCGGAAGGACTTCACATAAGACTGCCGTTTCAGATATTCATGGATTCCCCTCCGCAAAGCGCCGGTTCCTTTTCCATGTACCACCCGCACCTGGTTTAAATGTGACAAACAGGCATCATCCAGATATTTATCCAGCTCCATGACTGCCTCATCCACTGTCATACCCAACAGGTTGATTTCCGGCTTTATCGACTTTGCCTTATTCACAGAGGCACGGTACTGTGCTGTTTTTTGCTGTTTAGACTGCTTTTTCTCTTCCTCCACCAGTTCCACATCGCTTATTTTAACCGTACTCTGCAAAATACCCATCTGTACCGTCATTTCCCCTTTCTGGTTTGGCAGTGAGCGCACTGTACCATCCAGATTCAAGCTGATTACATGTACTGTGTCTCCCAGCCGAAAGTCTGTCGGTTTGTTCTTGGATTTCCGGTTCGGTGCCTGGTATTCCAGCTTTCCGTTTACGGCATTTAACTTCGCCCGGATTTCACCGCGTTCCTTCTCCATCTCCTTATTGCTTGCAGTCTGCGGCTTCTTCTCCCAGTTATTGTATTTCCGGATGGACGCATCTGCAAATGCCTTTGCCTCCTCCAGAATATCTCTCGCTTCCTCTCTCGCATTGCGCAGTATATCCTGCCTGCGCTGCTCTATATGTTCATTCTTAGATGCCAGACGATTTTTCAATTTCTGGATTTCTTCCTTATTGGCGGCAATCTCCTGCTGCTCCTGTTCAATCGTGCGTTTGGAGTTCTCTAAATCTGCAAGAATCGCTTCCATATCAATAGCATCATTATCCATCTGGGATTTTGCACTCTCAATTACGGAATCTGCCAGCCCTAATTTCTTTGCAATGGCAAATGCATTGGACTTGCCCGGTATTCCAATCAATAAATGATAGGTAGGACTTAACGTATCCACATCAAATTCACAGCAGGCATTTTCGATTCCCACTGTGGTCATAGCAAAGGTTTTAAGCTCACTGTAGTGGGTTGTGGCCATGCACCGGATATTCCGGTTATGCAGGTCATTTAAAATGGCGATTGCCAGCGCCGAGCCCTCTACCGGGTCTGTTCCTCCTCCCAGCTCATCAAAAAGAACCAGCGTGTCCTCTGCCGAATGCTTCATAATATATACGATGTTGGACATATGGGATGAAAAGGTACTTAAACTCTGTTCAATGCTCTGCTCATCCCCAATATCCGCAAACACATCCCGGAATACCGAAAGCCTTGAGCCCTGAAATGCCGGAATATGCAACCCAGATTGTCCCATTAGTGTAAACAGTCCCAGTGTTTTCAGGGAAACCGTCTTACCGCCGGTATTGGGACCCGTAATAATTAACATTGTAAAATCCTCTCCTAACCGGATATCAACGGGAACAACGGAATGCTTCTCCAGCAACGGGTGTCTGCCCTGCTTGATTTCAATGATTCCCTTATCATTAAATTTCGGCTGCGTTCCGTCATAGGATTTTGCAAAAGCCGCCTTGGCAAATATAAAATCCAGTTTTATCAAAAGCTCTGCATCCATTTCGATACTCTCTTTTGAGAGCGCCACCTGCTCACTTAAGTTCGCCAGTATTTTCTCAATCTCCATGGCTTCCTTCACCGCTAATTCCTTCAACTCATTGTTGAGATTTACTACCGCCATGGGTTCAATAAAGAAGGTGGAACCGGTAGAGGACTGGTCATGTACCATGCCCGGAAATTGTCCCTTATATTCTGCTTTAACCGGAATACAATAGCGCCCGTTCCGCATTGTGACAATAGAATCCTGCAGCATAGCCTGATTTGTCTGCTTTGCCACAATCCCATTTAACACCTCGTGCACTTTTCCATTTGCTGTCTTTATACTTCTCCGGATATCCTTAAGAGCAGAGGATGCATCATCTGCAATCTCATCCTCTGATAAAATACAACGGTTAATCTCTCTTGCCAGATGCTGCAGCGGCATCAGGCTCTCAAAGTACCCTGTCAGGGAATCCTGTCTGGTGTTCACGCCGGAACCATCCTTATCCTGCACCTGTTCACCATACTGCCTTGCATTTTCTGCCACCTTAAGAAGCTTCGCTATATCCAGCAGTTCACTGACAGACAATGCCGCTCCTACCGCCACACGTTTCATAGCCTCGCCAATGGGATATACCCCCGAAAAAGAAAGACTGCCATGCTGGTATACTCTTGCCAGTGCATCTGCTGTCTCCTCCTGGTTTTTTTCAATCTCTGTTTTATCCACAGAGGGCTTTAACCGTTCACACATGCGCTTGCCCGCCGGGCAGGTTGCAAACCCTGTTAACTGTTCTATAATTTTATAATATTCCAATACTCTTAATGTTCGCTTATTCATGACATACCCTTTCTGCTTGCTTCGGCTTGTCAATCAGTATCCTTGCATAAATATAATTATTTAGGTAATTGCGAAACTCAAAAAAGTAGATATGCGTTTGTGTAATATACACAAATTTGCGACAGCATTAGGAACGTTAGCCGAGCAAAGTTGTTGTATATTCACAATACGCATTGCACAGAGTAAACGTTTCGCAATCACCTAATCTTATATATCCTTTTTTATTTCTGTTCATCCACCGGAGGAACCATTTCCACATATTTCTTTAACAGCTCCGGCGTGCTGGTGTAATATCTCTTATTCTGATTCAATGCAGCAATCTCTTTCATTTCCTCATTGGTAAGTGTGAAATCAAACAAATCAAAATTATCACGAATATGTGCCGGATTCTTGGAGCCCGGAATCACAATATTTCCCTCCTGTACATGCCAGCGCAGGATAATCTGGGCGGAACTCTTTCCATATTTCTCTCCAAGCTTGGCAAACACGGCTTCCTGAAGCAGTGCCGCATCACCATGTCCCAGCGGATACCATGCCTGAATCACGATTTCCTCTTTATCCAGAAATGCCTTGAGCTCTTTCTCCTGTGCATATGGATGTACCTCTGTCTGTAAAATGGCAGGCTTTACTTCACAGATGTTAAGAATTTCTTTTATCTGTGCTTGATTAAAATTGGAAAGTCCGATTGCCTTTACCTTTCCCTCTTTATAGGCTTTCTCCATCAAGCGGTAGCCTGCCACATAGTTTCCTGCCGGCTGATGGATTAAAAGCAGGTCAATATAATCCGTATCCAGTCTTTCCAGTGTCTTCTCCACTGCATCCTCCTGCTCATAGAAAGATGGCCATAATTTCGTTTCAAGAAAAATTTCATCTCTTGCAACACCTGATTTTTTCATAGCACGACCTACCGCCTTTTCATTCACATAGGCATTTGCCGTATCAATCAGACGGTATCCTGCTTCCAGCGCACTTAATACAGACGCTTCAGCCTCGTCTGGTGTTAACAAAAATGTACCGATTCCTGCCATAGGCATTTTAATTCCATTATTTAAAACTGCATATTCCATAATCATTTCCTCACTTTCTAATTCTTTTTCTTACTTCAATGCATTGCCATCCTCAAATGCATTTCCCACCTTTTCACCCATTACCAGATAATCATTGTGAACCGGGTCAAAGGAAATTGCCTGCAGCTTAGCTGCATCAATCATACCATCCTCGCCTAAAATACGTTCATCCGCATTGATATTAACAATTTCTCCAATAATATTTCCGTCCTCTGTTATCTTTGCCAGTTTGCACTCCAAAGTCATAGGCAGTTCACAGATAACCGGTGCATCCACAAATGCACTCTTTTCTGTGGTAAAGCCTGCCTTTTTCATTTTATCAGGAGTATCATTGGCAGAAGCAATACCAACATAATCACAGGCAGTCACATGGGCAGCATCTGCAAAGCTGATGGTAAATGCACCTTTTGCCTTGATATTCTGTGTCGTCTTATGACCGGCACTCAGACAGAGCTCTACCATATTTGCATTATACAGACCGCCCCATGCCGCATTCATGGCATCTGCATTCCCCTCTTTATCATAGCTTCCTACAATCAATACCGGCAATGGATAAAACCATGCCTTTGTTCCAAAATTTTTTCTCATTTTCTTTCTCCTTCTTTCTTTTATTTTTATACTACTTCTGAACCGCCAAGCACATCTGACTAGTCTGGTAAAGCAATTCCCAATATTCCATTTTTCACATAATCCCTTAATATTTCAATTTTTTAATCCAATTATTTACTGTCTTCTGTGACGGTATATCATAAAAGTTGCGTCCCTTCAGCCATTTCGTTTTCTTTGATATCTTTGCATTTGCTTTCAGATGTTTTGCACTGCTTCCAAGTCCACTGCTAATAGATGTTGAAAAAGGTACAACCGTCTTTCCCTTAAGGCTCACATTTTCAACAAGCGTATATACAATATGTGGTGCTTCTCCCCACCAAATTGGATATCCGATATAGACAACATCCGCCTTCTTTACTGCCTTTTGAATTGTTTTCATATTCGATATCTTTGGGCGTACTTTACTTTTAGCAGGCGTTGATGCGGATCTGTGTTCTTTGCTTACACGGCTGTTATTATTACTGTAATCCAAATCCTTATCTGTATACCGTTTTTTCGCCTTGATTTCAATCAATTTGCCGCCTGTTTTTTTCTGGATTTTTTTTGCTGCACCTTTTGTTGTCCCCGTTGCTGAAAAATAAAGAACTACAATATTTTTCTTCTGCTTCGCCTGCACTTCCCTCTTCCCTGCATTTGCAAAGGAAAATACCATTGCAAATGTAAAAAGCATTGCCAGGACCCGTAAAACATTCTTTCTGCTTCTCTTCATAAAAATCACCTTTCCTTTCATCTTTGTTATTGTTTTATATATTAACTATTTGCAAATACACCTTCCAGCCACTGGGCATATGCTGGAATCCATCCCTCTGTATAACCATACCCATGTGGTCTGCCATCCAGTACATTCACCTCCACCGGAACATCCGCATTCTGCAATGCCTCAATACATTTCTCAAATTCTCCTACAAATGGATCTCTTGTACCATAGCAGAAATAAGTAGGAGGCAAATTGGACGCTACAAATTTTTCCACATCTGTAGAAGCCACACTTAACCTTCCATAGAAAGAATAAATCATTCCGTCTGCTCCTGCATCTGCCGAAATCTTATCCAGCTCATCCGGCGTATAAGAAGCATCAAGGGCAGTGCCATTTTCATTTCCGGCATAATTTAAAAGCATTTCCCCTGCCAGTATGCCGCCTGCTGAAAATCCCATGACCGCAATGTTTTTTTCATCAATTCCATAAACATCTGCATTCTTCCGGACAAACCGTACTGCACGGGCTAAATCCAAAGCCCCTTCCTCCTGTGTATAGGGACGCAGGCGGTAATTGACAACAAAGCTTTGAAATCCCTGCTCACTCAAAGCTTGTGCCACCGGTGTCCCCTCATTCTGATCAGAGCGGAATTGAAACGCCCCGCCTGCACAAATCAACACTGCTCCTTTTGTTTCTGTTTCTTCCGGTACAGGAAATGTTACTATGTACGGTCGAAAATCAGGATCATCAAAATAATTCCCGTTATTCTCTGTATATTCTGTAATTGCAGGTACATTACCTTCTTCCCATAAATAAAGTGTCTGTTGATTATTTGGATCAGCTATAGCATTCGCTACCGTATCACTGTTATTCTCAGGTATCTCTGCTTCTGTATTTAGTCCAAGACTTTCTGCCCACTGTCTGACTTCTTCCTCACTGTCCGCCACATCATTTCTGGAAAGCGAAAGTGTATTTTCACTTACAAATGCCCCAGGCTGTAACCCGGAAATCGTATCACATGTATCAGAGAAACCACTGCCTCCATGGGTGACAAATGGAATAATCGTCTTTGCTCCAAAATCATATTCCTCCAAAAAGGAATAAACCGGCATAGATAAATCACCCCACCAGTTGGGAAATCCCAAAATAATCGTGTCGTATCTTTCAAGATTTTCAATATGGGCTGCAAGCTCAGGCCTCGCACTATCATCCTGTTCATCTGCTGCCTGATTAACCAGCGTTTCATGGTCAAGAGGATACTTGTCTACCGTTTCAATGCGGAACAAATCACCGCCTATAGTTTTTTGAATCGTCTTGGCAACATACTCTGTATTTCCCATCACCTCATTATCCTTTACCACAATACTTGCACCAGAAACGGCATCCACACCGTCAGTATCTACATCCTCCGGTACAGAAAAATAGGCAATTAAAATACGGGAATTTGTATTTTCTGTTCCATCCTGTTTAGTTTGTACAGACGCATCCTGACTTTCCGTCATCATTTCCTCCGTATTTCTCTCCTCTGACGGCTGATTTCCATTGCCGTTTCCGCATGCGGACAAACTAAAGAGCAGAAAAACACTCATTAAAAAGGATATTATTTTTTTCATATCATACCATCCTCCTGTTTTTTCACTTTTATTATATCTCTTTATCCTTCAACAGAGAATTGCACAAATTGTTATGCAGTATAAACCTAAAGGTTATATCTTATGCAGATTTTATATTTTACAGATTGCTGGATTGCACCTATAATGGTATACGTAACATGACAAATACTTAAAAAGGTGGGATTAAAATGAAACAAGAAAAACAAATGTCAGAATCCATAAGAATCGGTATTTTACTGGCACTATCCGGCGGTATTATGGATGCCTGCTCCTATCTTTGCAGAGACCATGTATTTGCAAATGCACAGACTGGAAATATTCTTCTGTTGGGTGTAAACCTTTCAGAACAAAATTACCAGGCTGCATTTCGTTATTTTTGTCCGGTACTGTCCTTTACAATTGGAATTATTCTCTCTGATTTAATCAGACATAAACGGAAAAATATGAGCCTGTTTCACTGGCGGCAGATTTCTGTATTGCTGGAAGCCGCTATATTGTTATGTGTTGGATTTATCCCGGCAGGCTGCAATCTGCTCGCCAACAGTATGACTTCCCTGTCCTGCGGAATCCAGGTAGAAAGCTTTCGCAAAATCCATGGCAATGGAATTGCCACGACAATGTGTATCGGTAACCTGCGAAGCGGCACTGAAAACCTCTGCAATTATTTTTTTGAAAAGAAAAAAGGAGATTTAAAAAAAGGATTGTTATATTACGGAATCATTCTATGCTTTGTTTTAGGTGCTGTAATCGGCAGTATCGCAATCGAATATTTTCAAGAAAAGGCAATCCTGCTTTGTTCTGTCCTTTTGTTTGCCTCATTTTTATTGATGTTTATATAGACAATTGATGTGTATCAGTCCCCATTCAGTGCCTTCAACTTTCGGAACATCCTCAAAAGCACTACTACCGCAACAATGGATAGAATGACCTCCGCCACAAACTGGGCATAAGCCAGACCATAAAGAGGAAACAGCCTGTTAAGGATAACAAGGGCAGGAATTTCCAACACCACCTTACGGAGAATGGCGAAAATAAAGGACTTTGTTCCCATACCGCAGGACTGGAACACACCCACCGCCAGAAAATCTATAAACAAAAACGGAAGAGCCAGACACATTCCGTGCAGGAACGCCGCACCGTAGTCCACGATTGTCTGATTGTCCATAAAGAGACCGATTAACCCCTCTGCACCGATATAGTAGCCTATCGTCACGGCAATCGTAAAGGTAAGAGCAACCTTAACCGTAAAGGTGAGGGTTTTCTTCATCCGCTCAATATTCCGGCTGGCATAGTTGTAACTGACAAGGGGCATGATACCTTGTGAGAAACCCTGAGCAATGTAGAGTGGCACCATATTGACCTTTTGCGCAATTCCTATGGCTGCCACCGCATCGGCTCCATAAGCGGATGCAAAATTGTTCAGCACAGTCATTCCCGTCACATTGAGCAGATTCTGGATAGCGGCGGGAATACCAACTCCAAAGACACCTTTCACAATGTCTCTACGGAAACAGAACATGGACGGCTTGGTACACACATAGGTCTTTCCACGCTTGACAAACAGGAGTATAAAAAAGTAAATACAGGCCACGCAGTTGGAAATGAAGGTGGCGCACCCCGCTCCGGCGGCTCCCATGTCAAATCCCCACGGCAGAATAAAAACAGGGTCTAAAGCGATGTTCAAAAGACACCCGCTCATAGTACCAATACTTGCATGGAGAGAAGAACCTTCCGCCCGCACCAGATAAGACAGCACTACGTTCAGTATAGCGGGCGTTACACCGAGTGTCGTTGTCCAGAACAGGTATTCCCCCGTAGCCACAAAAGTAGTCTCGTCCGCACCAAGCACACCAAGCAGAGGAGTACGGAAAATCGTATAAAGCAGCGAAAACAAAACGCCGCTTATGATAGACCAGTAAAAGCCAAAGGCTGAGCTGCGATACACCGTGTCATAGTCCTTTCTACCAAGCCCACGGCTCATCATACTGGATGTACCAATACCGAAAAGGTTGTTGACAGCGTTAAAAGCCAGTAACACGGGAGAAGCCAGCGTGACAGCAGAAGTTTGAACCGGAGCGTTCAGCATCCCTACAAAGTAAGTATCAGCCAGATTATAGATGACCATTACCAACGAGCTAAGAATAGTCGGAATAGTCAATGTCAGCACTGCGTTGTGGATTGGCGCAGTTTCAAAGAGTTGTGTTTTCTTAACGTCTTCCATTTACTTTATACACCTCACATCAAAACTATAAATGAAAACGCAATTGCTTTGTAAAAAAGTTCTAACAAAACGGACATTTTATAATAGCATACTATTACTACGGACACAATAGACATTTTGTAAAATCTATATAAATCTTGATATAAACAACAGAGTAACGGCATAATTTTACCGTTACTCTGTTATCACATGCTGTTCTTTTATTTTTCTATCTTATCCCTTACCACTCTGACCGTTTCCACCAGATTTGCCAGACTGGCATAAAACAGAAATACTTCTATTCTGTTTCCACCTTTTCCAAGACAAAATCAGATAAAGTAATCGTTGAAGCCGGCGTAGCTATTTCTGTAACACCATCCTCCTCAAAAATCTGTCCCATAGATACTACCATTGTGGTAGCAGAGTCTGTATCCTCTTCCATGGTAAATTCTATCACTACATCTTTTTCTACGTCTTTCTCCAGTGCAATATCCGCACCACCATACCATGCATAGGTTGAACTCAGCATTGCCAGTTTAATGGTTCTCGCCTCCGTAGAACATGCCTTAAAGCTTATTTTATACTTACAGCCCTTTTCCAGCATAATATCGTTCTGCTTTAACTGTACATTCCAATCTGCCGTTCCCACATTTGTAATGTCATAAACCGCTTTCTTGTCATCGAAGGAAACGGAAGCCTCTCCCGGAGAAGTTACGGCATTCTCCCAGCTTGTACTACCATCTGAAAAATCTCCATTCTTCAGAATATTCTCTCCCGGCTCCACCTCTGGTATCTCTGGTGCTTCTACCTTTTCTAAAACGATGTCATCCACACACACTCTATGCTGTGTTGTGATTCTCTCATCAATCTTTCCGAGACAGATACTTAAAAATGCCTGGGTATCTGTTTCCGCTGTCATCTGGAATGTTTTCTCATAGGTCTGATATTCCGTATCCAGTGTCACTGTATTTTCACCTGAATATACCGCATAATTCTTAGCCTCTGTTCCCTGCATAATAACGCGGATTTTTCGTGCAAGAGAGGATTTTGCTTTAAAGCTTAATTTATACCACTGTCCCTTTTCCAGCTCCACATTATTCTGCTTTAGCTGAATCTTCCAGTCCTGATCTCCAGTATCTTTAATTGTAAAATCCGCTGCGTTATCTTCATTGAGACTATCCACAACATTTGCTGCAACAGCAGAGGAATCCACATACCATTCATACCCTGCAAATCCTGCATTAAAGGAACCGTTCTTAATCAAAGCATCCTCTACAAGTCTTACATTGTCAAGATAAATCGTACCTTTTTCTCCCATATAAAATACAATATTCTTGTCTGTTAATTCTTCACCTGTTGTAACCTTAAAGCTATAAGAATTGTTCTTTTCTGTAAGATTTGCGGTCAGTTCCTGCCCTGCAACAACAATTTTCATCTCTCTTGCTGAATCTGCCTGTGCATCAAAGCTCAACGCATAAGTCCCACCCCCTTCAATTGCCAAATCAGATTGTGCTACTAATACGTCATCAGCCTCAGTTCCATTCTTGTCAACAGTAACCTTTAACCTACGGTTCGTATTTGCATTAGTTACGGAAACCGATGCACCCGCATTATTGGTAATCTCCCAATATCCGAGACGTCCTTCACCCTCCTGGAAGCTTCCGTTATATACATAATTTCCATCCGCCAAAATGCTCTTTTCTTCCTTTTCGTCCGGATTTGCTTCCTGTGTCTTTTTGATTGACACATTACTGATGTAAATATCCTCCGTTGAACCGGCTGCTCCCATATTAAATTCCAAACGGCCATTGGCATCCGAATCGCTTGTCATCTTAAACTCATAAGAATAGGTTTGATTCTCTGTTGTCAAGTCTACTGTTTTTGCAGTCATATATTCTGAATACCCATGGTCCGGAGCTTTTATCGCAGTCTTCATGGTTCTTGCAGCTGTGGCTCTCGCATCAAAGCTTACCGTATATGTAGCTCCCTTTTCAAAAGGAATCCCTGCCTGTACCAGCTGCACACTGTAATCTACTGTCCCAGCATTGTTTGTTGTCACCTTAATGCTATTATTTTCAATAGCAGCCTCAGCCTCGCCCTCCAAAGCAGTCATAAACTTCCAATCCGTATCATCGTTCAAGCTTTCTGCTATTGCAAAATCGCCATTATTTACATAATTTCCATTGGCATCCGGGTCTCTTAACACTACATCCTTTTCAGGCTTTGATACATTCTCATCGTAGCTATCCTTCTGGTATGCCTTTACATAGTCAATTACAAATGCTGCATTCTCAAAATCCGTATCGTCATTCGGGTTGCCAACCCAGCTTCCGCCTACCGCAAGATTTAATATCATATAAAACGGCTGGTCAAATGGTGCGGGATAACTAACCGTTCCCTGTCCTACAGTGGTAGAATACCAATCGCTTTCCTCATGATAGAGCACTCCATCTACATACCATTTAATCTTACCAGGCTCCCATTCGCAGGAAAAAACATGATAACTGTCTGTGTAATTCCCCTTATTTAACACATACGTTCCCTGGCTTTCGCTGTGAGGATTGCCATAATGGATTGTTCCATAAGCCTTGTTATTTTGCTGACCCATTACCTCCATAATATCAATCTCGCCACATCTCGGCCACTGTCCATAAAGATTCTCATTTGTCGGCATCATCCAGAATGCAGGTAAATATCCCTGTCCCGCCGGAACCTTCGCCCTTACCTCAAATAGACCATAGGTAAAATCCTGCTTATTCTGGGTATTCACCCTTCCGGAAGTATAAGATACATTTCCCTCTTCGTCTACTGTCTTAATCGGCTTAATAGTCAGATTACCATTCTTAACATAAATATTCTCATCCGAATCAACATACTCCTGCAATTCGCTGTTTACCCATCCCGGCTCATGAGTTTCTACATTCCAATTATCCGTATTTAAAGCAGTTCCCTCAAAGTCATCCTTCCATTTAAGCTGATAACCGCTATAGGATAAATCCTTTTTCCCTTCTGTTGTATCATTGTCAGGCTTTTTCGTCTCGGTTGTAGCAGTATCCTGTTTTTTCTCTGTTGTCGGCTGTTCTGCTTTCTTTTTCTGTACCGTCACGTTACAAACAGCTTTCTTTCCGCTTCCATCTGTTGCCTTAACGGTAATCTTTGCTTTGCCCTCTGCCAGACAGGTAATAACACCTTTGCTGCTAACCTTTGCAACTGCCGTATTACTGCTGCTATATTTCAGTTTCTTTACACTCGGTTTCTTAGGAGAAATTGTGGACTTTAATTTTATCGTATCCCCAACATAGGCCTTTGCACTTTTTTTGTTAAGCGTAACCTTTTTCACCGGCGTACCTACAATAACTTTGATTGTCACCTTCTTTTTCTTGTTGGCTGCACTTTTTACTGTAATTTTAGCCGTTCCCTTTTTTACCGCTTTAATCTTACCTGTCTTACTTACTGTTGCAACCTTTTTATTAGAAGATGAATAGGTGACTTTTTTGCTTGCCTTACCACTTACCGTCACCTTGGTCTTAAGCTTAAATGTTTTTTTAGACTTCAATACCAATGTCTTTGTTTCAAGATTTGTAATACTGATTGACTTTACAGCTTTTTTCTTTGAGGCCGCCTGGGAATCAATTGATATGGTTCCCATAACCAGCACCACTGCCATCATAAATGCAATTATCCTTTTCATTACATTTCCCATATATGTTCCGTCCTTTCTACTACAATATATTTAGGGTTAACGTACCTGAACCTGATAGTCAGTCAGGTCTTTTTATTGTCTTTGCGTCCATGATGAAATTATATTGTCACGAATCGAATCATAATGCTCACTGAGCAAACCAAAATCCTTCTCTTTATAATTCCATATAGCTCCGCCTATACCATTATCCTTAAACACTTGATTCACATCCGTAAACCATCTTACTGTATCCTCTGCAGGAGCTCTGTCTATCACTCCAAATTCCCCGCAATACAAACCAACTCCTGCTCTCTTTGCAGCCTCAACCGCGTCATTGACCATTTCGCTAATAAATTCCTTTCCCATGGTTTTAGATTTTGCATTCATTACAATTTCTCCTTGATATCCTAAAACCTCCGACTGGGTCTGATAGTAAGTCATAGATTCCGGGTAAAAAATATCCTTTTCTAAATCCATATTTTCTACCCATGGCGCCTTCTGATGCGTAAAGAGCAATGGTTCATAAAAATGAAAAGTAAAAATGATATTATCATCCTGAGGGATATCCAGAAATTTCAGCGTTCTCGCACTATTCCACTGAATGCCTCCATAAATTATTGGAGTAGCAGCTGTCACTCCACGGATTGCCGTTACCGTCTTATGTATCAACAAATTCCATGCAGCCGCATTTTCCCTTTCCACAACCTCATTTAACAATTCAAATGCTACATTGTCATACGCACCATAAGCGCTGGCAATATGCATCCATAGCCGGATAAACCTTTCCTGAAGCGCATCATCTGAAAACAAATTGTTTTTCTTTTCATTGCCCGCATCATTAAAGTCATATCCATATGCCTTGTGCAAATCCAATACTGCTCCCAGGTTATATTGTTTACACCATTCCAGCAGCCGCTCTACATATCCATATCCCTCCTTTTTCTTATTTCCCTTCTCATCCTCGAGCACTTCATAGTCAATCGGTATACGGATGTGGTCAAAGCCCCACTCTGCAATCTTCTTCACATCGTCCTCACCTATGAAATGTTCATAATGCTCTGTCTCATGATTACATTGTGAAAGATAGCCTCCTAAATTAATACCATTATTAAGCTTCATACTTCCTCCTTTCCAGAATTACCACTGCACCTTCGTATTTTGTTTGTGATTCTATATTTATCACAAAAGCTTCACAGAATATATCGTTTTTATTTCTTTTTTATCAAATTAGTGATATAATAGGGATAGGGATTTAACATAAAAATATACTGCCGCCACGAACCTGATTCATATTGGATAAATACACCGATTGCATAAAGAAAGTGGGAACTAACATGAACATAAAAAAAGAATTATTTTATAGAGAATTTATTCAGAGAGAAAACAATATACTACGTGCACCTTATAATCCGGAGCTGGAATTCTACTCCATTATAACTGTCTCTTATACACATCTCCGAGCCCACGAGACACTCGCTAATCTC
>ENA-UAKZ01000511-UAKZ01000511.1-human-gut-metagenome-genome-assembly--contig:-NODE-511-length-14674-cov-5.587865_pt1 | contig 14674 bp, 11 predicted proteins | sample MGYA00243693_ERZ654454 | MGnify/ENA primary metagenome ERZ654454 (study PRJEB26926, sample SAMN06164508) | human gut metagenome | biome: ENVO:00009003; feature: ENVO:2100002; material: ENVO:00002003... | reverse complement strand
AGATTAGCGAGTGTCTCGTGGGCTCGGAGATGTGTATAAGAGACAGAATCTATGCGGTAGGTGAACCTAAGCCAATCTATATGGAATCCACAAAGGATGATGCATTTGAGATTACATATCGTTTAGATGTACCAGTACGGGATGATATATATGATTATATTACAGGAGAATAAGAGGAGGCATTGAGCCTGCAATAAATAATTATGCCCTTGAATTAACATACAAATATTGGAAAAATAGAAAATATATGTTAATATCAAACCAGATAGTAACAGCGAGTACCTGCGTCAGAAGTTCATACATCAGATAGGAGGAAACCGCAATGGAAGATTTAGAGCGAATATATCAGTTGATTTCAAAAGAAGAGAAAAAAGTTCTTGCAAATTTAGAAAAAATAGACAAGGAGCTTCAGGAGCTTGGAACGGAACAGAAATCCATTGTGATTAAAACCATTAAGGGAAAGAAATACTATTATGAGCAGTGGAGAGAGAATGGTGTTATAAAGTACAGGTCGCTTGGAAGGGTATATCCCGGTGCGGTCTGCCAGACAGAAAAGCAGATTTCCAGAAGAAAAGAACTTTTGGCTATGCAAAAAGAACAAAGGTTGCTTAGCCAGCAGCTTAAGCAGACTTTACAGGGATTGGAGAAACAGCGTATGGAAGAAAAAATGCTTTCCGATTATTCCTTTGAGGTTTTCTGGCAGGATGAGATTACAGCCCGGGTATCAGTAAAAGGAAGCAAGGTGCATGTGTCGCGATATTGCGAACATCCAGTAAAGCAGTTGTTTGCAAAGGAGAACATGACGAGATACCAGTTGAATAAGATTTTGGAAATGCGGTGCTTTGAAAAGGAAAGAGGAGATATCCGGCAGATATTAGAGCATTTGGGGTTAAAGGAATATAATCCACAGGAAATAGTAAAAAGAACCCATGGAGTATCGTATAATGATTATATCTGGTTCCGTTTTCCAGGTGAGAATCTAACGGCTAAGGATGTTTTGGTGAGGTAGGATATTATAATTTCCACATAACAGCCCTAAAAATATTGAGTTAAAATATTCAAGAGTACAAATCAATTTTATAAATATCTGCCCATTTGCCCTCAAACTCAAAACTACGCTCGTACACGCCGCCGTTTTTGATGATAGTTTTAACGGAAGGCGTATTTTCTCTTTCAACTGAAAGGTGAATTTCTTGTAAACCTACATTTCTTGCCACATCTAAAACCTGTTTCAACATTTCTGTAGCATATCCTTTTCGGCGTTCTGAAGGTCTAACACTATAACCAGAATTTCCAAAATCTTTTAAAAAGTCATTGAGTGTATGTCTTAAGTCAATAATTCCAACGATTCTGTCGTTTTCATCAACGGCAAAGAATGTATCAGTTACTACCCAGGTCGGATTTACAGTATCAATAGACATATTGTTTGTTACGGATATAAGCCATTTTTCATATGATTCAGTTTTATCTAGTAATTCACTTCCATTAATTATCATTTCACCATTATCAAAGTGTTCTTGTCTATAAGCAAGTGCATTCTCTTTTATGTCCATTGTTGGTCTGATTAATTTTATCATTATTTAAATTACCTCCAAAAAGCAATTTTTTATTACAAGTCATACTCAAGTTCGGTAGGTAAATCATTCCAAAGCTCCGTTCTTGTTTTATTCGTCCTTAATTTTTCCAGTACTTTTAAATCAGGATTCGGATAGACAGTAAAACAGTCCTTTTCACCTTTCTCAAGACGAACCGGAAAAGCAAGTTGCTCTTTATCTATTGAAAACTGTGCATTTACTCTTTCTTTGTTTCCTCTTGCATCAAGTCGTATCCACTTTTTATACTCTTTAATATATACACCATTAAGCCCGTGATAGATTAAGACAGGAGCTGTTTCGTCATCTAAAATCAGTTTCTGATAGCAAAACCCTGTCGGAATAGATTTGTAACGCAATAAAGCAGCTAACAAATGTGATTTTGCAAAGCAAATACCATGTCCTGCCCTCAATACTTCAGAAGCAGTACAAGTGATAATGTCCTCGTTTATATCTGCTGAATGAGAAATGTTATCTCTTACATATTCATATGCTACTTTGATATATTCAAGCTCGCTTCCTGCTTTTTGGAATAACGAGTCAGCAAGTCCGGTTATGATTTCATTTCTGTAATCAATCACATCGTCTTCTTTTATATATTCTTGTATTCTATCTGTTGATGGTATGACGCTCATGACCAACCATTCCTCTGACACTGTTTTTAAATCTAAAACCATAAATATATCGGAGCGTTCATTTTGATTGTATCTTTCTGTATCGACAAACCCTGACCTGCGATATAACGCAATAGCTTTTTTACTTGTAGACAGAGAATCCAAATACATATTTTCATAGCCGTATTCTTTGGCATAAACTATGGCTTTTTGGAGCAAACATTTTCCATACCCTTTGCCATGATATTGCTTCAGCAAATATAGTGATTTCAATTCACAACTTTTATCATTCAATTCCTTAACTGCAACTGTCCCAATTATTTTATCATGGTCAAACATACACCAAAAACCTTTAAAAGAATTATCAATATCCATATAAAAGCTATGTTGGCCATCTATATCCAAAGACCTTCCTGATTCAGGTAAACATTTTTCTAAAAAGGCTAACAGAAGCGATTCATACATTTTTTTATACTTTATCGGTTCAAATGACTTTTTCACATAAAATCTCCTTTATTTAAATGCAAAATTCAGTTTTTATTATAACAAAGAAGAATCTAATGTTCTACTTATATTTTTTCAAGATGTTAACATAGGCAGGCTGTTATTTGCGGTCTGCCAAAATAAATCACCATCCAACTAAATTATAAATCTCATTTTTGCCTGATTCTTATTTATAAAGCATTAGAAGTATTTCAATCAGTTCACACAGTCCGTTCATAATGTGTTATACTTTGTTATGTGATTTTGCTTCCCTTGTTTTTGCTCTTATGAGGGTTGGCAAAAGAACCTCCGTCCAGGGAGAAGGAAGTGCTGGAATATCAGCTGAGAAAGTATGAGGAAAAAGGAATTTTATAGGGAAAAACATCTGTGGATGTTAGAGAATACAAGGAGAAAACACATATGAGAACACTTACCCAAAATCATGTCGTACATTTAAATGCATATCTGGCAAAGCAAAAGCTTCCTTTTTGTATACATTGGAAAAGTGAAACCAATGCGTTGGTTAAATTTTCTGGTTGCCAAGCATATGAAAAATGGTCCAGTGGACCATTTTTGAGCGATAGTACAAGTAATGGGGAAGAGGAATTACTGCAGGAGACTGTTACAGAATACTTAAAGCAGCAAGGATTTGTGACTACATTTTCGGAAGATGGGACATCTTTTTCCGTGGCAGAGAAACAGATAGAAGTGGTTGCTGCCATTATCCGAGAAGAGGATAAGATATTTGCAACCCAGCGTGGTTATGGAGAGTTTAAGGATGGCTGGGAGTTCCCAGGGGGCAAGATGGAACCGGGGGAGACACCCCAGCAGGCACTAATCAGGGAAATCCGGGAGGAATTGGACACGGAGATTGAAGTGGGAAAATTAGTGGATACGGTGGAATATGATTATCCGAATTTTCATTTAACCATGCACTGTTATCTCTGTACGATAAAATCAGGGAAACTGATATTAAAGGAGCATGAGGCGGCAAAATGGCTGACAAAGGAGAATTTGGATAGCGTAGATTGGCTGCCTGCAGATGAAGGGTTGATTGGAAAGCTGAAAAGGAATCTGCAAAGGAAAGACCTGCAAAAAAGTAATATGGAGAGAGGCCGGAGAGATGAATACTTTTCCTGGTAAGATTGATGGACATGTGATAAGGTGGTATACAGATAAAGATAACTATGGTAAAAATTTAAACCGGATGGTTTCCTTTTTGGCGATTGAGAAGTTAGAAGATAGTATGGAAGTAAATTTACTTTTCATAGATGAGGAATACGAAATTATTTGTATATTACCCTGTTCTAATCTGGAGGATGCATTTGATACGGTTGATGTTTCTTATGATGCCTGGCATAGGACAGAAGATATAGAAAATATTTCTAAAGTTAACCGGGAATATAAAGTGCGGAGACTCCTGCTTTGGCTGAAGAAAAAAATAAAATATGTTGTACGTATAGTGATATTTCTTGTTTTTTTGGGGTTATTAGTTTATGGGTCTATACCGGCATATGGAAGCCATGTATTGTGGTTTGAACTCGTTAGAATATGTCCGTGTTTACTTTTTTTAATACTCCTTTTGCTATTCTGCATGAAAGGTTTTATAAATAATAAAGGCTTCAGCAAAATGTGCTGGGGCATTGGCTGTGCTGTGTCTGTGTCTCTCGTTATTTTTTTAGGCAAAGATTTAACGGATGTATGTATAGATTTTCAAACAGAGCCTAAACAGATATATATGGAAAATACCAGATATACCAGGTCATCAGGCATGAGGGGACGACGTACATACTATTATATATCGGGGATGGTAGACGGAACATTAAAGAAATATGAGGTTACAGGTTGTGATTTCACTCTATTAGAAGATATTAACGCAAGCCATGGGACGGTATGTATAATGGTCTATGAGCATTCAGATGCGGTTGTATCGGTAGAGTTATGCTTTGATTAAGAAACGTAAATTTGCTGCAGCCGTTATTATTAATGAAATGGTTGCTTTATAAGAAAACCTTGAATGTTTAAGAGATTAAGAAGAATGGAGGCATCAGATAATGAAATTTGAATTGCGAAAATGGAACTTAGAGGATTCACAGGATGTTGCATACTATGCCAATAATAAAAAGATTGCGGCAAACCTTAGAAATGTATTTCCGTATCCATATATACTTGCAGATGCAGAGGGTTATATCCGCTCCTGTGTGGAAAATAGTGAGGAGAGGCAGCTTTGCCGTGCAATCGTGGTAAATGGGCGTGCGGCAGGCAGTGTGGGAATATTTTGCGGAACGGATGTCTATGAGAAAAGTGCAGAACTGGGCTATTGGCTGGCAGAAGAATTCTGGGGCAAGGGTATTATGACAGAGGCTGTGAAGCAGCTCTGCCAGGAGGCATTTGAAAGGTTTGATATCGTGCGGATATATGCAGAACCCTTTGCCTATAATACCGGTTCCCGGCGGGTACTGGAAAAAGCAGGATTTTCTCTGGAGGGTATCATGAAAAAGGGAGTCTGTAAAAACGGCCAGATACATGATTACTGCATGTATGCATTGCTGAAGGATACAGACTAAGATATTATGCAGACAAAGAAGAGGAAAACATGGTTAAAAAAACAATTGATAACTTTAATCTGGCTCAAATCTGTGAATCGGGACAGTGTTTCCGGATGAGAGCAGAAAATGAAAATACATACAGTATCATTGCGGGTGACCGGTATTTAAAAATAGAACAGACCAAAGAAGAATGTACTTTTTATTGTGAGGAAACAGAGTTTGAGGAATTCTGGAGGACATATTTTAATTTGGAGGCCGACTATACGGTGTATATCGGTCAGATTAACCCGAAGGATGTGTATTTGAAAAATGCAGCGGAATTTGGCTGTGGAATACGGATTTTGCAGCAGGATTTATGGGAAATGATTGTGTCATTCCTGATTTCCCAGCAGAATAATATTGTGCGGATTCGCCGGTGTATAGAAAATATCTGTGAGACATATGGGGAAGAAAGAGTAAATGCTTATGGAGAGGTCTATTATTCGTTTCCGGGGCCAGAGAGACTGGCGGTGTTAGAGGAGGATGCATTAAAGGAATGTAATCTTGGATACCGCAGTAAATATGTAGTGCGTACTGCAAAGAGCATTGTGTCGGGAGAGGTGTGCTTAGATGCAATCCGACAGCTGCCATATGAGCAGGCGAAGGAAGAACTGTTGCAATTATACGGTGTGGGAGAAAAGGTGGCGGACTGTATCTGCCTTTTTGCACTGCACCACTTGCAGGCATTTCCGGTAGATACCCATATAAACCAGGCGTTACAGCAACACTACAAAAGAGGCTTTCCGAAACGGCGGTATAAGGGATTTGAAGGTGTGCTGCAGCAGTATATATTTTACTATGAACTGCTTGGGAAAAAGAATTCTGTAAATGACTGACCATGCTGGAAATCATCAAGAATATGTCAGCGGTAAGCTGCAACAATATCATTTTCCAGAATAATGGTTTTACCGTCAGGAATGAGATTTTCGTCACCCCGGATAATCAGGGCAATCAATTCGTTTGGAGGCAGATTCAGCTCTTCAATGGAATGATTGCACCATTGATGGTCTTTATCAATCAGAATTTCTTCCAGTTTTTCATGCTCTGCCGGTTCGTAGGCAGGAACACTTAATATAATGCTGTCGCCGGCAAGAATTCTGGTATCTCCCCGAGGAATCAGGGTTTCTTTGTTGCGTTTAATCATAAGGGCAAGGGAGCCGGTGGGCATAGCTACATTTTTCACCAGTTGGTTTTCCCAGTTATGCCCCTTTGGAATAAACATACGCATCAGGGTAATGGCAGACTCCTCCTGGTAATCGTTAAAGGTCTTGCGGACATCAGAGGCTTCATCTACCATATCCAGCCTTCGGGCGACATTAGGAAGCAAAGTACCCTGAATGGCAACGGAAAAAAGTGCAACCATAAATACGATATGGAACAAATCGGAATCTAAAGAAGCGCCGCTGGCAATAACCATTGTTGCAAAAACGATGGAGGCAGCCCCTCGCAGGCCTGCCCAGGATACCAGAATACATTGACGGGTACTGCATTTAAACGGTTTTAAAAGGATAAACACAGCAAGAGGTCTTGCGATTACGGCAAGGAAAAAAACAATTATCAGTGCAGGTACAATGATGGTAGGAAGCTTATGGGGAAATGCCAGTAAGCCCAGAAGGAAAAACAGGAAAATCTGTGCCAGGCTGGTGATTCCGTCAAAGAAAGGAATCAGTACATTTTTATTTTTAATCCGGCTATTGCCCACGATAATTCCCATTAGATAAACGCTTAAATAAGCATTTCCGCCGATAAAATGAGAGAGACCATAACAAAACAGGACGGTGGCAATCATAAAAATAGTGTCCAGCCCGTCTGCAATTAAATTGCTTTTTGTCAGTAACCAGACGGCACCGAGAGCAAATAGAATACCGATGGCACTGCCATATACAAGCTGGGCAAAAACAGAATACAGGAGGTTACCGCTTTCGCCGGCTCCAAGCAGACCAATTCCAATCACGGTGAGCATATAGGAAACCGGGTCATTGCTTCCACTTTCCATTTCCAGCAGCGAAGCAGTTCCCTCTTTTAAATTCAGTTTTTTCTGGCGCAGAATGGAGAATACGCTGGCAGCATCGGTGGAAGATAGAACTCCGCCAATCAGAAAGCTTTCTGTAATTGAAAATTTAAGGAAAATATGACAGAGAACGGCAGTAACCCCTGCCGTAATTAATACACCGATAGTGGACAGGAGTACGGATTTTACAGCAACGCTTTTGGCAAGTTCCCATTTTGTATTGAAACCGCCGTAGAACATAATAAAAAGCAGGGCAATAGAACAAAAATTTTCTGCTGTTTTATAATCATCGAATGGGATTTTTAATATGCCATCGCTGCCAAACAGCATTCCGATGAACATGAATAAGATTAAGGCAGGCATACCGAATTTTCCGGAAAATTTGTCTGCCAGAATACATAAGAAAATGATAAGTGCTACGAAAAGGATGCCAACTGTCATGTAATGTCCTCCTGATATTGATCATACACTGTATTCAGTATAACATTGAATTTGCTGGATTGGCAACATACTTTAATAATTGCTTGCAACCTTAACAATATTGTGCTAGCATATTTTTGATAGCTAGTTATGTTATTTATTTAGGCAATTGCGAAACTCCCTATTTTACACAACGTGCGGTTTCAAAATCAGAGTTTCGCAAACGCCTATGTTATTTTATTATATAAAAGGAGGAGCACATTTATGTTAAAAGGAAAAGTAGCAGTTGTTACAGGCGGTACAAGAGGGATTGGTTTTCAGATTGTGCGCAAATATCTTGCAAATGGTGCCAAGGTTGTGTTATTCGGTTCCAGACAGGAATCGGTGGATAAGGCATTAAAGCAGCTTAAGGAAGAAAATGCAGACTGGGAGGTAGAAGGAAAGTTTCCAAAGCTTACGGATGCCGCAGAGGTAGAAAAAGCAATTATGGAAGTAAAGGATAAGTTTGGAAAAATTGATATTTTGGTAAACAATGCAGGAATTTCCCAAAGCACACCACTATATGATTATACGCCGGAGGAGTTTGATAAGGTGATTGATTTGAATGTAAAGGGAATCTTTTATGCCATTTTACCGGCTGCAAAAATCATGAAGGAACAGGGCGGCGGCTGCATTATCAATACCAGTTCCATGGTAAGTATTTCCGGTCAGCCTGCGGGTGTAGGATATCCTACCAGCAAATTTGCAGTAAATGGTTTGACCATCTCTCTTGCTAGAGAGCTTGGAAAGGATCATATCCGTGTGAATGCAGTGGCACCCGGAGTAACCAAGACCGACATGGTGGCAGCATTACCGGAACAGGTAGTACAAAGAATTTCTGCAGGTATTCCGATAGGAAGACCAGGTGAACCAGAGGAAGTGGCAGATGCGTTCCTTTACTTAGCAAGTGACATGGCAAGCTATGTAACAGGAGAAATCTTATCGGTAGATGGTGCATCTAAGGCATAAATGGTTGAAATAATTTTGTAAAGCTCAGTTTTCAAAATGGCGGTACAGCTTAGCTGCACCGCCATTTTATTTTTATTCTTTATCTTTTATCCCACTATGTAATGTCTGTAATGACTTAATATCACCAGCGGTATGGGTCTTCACATAATGGATGCCATCGGCGGTTGCCTTGGCAGCGGCAATGGTCGTCATATAAGGAACCTTTGCCTTAATCGCAGCCTTTCTTAAATAGCTGTCATCGTGTACGCTGTCCTTGCCCACCGGAGAATTGATAATCAAATCAATATCGCCATTGGTAATCATATCTAAGATATTTGGACGACCCTCGTAGAGCTTCTTTACTTTTGTGGCAGGAATGCCTGCAGCGTTTATCAATTCATAGGTGTTGCCGGTAGCCAGGATGTTAAATCCATCCTCAGAAAAGCTTCTGGCAATCTCCACAACCTCTTCCTTATCCTTACGGTTTACGGAAATTAATACGGTTCCCTCAAGTGGAAGCTTGGACTGCACACCCTCCTGTGCTTTGTAGAAGGCTTCACCATAGGAAGGAGATAAGCCTAATACCTCACCGGTAGAACGCATTTCCGGCCCAAGTACCGGATCCACCTCCTGGAACATATTAAATGGGAAGGCAGCCTCTTTCACACCATAATATGGAATCTCTTGTTCCTTTAAGCCTGCAACAGGGGATGGTCTGCCAGTTAATTCACTGGTTATAATATCGGTAGCTAAAGGTACCATGCGGATATTGCAGACCTTGGATACCAGAGGTACGGTACGGGAAGCTCTTGGGTTTGCCTCTAACACATATACCTTGCCGTTCTCAATGGCATACTGCATATTCATAAGTCCCTTTACATGCATTTCCTCTGCAATCTTTCTTGTATATTCCTTGATAGTAGCCACATTTTCCGGAGTAATGTGAACGGAAGGAATGATGCAGGCGGAGTCTCCGGAGTGTACACCGGCAAGCTCGATATGCTCCATAACCGCTGGAACAAATGCATGGGTTCCATCGCTGATAGCATCCGCCTCACATTCCAATGCATGATTTAAGAAACGGTCAATCAGGATTGGGCGGTCAGGGGTAACACCGACTGCCGCATTCATATAGTCTGTCATGCTGGTATCATCATACACAACTTCCATGCCGCGGCCGCCTAATACATAGGAAGGACGTACCATAACCGGATAGCCGATTTCCTTTGCAATGGCAATGGCTTCTTCCACAGTAGTTGCCATGCCGGATTCCGGCATCGGTATCTCCAATTTTTCCATCATGGCACGGAATAAATCACGGTCCTCTGCCAAGTCAATGACAGATGGAGAGGTGCCGAGAATCTTCACACCGTTCTTCTCAAGCTCTGCCGCTAAGTTAAGCGGAGTCTGGCCGCCGAACTGGGCAATCACACCCAGTGGCTGTTCCTTTTTATAGATACTTAATACATCCTCCAGAGTAAGAGGTTCAAAATACAGCTTATCAGAGGTATCGTAATCTGTGGATACAGTTTCCGGATTACAGTTAACGATAATGGTCTCAAATCCAAGCTTCTTAAGAGCCAAGGCAGCGTGTACACAGCAATAGTCAAATTCAATACCCTGACCGATGCGGTTTGGACCGCCGCCAAGAATCATAATTTTCTTATTATCAGAAACCGGATTCTTGTCTTCAGCATTGTAGGTAGAATAGTAGTAGGCACTGTTTTCGGTTCCACTTACATGAACGCCCTCCCAGGCTTCTTCCACACCTAAGCGGATACGGTGATTGCGGATATCCTCTTCCGGAATTTCTAACAGCTGGCTTAAATACTTATCTGAAAATCCATCTTTCTTTGCAGAGATTAAAAGCTCGTCTGCCGGTAGAGAACCCTTTGACTTTAACAGTTCTTCTTCCTCGTCCACCAGCTCCTTCATCTGTTCGATGAAATAGTGCTTTACCTTTGTTAACTCAAAAATCTCTTCAGCAGTTGCACCCTTTCTTAATGCTTCATACATAATGAAATGGCGTTCACTGGATGGGGTGATTAAAAGCTGTAATAACTCTTCCTTTGTCATGGAATCAAAATTCTTCGCATGTCCTAAACCATAACGTCCGGTTTCCAAACTGCGGATTGCCTTCTGAAATGCTTCCTTGTAGGTCTTACCGATGCTCATAACCTCACCTACGGCACGCATCTGGGTTCCCAGCTTGTCCTCTACGCCCTTGAATTTTTCAAATGCCCAGCGGGCAAATTTAATTACAACATAGTCACCATCCGGCACATATTTATCCAGCGTGCCATATTTGCCGCAAGGGATATCTTTTAACGTGAGTCCCGTTGCCAGCATGGCAGATACCAGTGCAATTGGGAAACCGGTTGCCTTGGAAGCTAGAGCGGAGGAACGGGAGGTACGAGGATTGATTTCGATTACAATGATACGGTCTGTTACCGGGTCATGGGCAAACTGTACATTGGTTCCACCGATAACCTGTACCGAATCCACAATCTTATATGCCTGTTCCTGTAAACGTTTCTGGCATTCTTCGGAAATGGTCAGCATTGGGGCAGAACAGAAGGAATCTCCAGTGTGTACGCCCAACGGGTCAATATTCTCAATGAAACATACGGTAATCATATTACCCTCTGCATCACGGACTACCTCAAGCTCCAATTCTTCCCAGCCGAGAACAGATTCTTCCACTAATACCTGCCCCACAAGACTTGCCTGTAAGCCTCTGGCGCAGACCGTCTTTAATTCCTCTTTGTTATATACCAGTCCACCGCCGGCACCGCCCATGGTGTAGGCAGGACGGAGTACTACCGGATAGCCAAGCTGTTCTGCAATGGCAAGGGCTTCTTCGACACTGTAGGCAACCTCGCTTCGTGCCATCTCAATGCCTAACTTGTCCATGGTTTTCTTGAACTCGATACGGTCTTCGCCGCGTTCAATGGCATCTACCTGTACACCAATGACCTTCACATTGTATTTGTCTAAAATTCCAGCCTTATAAAGCTCCGAACAAAGGTTAAGTCCGGACTGGCCGCCTAAGTTTGGAAGCAATGCATCCGGACGCTCCTTGGCAATAATCTGCTCTAAACGTTCTACATTTAACGGTTCAATATAGGTCACATCAGCAGTTTCCGGGTCTGTCATAATGGTGGCAGGATTGGAGTTTACCAGTACGATTTCGTATCCAAGCTTTCTAAGTGCTTTACATGCCTGGGTACCGGAATAGTCAAACTCACATGCCTGTCCGATAATGATAGGACCGGAACCAATGATGAGTACCTTGTGTATATCTGTTCTTTTTGGCATAAATATGTCCTCCTATTAATTCTATTAAGTATTATATAGTAATTGGAGAAAATCACAAGGGGTTTTTCCAGGAGAAGCTAATTTTTTTAAGAAAAATATGGAAGTATGAATTGTCCGGCGTTTCTAAGATATGTTGAAGGGGATTTGTGATTAAGAAACACTGGCTTTTTTTTCTGTGTTGTTGTATAGTAGTTACGTTGTACATTGACAACTGAATATGGTTACATTTCAGATACGTGATTCTATGAACAGAATTGCAGACATTAAATTTCTCTTCTAGCGCCATGCACCTGCCTGGAGCGTTTTGGCAGGTTAACGAGGAAAAGGGTTATCGAAAATTCGGCGGACGCCCTTTCGTACCTTCCCAGTGCGAGACGTATCGGCAAATATGCGGGAGACTGCAAAACAAATTCGGTATGATGGGAAAAGAATTTAGAAGAAGATTTTAAAAATAATAAGAGATTCAGATGTGAACGTGCTTTTGCATGACATAATGATGGCTGAATCAGTTATAAATACGAAAAGAAGAGGTAATTTATATGTGTGGAATTATTGGTTATATAGGAAATGAAAATGTAAAAGAGGTCTTACTGGACGGTCTGGAGCTTTTAGAGTACAGAGGTTACGATAGTGTCGGTATTGCCGTGAGGGATAGCGTGACAGCAAAAACAGATGTGTACAAATGCGCTGGAAGAGTCGGTGATTTAAGAAAAATCTGTGGTTCGGATAAAAGCCTGTCGGCTTGTGGAATCGGGCATACCAGATGGGCAACCCACGGTGGTGTCAGTGATGAAAATGCACATCCGCATCAATGTGGGAAGGTAACACTGGTTCACAACGGAATTATTGAAAATTACCGGGAACTGACTGTGGAGTATCACTTAAAGCATGTTTTGCGTTCCGAGACGGATACAGAGGTGGTTGCGGCATTATTGGACTACTACTATGAGGGAAATCCAAGGGAAGCCATTAAAAAGACAGTGGAAAAGCTAAAGGGAACCTTTGCGCTGGTCATCCTGTTTGCCGACCAGCCGGAGATTATCTATTCTGTCAGAAATGTCAGTCCGGTTGTGGCAGCTGTGTGTGAGAAGGGTACGATGTTAGCGTCGGATTTAACTGCATTATGCCGTTTTACCGACCGTTATTTTGTTGTGCCGGAATATCATATTTTAGAGCTTAAAAGGGGTGCCTTTCTTTTGTCGGATTTGGACGGAAACAAGGCAGAGCCGGAGATTTTGACTGTTGACTGGCAGGTAAACAGCGCAGGAAAAAACGGGTATCCGTTTTATATGGAAAAGGAAATCATGGAGCAGCCAGAGGCAATTTGTAATACGATTCAGGACAGAATCCTAAGCGGACTGCCAGATTTCGCAAAGGACGGAGTGCCGGATGAATTGTTTATAAATTGTAAGAGAATCTGTGTAGTGGCCTGTGGTACGGCAATGCATGTGGGGCTGGTGGCACAGGCACTGGTAAAATCCATTCTGCATATGCACATTGATGTGGAGCTGGCTTCGGAGTTTATGTACGGAAATCCGGTTATTGATAAGGATACCCTGGTTATTGCCGTGTCCCAGTCCGGAGAGACCATAGATACATTAGAGGCGGTAAAATATGCGAAGCGCCAGGGGGCAAAATGCCTTTCTGTCATTAACGTCAGAGGCTCCTCCCTTGCACGGGAAAGCGACTATGTATTATACACGAATGCAGGACCGGAAATTGCGGTTGCCAGTACAAAGGCCTATACGACACAGCTTTCTGTATTTTATCTTGTGATTGCTAAAATGGCATGGTTACGGGGAAGCTATACAACGGAACAGGTAAAGAAATTTGTGGGTGAGCTGGAGCGTGTTCCCGAGGCGGTGCAGGCTGTTCTGGAAAAGCGAAAGGATATCCATGTGATTGCGGGACAGGTTCTGGAAGCCAGAGATTTATTTATGATTGGTAGAGGGCTGGATTATGCCATACTCTTAGAAGGCTCTTTAAAGCTGAAGGAGGTGTCTTATATTCATTCCGAAGCCTATGCCTCCGGTGAGCTAAAGCACGGACCGATTGCGCTGATTACGGAGGAAACACCGGTGGTAGCGGCTGTTACCCAGGGAAATCTGATTTCAAAGGAGCTGTCCAACATTAAGGAAGTAAGAGCCAGAGGAGCAAATGTTGTACTTTTTATAAAGGAAGAACTGGCAGGAGATTTAAACCGGGAATATGGGCTTATTACATTGCCGGATATGGAGGATGCATTCATGGTATTTCCGGCTTCTGTGGCATTGCAGCTGTTTGCCTATTATGTTTCTGCGGATAAGGGCTTTGATGTGGATAAGCCAAGGAATCTGGCAAAGGTAGTGACGGTTGAGTAAAGATGAAGGAAATTTAGCGTCTGCAAAATGAGGTAGAAGGACGAATCTGGAATGTGCATATTCGAGAACACAGAATTTGTTCTGTGAAAATCTTGGTGTTTTACCTTCTGATTTTATGGGAAGTGTGGTAAAATATGTAAAATTAGAGGATTTTAAGAAAAATTAGTGCAAAGCGGGAAGAGAGCAGGAGCGGTTAGCACTGCCAGAATAATACTATATGATTAAGCGAAAGGAAAAAGCCAATGCTTTACGATAAGGATATTAGGGCTGTCTCTTATACACATCTCCGAGCCCACGAGAC
>ENA-UAKZ01000510-UAKZ01000510.1-human-gut-metagenome-genome-assembly--contig:-NODE-510-length-14691-cov-8.916166_pt1 | contig 14691 bp, 9 predicted proteins | sample MGYA00243693_ERZ654454 | MGnify/ENA primary metagenome ERZ654454 (study PRJEB26926, sample SAMN06164508) | human gut metagenome | biome: ENVO:00009003; feature: ENVO:2100002; material: ENVO:00002003... | reverse complement strand
ATCTACACCCTAGAGTTCGTCGGCAGCGTCAGATGTGTATAAGAGACAGTCTTAAAGCAGCAAATTGCTGTCCAATATATTTGTTCATAGCGGCACCATTTGTTCTGAGCGTAGTTTTATATCTTATTATATCACAGCACCCCTTCAATGAAAATATTTTGTTGGAAATGCTAATGAAAAATTTTTGTGAATTTGTTAAGGCGCAGGGGCTGTTATCTCCATAGTGTCTGGATGGATCAGAGTGATTACTTTTCCCTGATGCAAGGCATAGTTGACTGTCTGTGCTGTACCTGAGCGCAGCTTTTTCTGATTATCAAACACACCGATGATGTACTCTGCATGATCGACCATATAATAATTTCTTTTTTTATAACTGGAAACATCCGCAGAATGTGAAATAACAATAGAATCGTTTGCGTTTTGGATCAGCTTTTTCAATCTATGTCTACTCTGATCCGGCCATTTAGAGTCATAGCCGATGAAGGGAACTACAACGATAATTTTAATATCCTCGTATCCCGTTTGTGCTCTCAATGTCAGCAGCTGTTCTCCAGCCCACATATCCACACCAAGAGCACCGCCGACAAAAAAAGTACGGACAAATTTCTCGTCATGAAGTATCCGAAACTGCTCCAGGAGACATTCTTTTAATTTTTGGCATAGGGGATCTTCCTCATTATATCCAAAGCAAAATCTTGTTGGTCGGTGGCCGGTAATGGCGCAGGCATACTGATTCATATAAATCACCCTTGATAACCGCCGTGATTACGTATATAAAGCAAAAATAACGCAAATAATAATGCGTATAAAGGTCATATTACAAAATTATAACACAACACATACGAAGCATCAAGAATTGCTTTCTGCTATGCTAAAAGAGCAGAGAGGTGAGCGTATGGACGAAGAATTTATCCGCAATCGAATCACAGAATTACGATTGAAAAAAGGCGTTTCAGAATATCAGATGAGCATGGAGTTAGGGCAGAACAGAAGCTATATTCAGGCGATTTCTTCCGGGCGTTCTATGCCGTCTATGAAGCAGTTTCTCAACATCTGTGAGTATTTTGAAATCACGCCGCTTCAATTTTTTGATGCACAGGAGAATAACCCTCAGCTTATCAAGAAGGCTTTGGACGGAATGAGAAAGATGTCAGATGACGATCTGATTATGCTGATTGGTTTTATAAGTCGCTTAAACACAGAAAACTAACGATAGGAGGCAGTAAGCATCCCGTCGTTAGTTTTTTCATTTTATGCGCAGCATATTGTGGCAAGCAATGCTTGTGGCTATCCATTTCGCCACAAACTGCTTGTTGAGGGCAGTGCCCCCAAGCCCCTTTGAACACAGAATTTCATTCTGTGGCTGCGCGTTCTGCGAACGCTTTTGACCAGGACCAGCTTACCGCTGGCCGTGGTCTTTTTCTTTTTCAACATCCTTTTCTACCTCCATTTTCAGGACCCGATCCACATTGGCCTTTGCCGTTAAAAGCTCGCGCATTTCCTCACGGGAACGCCGGTACTCGGCATAGGTCTTTTTCTTTTCTTCCAGCAATTTCGCGTACTCCGTCTGCAACTCTTTGACCTTGGGAAGTTTCTTGACTCCCATCTCATCAAAGGCATTCTTAGCAGCCTGGTGGAGCAGAATTTCTTCCTCATGTTCCTCCCGGAATTTCTTAGAGTAGCCTGCCTTGCGGTATGCCACATAGACCTCACGGGTCTTGGCATAATTTACAATGTGAGTACGCAGAACAGCAATCTCTGCCATGCGCTTTTCAGCCGCTTTGATCTGCGCCGAAAGTTCATTGTGATGTGCCGTGGCAGCCGTAGCCTTTTCTTCCAAAACCGCATACTCCAGCAGATTGTTCTCTGACAGGTAATTCATGGTCTGCGCCATTTGCTTCAGATTGAAAACTTTAGCCCATCGCGTATAGCCAGCACCTTTTCCAGCCTGCAATTTTGCCTGAATGTCCACCAGCAGATTGATCTTTGGCGGCTCTGCCTGTGTGACTGTTTTCTTTCGCGGGGTATGTGCTTTCTTCCCGGAGAGAACTGCCCGCAAATCTTCCAATCCATATCCTTCGCCCAGACTGTCCATGCGGGCGGCGTTCTCCCAACCAGAGAGCTTCAGTCGATACGATTTTCCGCGCTTTGAGACTTCACAACCATACTCTTGCAACAGCTTCAGCAGTTCTTCAAAGTCAGCAGGACTTTGTGATAATGCGTTGTCAATCGCCACACGAAGCAGCTCTCGGTGAGAGGGCTTTGCCTGATCGCCCAGCCATTTGTTATAGCTCTTTCCGTGAGGTTTCGGATTCTCTACAATGGACAGTCCGTTTTCAATGCAGATGGTATCACTTAACCGGCGAACCGCCTTGGTGCTGCCCCAAAAGTTTCGGAATTTCCGGTCATATTCTAAGCTGACCGATGACCAGATAATGTGATTATGAATGTGCGACTTGTCTATGTGGGTGCAGACCACAAAGGCATGATTGCCCTTGGTAAACCGCTTGGCAAATTCTACACCCAGACGGTTGGCTTCTTCCGGCGTGATTTCACCGGGTTTGAATGACTGGCGCACATGGTAAGCGATCACATCATCCGTCCCGCGCACCCGCCCGGTGGCGGCGATATACTGCCGCTTCGCCAGCAGAAACTCTGCATCGGCGGTCCGGCTGTCACAGCCATAGCCGGTAATTAGTTTTCCGTTGTCAGTCTTTTGCGGATTTGCCACATAATCAATAATATCGCTGATTGCTCGGCTCTCCGTGCGTCCCTTGCCGATATGCAGGGGCATGATGCGTGTGGTTGCCATAGAAGGGCCTCCTTTCCAAAAAAGAAACGGCCTGCATGGTGCAGACCGCTTTCGTTATTCTATAAAATCATTCTCATCAAGAAAATCAAAATCGTCATCGGTGTCCTCTAACTGTTTTGGAGAAAACCTCATCTCGTATTGTTCTTTCGCCAGCGCACGGACTTCCGGGCGCTTATCTTCCATTCGGTTTTTCAGCCAGGAAATTTGTTCCTTTGATAATCGCCAGGGGAGATTTAGCAAGCGATTTATTGTCATTTGCTCCGCTTGTTTTTCCGGCGGCAAAGAAGCACAGGATTTACAGATATGAGCCGCATGGCCTTTGCCGGAAAATTTTTCGTTGGCTTTGTATTCTCCGCAGACTTTGCAATAATGACCGTGTTTTTTCATAGGCTCGATCTCTTTTCACATAGAGCGTATAAACTGCGAACCGCCCCCATGATGATGCTCCACTCCAGATCTGCCGCATAGGAAAACTTCCTGCGGTAAGATTCCCAAAGTTTCTGCATCACAGGACTGCTTTCCACTTCATTCAAAATATCCACAGCTTCTGCAAGATGCCGTTCGGTTCCGCGTTTTTTGGCAGTTGCCAACAGTGCATCATAGAGCGTCTGCCGGTTCAATGTGTTCCCGTGGAGCTGATCCAGAATATAAATGTCATAGAAATCTCTCATGCGGGTGTTGGTGGTGGTTCTGGTGATGATTGTTTCCAGCTTTTCAGCCAGAACGGTTTCCAGATTGTATGCCCAAATGTCAATGGAGCGATCTTCCAGCATCAGCTTGAAAGAGTAGCGTACCTCCCTGGGGGTAATGGCATCCCCTGTGGAAATGTCAATCTTCAAAGGTGTCACCACACCGTCAAAGGTTGTAGTCATGCTGACCCGAATCCCAGGATACTCCGCTTCATCCATAATCTCTGAAATGCTTTTCAGCTGAAATTTGACGCCATCATCAATCGGTACACTCACAATAGCAGAAATCAGGTTCTCGATGTCCTCTACATTAACATTGGCTCCTTTTACAGTAGCGTCCAAGTCCATCGTGGAACGGGCATCCAGTCCAACCATTGCCGCTACCAGCATCCCGCCTTTCAGAATAAATTTATCACGATATTCAGAAAGGGAAATACGCTCCAGAAAACGCTCCATCATATAGTTTCGCATTAAAAGCTGTGCATCCGCAGATTTTTCTCTGGAAAGATTGCGAATCAAATCTTTTAGCTGCCTTGCTGTCTTTATCATAAAAGCACCTCCAAATACTGCCGTAAAATTTTTTCAACCCGGAACATACCGGCATACCGCATCAAAGTCCGCAGATCCTTGTCCTTTCTTCTGGCATACATCTTCAGCGCACCTTGAAAAGTCTGTATTTCTATGCTGCTTCGGCTGCGGAGCAGATCGCAGATGGTGCGCTCCATATCATAGACAGGAACCGTATGCCCAAAAGGTGTTTGGCCAGTTGTCAGCCCTACCTCATATAGTTCTGGTTTGATGGTGTAAACAGAAAGGCCCTCTGCCTTTAAGCGAGTGGTGCTGTACCCTCTGCGCACCGTGATAGCGTATGGAGATGGTTCCCGGTCTGTCAAGTCATGGAAAAATAGCGCTGATTCATGGGAAAATACTGCCTGACCACATCGCAGATGTAACAGAAACATCGCATCAATCCAGGTGTCCTCGGAGACATAAATTCCGTGAGCAACCTGCTGAAGATTTTTCTCTTTGACATATTCATAAAAAATGGGTTTTACAATTCCGCTGGCGATTACCTGTGCGGTTTGCAGCATCCCATCATGCTCGGTCAGAAGTCTGTCTAATTGCTCAAACCGTTCTGATTTGGTCACATCCATCACTTCCTTTCGTGCTACTATTATACACTGATGTAGCACAGAAGTAAATACAGCAATTTAACAGACACTGTCTGGCATTTTTGTGACCGCACATTTTATCCATAAACCAAATCCTGAATGGCAAACTTCAAGTCCTGCACCTTGCCCAGCAGCCAGATGGCAGCCATCGGCAGACCATAGGGACTAATAAGGAATGCCATCACCAGCAGGATAATACCGTTTTGCAGGGAACAGGTCAGCAGAACCGCCACACCCAGCAGGGCGATCACCATGCTGATAAGCCCCAGCACCAGACCGGAGACATAGACGATCCCCACACAAATCCAAACGAACAGGGTCAGCGCCAGAATCACCGGAACCATCACGATCTTCAACAGCAGCTTCAACAAAAATACCAATGCCCTCATTGTTATGCCTCCTCCCAAAATCACAGTTCCTGTTCCTGATTCCATTATCCCTGTCTCACAGCCAAAAGGCAAGGATACGGGCAAAAAGAAAAAGCGGAGGAAGGCGCGGCGAAGAAACGCCGTTCCTCCCTCCGCAGATGGGGTATTTGTCCCGGTTACGAAAGTTTGGAGAGTTGTGTCAGTATCTCTTTAACTCCGTCCCATAACTGTTCCTGCCGCTGGGATATATCCTCCAAATCGACATCATAAATCCGCCCGGTCTCATGCACCTTGCGGGTCAGCTGGTTTAAGTTGTTGCTGCTCCGGCGCAGCAGGGATACCAGTTCTTTCAGTTCCGGCAAATCCAGCTGCACCACATAGCCGTCCACAGCCATTTTCCGCAGATAGGCGCTCAGGTTTTTTGTCCCAAACTGTGCCATTTTCTGCTGAATCAACTCCATTTCATCAGCGGATACCCAAAACAGAACCGGCACATCCCGCTTGCGCTTGGGGCTGCTCATCGCTCCGGCTCCTGTTTCTTCGGGGCGGCAGGCTTATGGGCAGGTGGTTCCTGTTTGAGCTTTTGCAGGACAGAACTTTTCTGCTGTTCCTGCATGGTTTTTCTGGCCTGCCTGGTAAACAGATCGGTCAGACCGGGATTGACCCCATCCACAACCAGATAGGCGCAGTGGCGGGAAGCGCCGCTGTCCTCCGGCATGGGAATGGTTTTTGCCCAGGCTTTATTGTCCTGAGAGATACGCCCGTCATAGTTCTTGCGCTGGATGGTGTTGGCAAGAATAAACTGTACCCGTTCCGTCCCGAACTTTTCCAGCACATCTTTGACCGCCGCCTCCGTATCCAGCCGATTCTCTGCATAGTGGGCGCTGATGGTCTGCTCAATAGCTTCTTTGCAGGCGCTGTTCGCCTGATACGAGAGGTTGTACTGTGCCATTTCCCCATGTTCTCTCGCATAGGCAGCTGAATGGGGATAGACCGGTGTTGTTCGCAGTTCCTCTTTAGCTCTGCACACATCGTCGACACGGTTCTCAATGCTGTCCCGGATCATATCCATATAGCCGGTCTCCAGCTTTTCAAAATAACGGTACACATCCGCCAGCGGCGAGGGAGATTCCAAAAGCGCCTGGGCCTGTGCGTCGGTCAGCTCCAGCTCCTCCATCGCCATCACGATGTCCTCCCGGACGGTGTACTCATAGGTGTGGTGCAGGATTTCTTCTGGGGGCTGGCTTTTCAACCATTCCCTATATTTTTCCTGCTCAGTGGCCATCTTTTCATAAAGGGCCGTATTCAGATTATTGGTATTCATGTTATCGCACCTCCTCATGCTGTTTTGGTTTCTTGTCTATACTGCGGGGCGTCACCGGGCACTTCAGATGATCCAGCACCGAAGGCCGTGTGCTTTTGGCAACAACAGCCTCGGCGTGTGCCTGTCCCTTTCCGTCGATGTTCAGCAAAGTATCCAGCTCCACCAGACGGGCGTTTTTGCTTCTCAGTTCTTCTTCATAAAGGAATGGCTTTCCGACTTCCTCCTTTGCGGCAGCCTGCTGCTGATAGAGGTTATCCAGCTGGGCCTTTGCCGCCTCCAGACGCTGGGGCATTTGGGCGAGGGCATTGTCGATACGGGTAAGATTTCCGCGAGGGTCTGTACCAAGGGTTGCCCGGTGGGTCATCTGTCCTTTCAGCAGGAGCGTATACTCCTGTTTCCAAGCGGAAAATTCCACGGATATGGCATAGCCCCGGTAGCTGCCGATCTGCACCGGATCGGAGGTTTTGACCTCCTTGCAGGCATCCAAAAGGGCTGCGCCGGCGTTCTCCTTATCGGTCAGCAGATCGCCGCGGATTTCCATACCAGCAAAACCGTCCTCCGGGTGCGGGTGCGCTGCCAAAACCTCCAGATCGGATTCAAAGCCCTTGATAAAGCCTTTGTGCTTTTCAATCTCCTCCGGGAAGTATTTGAGCAGCTGGTCCTCCAGACGATATTGCTTGCTCTGGTGGTCGGCTTTCATCAGCTTCAGGCGGGATACCTCCACATCCAAATCCATACGCTCTTTGATACGGGGGTCTCCGGCACACAAAGCCTTGATCTCTGCAAAACTGAGGGCGGTTTCATCCACATCATCGCAGGAGCGCACCGGAGATTTAGAAGTCATGATCTGGCTGATGAATTTTTGCTTATTCTCCACCGTCTGCCAGAGGTATGCGTCAAAGGTTCCTTCGGTCACATAGCGGTACACATGGACAAGAGGATTCTGGTTGCCCTGGCGCTCGATACGGCCCTTGCGCTGGGCAAGGTCTCCCGGTCTCCACGGACAGTCCAGGTCATGAAGTGCCACCAGACGGTCCTGCACATTGGTGCCTGCGCCCATCTTGGCGGTGCTGCCCAAAAGGACACGCACCTGACCGGTACGGACTTTAGAGAACAGCTCCTTTTTCCGCACTTCGGTGTTGGCTTCATGGATAAAAGCGATCTGGTCGGCAGGCATTCCCTGAGCAATGAGTTTCTGACGAATATCGTCATATACCGTAAAGACCGGTTCCTGCTCCGGCAGAGGCACAGCGCCTTCCAATGCGTGAAGCAGTGGATTATCCAGCGTTTTCGCCGCCTTGCTTGCAGGAGCTTTTGCCTGCGGTGTAGAAATGTCGCAGAACACCAGCTGGGTCAGCTTGTCAGCTTTGCCATCCCGCCAGATCTGCATGATGTTGTCCACACACTGATTGACCTTTGTGCCAGGTTCGTCCGGCAGCATCTGGTTGACGATCCTCTGGTCCAGCCCCAGCTTGCGGCCATCCGAGGTAATCTTGAGCATATTGTCCTGGGACGGGTCAACGGTTCCGCTGTGTACCAGCGATGCGCGCTCCGAAAGGGTCTTGACCATTTCCTGCTGATGTTCGGTAGGCTGCGCCACGATGTTGTGGTATTCCACCTCCGGGGTAGGCAGATTCAGCTGGTCGGCAGTCTTAATGTCAGCCACTTCTTTGAACAGGTTCATCAGCTCCGGCAGATTAAAGAACTTGCTGAATCTCGTTCTTGCCCGGTAGCCGGTGCCTTCCGGTGCCAGCTCCAATGCTGTGACGGTCTCTCCAAATCGGGAAGCCCAGCAGTCGAAGTGGGTCATGTTCAGTTCTTGCAGGCGTTCATACTGAAGATAACGCTGCATGGTGTAAAGCTCGGTCATGGAGTTGCTGACCGGGGTGCCGGTGGCAAAAATCACGCCACGGTTTCCGGTGATCTCATCCATATAGCGGCACTTGGCAAACATATCGGAGGATTTCTGCGCGTCCGATGTGGAAAGACCAGCCACATTCCGCATTTTGGTGTATAAAAACAGGTTTTTGTAGTTGTGTGCCTCGTCTACAAACAAACGGTCCACACCCAGCTGTTCAAAAGTTACCACATCGTCTTTTCGCCCCTCGGCTTGCAGCTTTTCCAGTCTGGCTTCCAGAGACTTTCTGGTACGCTCCAGCTGCTTGACGGTAAAACGCTCGCCGCCGCTGGCCTGCACCTCTGCGATGCCCTCGGTGATCTCGTCGATCTGCTCATAGAGAAGCCGTTCCTGACGCTCCCGGCTGATGGGGATACGCTCAAACTGGCTGTGTCCCATGATGATGGCATCATAATCACCCGTCGCAATACGAGCGCAGAACTTCTTTCGGTTATGGGTCTCAAAGTCCTTTTTGGTGGTGACTAAGATATTGGCGGAAGGATAGAGACGCAGAAACTCCGACGCCCACTGCTCGGTCAGATGGTTTGGAACCACAAAGAGAGATTTCTGGCACAGTCCCAGGCGTTTGGCTTCCATCGAAGCAGCTACCATTTCAAAAGTTTTGCCTGCGCCTACTTCATGTGCCAACAGGGTATTTCCTCCATACAGCACATGGGCGATGGCGCTTTTCTGGTGTTCCCGCAGGGTAATGGCCGGGTTCATGCCCCCAAAAGTGATATGGCTGCCATCATACTCGCGGGGACGGGTAGAGTTCATTTCTTCGTTGTACTGGCGCACCAAAGTCTGGCGGCGCTCCGGGTCTCTCCAGATCCAGTCCCTAAAGGCTTCCCGGATCGCCTGCTGTTTTTGAGCAGCCAGGGTGGTCTCCTTGGCGTTCAGCACGCGGCGCTCTTTTCCGTCTGCGTCCTCTATGGTGTCATAGATACGGACATCCCGCAGGTTTAAGGAATCCTCCAGAATCTTGTAGGCGTTGGCGCGGCTGGTCCCATAGGTGGTATAAGCTGCCACATCGTTGTAGGATACAGAAGATTTCCCCTTGATCTGCCATTCAGCGGTAAAGGACGAATAGTTGACCTCGATACTACGCTGGAGATAAAACGGGGTATTAAAGGTCTCATACATAAATTGCTGGATATATTCCTTGTCAATCCAGGTAGCGCCCAGACGCACCTCAATCTCCGACGCATCCAGGTCTTTGGGCTGGGCGGCGGTAAGAGCTTCCACATTGACTGCATAAACCGGGTCCTGCTGTGCCGCCCGCTGCGCCTGACGCAGTTTGCGGCGTACATTGCCGGAAAGGTATTCATCAGCAGTCACATAATGGGGTGTGCCGTCTTTCTCCAACTGTCCCGGTACACGGAAGATTACGCCTTGCAGCTCTCCGGCCAGTTCTTCTTTTGTTTTTCCGGTAAGCTGGCTCATATAGCCCATATCCACGCAGGCTTTTTCCGAGATGGACACCGCCAGTGCTTCACTTGCCGTATCCACCACAGCCACCGCCTGATGGGGCTTGATGGTCCGTTTGGTGAACATATCTGCCTTGCGCTCCAGCTTTCCGTCCTCGTCGATGACTTCCAGCGCACAGAGCAGGTAATAGGAAGAATCGTCTGCATAGGCCAGACGGTTTGCACGGTCATTGATGAGACCGTATTTGGCAGAAAAGCTGTCATAGAGGCTGTTCAGTTCCGCCTGCTTCTCCCGAATGGTGCTGTCCGGAACCGCTGCATCCATCTGAAGGTCGATCAGTTCCTGCACACAATCACGCAGTCCCACAAGACCTTTCACGCGGGCTTCGGCGGTGGCGTTGAGGTCAGGGCGCACCATACGGCTGTTTTCCCGGTAGTACACCTGCCCGTCTACAATGGCATAGGAATAGTTCTTCACATTGGGGTCGGCAGGAATGGAGGTGTCAATAGCTTCGCCTTCGCCCAGCTCCGGCAGCTCTGCCTCCTGATAAGTGCCATGAATATACTTCACCGCATCATGCAGCTGGTCGGAAAGCTCCAGTCCCTCGATAGGGTTCACGGTGTAGTCCATACCATGAGCAGTGCTTACCGGCTCCTGTCTGCCCAGCACCATTTCCGGGTGGTCGATAAAATACCGGTTGATGGCAAACCCATCCTCCGTTTGTCCGGTCTGAGTCCATTCCGGCACGATGTCCAGCGGACGGTCCCGCTTTTGGAGGAAGATGATGTCCGATACCACCTCGGCACCGGCATTCTTTTTGAACGCGTCATTGGGCAGACGGATAGCTCCCAGCAGCTCGGCACGCTGGGCAAGATAGCGGCGCACGGTGGAATCCTTGGCGTCCATGGTATATCGGGAGGTCACAAAAGCTACCACGCCGCCGGGACGCACCTGGTCCAGTGCTTTGGCGAAAAAGTAGTTGTGAATACTGAAATTCAGCTTGTTGTAGGCTTTGTCATTGACCTGATACTGACCGAAAGGCACATTGCCGATGGCAAGGTCAAAGAAGTCACGCCTGTCGGTGGTCTCAAAGCCGCCTACTGTGATGTCCGCCTTGGGATAGAGCTGCTTTGCGATGCGCCCGGAAACAGGGTCCAGCTCCACGCCGTACAGACGGCTGTTTCGCATTTCCTCCGGCAGCATACCGAAGAAATTGCCCACACCCATAGACGGCTCCAGAATATTTCCGGTCTCAAATCCCATACGGTCCACCGCTTCATAGATGGCCTGAATGACCGTAGGGCTGGTGTAATGGGCGTTGAGGGTAGAGCTTCTGGCGGCGGCATATTCCTCCGGGGTCAGCAGTTCTTTTAGCTGGGCATACTCTAAAGCCCATGCCGGTTTCTCCGGGTCAAACGCATCAGAGAGACCGCCCCAGCCCACATATCGGGATAGGACTTCCTGCTGTTCCGGCGTTGCCTGTGCAGTGGTTTCCTCCAGGTATTTCAGCAGCTTGATTCCCTCGATATTTGCCTGGAACTTGGCTTTCGGACCGCCTTCGCCCAAATGCTCATCGGTAATGCGGAAGTTTTTTGCATTGCGGCGCAGGTTAGCCTTGTATTCCTCATAGGAGGCTTCCTCGGCAGCTTTGGCATTGGGGAAGGTCTGCCACTGGCCATTGACCTGAATGGAAACCGGGTGTTCGTCCAGCACTTCCTCAAAGGTTTTCTCCGGCTCAGTCACAGGGGCTGGTGGCTCCGGCTCCTCGATATGCAGTCGTTCCACCACCACATCATAAGGCAGATTGTTCTTATCGCCCGGATAGACGGCCATGGTCTCGGAATGGAAGGTCGGGGATTCGGTAGCCGGTTGGGGCTGTTCCTGTCCAAAACCGTCCTGCTGACGGGCATACATCCCGCGCAGCAAAGGCGCAACCTCATCCCAGCGGAAATACAGCATAGCCAGACGCTTTTCCTCTGCATCCATGACTTCCAGTTCTATGCCCTGTGCCGTGGTACGGTAATCGGCAATATCGCCGGTCTCCAGATTCAGTGTCTCGATCTCACCGGAATAGGCTCTGCTCAGCCAGTAGGCGATCTCGCTGTTGCTCCTGCCGGATTGCAGCAGCGTGGAAATCTGCTTTTTATCCGCTTCATCCATCAGTCCATGAGCCAATACATCCCGCAAGTCCTGATCTGCCTTGTCCGGGTCAATAGGAAGAAACTCGGTATAGTAAGCATTGCGGCGGTCTGCCCGAAGCAGCTGCTCGAACTGTTCTTTGCGCTCTGCCCGGTAGATGGGATATACCATCCCGGTGGGCAGAAGCTGTACGGTGTCCTCCCGCAGCTCGGTGATCTGATAGGCGTCATCCTCGATATACACGGTATCGCCCACGGCATAGACCGGGGCGGCTGGGTCATAGGAGGTTCTTTGCGGAATTGGGCGGCGAACTGCGTCATATTCCTCATCGGAAATGGAAACTTCGGAAGTCTGCTCTGTCTCGGCATCTGCGATCTGCTCTGCATCTGACATCACCTGTTGGATAAACGGGGCATTGTCCAGTTTTTCCGGGTCTGCCACCTGTCCGTTGACGATCCCTCTTTCTTCCAGAGCTTCCCGGATGGCGATTGGGTCGATGTCGTCAAAACGGTTCTGTTCTTCTTCGGTATAGAACCGGTCCTCCTGAATGAGCTGGGCAAGCCTGCGCTGTACCTTCGGCCAGGGCAGCTGCGTTTCCTCCGGGCTGCCGGCACGGACAACGAACAGGCTGTTGCTGTTACTGCCGCCGTATTCCTGAGCCAGCCATGCGGCGGTATCTTTTTCTCTTGCATGGTCTTTCATATAGCGGACAACAGCGTGTTTACTCTCGATATTGCCGTTCCATGCACAAAGGGCAGTATCAATATCTTCCTGAGAAAGAGGGCGCAGAAGCTCATGGAGCTTTGGATAGGTCTCGTCGATCACTTCCCGGTGTAAACGCTGACGGAACTCCGGCACATCCGAATAGAGTCGGATCAGCTCCATATCCTTAGAACCAAGAACCGCACGGCGCACAGCGGCATTACCCTCGATGACAGCATTTTCACGGTCAGAATGACCGCAGGCATTGCGATATGCGGTATCCTCGGAAATGGCGGCAGTCACCACAGGCTTATACTGCTCAAACTGCTCCCCAAAGGTAGGCTTTGGTGTTTCTTCCTCCATCTCCGGCTGCTGGGCTTGAATGGCATCTTCTTCGGCCAGTTCCTTTTCAGACTGGATTTTGTCATACTGCGCCTGTTCCTGTTCGGTAAGATAGCGGTCTTTCTGGACAAGTGAGGTAATGCGCTTGGCAACCTTTTCCCAGTTCAAGTGAACATCCGGGCAGTCCTGCTTTTTATAGTGCAGTCCTTTCCCATCGTGATCTTCGCCGCTGTGTGTTGCGCCGGACAGGGCATGAGAGCGTCCGCCAATGCCATACTCGTCTTTGAGGAATCTCACTTTCTCCTTATCCGTATGGTTTGCCATGAAGAACGCATAGATACGGCCTTTTCCTCCGGCGAAACTGCTGCCGCCGGTCATGGCGGCGTCGATCTCATCCTCGGTAATAAAGTGCTGGACGGTTGGCACTTTGGAAAGCTCTGAAGAAAAGGTCCTGCGGGGCAGGTCAAGGTCCTTCAGGTTCTCCCAGATCTCCCTCGGTCTATGATAGTGAAAACGCAACAGGTCACGGTCCTGCTGATAGGCAGTCCAGAAGGCAGCGTATTCTTCCTTGAGGGTCTGGCAGAAAGCCGGTTCACTCAGCTGCTCCATCAGGTGGCGGGTCTCCTCCGGGAAACCATTGCCTTTGATCTCTGACAGGCAGGACAAATATCCGGCTTCTCTGGCGTCCTCACTGAGATCGTGATATAGGTTCCAGAACTTTGTGGCAAGGAGGGAGCGTTCATAGCCTGCCGCTTCTGCAAGCTCCACATTGGAGGCAAACTGACCACTTTCCAAAAGCTCCCCGATACGCTCTGCGGCGCTCTCCCAGGAAATGACCTGGGCAGACCTGTCATAACGGACAGACTTCCCATGGGAAAGATGGATACCATCCTCGGCATACCATGCGCTCACACTGCCAAGGCCATTGCCGCCGTGGTACAGCGTTTTCAGTATCTCGGCAATCTCAGCGGTGGTTTTCTGCTTTTCAAAGGCTGCAACCACACGCTCCCTCTGGCGGTCTGTATTGCCGCCCAAACGCAGCACATGGTCAATATCATTTTGGGCAAAAGAAAAAGCAGAGGATGTATGCGCTACATTCTCTGCTTCATCTATGGATTGGATCTGTTCCGCTTCGGAGAGGAACAGGTTTAGGGTCAGCTGTTGATAAGCTCCGCCATCAGGATTTCCTCGGCCTGGGCTTTGCAGGTGTTCATCAGCCCCACCCACTTCATGGGATCGCTGGCTTTCAGTTCCTCGGTGGCTCCCGCTTCCTTCGCCAGCTGGGGCATCATCTGCTCCAGTCTGCTCTGGGCGGTCTCGTCGATCTCCAGAAGGTGCTGGTACAACTTCTCGCTCAGCAGCATCTGGTTGTAGAGGATGGGACGGTGTTCCTTCAGGTAGGTTTTCCTCATCCTTCCGTACTTGCCCAAGGGTTTCTCCGGCTGCTGGCTCAGCTTCAGGTCGGGAATCAGATAATCTCCGTTCTGGATATAGGTCATGGGATTGTTCATTTTGTTTGCTCCTTTCTTGGTTGGTTTCGCGCTCTGCATTTCGGACGGTGACGCCGATCTGCCGCAGCACCTGCTGGTTAATCTGACTGACCGCTGTTCCCAGCGCCCCGATAGTTGCCGGGGTATTGAAATCAAAGATCGCCATGAAATCTTCGTGGTCGAAGTAGCGTTCCGGTTCCAGTCCACAGCGGGACATCAAAGCATAAGTGATACTGACGGTGGCTGCTGCCTTGAACTGTACTCCGATGTTATACTCATCATATTCCTCCAAAAAGGAACCGTCAACGATATAGAAGAAGTCCTGCTG
>ENA-UAKZ01000505-UAKZ01000505.1-human-gut-metagenome-genome-assembly--contig:-NODE-505-length-14745-cov-10.052757_pt1 | contig 14745 bp, 3 predicted proteins | sample MGYA00243693_ERZ654454 | MGnify/ENA primary metagenome ERZ654454 (study PRJEB26926, sample SAMN06164508) | human gut metagenome | biome: ENVO:00009003; feature: ENVO:2100002; material: ENVO:00002003... | reverse complement strand
AGGGTGTCGCTTCGCTTGCCCTGGGCTATGTGCTACATTGGGCTTTCAGCCCGCCTTTGCTAAATCCGAAACTTCAGTTAAATCAATATCAAAAACGAGAATGCAGAACAGGACACCCTATTTAATAGGCTTTGGAGCGTGCTTTTTGCGGCGTGAGGTGCGAAAAAAACAATAACGGGAGAAAGAAAAAACAATAACGGGAGATAGAAATTACTGTCTGATTGACAGATAATTCTATCTCCCGTTATTGTTTTATAGTAAAGCTACGTCCGTGTCGTTAGCGGACGATGCGCACCTTGCGGCCGCCAATCAGGTATAAGCCGTTAGGCAGCGCCTTGACGTCAGACAGCGTGGCCTGGCGCATGATAAGACGGCCTCCGATACTGTACACATCGGCACGCCCCGTGCTGCCAAGCGCCTGCATGATAGCCGTTACCTTGGTAAACTCACCCGTCACCTCCACATCATGTGCCGGCATCGTAGCGGGTATTTCGCTCCAGCCCATAAATATGTAGCCCTCCTTGGTGGGAGCATCTTCGGGGGTGATGGCAGTGCCATAAGTCACGTCAATTTGCTTGTACACCTCACCGTCCACCTTGTAGACGAGTTTGTAAGTGTTAGCTGTAAAGCTACCCGTCACCTCCACATCGCTTGCAGGCATTGTGGCCGGTATTTCGCTCCAGCCGCTGAAAGTGTGACCCTCCTTTTCGGGAGCGGGCTCGGTGGCAGGGGCAGTGCCATAAGTAACTTCTGTAGTCTTGTACACCTCACCGTCCACCTTGTAGACGAGCTTGTAAGTGTTCACCGTAAAGCTACCCGTCACCTCCACATCGCTTGCAGGCATTGTGGTCGGTATTTTACTCCAGCCGCTGAAAGTGTGACCCTTCTTGGTGGGAGCCTCTTCGGGGGTGATGGCAGTGCCATAAGTAACTTCTGTAGTCTTGTACACCTCACCGTCCACCTTGTAAACGAGATTGTAAGTGTTCACCGTAAACTCACCCGTCACCTCCACATCGCGTGCCGGCATCGTAGTGGGTATTTCGCTCCAGCCGCTGAAAGTGTGGCCTTCTTTGGTGGGAGCCTCTTCGGGAGTGATGGCAGTGCCATAAGTAACTTCGGTGGTCTTGTACACCTCGCCGTCCACCTTGTAGACGAGTTTGTAAGTGTTCACCGTAAAGCTACCCGTCACCTCCACATCGTGTGCTGGCATGGTAGCCGGTATTTCGCTCCAGCCGCTGAAAGTGTGGCCCTCCTTGGTAGGAGCGGGCTCGGGAGTGACAGCATCGCCATAGGTTACAGGCACCATTGTGTACGTCATGCCGTCCACATTGTAGATAACTTGGTAGGTGTTGATTTGCCACTGCGCGGTGAGTGTGAGGTCGCGTGCCGGCATGGTGGCGGGCAGTTCCTCGTTCCAGCCCATGAAGGTATATCCCTCGCGTGTGGGAGCGTCGGGAGCCGTGATGGCGGTGCCGTAGTCCTGCGTGATGGGCGCCACCTCGCTGCCACCGTTGGCGTCGAAGGTGATGGTGTATTGGTTTATTACAAACTCACCCGTCACCTCCACATCGTGAGCCGGCATGGTGAGCGGCAGTCCTGTCCAGCCGCTGAAAGAGTGGCCCTCGCGTTCGGGGTATTCGATGGGGGTGAGTGTTGTGCCGTATGGCACCTCCTCAGCATGGTATTCCTCGCCACCGACTATGTATGTCAGAGAGTAGCTGCGTGCAGCGTTGAGCACCAGCGGACTGCCGGGGCGGCCGCCCAAACCTTGCGACTCGAAGGTGATGTCGCCGCTCTCGGGCTGCAGGTTGAGCACCTCGCCCGTGTCGGTGTCGCGCAGGCGCAGGACGATGTTTTCGCCCTGCGGCTGATTGCTGCGCACGCGCAGGTAGAGCCATTGCGCCTCGTCCTTGGTTTGCACCTCGGCCGTGCCGCGGCATTCGTCGCCCACAAAGGCCCCCACCTGGTAGTGGCTGAAGTCGGTTATAGGCGTGCCGTCAAACACGATGTTGGCGTAGAGCGTCATGTCGTATTTGTAGTCGTGCGGATTGACCGTCCATGGCGCCTCGCTGCCGCTGTTTTGGGCGCGTGCGCCGAACACGCTGAGCAGCAGTGTGGCTATGAGCAGCCACAGGCTTTTCGTGTGTATATGTGTCATGTTTGTGTCTGTATTTATTATTGGTTGACTGGTTTACGGGTTAACGGGTTGACAGGTAAGTATGTTTTGCATTGTCAATATGCAGATAGTGTAACGGCATTTGGCAAGATGTACAAACTTACCCGTCAACTCATCAACTCATCAACTCATCAACTCATTCCCCAGATTACTTCACCACTTGCTTGCGCACGGTGGTAGAACCGTCAAGTCCGGTAGTCTTGATAATGTAGAGACCTGGCTGCGTCACGTTGTTCACACGCTGTCCGCCCACGGTATAGATGCCATTGGGCAGGTTGGTGTGCGAAGTCACGTTACCGTCAATGCCAGTGGCCGTGCCATCGATGTGCAGCACATAAGGCGCTCCGGTAGTGCCGAGCATGTCGGCAGCAAAGGCCGTAGTGTTGCTGATAGGCATCATTTCGCCCGAAAGTGCGTCGTAGGCAGCAAAGTTGATGGTTTCGTTGCCCAAGCCGTACACAGAGAGGAAAATCATGCCATTGGCCTCGATGTTGGCAATGCCGCGGCATTCGCCCTCGCTCAGAGCCACCACCTGGCTGCCCTCGCTCAGTGTGGCGCCACTCAGTGTGGCCACAATGGGCATCATGTTGGGGTAGCGGTGTCGGTTAAGCTCATAGGGTGCAGCCTTGGTCTGCAGACGGTGCGCACCGTAGAGCGCTTGCGCGTTAGCCACCGACGATACGGCATTGTAAGCAAAACTCTTGTCAGAGCCCGACTTGTACAGATAGCCGCGTCCGGGTTGCATGAGTTGCAGTGAACCAGTCCATTCGCCGTCGGCAGTGTAAGTGGCAAATCCGCCATCGAGCGTTTCGATGCAGTCGTCGGTGTCAGGTTCGAGCAAGGCGAGCGCATCGTTGAGCGACAGCGCCGTGCCGAGCGGATAACCGAGCCAGTTCCAGCCGCGCACCAGTTCAATTTGTGTGGCGGTGGGGTTATACTGTTCGCCGGCGAAAGCCTTCTCGGCCGTGGCCGGAGCGAGCAGTTTCATAGTCTCAGCAGCATTGATGCTCAGCAGGTTGCCCACCAGTCCGAGGTCGGGGTCGGCAATGGCCTCCCGCTCCTGCGTCACGATGCGCGTAGCCACACCGTTCAGTTCGGTAGTGGCAAGCGGCGATGCCAAGTCGTGCGAGTTCCAGTTCCAGCCCTCGGCCAGCAGCAGTTTCACGCTGCTCTGTCGAATGGTGTAGTCAAAAGTCTGCACCTCGCTCTCGTCGGCATTGATGCCCACGGCCATAGCCTTGATGGTGACGGCATCGTTGATAACGATGGGTCGCTCATACTTGATGCGTGTGGCGGCGTCGCAGGGACATGAGCCGTCGGTGGTGTAGTAGATGGTAGCCCCCTCGCTCTCGGTGGTGAGTGCGATGGTCTGTCCGCGATATACCGCCGTGCCGCTCAGTCGTGAAGCACGTGGTGCCTTTACCGCGTTGAGCAGTGCGGGGTCCACCACATTAACCATGGTAGTAGCCTCGAGCCCGGCGTCGGGCATGGCATACTTGATGGCCGTGGCACCCGGCAGTTGTGCGTTGATGGTAAAGGTAGCGTGTCCGTCGGCATCGAGTGTAAGCTCGGTGGCGTCGGTGGCCGCAATGAGGTCAGAAGCCGAGCCAAGCGTGATAGTCTTGCCAGCGGCAGCCTCGGCAGGCTGTGCGGCCACTCTTACGGTGAGCTGTGCGTTGTAGGCAATGTTCACCACATTGTCCACCACAATTTCGCGCACCTTCTTCTCCACGTCGAGTTGTTGTTCAAAGTTGTCGGTCATGCCAATGCCGGCATAGCTCTGCACGTTGCGCGACACGATGATGCGAGCCTCGTCGTAGTAGCCCAGTCGGTCGGTGGCCAGTCGCAGGCGCGAGGCGTACTGCTGTTCGCTGCCCTCAATGGCCGCTTCGGCGTTGAGCAACTCAATTTGAGCGTCGGTAATGAGCACCTCGGTGTCGGCCGACTTACACTTGATGTAGATGTTGTCGGCAGTGAGCGTGGCGGGATCCATATACTTAGAGAACTGCAGTTCCACGCCGTCCTCGTAGGCGCGTGCGCTCACCACCTCGGGTTGTGAGTTTTGCACCATGCCAATGTTCACGTCCATTTGTGGCGGTGGCACAGGCAGCCATTCCGACTGTGCGGGCTGGTAGCCCTCCTTTTCAAATCGCACTTGCCACAAGCCTTGTGGCACGTCCCACTGGTACATACCGTTTTCGTCGGTAAAGAGCGGGTTTTGCTGTGCATACTCCTCGGCATTCCACAGCACAACGTTCTCGTGCAAGTCGCCGTACATGTCCTCCACCGTCTCCTTGTAGTAGCAGGTGGCAGTTACGCCTTGCAGACGGTTAGACGACACGCCTTCGTAGACGTAGCCTGAGGGGTCGACAATCGGGTTGACGCCCGGGTGAGTGGGTTCTTTGCGCTTGTTCACCTTACCGTATTTGCCGCCGCACTTGAGATTTCCGATGGCAATCCAGTATTGTGCCTTGAGCGTGTTGAACTTTTGTTCAATGCTGAAGTACTTAGAGCATTCGGCATAGCCGTTGAGAATGCCAGAGGCGAACCACAATCCGAGTTCGAACGGCGGGCACTCCCAGCTTACGAGTGAGGCAATGTCAACTTCGATGGCACCAATTTCGGCACCGAGAATACGCTTGTAGTTGTTGATGAGGTCGCAGCCGTCGGCAAAGATGCTGTCGCGCAGCGCGATAGCCGCCTTTTCGTTACCCTCGCACGGTATGCGCTTGATGATGGCATCGAGCAGACTAATCCAGTCGTTCATATCCTGATTGGCCGCATCGAGGTCGTCGTAATAGGTGAGCAGTTCGAGGAACACGCCGAAGCCGCCAATCAGCTTGCCGCCAACCTTGGCATACTTGCCAAGCTTGCTGCCGCCCTTAACGGGAGACTTAGGCAGTTTGTCGAGTGGCTTCTTAACAAGGTTGTAAGTCTTTTGTGCCACTTTCTGCATGCTCTTGAAATCACCGATCTGCTTTTCAAGCTTCTTGGCGTACTGGGCCAGCTTTCGCATCTCGGCTTTGTATAGTTTGACCGTTTCAATGTTGGCTTCGCGCTTTGCGGTGAGCTGTGCTATGAGTTCGGTGTTGTCAGCATTTTGCGCAATTTGATAGTTGATGTTAACGTTCTCGTTGATCAGATCCTTTATGAGCTTTTTTCTGAATGCAATCGCTTGGTGAGTGTTACCAAGTTCCTGTTGGCGTGCAGCTATTTTGCCAGCCACTCTGGCCTTAGCCTTGTCGAGTGCGTTGGCAATTTTGGCGTAAGCCGCTTTAAGTCCCTTTTCGTATACGCAGCACAGGGCATCCTTGATGTCGAGCGTCAGTTGTGCGTTGGCGCGCCATTTTGGCAGAGCCTCGTTGGCGTCGGTGCCAGTACCTAAAGCCACCAGTCTGTTGGTGAAGGTAATCATCGTGTTGATGCAGTCGGTCCAGTCGTTCACGCCCTCGATAAACTCGTCAAGCTTTCGGCTCTTGGTGGCAGCGTCAGTGTCTGTCACCTCAATTTTGTAAAGCTTAGAGTTTGCAAGGTCAATGAAGGTGGCACCTCTGTCGGCCAGCAAATAATATATCTTGGTACTGTCGCTCATCTGAAGTGCAGTGTAATGCTGTGCAATGAGCTGTGCTTCGTCCACCGTGGCGAGTGTTTGAGTGGTAATGGTGTATTGCTTGCCATTGTTCTCAAACGAGGCGTTGATGTCGTCCTGTGGCACTTGTGCCTTGATGATGTCGGGGTTGAACCCAAAGTCGTTGAGCAAGGAGTCAGCTCCAGTGGTTTGCAGTGTGGCGAACCATTGATTGTACTCTTGTTCAAACTTTTGAAGTTTGGTGTCAAGCTCGTCAAAGTAAGTCTCCGATGGCTCAACAGGTTCGGCATCGCCCACCACCTTGCTTACCAAGGCGTTAAGTTGCTCCTCGTCCACCTCATCGCTCTCGAGCAAAGTTTCGAGTTCGCTGCAAGCAGTTTCCTCGGCAGTGGTTTCGGGGTTGAGCAGTTCGTTTTTGAGCTGCGTTACCTGCTCCTTGGTGTCGTTGAAGTCAGCCTCGACAAAGGCTGCGGCATCTTGAATGAAAGTGCGCGAGCCAACGATGGGGCTGAAGAAGTTGTAGTCGACACTGATGTTGGAGGGCAGTGCGCTGGTGTCGAAGTTGTGCGAACCAACCCACTTGCCCTGCTGTGCGCTGTAACGGCACGGCACTTCAACCACCTTGCCGTTGTTGGTAAACACGTTGACAACCACGTCGTTGATGCCAGTAGAGTCGGGCTGGGTGAAGGCCACCACAAAGGTGAAGAGCGCATCGCCTGCAAACGAGTAAGAGCTGGCGTCGGTGGTGTTGTTGGCAAAGTTCCAGGTGATGGTGTTGTTCTGGCCAAGTGTGTAGAACGACATGGCCACCGACTTAACCTCGGTGTATTGCTCGTCGTAGGTGCAAGTCTTGGTCTCGGTAGCCATTTCCATGCCGTTGCTGGTAACAATCTTGGCACTGATGTTGTGGTCGGTAAGGTTGTAAGCCGATGCTATGAGGCAGCTGGCCGACCAATAGCCGTTGGCCAGAGCCTTGGTGCTGCCTATGAGTTCGGTGCCATCGTAAATTGCCACCTCGGCGCGCGACTGTGCCACACCGCTCACTACAATCTCGCGGGTGCGGGTGCGCTCGGGCACACGTATTGACACGTCCTGCACGGCATACTGTGCCGAACCGATGGGCTGCACCATGTCCTTGCCCTTGAGGCGGAAGGCCACTGAGGCGTTGGGGGCGAAGGTGCCGCTCTGGGTGGGAATGACGCAGAAGCGCACGCGGTCGGTTATGTGACTGTTGTCGAGCGGCACGGTGATGGTGCGTCCGTTAAGCTGGTAGTACGACACGGTGGAGCCAATCATGAGCGAACCGTCCACCATGTTGGTGCCCTCGGGCAGCTCAAACTGCAACTTGACACCCGACACATTGTCGCGGTAGACACTCTTAAAGTCCACTTTGGCCGTGAGGGTGAGGTAGTTGCCAGCCACGATGCTGCTCTTGTTGGCAGTGAACGAGGTGTTGGCGCCGGTGTAGTAGAACTTGCTCTCGTCGAAGTAGGGCACCACGGCGTTTTTGGCCGGTGTGATGAGGCCGCTGCGCACTGTGACGCGGTTGGCCACATAGTCGGTGCCGTTGATGAGGCCCGCCTGGTCGAACTGGCTGAGGTTGTACACAGAGTTGAAGAAGTCGCTCTGTCCCATGGTGACGAGGGTGTACTCTCCGTCCTTGAGTCCGCTGATGGTGAGGTCGGCGGCGGGGTAGGTGTAACGGTTGAGCAAGTTGCCCTGTGCGTCGTACAGAATGGCCAGCACGGTGGGGTTCTCGGTGGTGGTGTACACGGCGCGTATGCCGCCCAGCTGGGTGATGGGCACCTCGACGGTGAGTGCAAGGTCGGCGGTGATGCGTCCGCCCGTGGTGACAGGCATAAAGGCATCGGTCTTGCTGCTGGCCGTGATGGTGAGCGAGTCGCCCTCGTTGACGTCCTCGAGCAGCACGATGTCGGGGTACTGCACGTTGAAGTGGGTGATGGCGCGCTGTGCGGTTTGGTTGTAGATGGTGTAACTTACGTTCTGGTAGTCGTCGTAATAGTCCTTCACCTCAGGCTGCACGCCCTGTGCCACACTATTGGTGTAAGTGTAGCGTGTGGTGATGCGCGCGCCCTGAATGGGCTTGAGCAGCACGTCGGGCAGTTGTGCCGTGGCCACAGCCTGCAGGCTGTCGGGCAGGGTGTCGGTGCGGCTCACGTAGTCGGTAAGGGCGTAGGTGAGCACCGATGGTGCGCCGTAGCCGCTGAGGGTGTACTGTCCGCGCTGGTCGGTGCGGGCGGTTACGGCCTTGGTGTAGCGGTTGTTAAGCGTCTGGCTCATGGTGACGGTCACACCGCTCACGCCCTGCTGGGTGGTGCGGTCGATTACGCGGCCCGTGAGGGTGAGTGCCGGCAGCGGCTGGAGCGCAATGTGCAGGGCGTTGTCGGCCTCGACCACCTGGTAGAGGGTGTCGGCGGGCAGTGCATACTGCATGGCCACGCTCTGCGGCACACTCACGGCACACATGACGGCGGTGCCGGCCACCTGGTTGGTAAGCTCGTTGCCCTGTGCCAGGTAGTTGCCGCTGGCGTCGAGCCAGTTGACGGTGGTTTGCGCGGTGATGTCGGTGGCGCCGGCTGTGATGGTGGCCGCCACGGTGCGCAGCTGCTTCATGCGGTCGAGGTTGAATGCGATGCTCTGGCTCTCGAGTTCAATCTTTACGGTGTCGGTGCGCGCCAGTTCGGTGCCCTGCTGGTTGCGGAGCACGGCCACATAGCGTGTGTCGCGCATGAGGGTGTTGAAGGTGTAGTTGAGTCGGTCGGTCACCACGTAGCGGTAGCGCTGTCCCGTCTTGACGTTGATAAGCTCGAGGGGCATGTTCTTGTAACGGCCGTCGGCGCATGCCTCGGGCAGATTGACCTCAAGACTTGCCACGTTGTGCTGCACGGGCATGATGATGATGGTGCCGTTGCTCACGTAGTCCTTCCAGCCCTCGGCCTGTTCGTATATCTCGACCGAGGCTTTGGGCACGAACACGATGAGGCCCTTGTTCACGCCGTCGAACACGTAGCTGTCGAGTGTGGGGGGCGTGGTGGCGAGGCAGGTGAGTTCGGCCAGTGCGGTGGCGCCATTGAATGCGCTGTAGCCAATGCGTGTGATGCACGATGGCAGCATGATGCGCGTGAGGTGGTCGTTGCCATACCAGCATGAGCCAGGCACGGTGGTGATGCCGTAGGTGCGGCTGAGGTCGACCACGGCGCAGGTGCTGAAGTTGTTGGCTATCTGGAAGTCGTTGCTGTTGACGTTGCCGGCCACGATGATTTTGCTCAAGGCCGAGGTGTTGCCACCTGTCACATCGTTGAGTGCGCCGCTCACATTGCCCGGCGTAAAGTCGTCGATGATGGCTGTGCCCTCGTCAGCGTCGTAGGCGTTGCGGCCCGGATTTTTGGGGCTTGAGGGGTTGTAGCGGTAGTGGCCGTAGAGCTGCACGGGTGCCGCAGGCATGGTGTAGTAAAGGTTGCGCGCGGTGGAGAGGGTGTCGCCTGCCGCGTTGGTCCAGCACACAAACTCGAAGTTGGTGTTGGTGTAGGCGGTGAGGCTCACCTGGGCGCCAGCCTGGTATTTGCGTCCGCCACCACTGAAGGAGCCTGCCCCAGCGGGTTTGGTGCTGGTGCTGAGCAGGTAGGTGGGTGTCTCGCCCTCGGGAAATGCGGGGAGCGAGGGGCTGCCGGGCTGGTACTTGAACACGGCGGTGATAACTACATTGTGTGCGGGCATGGTGTAGTAGAAACTGGTTGAGGTGGAGAGGGTGTTGCCCTCGCCGTCAACCCAGTACTGGAACTTCATGCCGTTGTTTTGGCTGGCGCTCAGATAGACGCTCTGCCCGGCGGTGTACTTGTTGCCGCCCGTGGTGTTGAGCCCCGATGTGGCGGGCGAGCTGACCACGCGCAGTGTGTAGTAGTGCGTGGTGTCGCTGTCCGTGGTGGGGAAGTTTGGCAGTGGCGGATTGCTTGGGTCGTACCCTTCGGTCTGCGCCAAGGCAGTGAGGGTGCTGAGCCATGCCATTATGATGAATAATAATCTGTTCATATACTTGTTGTTATATATGTTTTTGGTTGACGGGTTAACGGGTTGACAGGTAGTTTTGTCTGCCTGCTTGCCCGTTAGTTCGTAAACTAATTGAAGCTTTGGATTTAGGTTCGCACGGTCTGTTAGGCACTGCGAAGAAACGCTACCTCTAATGGGAGCGACGCGTCCCGCGTCGGGATAGAGATAGGAGTCAGACACGAACGCTACTGCTGCTAATAATAGTTGCATGTTTTCCCGACGCGAGACGCGTCGCCCCCATTAGAGGTAGCGTTCGGTGCCTTTGGCCGCACCCGCCTAAACCCGAAACTTGAGTAAACTAACTTACCCGTCAACTTGTAAACTCGTCAACTTGTAAACCCATTATCCTACTTGATAACCTTCTTTCCACCCTTTATGTAGAGGCCCGGCGCCGTGGGGTTGTTCACCTTGCGTCCGTCGAGGGTGTAAGTGTCGTTGCGGTCAGCCTCGTTGGCAGTGGCGGCATTGATGCCCGTGGCCACAGCGTCGAAGTGGAGCACAAAGCGGTCGGTGCTGTCGCCAGCCTTGGCTGTGAAACTGTAGCCTGCGGTGCCGTTGAGCTGCAACTTGGTACCAGTGAGGCGGTCCTCAAGTGTGACTTGGCCGTCGGGCTGATTGCTGAGGCCGATGGTGTAGGTGCCATCGGTGCCGAAGTGCAGACCGAGCTGGGCCTGGCCATTGTTGAGCGGACGCTCGTTGATGGCGTAGCGTGTGGCGCCGTTGATGGTGAAGATTTGCGACACGGCAGGCTCGGTGCCCGTAAATTTGGCGGCATCGCGGCTGAGGTCGTACTGCATGGTGGCAGCCTCGTTGATGACTACGCGCGTGCGGTCGGCCTGCTGTCCGTCCTTGGCCAGTGTGATGTTGAACACGGTGCGCTGTGCGGCGGTGTGGGCGTTGCTGTCGTAGTCAGCCCTGATGCGCTGTGGTGCGTTGGCCGGCTCTTCCTCTACAAGTGTGCGGGCGTAGCGGTCGGTCTGGCGTCCGTCCTTGAGGAAGGTGATGCTCTCCTGGTCGACGGGGCGCTGCACGAAGAAGGCCTCGGCGGGTGCGAGAATGTAGCTGTCGTCAACCGGGCTGTATGCCTCGTAGTTCTGGTTGTTGCTGTTCCACACCATGAAGGGCGCCCCGAAGTCGAGGAAGCGGGTGTCGAAGTAGCTTGGGTAGGGATTGCCAATGAGGTTCCAGCTGCGGTTGTGCTCAAATTCAGCGAGGTGCTCCTCAAGTGCCACGGTGCGGTTGTCGGCATTGAATATTTGCTGACGGTTGACGGTGGTGGTGAGGGGGCGCACGGTGAATTGGGCGGCATAGTAGTTATTGCCGTTTTCATCGTTGGGCTTGTAGCACTGCATGATGTATCCCTTGCCAGCCTGGAGCACGTCGTCGGCCGAGAGGTTCTGCCATACGGCAGCAGCATTGCCTGCTGCGCGTTCGGCACCCGAGTGGCCGCGTATTACCCATGAGGTGGTGCTGTCGACGGGTACGATGTCGCTCACCTTGACATCGAAGGGGAATGACACGAACTGCCAGCGGTCGGTGGCGTTCCAAAGGTTGATGGTAACGTTTTCGGCACGCATCTCACCCTTGACAATGAGGCTGGTGGGGCGAAGGTGTCTATAGTTTTGGTTATAATAGTAGTCATAATATCCTCCTTCGTAAATGTACTTGGTAAACGGCGAGAGCACCATGCTGAAGTCGTTAACAGCGAGTTTGCTGCGTCCGCTGATGGTGAGATTGCCGTGCTGGTAGTCACTGTTGTTGTGCGAGTCGGTAATCTGGTTGTTGGTGTAGGTAAGCTCGATGTCGGGACGGTAGTCGGGGTCGAGCTCGTCGCGCAGAGTGAAGTAGAAGTCCTTGTTAACCTTGACGTACTGCGGCATGAAGTCGGAGGTACGGAAGGTGTAGAACTGGTTCCAGCCTGTGGCTAACTGATACTCAGAAAGGCTCCATACTGGCACGTAGAGTACGGCCTTGGTGAGGTCATTGACAGTCAGGGGGCAGCCACCGTCGGTGTTGGGAGGCATGACAGAGCGTGCCTCGATGGTGACGAGGCTGTCACAGCCGTCGAAAGCAGCCCCAGCGCAATATTCCAACGAACTGGGAAGTACGATTTCAGTGGCCTTGTTGTTGGCTAATGCATACACTTCAATGCGTGTCAGTCCCTCGTTAAGGTTGATTTGACGCAGATTGCGGCAGCCTGCAAATGCAGAGTTACGTATATTGCGTAGGGTAGAGGGACAGTTGAGGGTGTCGATGGCTGTATTGTAGAACGCTTCGGCCCAAATGTCAATAAGTCCCTCATTGAGTGTGACTTTGCTCAGATTGGTATTTCCATTAAAGGCATTGCCGCCAACCCAAGTGGTTGATTTGGGAAGTGTCATTTCGCGAAGGTCGCAGTTGTTGAAAGAATAATCGCCAATACCTGTTATACCGTCGTGCAGTTCGACACTTTGCAGAGATTTGCAATGTTGGAAAGCATACCACGGAATCTCTTTAAGTTTGGCGGGTATCTTGACAGTACGCAAACTGCGGCATTCTTCAAATGCGTAGTTGCCTAATGATGTAAGGCTGTCTGGCAGATGTACTTCTTGCAGTTGCCTTGCATTACTAAATGCATATTCCGCAATGGTCTCGACATTGTCGGGGATATTGACTGATGTCAGTGAGGTTTTTTGGAAGGCATAGGTGCCAATCTTTTTGAGAGTGGGCGGCAGCACCACTTTGTCGATGGCCCAACGCTCGTTGAATGCATAGCTTGGTATTTCGTCAATCAGGGCTTTTGAGAGGTCGAGCTCGGTGAGGTTGGTCATCTGCTTGATTTTGCTCCAGTCATCGCTGTTGAGTTCGCCCTCGATGATGAGTTTGTTCACCTCTGGCAGGTAGCCGGCCTCCTCTATTACTACATGGCCAAGGTCGCCAGCGGCAATTTTGCCTGTGCTGACAGTGACACCCTCGTCGCCACCGATGAGTACGGTGCGGTCGGTTTTCCAGGCACTGACAAGGCGGTAGGCGTGGAAACTCTCGCGGGGAATGGTGATTTTGATGTATGCGCGTTCGTCAGAGTAACTTTCATTATCTAATGACCCCAATGTGGGCGGAACCTCGGCATTGACTTTAATGCGTCGCAGTTGTGGGCAGTTGTACACAACGTTCTCGCCCATGCGCTCCACATTGGCGGGTATTTCGAGGTTGGTAATGGCGCGGTAATCAGACAAGCCCCAGTCGTTGATGTGGCGCAAGGTGCGGGGCAGGGTGAGTGTGCGCACTTTGTTTTGGTTGTAACGGTTGTCGTAGAGGGCCACGACGGCATAGGTTACGTTGTTGTAGCGCACAGTGGAGGGTATGACGAGGTCGGTTACATCGGCATCTTCGGTTTGCAGACCGATGCAGGCTGCCACCTTGTGGTCTTTGTCGAAGTAGTAGCCCATGTTGTCGACGGTGTAGAGTTGGTCGGTGTTGATTGCCCAGTCGTCGATGCTTTGGTTGCTCGTCACCTGTACGGCAATGCTCGTTTCGAGCGCGTCGAATGCAGCCAGGTAGTCGGCACTTGTTGAGGTGTTGACATCGATGGCGCGGCCCAGGGCTACGGCTTCGGATATGTCGACATAGGCGCCCTCGTTGAGGATAGAGTCGGCTACAACGATGTCTTTCTGAATGAGCGGATAGTACGACACGGCTTTGCGCACATCGTTCAGTGTGGCGGCCAGGGTGTTGTAGAGTGCCTCGTCGTCGGGGGCAGCGTTGGAGTTGTTGAGTGCTGTTTGCAGCTCTTGCTTGAGGGCGGGGTAGTCTGCAAGGGCGCCAAGGAAGGCTGTAGCGTTGGCCTGGGCGTCGTCGGTGGCTATGTGGCTGATGCCAGCGTAGCAATATTCGGTTAAGCCTTCAGAGTCGTAATAATTATCGTAACGTGTGTAATATGATGTCTTTAGCACATAGCGACCAGCGGGCAAATCTATTTGATAGAGTCTGCTATCGATTGTGTTCCAGCGCTCATGTCTAATTATGGTACTGTCATTCAGCGTCACTTGGAATGTGCCGGAATTGCCGTTTCTACAAGAATAGTTAAATGTAAGCTTGGTGGGACGGCTGCAGATAATCTCCCACGACTGTTGGGTGGTGCTACCAGCTACTTCATTAGTAGAAAGCCAACTATTATGCTTCCACAGTTGTGCGAACGGAATGGTGTCGGGCAGCACCTGGTCGGTGTCGCCCGCCCCGCTATTGCCGATGGAGTCGGTGGGCGCGCTGGTGCCTTGGTCGGGCAGCACGGGGCTGACTACACTGGAGCTGTCGGCCATGGCGAGGCGCGGTGCACGGCTGGCCATAACCTGCACGGGGCAGAACATGAGGCCGAACAGGGCGAGGGCACCCACATGGCGGGCGCAGGCTGCGAAATAACTGCTTGAGGCTATGCCCACAGTGGGCGTGCCTTTACTTAACGGTAACACTTGTGTAGCCTTGTGACTACACATCTTGGCGTTTGTTTTTCCCATAGTAGTGTGTGTTAGTGTTAGGAAAGTTATGTTTGTTGTTCTCTCTATAATTATTATCTCTATCGGGCACTTAACAGGTGTGTATGTGCCACATATTGTCAAGTACAAATTTACGGGAAATAAACAAACGTTTCAATAGCTTAAATGCGTAGCGTGCGTAAGTGGTCGATTTTCGGGTTTAAGTGGCGCGTTTATGGGTATGAGTGGCAAAGTTTTTTTGATCGTAACCATACGACACGGGCAGACATGTACCCGTTTGGTTGTCAGTCCCATTGGTGCATGTCTGCCCGTTGTCATTATTATTAGTGATGTGCGTGGGTGGGGTGAGGGGGATTGGACGGTGTGTTCTGTTTGGAAATTATTACTTCTATATAACAAAGTTCAAATATCATCTTTGTTATTATCTCAACTTGTTTGCC
>ENA-UAKZ01000498-UAKZ01000498.1-human-gut-metagenome-genome-assembly--contig:-NODE-498-length-14845-cov-6.023394_pt1 | contig 14845 bp, 8 predicted proteins | sample MGYA00243693_ERZ654454 | MGnify/ENA primary metagenome ERZ654454 (study PRJEB26926, sample SAMN06164508) | human gut metagenome | biome: ENVO:00009003; feature: ENVO:2100002; material: ENVO:00002003... | reverse complement strand
CGAGATTAGCGAGTGTCTCGTGGGCTCGGAGATGTGTATAAGAGACAGGTACTATACAGATGAAGTAATTGAAGAGGTGCGCTCACGAAATGATATTGTGGATGTGATTGGGAGTTATGTAAACTTGAAAAGAAAGGGAAACTCCTATTCAGCCTGCTGTCCCTTTCATCATGAAAAGACACCATCCTTTCATGTGAGCCGGGAAAAGCAGATGTATCACTGCTTTGGCTGTGGCGTGGGTGGCAATGTTTATACATTTTTAATGGAGCATGAGAATTTTTCTTTTCCCGAGGCGGTAGAGGCGTTGGCGCAAAGGGCAGGAATCCAGCTTCCGGAGCAAAGCATGACACCAGAGGCAAAGCGCCAGGCAGATGCACGAACCAGGATAAAGGATATGAATAAACTGGCTGCCGGATATTTTCACTATCTGTTAAAGACAGAGCATGGAACCCATGCCATGGAATATCTGAAAAAAAGAGGTTTGACGGATGAGACCATTACAAAATTTGGCCTGGGATTTTCAGATGTGTACCGGGATGATTTGTATAAATATTTGAAGAGTAAGGGTTATCAGGATGAGGAATTAAAGGATTCCGGTCTTGTGAAATTTGATGAGAAGCAGGGGGTATCCGACCGGTTTTGGAACCGGGTTATGTATCCCATAATTGATACCAACAACCGGGTAATCGGTTTTGGTGGCAGAGTTATGGGGGATGCTAAGCCCAAATATATCAATACCCAGGACACACCCGTTTTTGATAAAAGCCGTAATCTTTACGGTCTCAATCTTGCAAAAAAAACCAGGAGAAGCGGGATTATTTTCTGTGAGGGATATATGGATGTCATATCCATGCACCAGGCAGGGTTTGACAATGCGGTGGCATCTCTTGGTACGGCGCTGACGGTGGGACAGGTTAATCTGATTAAACGCTATACCGACCGGGTATATCTTGCCTATGACAGTGATGAGGCGGGAACAAAGGCAGCGCTTCGTGCACTTGAGATTATGCGGGAGTTTGAAATACCGGCGAGAGTGATATCCTTAAAGCCCTATAAGGACCCGGATGAGCTGATTCAGGCAGAGGGTACGGAGGAGTTTGAGAGGCGGATTGAACAGGCACAAAGCGGTACAATGTTTGAAATTGAAAAATTAGCACATAATTATAATCAGGAAGACCCTCAGGAACGAACCCAGTTTCAGAAGGAGGCGGCAAAAAGGCTTTCCATTATCATGGAGCCGCTGGAACGCAAAAATTATATCGACAGTGTGGCGGAAAAATACCATATAGATGCGGACAGCCTGAAGGAGGCGGTTACCCAGTATGGAATTGCAGGGGTAAATAAGGTGGATGCCTCGGTATTCAGGGAGCGCTCCGCCCGGAAATCCTCTGAGGAGGAGAGGGAAGAGAAGCAGTTAAAGGCAGAACGCCTTTTGATAACCTGGCTTATAAATGAGAATGCCCTGTTTGATATTTTGAAGGACAGGATATCGGCAGAAGACTTTTTTGAGCCAGTCTATCACGATATTGCAGTAGAGTTATTCAGCCAGTATGAAAAAGACGGTAAGGTTACGCCTGCAGCCATTATGAATCACTACCAGAGCAGGGAAGAGCATGAAAAAGTATCTGCTATTATGCAGCAGGGTTTCGACATGGAGGTAACAGCAGAAGAAAAGTCGAAAACCATAACGGCATTGGTACGAAAAATAAAAGAGCGCAGCATTCAGCACCAGATGGAGTCTGCAAAAGGTGATTTGGTAAAAACCGGTGAGCTTTTAAAACAAAAAAGCGAATTGAATAAAATTGTTATCCGCATTTAAAAATGTTCAATATATAGTAACGGATAGGAAGAAGATAAAATATAAAGTAAGAAATTTAAGATAAAGGCTTAACATAGTCAAATTAAGGAAGGATGGAACGATGGAAGAACAAAAAACAAACATTACAGAAGATGCAAAATTTCAGGAGAAACTAAAAGAACTGCTGGCAATTGCAAGGAAAAAGAAAAATGTGATTGAGGATACTGAGATTATTGCATGCTTTGCTTCAAGCAGGGACATTGAACTGACAACAGAGCTCATGGAAAAGATATTTGAGTTTCTTGAGAAAAACAAGGTGGATGTTTTGACGATTTCTGAGGGAGAAGAGGAACCGGATGAGGATGCCCTGTTAGAGGTAGAAAATGATGAGGACCTTGCTGTGGAAAAGATTGATTTATCCGTTCCAGAGGGAACCAACATTGAAGACCCGGTCCGAATGTATTTAAAGGAAATTGGTAAGGTGCCGTTGCTGAGTGCGGAGGAAGAGATTACCCTTGCCCAGAAAATGGAGGGGGGAGACGCAGCCAGAGCTCAGTTAGATGATGCAGGAGACGATTTGGATGAGGAGACAAAGAGGGAACTGGAAGAACTGATAAATCAGGGAGATTATGCAAAGAAGAAGCTGGCAGAAGCGAATCTCCGCTTAGTGGTGAGTATTGCAAAGCGTTATGTGGGACGTGGAATGCTTTTTCTGGATTTGATTCAGGAGGGAAATCTTGGACTGATTAAAGCGGTTGAAAAGTTTGACTATCGCAAGGGCTATAAGTTTTCCACTTATGCAACATGGTGGATTCGTCAGGCAATTACAAGGGCAATTGCCGACCAGGCAAGAACTATCCGTATTCCGGTGCACATGGTGGAAACTATTAATAAATTAATCCGCGTATCTCGCCAGCTTTTACAGGAGTTAGGCAGGGAGCCGTCCCCGGAGGAAATTGCGGAAGAGATGGATATCCCGGTGGAGCGTGTCAGAGAGATATTGAAGATTTCACAGGAGCCGGTATCCTTGGAAACCCCAATTGGTGAAGAGGAAGACAGTCATTTAGGAGATTTTATTCAGGATGAGAATGTTCCGGTTCCTGCGGATGCAGCGGCATTTACACTGCTAAAGGAGCAGCTGGTGGAGGTATTGTCAACGCTGACAGAGCGGGAGCAGAAGGTATTAAGACTTCGTTTTGGCTTAGATGATGGACGGGCAAGAACGCTGGAAGAGGTAGGCAAGGAATTTAATGTTACCCGTGAGCGTATCCGCCAGATAGAGGCGAAGGCGCTCCGGAAGCTGAGACATCCAAGCCGCAGCAGAAAATTAAGAGATTATCTGGAGTAATTGTCATGTTATCAAAGAGAATGGAGGCTGTGGTGAGTATGGTTTCACCGCAGTCCTTTACTGTTGCAGATATTGGCTGTGACCATGCATATGTATCCATCGCCCTGATAGAGAGAAAGATAGCAGAAAATGTTGTGGCTATGGATGTGAGGCAGGGACCTTTAGGAATTGCTGCAGGCAATGTGGCAGCAGCGGGACTTCAAGGAAAAATCGATTTGCGTTTGAGCAATGGATTGGAAAAGCTGCTGCCGGGAGAGGTGGATGCGGTTGTGATTGCCGGTATGGGCGGCATGCTTGTAAAAAGTATTTTGGAAAGTGGAGAAAAAATACTGCATTATGAGAAAATGCGTCCGAGTCTGATTTTACAACCCCAGTCAGACTTAAAGGAAGTACGGATATTTTTACATAGCAGTGCATATCATATTGTGCAGGAAAAAATGCTGATTGATGAGGGAAAATATTATACTGTAATAAAGGCAGAGCCGGGAACATGTAACCAGATTGTAGATTCCTTTGTGGAAGCGGATGGAATGCAGTACTGGAATGTGAAAAAGGATGCGCAGGGTATAGAACAGTATACCGAAGCAGACTGGCAATACGGAAGATATAATCTGGAACACCGGGACGCCATATTGTTTGCATACTTAAAAAAGGAACAGAAAAATCTTTTTAAAATTTACGAGTCAATTTCCTGCAATCTTTCCGGAGAGGAAGGGCAGATATCTGCCCGGACAAAAGAGCGTGCGTCTGCTATTTACCGGGCAATTAAAATAAACAGATGGGCACTTCAAAAATACTATAACTATGAAAAGCTTCCGTAAAAGGATAAAATTTATAAAAAGAACAAAGGGGTGATGAAAAATGAAATGTCAACAGATTATAGATGTGTTAGAACGGCTTTCTCCGAGACAGTATGCCTGTGATTGGGACAATGTGGGGCTGCTGGTGGGAAGACGGGAACGGGAGGTATATAAGCTTATGATAGCACTGGATGCCTCTAAGGAAGTCGTTTCCTATGCGGTAAAGCAGAAGGCGGATATGCTGATAACTCACCATCCAATGATTTTTTCCTCCATAAAGCAGGTAAATGAGGAACAGTTTGTGTCGGAGAAGATATTAACTCTGGCAGAAAACCGAATTAGCTATTATGCAATGCATACGAATTTTGATGCTGTGGGCGGCATGGCAGAGCTTGCAGCCGGCAGCCGGTATCTTAACCTCTCGGAGGTAAGTCCCATTGAATACAGTGGAAATACACAGGAGGGAATGGGACGGTATGGCAGACTGCCGAAACCAATGACGGCAAGAGAGGTGGCGGAATATGTGAAAAAAATGTTTCATCTGCCCTTTGTGATGCTTTATCAGAGCAGAGAAAAAGCAGAGCAGATATTTGACCGGATTGCGGTGATGCCCGGTTCCGGTAAGAGTGAAATGAAAGCTGTGAAGCAACAGGGTTATTCCTTGTATCTTACAGGGGATTATGGGCATCATGAAGGGCTGGATGCCATGGATATGGGGATGACGGTAATTGACGCAACCCATTATGGTCTGGAGCATATTTTCATTTCCTATATCAGCCAATATTTGAGGGAGACTTTTGGAGAGGATACAATCGAAATTGTTGAGGCAGATATGGGTTGTCCGGTACAGATATTATAAGCGGCAGGTTTAGTATAAACATTGAATAGTATAGGATAAAATACAGAAGAAAAAAGCTGGTTGAAGGAGGGATTTATATATGATTACCGTTACAATTGATGAAAAGGAATATCAGGTAAAAAAAGGGATTCGTTTAGAGGATGTTGCAAAAAAATATGGTGTCTGTGCCGAGGGAGAAATTGTACTTGCCTATGTAAACGGACACCTTTCCGAACTACATAAAACGATAGAGGAACCTGCTGTCATTGAGTTTGTTTCTACGGTAGATAAAATCGGATATGATACTTATAAGAGGAGCATGATTTTAATGATGATGACAGCGTTCCGTGAGGTGCTGAGAACTAAAGGAACCACAGGCCGTATACGGGTGTTGTTTTCACTGGGAAAAGGATTTTACTGTGAGCTTGAAAGCAAAGGTGCTTCTGTAAATCAGGCTCTTCTTGATGAGGTGGCAGAGAAGATGAAGGAGCTTGTGGATAAGAATATTCCAATTATAAAAAGCACCTACCGTTCCCATGATTTAATGAAACGCTTTGAAGCACAGGGTAGAAAAGATAAAGTACAGCTGTTTAAATACCGCAGGGCTTCCAACGCAAATGTATACCGTCTGGATGGTTTTGAAGATTATTATTATGGTTTTATGGTCGCTTCCACCGGGTATCTGAAACGCTTTGCATTAATTGCTTTTGAGGAAGGTTTTGTTTTGCAGATGCCGGAACGGAAGAATCCGGATGTTTTGCCAGAATTTAAGCCACAGCATAAGCTGTTCTCTGTGTTAAAGCAGTCGGATGAATGGGGTGTTATGCTGAATGTGGACACAGTGGGCGGCTTGAATGATGTCATTGCCAATGGTGAAATTAATGATTTGATGCTAGTACAGGAAGCGTTACAGGAAAAGAATATAGCAGAAATTGCATCCCGGATAAAAGAGGAAGACAAGAAGGTTATTCTGATTGCAGGACCAAGCTCGTCTGGCAAGACATCATTTTCCCACAGGCTGAGTATCCAGCTGCGGGCAATGGGCATGTCCCCTCATCCCGTTGCACTGGACAATTATTTTGTAGACAGGGAGCATACCCCGAGAGATGCGGATGGGAATTATGATTTTGAGTGTATAGAAGCAGTGGATATAGCGAAATTTAATGAGGACATGATGTGTCTGCTGCAGGGAGAGGAAATACAGGTGCCTACCTTTAATTTTCGGATTGGGAAAAGGGAATACAAGGGCAACACTATGAAAATGGGAGCAAATGATGTGCTTGTAATAGAGGGAATTCACGGATTGAATCCGAAGATGTCGGCAGGTCTGCCGGACGACAGCAAATTTAAGATATATATCAGTGCCCTTACCCAGTTAAATGTGGATGAGCATAACCGGATTGCTACAACAGACGGGCGTTTGATACGGAGAATTGTAAGGGATGCCAGAACCAGGGGCAATAGTGCCCAGGCCACCATTGCCATGTGGGATTCTGTAAGGCGTGGAGAGGAGCAGAACATTTTTCCGTATCAGGAGGAGGCAGATGCCATGTTTAATTCTGCCCTGATATATGAATTAAGTGTAATCAAGCCTTATGTGGAGCCGCTGCTCTTTGCAATTCCACCGGAAGCGAAGGAATACCAGGAAGCAAAAAGGCTCTTAAAGTTTCTGGATTATTTTCTGGGCGTCAGTTCAGAGAATATACCAAACAATAGTATATTAAGGGAGTTTGTCGGAGGCAGCTGTTTTCCGGTATAGAGTAAGCTTTTGCTTCACATGACAATTTTTCAGGTATGGGAACCTCAGTACAACGGAATCCGAACCACAAAGGTCGTACCCCTTCCTTCCTCTGACGTTACGGAAATCTCTCCCTGATGCTCGGTGATAATCGTCTTTGCAATGGAAAGCCCAAGCCCCTGTCCGCCTTCCTCCCGGCGGGTGGTGTAAAAGCGCTGGAAGATATGGGAAAGCTCTTTTTCCGGTATACCGCAGCCGGTATCCGATACATGAATACAGGCAAATCCATTTTCCTGCTTTAGGGAGAGGGTGATGTTTCCGTCGGCAGGAGTAAAATCTGCGGCATTGTATAGCAGATTTTCCAGAGCACGGGATAATTTCTCTGGGTCTGCCATAATCCGGCAGGACTGCCCGGAAGCCTCATAATAAAAATCCGGTCCGCTCATCTCAATAACGGGGCAGATACTGTAGTGAAAATCAGCAAGAAACCGATTTAAGTCAAGGGCTTCCAAATGAGGCGGGGTGCCTGCCTCAGATGCCAGGGTCTGGATGGACTGCAGCCGGTGGGATAAAAGTGCGCACTGCTCCTCAATATAGGACATTTTTTCTCTGGTATTCGGGTCCAGCATGATATCATTGCTGCGAATAATCTGTGCCATGTTGGACAGGGAGGTAAGGGGGGATTTCATATCGTGTCCAAGTTCGGTGATGAGCTGTCCCCGTTCGGAGAGAAGCTGATGCAGATGGAATGTCTTTTCCTCCACCTCTTCCTGAAGGTGGAGATTCAGCCGGGCATTTTCCGCCATGATATCCCGGTTTCTCTGTACCATCAGTATGGCAAAGGCGACAACCATGCCGAAGGCACCGTATTCCTCCGGCCAGCCGCCGATGGCAGGTTCAAAATGCCCGATTGCCAGGACACCGTAAAGAAGGCAGACGCCGTTTACGGCAGATGCCGCAAGTGGAATCAGGATATGGGGACGTCCGGTCAGGCATCCGCAAAATGCGGAGCCGGTGAGGAGGATGGCGGCAAAAACCTTATACCAGGAAATGAGAGCACCGTACCATTGTACCAGGGCGGGGAAGGCGGGCAGGATGAAGACAGGCAGGATGACGGAGGCAGCACACATTCCGAGCGTGACCATGCGGACGAAGCTGTGCAGCCTGCGGTATTTTTCCGGCAGGAAGAGGGAAAAGGCAATCTGCAGGGCAAACATAAGCCCGGTTAATGCCATGCAGTCTTCTAAGGCATACAGGGAGCGTATCAGTGGAATTCCCGCAAGCCGTAGGAACGGATAGCAAATCCGCAGGGCAAAGGACAGACTCAGCATGCCAAAATAGAAAAGGGTGGGCGAAGAGGGTTCGTCCTTTTTGAATACCATACAAAACAGTGACAGGGTCAGGGATGTGAAAAACAGCAGCCCGTAAAAGAGGATGCGGTAAGCGGTAAGATGGCTGATGCTGTCAGGAGTCCCGATTGCAGGAGGATACCAGAGACCACCATAGTAATGGGAATAGTTGGAAACCTGTATGATAAGCTCTGTGGATTGATCAATGGCAAAGGAATATGCGGTATCGCGAATGAGAGGGGAATACCGTTCGGGTACGGTTTCTCCGGATCCTCCAAGATTTGTGCCGTTCACAAATACCCTGGTGGCACAAAGCGGCTCAGGAAGATAGAGTGTCACGGTGCCGTTTCCCTGCAGAAGCAGGCGGTAGGTGGCACAGCCGTAAGGATTACCGTCCGTATGGAAGGCAGAAAGGTTCGGATATTCCCCAAGCCATGTTATATAGCGTGGAGACGGGGTGCCGGCAGCAAAATCCTCCGGAAAGAGAAGCTGGTCGGGATAGAGTTCCCAGTTGTCCACAAGGAAGCATATACCATTTTCCGGTATTATGGATGTATTATCTTGCACGGTCTGTGCTTTTTTTGTATACTTATTGTCATAGACAGAAAGCAGCCGTATTCCTGCCAGTGTGAAGAAAATGGCAATGGTTATGGTTAAAAGCGGCTGTAAAGTTTTACGTCTTAAAAATGTATGATTCATTCTATTATTTCACCTCACATCTAAAAGGAGCACTTAGGCAATTGCGAAACTTTGTTTTCGTTAGCGACCGTTGTACAATATAGACAATATCAACGCTGGGCACGCTTTCGCTGCCTGTCGCTCGTAATGGTACATAAGGTGCCAAAATACGGCACCTAAGTACCAACGGCTTCAAAGCACCCTGCTTATGACATTGTCTATATTGCACAACTGGGTTTTTGAAATAAGGAGTTTCGCAATCATCTAAAAGGAGCACTGTTATGAAAAAATTACGGAATGTACTTGTACTTCTGTTACTTACAATATTATCAACATTATACATATCCCGTGCCGCTTATGCAACGGAAAATGAGCTGCAGGCGGATACGGTATCCACCGGACCGGAGCTGGTTTCGTGGATGGAGTCGCATATAGGGCTTGGCGGTACCGTGAGTCTGGCGGCGGATATTACGCTTGGTGATACATGGTATTATGTGCCGGACCGACCAGGACAGCCGGTGCTTACCGTGGATACGAATGGATTTTCCATTACCGTTACGGGAGAAATCAGCTTTCTCAGTGATGACCGGCTTACGTTCTATGGTACCCCGGATGAAAAGGAAGTGTTCCGCGTGGCAGCAGGAGGGCTTCTTTCCCTAGAGGGATGTGCTATTGAGGAAAAAGCGGCTGATCCGGCAGCGGCAGGGGCGGAACAAACGGCCGGCAGGACAAAGGAAGCAGGAGGGTATGCACTGGTGCAGGAGGAGGGTGCCGGACTGATTGTGCAGGACTGTACCATATCGGGGGATATCCGGTATGCCCAAATGCCGTTAGTTGTATATAACACGCCGGTTACTGCCGTTGCCTGCCCCGGACAGGAGGCAGCGGATGTGCTTCCCAGTGTGGTTGCCAGTCAGGTCATCCGGAACGGACAGGTGTTTTATGGTGAAGAAATACCCGTCACATGGGATACGGCAGGTACGGAGAAGCAGCAGCAGGAGAGACGGCGGTTTACCGTGCAGGGTACATTTGAGGGGGCGGCTTCTTTAACGCCTCCTGTATGCACGGTTGCCTATAATGATGCGCCGCTGACCTTCACGGATGTAAGTGCATCGGTCAGCTATTCGGTATATGTATTCCGTGGCGGTTATACAAAACCGGAGGAGCGGCTGCCGATAAAGGTAGCAGCGGAATATTCCTTTGATTGTAACAACTGGATTTTGTATGATACGACTTCTGTTTCCGATGTGGAGGAACCTTTTTTCATTGGGGTAGCAAAAGCAGATTGGGATGCTTCTGCAAATCCGTATATTTATATCCGCCTTCGCTGCAGTGATGGTGGAGAGGAAATATATTCCAATGTACTCCGGTTTGCCGGTGATAATCTGAGCAAAGCAGAAGACCAGGGCGGAAACCGGGGTGGAGGCACGACGATTGTAAATCCGCCAAAGGAGCCGGTTTCGGTACCGGAGACCCCCGCTTCACCTGAACCGGAGGAAAATAATGGCAGCAGTGACGAGCCGGGGGAGGGGGAAGCGGATTCTGACCAGAAGAATATATCGGAAAAGGCCGGACAGCAGGGCAAAACGCCGGTAATTTCCCCGGATGTGCTATCGGATAAAAACAAAAAAAACACGGCAGGCAATACCAAAACGGAAGGAAAACCGGCAGATGGTTCCAACATAGATGGTAACACCATGGACGCCGATAACACCCGGAAGGTGCAGACCGAAAAAGCTTCCGGTTCCGGTCAGCCTGCGGACACCACAGGTGATGTGGAACAACCGGACACTGAGGAAAAAATAAATGCCGATGAAAACAGGAAAGACTCCGGTACTGCTTTGATTGCCGATGACAGTGGGAAATATAAGGCGGATTTCCCATGGGTGCTGCTGGCAGCAGTTTTGGTACTCGGTGCAGCAGCCGGTATACTCCTCCTTGTCAGATACCGCAGGATGCGTTAACCGGCTTGCGAATCCGGAGCGAAAAAGTATCCTTTGCGCCGGATTGTCTGGATGTAATCGTGTTCCGGGCAGAGCACAAGCAGCTTTTTACGTATGCGGCCGATGATGACCTGCAGCGATTTTAAGCCTTTATTGATCGGGGATTTCCATACGGAATCAAAAATCTGTTCGTAGGTAAATACCTCTCCCGGGTGTCTGGCAAGAAAATAGAGCACATCAAATTCAAAGGTGGAAAAATCCGCTGAAATCTCGCCATAGCTCACACTGCGGTTTGCAGGGTTAATGGTGAGATTACCAAAGTACAGTGTTTTGGGCGGTTCCGCTGCCCGTCCGGCACGGATGCGGGCACGCACACGCAGCTCCAGCTCCTCCAGGCTGTAGGGCTTGCAGATATAGTCGTCTCCGCCGATGGACAGTCCCCGGATACGGCTTTGTTCCTGCGTGTATCCGGAAAGGAACAAAAGAGGTATGCCTGTCTGCTGCCGTATCTTTTCACACAGGGAAAAACCATCCATGCCGGGCAGGTCAACATCCAGAAGGATACAGTCCAGTGAAGCGGACAGGATGATTTGTTCCGCCTCCTCCGCCGTCTGTGTACAAACCACCTCATACCCCATAGCTTCAAAAAACATCCGGTTGTCATCCAGTATCGATTTATCATCATCTATCATCAGAATCTTGTCCATAGTTACCTCCTTTATATTGTGAGGCGCACGTCTGTGAAAACAGAGTTTTGCTCATCACTACAATTATAACATAAAATATTCGGTGTTTTCATCCTGAAAGTAAACGGCTGGCAACAAATGTGTCAGCTTCTTTAATTTTTACCTAAAATATTTTAATATAGAGAAAAAGGGTAGAAGGGATGGATTAGTATGAAAATACGGAAAGAAAATTATTTACGGAAAATGATAGTGCTACTGCTGGCAGCGGCAGTACTGGTGGTGGGAATGCTGCCGGATACAGTGTTGGCATTAGCCAGTAACATTGCCTCCGGCACGGACTGGACGCTTGATGGTGATGGCAAGCTGACGATTACATCGAATGCGGGGATGGCAGACTGGATAAATTATTGGAATCCCGATGGTGATCAAGATAATCATCCATCAACGGAAGTAAAAAGTGTGGAGATAAAAGATGGAGTAACAGAGATTGGAAGGTGTGCATTTCATAGCTGTGGCAGCCTGAAAAGTGTATCCATACCGGCAAGCGTTGCGAAGATAGACAATTGGGCATTTCATAGCTGTGGCAGCCTGGAAAGCGTAACGATACCGGTAGCGGTGTCAAGGATAGGTGAGTGTGCGTTTTATAAATGCAGCAGTCTGGAAAGCGTGACGATACCGGAAGGTGTGGAAAGGATAGAGGGTCTTGCGTTTGGGTCTTGCACGAATCTGGAAAGTATAATAATCCCAGCGAGTGTGACCTATATAGGGAACGTTGCGTTTCAAGCCACCGGTCTGAAAAGTATAACGATTCCAGAAAATGTGACAGAGATAGGGCAAGCAGCGTTTCAAGGGTGTACCAATCTGGCAGAAGTGAAAATGCTTGGAGAAACACCACCGACAATCGGGGACAATGTTTTTCAGAATTGTAAATTTGTTACAGATAACAAAAAAGGAATCCAAGTTCCGTCGGACGAAGAGAGCACCTATAAGGAGGCATGGACGGCATGGGCGGATTATATCGGGGCATATATTGCCTCCGGCACGGACTGGACGCTGGATGCGGACGGCAGGATGACGATTACATCGGATGCGGGGATGACAGACTGGATAGCGAAAAAGGACGACTATGAGAACTCTGTAAAAAGCGTAAACATATCAGATGGTGTAACCAATATTGGAGATGCTGCATTTTCTTACTGTAGGAACCTGACAAGCGTATCAATCCCGGATAGCGTAACGAGTATAGGCGAGGATGCGTTTGGTGTGTGCAATAGCCTGACAGACATAGAGATTCCGGATAGCGTGAGAGATATTGGGGAGGCTGCGTTTAGAGGATGCAAATTTTCAACCATAGAGATACCGAGTGCAGTGACGAGTATTGAGAAGGGTGTGTTTTTGGGTTGCGCAAGCCTGACAAGCGTATCAATCCCGGATAGCGTGACGAGTATAGGGAGCAGTGCTTTTGAGAGATGCACAAGCCTGGAGGAGATTACAATTCCGGAACAGGTAGCAGAGATAGGTCAGTATGCGTTTTCTAGATGTACCAATTTGACAGAGGTTACGATTCCGGCAGGTGTTACGAATATTGGAGAAGCTACATTCTTTCGATGCAGTGCTCTGACCAGCATAACAATTCCGGCAGGTGTGACAACGATAGGGCTGAATGCATTTAACGACTGCACGAGCCTGACAGAAGTGGTAATGCTCGGGGGAACACCTCCAGCAATCGGGGAAACAGGAGTGGAGGATGACACCTTTACTGGTTGTAAATTCGTTACAGATAACAAAAAAGGAATCCGTGTTCCGGCTGGTAAATCGGATGCTTACAAGGGAGCATGGACGAACTGGGCAGATTATATTATGGATGATGTCCAAATGGCAGCGGAAGCAAAAACGGCTGCAGCGGATAAGCTTAAAACTATTACGGTCACCAATGCCACCACGAAAGAGGAAATCCTAAGTGCAGTGAATGCGGCATTAAGCAGTGTGGGAATCAGCGGTGTGACGGTAACGGTGGAGGGCTTTACAAAGACGGAGGCGACGGCACTTGCTACCGGAAGCATCCGGGGAACGGTGAAGCTTACCTGCGGAAATCAGACAGAGACCGTAACCATAAATCAGACGATTGCGAAGCTGCCGAATACCGGGAATGAAGCTGCAAAGAAGGTGGCGGAAGCCAAAACGGCAGCTGAAGGTGCACTTCAAACGATTAAGCTTACCAATGCCGCCACGAAGGAGGAAATCCAGAGTGCGGTGAATGCGGCATTAAACAGTGCGGGAATCAGCGGCGTGACGGTAACGGTGGAAAACTTCACGAAGACGGAGGCGACGACGTCTGCGGCAGGAAGCATCCGGGCAACAGTGAAGATTACCTGCGGGAATCAGACAGAGACCGTAACCATAAATCAGACGATTGCGAAGCTGTCAGAAACCGGCGGTGCCGGAAGCATGACGGAAGAGGAAAAGGCGTCGGTAGGAAAGCTTGTAAAGGAGCTTGGTGTATCCGAGGAGACGGCTGCAAAAATTCTTGCGGCAGCGAAGGAGCTTGATGTTCCGATGGAAACGCTTCTGATTGGTGAGGACACGCTGAAAAACCATAAGTCAGAAGGGGATATAAAGGGCTCCGCCTTCCAAAAGCTTCAGACAGCGGCATCGAAAACAACATCAAAGAGCGTGAAGCTTATATGGAACAAAGTAAAAGGAGCGGACGGCTACCAGATTTATGGCGCCAAGTGCGGCAAGGCGAATAAGCTGAAGCTGCTGAAGGATACCAAAAAGGGCAGTACCAAGACCTATACCCAGAAGAAGCTGAAAAAGGGAACGGCATATAAATATATCGTGCGTGCATACAAGGTGATAGACGGTAAAAAGATTACAATTGCGGCATCCAAATGTGTCCATGTGTACACAGACGGAGGAAAATATGGAAATACAAAATCCATAAAAGTCAAGAAAAGCAAGGTAACTCTGAAAAAGGGAAAGACTTATAAGCTGAAGGCTTCTGAGGTAAAGGCAAAAAAGAAGCTGAAAAGGCACCGGAAGCTTGGTTACGAATCCAGTAATAAAAAGGTGGCGACTGTTACGAGTAAGGGTGTCATCCGGGCAAAGGCAAAGGGAACCTGTACGGTTTATGTCTATGCTCAAAACGGTAAGCAGAAGAAGATAAAGGTTACGGTAAAGTAAACAAAAACGATACGAAAGGGGCAACATGGGTTTGACAAAAAAATCATTTGCAGCACATTTTGGACTTTTCGTGGCATTTACTGCCGCAATGTGGCTGTTTCTCATCATTGCGGCAGGAATTCCGAACCGGATGCTTTCGGAAAATATGACAAAAAGTGCGCTGAGCTATAAAGAGGAGGATGCATTTTCTTTTCAGTATAAAAACAAATGGTGTTCGGTGGTTGATAACTATGCGGACAGCATTCTCTTGAATGTCAGTTGGAATATGGGGCGGGGAAACCCGCTCAAAGCCTCATTGGATACCGGCTACTACAGTGGCGGGCAGTATGGTGAAAATGCAGGACTCTATCTTACGGTCAGCGAGGATGTGCCGCCGGATACGGAATATACGAGATATTGGCATGGCTGTGGCGGAATCCTCAGGATACTGCATATGCTGTCTCTTATACACATCTCCGAGCCCACGAGACACTCGCTAATCTCG
>ENA-UAKZ01000464-UAKZ01000464.1-human-gut-metagenome-genome-assembly--contig:-NODE-464-length-15557-cov-5.830151_pt1 | contig 15557 bp, 19 predicted proteins | sample MGYA00243693_ERZ654454 | MGnify/ENA primary metagenome ERZ654454 (study PRJEB26926, sample SAMN06164508) | human gut metagenome | biome: ENVO:00009003; feature: ENVO:2100002; material: ENVO:00002003... | reverse complement strand
ACGAGCGACAAGTAGTGCAAACGTGCCCTGTGGTGAATTGTTTATTTTGTACAACGTGCGGTTTTAAACAAAAAGTTTCCCAAGCACCTGACATGGAGGGTCGTGAAAGGAGCGGGCAGATGAAGAAAAAAACGGTAAAAAGGACAATTTTTGTCTCAAATGCTTTAATGATACTGGCAACACTGGCGCTGCTTCTGGTTATAAATCTAGGGATGGTAAAAATATATTGGGAATCCATTGAGCGGAAGTGGGAGGCTTCCATGGTGACCATAACAGAGGCCGCCAACGTGGAGGATATGCTGGAGGAGTGGACGGTTCACCAAAATTCCTTTATTCTGCTGTTGTTTATCGATGCGTTTTTCTGTATAGCCGCATTTATTATTGCCAGCTCTTTTTTTACAAGGAATCTGGTACGGTATATTATGAAACCGCTGGATGCACTGGGAGATGGGGCAAAAAGGATTCAGGAGAACATACTGACAGAGGAGATTGTCTATTCGGGAGATGTGGAATTTGAGACCATATGCGATACCTTTAACGGGATGCAGGCGCACATTTTAGAAGAGCAGGAAAAGAACCGGAAGTATGAGAAGGCGAGGAATGACATGATTGCGGGAATTTCTCATGATTTGCGGACTCCATTGACTGCCATCCGGGGAACTATTAAGGGACTGCTGGATGGGATTGCCGGTACACCGGAGCGGCAGGATAAATTTCTTGAAACGGCATACCGGAGGACGGAGGAGATGAACGTGCTGCTGGAACGGTTATTTTATGTGTCAAAGCTGGAAACCGGGAATATGCCTCTTAACCTTGTATCCATTGATTTACCTGCATTTATCGACAGCTATGTGAAGGGAAAGCAGGAATATTTAGAGGAGGCGGAGATTACCGCAGATATCGGAACGGTTACCGGATATGCCAGGGCAGATGCAGAGCAGCTTCAGCGGATTTTTGATAATCTGGTGGAAAACAGCAAGAAATACGCAGAAGCAGCGCCGCTGAAAATGAAGCTTACCCTGAGCCATTCGGAGAAGGGATTCTGTATTTGCTTTTCGGATAATGGCGTAGGAGTACCAGAGGAAAAATTGCCTTATATTTTTGATGAATTTTATCGCGGAGATGAGTCCCGAAACAAAAAGGAAGGAAATGGACTTGGTCTGTATATCGTAAAATATCTGATTGAGAGGATGGGTGGCAGCGTCCGGGCAGAAAATGCAGACGGGCTTGCCGTTTATATGGAGATAAAGGAAGGAGACAAGGAAGATGGCAGAGACGAAACGGATACTGATTGTGGAAGATGATGCGGACATCAGTATGGTGGAACAGGCCTATCTGGAATCGGCGGGCTTTCTGACGGAGATTGTGACAGAAGGTGAGAAGGTTTCCGGGCTGCTGGAGGAAGAAAGCTTTGACCTGATTTTGCTGGATTTAATGCTGCCGGGGAAAAGCGGCTATGAAATCTGCCGGGAGATACGGGATAAGGTGGATATCCCGATTCTTATGGTTACGGCGAGGACGGAATCGGTGGATAAAGTCAGGGGGCTTGGACTGGGGGCTGACGATTATATTGCAAAGCCCTTTGACCCGGCAGAGCTGGTGGCAAGGGTTCATGCGAACCTGCGGCAGTATGAGCGGATGCTTAAGAAGCTTCCGGGGGAGGAGGCAGAGACACCGGAGGAAATACGGATTCACGATTTACGAATCCTTGTGAACAGCTGGAAGGTTTATAAGGGGGAAAGGGAGATAAAATTTCCCAACCGTGAATTTGAACTGTTAAAATTTCTGGCAATGAATCCCAATATTGTATTTTCAAAGGAACAGCTTTTTGAAAAGATATGGGGATATGATTATGTGGGTGACAGTGCAACGGTGATGGTGCATATCAACCGGATTCGGGAAAAGATTGAGGATGACAGCAAAAATCCGAAGATTTTAGAGACGGTGTGGGGAGCGGGTTACCGCTTGAACCAATAATAGGAGAGGAAGAAAATGTGGATTTTTTATGCGATAGGCTCTTCTTTTTTTGCGGGAATTACGGCGGTTCTTGCAAAATGCGGAATCAGAAAAACAGATTCGGATGTGGCAACAGCAATCCGTACCATCGTGGTATGGTTGTTTTCATGGCTTATGGTGCTGATTACCGGTACCTGGTCCGGCATTACACAGATAGGCGGGAAAACGCTTTTGTTCCTGATTTTATCCGGGCTGGCAACTGGGGCATCCTGGCTGTGTTATTTTCATGCCCTGCAAAAGGGTGACATTAACAAGGTGGTGCCCATTGATAAATCCAGTACGGTACTTACAATCCTTTTGGCGCTGATTTTCCTACGGGAAGGGCTTACATGGGGGAAAATAGCAGCGGCTATTCTGATTGGCGCAGGAACCCTGTTGATGATTTCCAAGGCTCCATCGGATGGTGGAAATGTATCCTCTGGGTATTCCGGTAATGAAGCACAGCCGGAGGAGAAACCCCAAAAAAGCAGGGAATGGCTGGTCTATGCGGTTTTATCTGCCGTATTTGCCAGCTTAACCGCAATTTTGGGCAAAATCGGAATTGCGGGAATCGATTCTAATCTTGGCACAGCCATACGGACAACGGTTGTCCTGCTAATGGCGTGGCTGATGGTGTTTTTCGCCGGAAAGCAGCGGGAGGTGAAAGAGATAGAGAAAAGGGAACTTGGATTTATTGTGTTGTCCGGACTGGCAACGGGAGCGTCTTGGCTATGCTATTATCGGGCCTTACAGGATGGACCCGCCAGTGCGGTTGTTCCCATAGATAAACTAAGTATTCTTGTCACCATTCTTTTTTCCAGAATTGTATTTCATGAAAGGCTGGCAAGGAAGGCAGCTATCGGGCTTTGCTGTATTCTTGCCGGTACGATAATACTGGCGGTTATATAGAGGGTTTTATCAAATTTAAATATTGTTTAGGTTTTGTTTAAGAAATTACCTCCTGTTTGTTTAATGCAGGCTGTTAAGATGATTTTCAGGATAAACGTTTATAGACGTTTTCGGATATGCTTGACAGCAGAAAACAAATAGGAGGTTTTTATTATGTTAAAAGAAGGAATCAATGGATTTTGTATGGCACTGGCAGACAGCGTGCCGGGAGTATCGGGAGGAACAGTTGCCTTTATCATGGGGTTTTATGATAAATTTATCAGTTCTATTCATAATCTCGTCTTTGGAAAAATGGAGGAAAAGAAAGGGGCTGTCGGTTATCTGGCAAAGCTTGGGGCTGGCTGGGCGGCAGGAATGGTTTTGGCGGTACTGGTGCTGTCTGCACTATTTGAAAGCCGTATATATACCGTAAGTTCCCTGTTTATCGGATTGATTGCAGGTTCTATTCCACTGATTATAAAAGAGGAAAGGCAGAGCTTCCGGGAGGTGGGAAAAGGCATTTTCTTCTGTATTCTGGGGCTTGTGCTTGTTGTGAGGATTACGCTGCTGAATGGGAAAACAGGGGTAACTTCCATGGACTTGAGTCAGTTTTCCATGGGACTGGGGGTTAAGTTGTTTTTTATCGGAATGATTGCAATATCTGCAATGTTTCTTCCAGGAATATCCGGCTCTACTCTGCTTTTGATTTTTGGGGCATATATACCAGTAATATCTGCAGTGCGTGGACTTCTGGGATTGGATTTTTCCTATATTCCCGGGTTGATGTTTTTTGGCTTGGGCGTATTGACGGGAGCTGCCACCGTGGTGAAGGGTATTAAGGTCTGTCTTGAAAAATTCCGCCCTCAGGCGGTGTATGCCATTCTTGGAATGATGCTTGGCTCCTTTTATGCGATTATTCAGGGACCGGCCACATTAGAGATACCGAAGGCAGCGGTAAATCCGGGAAATTTCCAGATTGCAGCCTGTCTGGCCGGGGCGGCGCTGGTGATTGGGATGCAGATAGCTTCTGTGAAGCTTGTCAGGAAAAATAAGGGTGTAATTACATTTCAGAAAAGGAGTGAAAAGCATGGAAATAGAGTTTAAGATTTTGGACTGGATACAAAGTATGCACACTCCGGTTGGAGATGCGGTTATGTGTTTTATTACAAGGCTGGGGGATGGAGGAATCGTCTGGATTGTACTGGCGGTTATATTGCTGTTGATACCGGGGAAATCCTATAGAAGCGTACCTGTATGGCCGTTTGGCGAAAATATGGGAAAATCCCGTAAAGGCATATCTGGGTGGCTGACCAGTTGGGATACAAGGAGAACTGGAATGATATTGCTGGCAGCATTATGTGTGGATATTATCCTGTGTAACGGCATTTTAAAAAATCTGTTTTGCAGGATAAGGCCATGTGATGTGAATACTTCTATTCAGCTTCTGATTGCAAGGCCGGATGATTTTTCTTTTCCGTCAGGACATACGGCTGCCTCCTTCGCGGCAGTGGCGGCGCTTTATTTTTCAGGGGATAAAAGCTTGTGGAAGCCAGCACTGGTGCTTGCGTTTTGGATTGCATTTTCAAGACTGTATCTGTATGTACATTATCCAACGGATATCTTAGGGGGAATTTTGACCGGGTGCGTAGCGGGATATGTCGGATACAGGATAGTAGGGAAGCTGGAACAACAGAGAAAGGGGATGACAAAATGCCAGTTGTGATTATACCGGTTTATAAACCAGATAAAACGCTAATAGCAATTGCAAATAAGCTTTGGGAATACGGATGCCGGATTATTCTGGTAGATGATGGAAGCGGGGAAGAATACCAGCCGGTTTTTGATAAAGTAAGGGATATTTGCATCATTTTAAGGCATTCGGAAAATTGTGGGAAAGGCGCTGCGATAAAAACGGCACTATTCTATGTGAAGGAAGAAATATGGGATAGTGACATAATCGGAGTTATGGATGCCGATGGACAGCATATGCCGGAGGATATGATAAAACTTTTAGTATTTGCGGAAGCTCATAAAAATGCCATGGTGCTTGGAGTGAGAGCTGTGGGAAAGGATATGCCCCTAAAATCCAGATTGGGAAATCAGATTACAAGGAAAGTTTTCCAATTTGCCAGTGGAGTGGAGGTGTCAGATACACAGACAGGCTTGAGGGCATTCAGTCGGGATTTACTGCCGGGTTTGCTTTCCGTAGAAGGAGACAGGTACGAATATGAGATGAATGTATTGATGGCATTGGCAAGGGCGGGTATTCCCATTAAAGAAATTCCGATTCATACAATTTACCGGGACGAGAATAATTCAAATTCTCATTTCAGAGCGGTGCGGGACTCCTTAAGGATTTATAAGGATATTTTGAAATTTACGCTGTGTTCCTTTTCAAGCTTTCTTGTGGATTATCTTTTGTTCTTTATCCTTATGATATGCCTGCCGCATACGGGAGGATGGGTGTTTACAGCCAATATATTGGCGAGAGCAGTCAGTGCTTTTTATAATTACAGTATGAATTGCCGTTTTGTATTTCATACAGACAGAAAGGCAGGAACTGCGGTTCATTATTTTGCACTGGCAGTATTCATTTTTGTTATGAATAATGTGGCTTTGGAAATGCTTGTGCAGGTTTTTCATTTTTCCGTATATCCGGCAAAGCTGTTTACGGAGTGCCTGTTGTTTTTCCTTAGCTGGCTGATACAAAGCGTTGTCATTTTCAGAAAAGAAAAGGGATTAGGCATGAAAGCTCATAGCTGTATGAGAAGAAGGGCTGAGGCATGAAAAATAATTCGGGGAACAAAGTTGAGGATGGAATATTTTTTTGATTGTGAAGAATTTCTTAAGTTCAGCAAAAGGTGAAGAATTTGCCGAAAAGTATTCGTTTCTATTTAAGGAGCATGAAGAGAGAGGATGCAGGCAATTGCGAAACTCTGTCTGGTGTAGAATATGTTATGCACTCCAACATTATTTTAGTATATATTCATAACTTATACTTCAAAATAAGGAGTTTCGCAATTGCCTAGAAAGTGGATAGGAAGACAGGAGGGATAAAGTTGAAACAAGTGATAGAATGGATAATCCGGCACAAAAAAATAATAGAGGTGGCTGCATGGCTTTTATTTTTCATCTTTGTATTATGGGGATGGAGCCAGGGTATATTTTCTGACACAGGAAAATTGGAAAAGCTTCTGAAGGCAAGCGGTGTGCTGGCACCTGTCCTCTTTGTGGTTGTACAGGCAGTACAGGTGGTGATACCCATTCTTCCGGGAGCAGTGGGCTGTGTATTTGGAGTTGTATTTTTCGGAAGCTTTTGGGGCTTTGTCCTGAACTATACAGGTATCTGTATCGGCTCTGTCTGTGCCTTTATTCTGGCTAGAAGATATGGCACCCTATTTGTCCGGAATATGACAGGCTCTAAATTCTATGACAAATATGAGAAATTTTTAGAGCAGGAAAAACGGTTTGAAAAATTGTTTGCACTGTTGATTTTTTTGCCGGTGGCACCGGATGATTTCCTTTGTTATCTTGCCGGGGTAAGCAGTATGACGCTTTCAAGGTTTACCGCCATCATTCTTTTGGGGAAGCCTGCAGCTATTTTTCTGTACAGCATGGGGCTCAATCAGGTATTGCAGTACGCGGTGGCAAATTTTATGGCATAGGAACAGTAGACAAAAGAATTTTAAGCACTTAGGAGGTTGGGCGATGAAAGTATACTTATATTCACAATGGAAAAAATTAATTGAAAAAAGTGGTGTGGGAAGAGCAGCCTACCATCAGCAGCAGGCGTTGCAAAACCAGGATGTAGAGTTGGTTTCAACAAAAAAGGAAGCAGATGTTATACATATTAATACAATATTTCCTGGTTCCCTGCGGATGGCAGTTTGGGCCAAAATTCATCACAAGGCAGTGGTGTTTCATGCGCATTCCACTAGGGAGGATTTTGAAAATTCCTATATCGGTTCCAATGCGGCAGCGGGATTTTTCCAAAAATGGATTACGCTGTGCTATTCCCAGGGAGACTGCATCATAACACCCAGTAGATATTCGGCAGGACTTTTGGAATCCTACGGAATACGGAAACCGGTTCATGTACTGTCTAACGGAATTGATACCGGATTTTACTGCAGGAGGGGAGAAGACCGGGAAGCATTTCGTAAGAAATATGGATATTCAAAGGATGATAAAATTGTTATGTCGGTGGGCTTATGGATAAAAAGAAAGGGTATTCTGGATTTTGCCGCATTGGCACAGCGTATGCCTCAATACCAGTTTATCTGGTTTGGCCAGTCCGAGTTGCATACGGTTCCCACAGAAATCAGGGAAATCGTGGAGAACAGGCTTCCCAACCTTAGGTTTGCCGGTTATGTTGACCGGGAAAGCCTAAGACAGGCATATGGGGCGTGTGATTTGTTTTTGTTTCCGTCCTATGAGGAGACGGAGGGAATCGTGGTTTTAGAAGCACTTTCCATGAAGATACCAGTACTGCTCCGGGATATTCCTGTATATGCGGACTGGTTAGAGCATGGCAAAATGGTATATAAGGCGGAAAATCTCGAAGAATTTGAGGAATTAGCCGGAAAAATCCTACGGGGAGAGGCAGAAAGTCTCACGGAGCAGGGTTATGAGGTGGCGAGGAAAAGAGATATTGGAACGATTGGTGCCCGTTTGGTGGAGGTATATGAACAGGCAGAGGAAATCCGGAGGAAAAATGGGGAGGTTGTAGTGCGAGAAATCTAATGACATACCGGACGCTTTCCATTATAATAAACGTAGTACAGAAAATACAATTATAAGGAATGACAGGAACAATGCGGATTATCATATCACCGGCAAAGAAAATGAATATAGAGACGGATTTGCTTGCTTGGGACAGCCTGCCGCAGTTTTTACCGGAGGCAGAATATTTAATATCTTGACAAAGTCTTTTCTTATCAGTATAATGCAAGTACCCACTTGCAAACGGAGGAAGAACCTATGCCAGACGAAACCCAGAATAAAATCATTGAAGCTGCTATGAATCTGATTATGGAGCGGGGATATTCTGCCACTACAACAAAGGATATTGCCGCAGAGGCAGGGGTCAATGAATGCACAATATTTCGGAGATTTCAGGGAAAAAAGGATATAGTACTATCAGCCATGCAGCTTCCAAAATGGAATCCTAATCTATCAGAAGCAGATTTTTCCTACACCGGTGATGTGGAAGAGGATTTAGTTTCTTTTTCAGAGATTTATATGAAAAGGGTAACTCCACGCATGGTAAAGATTTCAATTGGGCTTCGGACACCGGAGCTGTTTCCGGATACCGCAGAAGGAATCCTTAAGGTTCCACAGGTATTTAAAAAGGTATTGGAACAGTATTTTCAGGAGATGTACCAGGCAGGCAAGATTCATGACCCGGCGTATGAAAATCTGGCTATGATGTTTCTTTCCATGAACTTTGGCTTTGTATTTTTAAATGCATCCTTTGGGAAAAAACTGACAAAATTAAAGAGGGAAGAATACATAAAGAGTAGTATCCGGGTATTTCTGGATGGCATATGCTGAAACAAAAGGAATACCTTTGGAGCATTTTTAAGGTTAGCTTTGAATCGTTACATTATTTTTTTGAGTATAATGCAAGTGGATACTTGCATGAAAGGAGGAGCATGATTTACTTTATTGTAACAATTTATACGGATGATAATAAAGATAAAACGGAGTATGAAACCTATATCAAAGAGGTAAAGCCGATTGTAGAACATTTTGGAGGGAGGTATTTAGTCCGCACGAACCATATAATACCCTTGTCGGATAAATGGAAGCCGGAACGAATCATTATCATCCAGTGGCAGAGTAAGGCACAAATGGAGCAGTGCTTTGCATCAGCAGAGTATAGAAAGCTTGCAGGAAAAAGAGAAAACTCTGTGGACAGCAGGGCAATTATTGTTGAAGATGAAGGATAATAATATAAGCAGGATATAAAAATTAATTAAGTGAAAATCATTAGTAATAAAAAAGATATTATCAGAGAGGTAATTATAATATTGTGTAAAGCAGCAGTAAAAAAGGAGATGAAAAAATGAAGATATCGAATAAGGTACATCAAATCCGGATTCATTTTCAGGTAACAGAAGAGGTGCAAAGATATGTGTATGTATATCTCATAACAGGTAAAAATTGTTACCTGATTGATTCCGGGATTGCAGGTTGTGAAAAAATAGTTGCAGAATATATGCAGAGACTGGGAAGAAGCATAGAGGAAATAAAAGCAGTCTTCCTGACCCATGCACATCCAGACCATATCGGTGGCGCGGCGGCAATCCAGAAATTGTCTGGCTGCCGTATATATGCATCGGATATGGAAAAGGAATGGATTGAAAATATCGAAATGCAGTTCAAGGAACGTCCTATTCCGAATTTTTATACATTGGTAAAGGAATCAGTTAAGGTGGATGAGGTAGTAAAGGAGGCAGATATTATACTGCCGGAAGAGGAAATTACCATAAAGGTGTTAGAAACTCCAGGACACTCGCATGGGTCTGTATCCTACATATATGAAGAGGAACATGTTATCTTTACAGGAGATGCAATACCGGACATTGAGGATTTTCCGATATTTGTAGATGAAGAAATGAGTGAGGCGTCATTGGAGAAAATGCAGAGCCTGGAAGACATTCATTACTGCTGTCCGGCATGGGACCGGGTATATCAGAAGGATGAGTGGAAGGAGGTTTTGCAGAATGCCAGAATGTATCTTCAAAAGCTAAAAAACAGTGTGCTTCAGATAGAAAGGGAGTATGGCGCAGATTCTGCCGAAAACAGGCTGGAATTACTGGGAGTGCTGATGGGGTGGAAGCATGTGGCAGGCAATCCTTTATTTAGGAGGAGTATTGCGGCGTGCAGGCAGGAAAATTTCTTAAAATAATTTTCTATTAATTCTTCCGCCTTTCCCTACATATAATGATAACAACTAAAATTTCAAAGGAATTTAGAATGATAAGAAGAATTTCCCTGGAACCGGAAGCATTACAGGTCTGTATTGCCAATTCCAAACCACCATTTATTTTCCAGCTGCCACCTGAAAAAGGGCGGGAGATGCTGGAGGAAGCCCAGAGCACGCCAATCTGTATGTATTCTGCCAATATACAGGACACCATTGCAGATACGGGAGAGTGGGGCAGGGTAAAGGTGTATGTTGTCTGCCCGGACTGCATCACCTCCCCGGCAAATGTTATCTTTTATATCCACGGTGCAGGCTGGGTGTTTGGAAGCTTTCATACCCATGAAAAGCTGGTAAGGGAGTTAGCCGCAAGGACAGAATCTATCGTGGTATTTCCCGAGTATAGCCGTTCACCGGAGGCACATTATCCCATAGCCATTGAGCAGTGCTATCATATCCTGTGTAAGCTTTCGCAGCTTTTAGGGGACATGGGAATACAGATGAGTCCCTGTACTCTTACTGTAGCAGGAGATAGTGTGGGTGGAAACATGGCAGCTGCCATGTCGCTGATGGCAAAGTATAGAGAGGGTCCGTTTATCCAGAAACAGCTTCTATACTATCCGGTTACAAATGTCTGTTTTTGTACGGAGTCTTACCGTCAGTTCGCCGAAGCGTATTACCTTTACCGGCAGGGTATGATATGGTTCTGGAACCAGTATACTGCATCAGGCTGTGACAGGAACCGGATTACGGCATCCCCTTTAAGGGCAGACAGGGAACAGCTTAAAGGTCTTCCAGACACTATGATTCTAAATGGCGAAGCGGATGTGTTGCGGGATGAAGGAGAGGCATTTGCCAGAAAGCTCCGGGAGGCAGGCGTGGACGTGACGGCAATGCGGTTTCAGGGAATGATACATGATTTTGTGATGTTAAATGCATTAGACCAGACAAAGGCATGCCGTGCTGCAATGGATGCATCTGCCTCCTGGATAAACAGGAAGAATGAGTGGCAGTTAAGAAACTGTCAGTATTGATACTGCTTCCGTCTGCCAATCAGGAATAAGGAGGTAACGACTGCTGCCATTATCTCTGCCGCCACAATGGAAAACCAGATGCCATTAAGTTCCCAGAACAGCGGGAAGACCAGCACGGCACCTACCTGGAACAGTAAAGTACGAAGAAACGAAATCAAAGCAGAAATGAGGCCGTTATTCAGGGCAGTAAAGAAACCAGAGCCATAAATGGAGATACCCGCAAACAGGAAGGAAAAGGAATAAATGATAAAGCCTTGGCGGGTCAATTCCATAAGTGCGCCATCATAACCCACAAAAATTGCAGCAAGAGGTTTTGCAAGTCCCTCTGCTAAAAGGAACATACTAACCGAAAAAATACCAATAACAGCCAGACTTTTCTTTAGCAGGCTTTTAAGCTCCCCATGGTTTCCGGCTCCATAATGGAAGCTGATGATTGGGGCTGTACCCACGGAATATCCGATAAAGGTGGAAAGGAAAATCATATTGACATACATCAGCACACCGTATGCTGCCACCCCGTCCTCGCCGGCATATTTCATCAGCTGTACATTGTAAAGCATGCTGACAATAGACATGGAAATGTTGGACATCAATTCGGAGGAACCGTTGATGCAGGCTTTTTTCAATGCCCGTCCGTCAAGATGTGTTTTGGTAAGTCTGAGCAGGCTTGTGTTTGGACAACCAAAATATACCAGCGGGGCAATGCCGCCAATAACCTGGCTTGCAGCGGTTGCAGCTGCTGCGCCCGCAAGTCCCCACCGGAACACAGCGACAAAAAGGGCATCCAGTACCATGTTTGTGACGCCTGCAGTGATCGTGAAGAAAAGACCTAGCTGCGGTTTTCCTGCTGTGGCAAAAAAACTTTGAAACTCATATTGTAGCATATATGCAGGAAGTGCAAGGAGAATGATACGTCCATAAATGACGCAGTTTTCCAGCATAGCACCTTCCGCCCCCAGCAGGGCGGCAATGGGACGGATAAATAGAATCCCAAGAACGGCAAGGGTAATACCGCAGGCAATTGTCACATAGATAAACAGGGAAAATAATCGTTTTGCTTTGTCCTGTTTTCCCATTCCCATAGTCATGCCAATCAGTGCACTGCCGCCGGTGCCGAACATAAAGCCAATCGCACCCAGAATCATTAGAAACGGCATGATAAAATTAACAGCAGCAAATGGCGTTTTCCCCACAAAATTGGAAACGAAAAAGCCATCCACCACACTGTAAACAGAGGTGCAAATCATCATAAGAATAGATGGCAGTGTATAGCGAAACAGTTTTCTATAGTCAAAATGTTCAGATAATTGAATCTTCATTCCAGGCTAAACCTCCTTGACTTTTTCTTTAAATGCAGTTAAGTATCTCTGGGTCAGTGCAAGATACATTTCCTGCTCCTCCAAGGACCAGGAATCAAAAATCCCATTTTCTATATCTAACAGACGGATAACGGTACGGTCCGTCAGCTCCCGACCTTTTTTGGTTAGGCAGACATTTTTCTTTTTGCCATTTACAGCCTCCAGACGCACGATGCCTTCCGCTTCCAGCTTGCGCAGAGCAGAATTGATGGTCTGTTTGCTTGCGCCGGATAAATGGATGATATCACTGAGTAAACAGCTTTCCCCATTGTTGCAGATAGCATAGAGGACCAGCATTGCACTGTCGGATAAACTGAATTTCAGTGCAGCCTCATGATAGACGGCTTCAATCTCACCTGACAGATAATTGAACCGTTTTAATTTCTCTGTTGCAAATTCTCTCATATTCTACCTCCAAAGTACGAAATCATACTTCCAGAGAGTATAGTACGATTTCGTACTTATGTCAAGACAAATATATAAAAGATTGACAAAGCTGCTGTATAGTTATAAAATATATTTAGTATTACTAAATATAGGCGGTGATGGTTTGAACCCGAAGTATGAAAAACAAATTAAAAAGGGTGTGCTAGAAATATTGGTATTGAAGCTGTTAGAGGATAATGAAAAGTATGGATACCAGCTGATTAGTGAATTAAAAGAGAGAAGCGGTGATATGTTTACGCTGAAGGAGGGAACATTATATCCCATTCTCTATCGTTTAGAGGATGACGGGCTGGTTGAGAGCAGATGGAGTGAACCAAAAGGGAAAGAGATATCAAGAAAATACTATCAGATTACCAGTAAGGGCAGGCAGGAATTGAAGGAACTGTGTGGATTATGGAAGGATTTTAAAGACAATGTCACATCAATTTTGGAGGGATAGCATATGAATCAGAGGACGTATATAAAGGCGGTTTGCAAGAGGTTAAAATGTACAGCAGCTAAGAAAAGGGAAATTGAAAAGCAGTTAGAATCGGATATTAGCATGGCTTTGGAAAATGGTGAGACCTTAGAGCAAATCTGTCAGAGAATGGGAACACCGAAAGAGGCAGCGGAGGAATTTAATGAGAACTTGCCAGAAGAGGAGTTGAAAAAGGCAAAAAGGGCAAAGATATGCAGGATTTCCGCGATTGTATTGGGAATCGTCCTTCTTCTATGCCTGTCAGGATATTGGGTAATGCCTAAGACGACGGTTATTAGTGAGAGCAGGATATTTGAAGAACACCAACTGGAGACAGAAGCGGCTGCTGTTATTTCTGCGCTGGATGCAGGGGATTACAAAGCATTGCAATCCCAATATGCAGAAGAAGAAATGAAGCCATATTTGACGGAAGAGGTTATAGAACAGGCGAAGAAAAGTGTCAGTAATGATTGGGGAAAGCAGATATCTCTCGGAAAAGCATACATGGTTGAAATAACACAAATGGGAAAGACATTTGCTACGGTACAGATGAATGTACATTATGAAAACGCAGATGTGACGTACACAATATCCTTTAATCCGGATTATAAGCTGTCTGGTCTTTATATGAAATGAGAGAAAAGGGGAGTATTTTTTTCGCCTCTGCTGCGCATATTATTTACGAGGGAAAATGACAAAAACAGCTTAAATTGTGTCACAGCAGGTGGCGGAATGGAGGAACATATGAGTGTATTAAATAATGACGAAATTCCAGTGGGGCTCAGCATGGCACTTGCCGAGAATCTTCGTGCCATGGAACGGTTCAGTAATATGAATGACCAGGAAAGACAGGAGTTTATCAGCCGTTCCCGCAGTGTGGGCTCCAAGCAGGAGATGAGAAGTCTGGTGTCAGGCTTGGACAGCATGAACTAATGATATTTTTCCAAAAGGAAGGGGACTGCCGTATCGGATATCAATCCAGATACGGCGGTCCCTGTGTATATCTTTTGTATGATAATATGGAACAATAACGTTTTCTAATCAACTAGCGGTCTCTAATTCTATTAACTGATTGTTAATCTCATCAAACGAGGAAATGTGTTTATTTAGCTTTTTGCAGATGTGCAGCATTCTGGAACAATCAATCTTTTTGCCAGAACGTGCTAAGTCTAACATCAGTTTACGGTACTTTGCAATTTGCTGCCCTTCGGTTTCGAGCTGCCTTAATAGATTTTCTTGTTGTTCTTCCATAATATCTCCTCCTTTTTGTATTTTGATAGATTTATAATACCATATCTTGGGGATAAGTAATGTAGGAAAGGGTCGCACTTTTCATAATATTTCGACAAATTCTGGTACTTTATACTGGAGGCTTCGACAATATGGGATATTTATATGCAGAGAAAAATGTCAATAAATGTATCCCTATTGCGGCTGTTCCCATGGGATAATGGTTATCATAAAGTACTTATTATTTGAACATTGATAAGTATAATAGAGTTTTGTACTTTCAGGAATTTCCAGTTTTATCATATTGTTAAATTCGGTAAAAGAAGAGATATTGGCATTATTTAACACGACGATATTTGCTGACTGAATATCTGGCTGGGTCAATGCTGTACCATTATATGCAGGAAGGTTCCCGGATTCTGTTATCTCAAAAAAGGAGACTGGAATATTGGGATATTTGTCTTTGAAATATTTTTCCATATAGCTGTTCCATGACCCGGACAGCTGTTCTTTACTGTCTGCCGGGCGGTTGTTCCGTATATTTAATAAGGTTCCGTCTTCTGTAATTAGCACATCATGAAATTCATCATCGTCATACTTGTAAAAAGTAACCAGCCAGCAATAGGCAGAGTAAGTGTGGAAGGCATTTTCTGTGCATTGAAAGCATTGTGCCGTCCATGCGTACCAGTTGTCATAAGCAGAATCAAAATGGTAGGGATAGCATCCTGCCAGATACAATTTCTTTACTGCTTCCCTTGCGAGATTTGCAGCCTGGTTTTGTGTGATGTTTGATTGGGAGGAATCAACTGCTTTTTGTGTGCTGTCCCATGCTCCGGATATCAGCTTAATTCGTTCGTACTCTGAAAGCTTTGCGGAAGCATTTTTGGAAATAGCGGGATTAGAAGAGTGATACAGGGCTTCCGGCACCTTTTTGACAGAAGCTAAATCTGACTGGAAGGTAAAATGCAGCAGAATACCCGGAAGAAAAATGCTGAGGAGAGTGACGATAAAAAAACAGCTGGTAATAAGCTGCTTATAATGTGATTTTTTCATTGCGCTACCTCCTCTGCGATATTGCCAGTCTGATATGGTATAATGTATAGGAGGATTGTATCATAAATGCATAGATTCGTAAAATGGATAAAATTTTGATGCAGAAAAATAGTAATCTGTAAGGGATATCAGAAACACTGGATGGATTGCCTGAATCATTCAAAAGC
>ENA-UAKZ01000461-UAKZ01000461.1-human-gut-metagenome-genome-assembly--contig:-NODE-461-length-15596-cov-9.958754_pt1 | contig 15596 bp, 16 predicted proteins | sample MGYA00243693_ERZ654454 | MGnify/ENA primary metagenome ERZ654454 (study PRJEB26926, sample SAMN06164508) | human gut metagenome | biome: ENVO:00009003; feature: ENVO:2100002; material: ENVO:00002003... | reverse complement strand
TGGTAAGGTTCTTCGCGTTGCTTCGAATTAAACCACATGCTCCACCGCTTGTGCGGGTCCCCGTCAATTCCTTTGAGTTTCATTCTTGCGAACGTACTCCCCAGGTGGAATACTTACTGCGTTTGCTGCGGCACCGGAGTCTCTTAGACCCCGACACCTAGTATTCATCGTTTACGGCGTGGACTACCAGGGTATCTAATCCTGTTTGCTCCCCACGCTTTCGAGCCTCAACGTCAGTTACCGTCCAGTAAGCCGCCTTCGCCACTGGTGTTCCTCCTAATATCTACGCATTTCACCGCTACACTAGGAATTCCGCTTACCTCTCCGGTACTCCAGTCTGACAGTTTCAAAAGCAATCCGCGGGGTTGAGCCCCGGGTTTTCACTTCTGACTTGCCATACCACCTACGCACCCTTTACACCCAGTAAATCCGGATAACGCTTGCCCCCTACGTATTACCGCGGCTGCTGGCACGTAGTTAGCCGGGGCTTCTTAGTCAGGTACCGTCATTATCTTCCCTGCTGATAGAGCTTTACATACCGAAATACTTCTTCACTCACGCGGCGTCGCTGCATCAGGGTTTCCCCCATTGTGCAATATTCCCCACTGCTGCCTCCCGTAGGAGTTTGGACCGTGTCTCAGTTCCAATGTGGCCGTTCACCCTCTCAGGCCGGCTACTGATCGTTGCCTTGGTGGGCCGTTACCCCGCCAACCAGCTAATCAGACGCGGGTCCATCTCACACCACCGGAGTTTTTCACACTGTGCCATGCAGCACTGTGCGCTTATGCGGTATTAGCAGTCATTTCTAACTGTTATCCCCCTGTGTGAGGCAGGTTACCCACGCGTTACTCACCCGTCCGCCACTCAGTCAAATACTCGTCATCCCGAAAGAATCGTAAGTAAGTGCTTCGTTCGACTTGCATGTGTTAAGCACGCCGCCAGCGTTCATCCTGAGCCAGGATCAAACTCTCATATTTCAAAAGTCTGTATCCCGTTCATGACTATCCATCGCTGGCTAATCAATCCCGTTTTACTGTTAGGTCGTTCTTGGCAGATTTCTCTGCTTTAACGTTCTTAAAAATTCTCTTTAGAATTTTCAGGGTTGTTTTGTTGTTTAACCTTTATTCTGTTTTCATTGTTCCTGTTGCCGGTCTGTGTCTTTCCAGCGCCGCAACGAAGTTAATATTAGCACATGGGTATTCCCTTGTCAACACCTTTTTTCAAATTTTTTGACATATTTTTTATCCATATTTAAAGGAATAAAATCTTTGTCAAATCTCCTACAATATCTAGTAGCACATTGTTATCATACAACAATTTCAAGAGCGCAGATTCGTTAATTTGTGCTATAATATTCTGGCTCCATGCAAATGTACTTGTTATGGAAAGAATCAAAAAAAAGACCCAGATGAAAATCAATCCCTTCATCGCACCAAGCAGTCCACCACCAATTTTGTCAATAGAACGGAGTATGGGCAGCTTTGCAAAATTCCCCATGGATTTTCCCAAAAAGAAAAAAAATATTCTGCAAATGAAAATAAGCAGCAAAAACACCGCTGCATTCAAAATAACAACCGCAATTGACTTTGCAATATAATCATAAACACTGCTAACGTCCAAAGCATCATACATTTCAGAATTATTATTATCCAGTATTTTCGACTTCAACGATTCCGGCAAAGGCAGTTCACTAATTACTGCCACCTGGATTCCCCTGGTTGCTTCTTTACCTGCATCAGAAAACTGCAATTCTTCCGATATATAACTGGCAATTTTTTCATCCACCTGCGTATTTTCCTCTATATAGCCGCTCACATGGGGCGCTACATAAATTGCCACTATCAAACTGGCTATCAGACCAGCCACAGAAACAATCACTCGTAGCAGCCCTTGCATCCATCCAATCAAAACACATATAAAAAACAATATTCCTATTACAATACAGACTATATTCATATTTATTCCTTTTTACTTTCGTGCCTAAGCTTAATAACCTCTGAACCATTGTCATACAATACAATATAACGCCGGCTATATCCTGTCGGTACCATATCCTTCACATTCTTTTGAAAAACATAAGAAAATTTCAAATCCCCTTTAATTGTATAAATCCGGCACTCTGTTCCACCTGTAAAAACAATTTCATCCTTACTCATCCTCACATTTTCATAAGCAAAGTCTATTTCCTGTGTCATAACCTTTCTGCCACTGGTATTATACAATTCTAATATATATGATGCAGCATTTTTACCATCCGATTTATTCGGCAGCACTACCCCTATATAATCAGAATTATATATCACACTTTGAACCTCTTCCTCAAATACAATTACTGCTTTCTGGCTTGGTTTCTCCTTCATTGTATAAATGATAAATTGTGTGTCACCAAATGCACATATGGTATTGTTGTCAAGAAATTCCACCTTAGGAACAATCATATCCTCTAACTGGTATCCCCCCATCAAACGGTCTGCGTTTTCATTCTGTCCCACTGCACCAAAATTATAAGCCGCCAGACCATTTTTTGCATTGGCTCCATCTAAATATAAATATGTAGAAAATAATTTTTCTCCATCCTCTGACAAATCAATATCCATCGGATAACCACTCTTATCAATGGTTGTCTGTATTTCTGATATCTGTTCCCCGTTCTTGTCATAAATATTAATATAATTTTCTTTTTCGCCCTCTAATATAACTGCAAATTCGCCCTGACCGGCCACTGCAATATCACATATTTTATAAGGCATCGTAGTACTACTAACCTTGCCCTCTTTATTGAACACATATACATCATTTCCATTCAAATCGGCAATGGCTGCATATTCTCCAGAAACATCCGCCGCCGGCATCTTCATTGCAAAGGTTTCATTCCAGACCGACTCACCTTTTTCATCCACATAAACAGCTCCATCCCTGCTAAATTTCAACAGGGAATTCTGATATGGAACATAATCCACTATAGACGCATTCTTGACACCGGTCTCTTCCACCACCTCATAATCGTTATAGTTCGTATTTACAAAGAAAATGCAGCCTGCAGCTATTACAATAGCCACAATCACCACAACAACTGCTTTTATCTGTACCTTCTGCAGCAAAAGCTTCCAAACTGCATTTTCATTCTGTCCGCTCTCTTCATCCACCGGCTCTACCTTTACTCTCTTGTCTTTTTTTTGTAAAAAAAAGCTCTTCTTTTTTTCTTTTCTATTTTTCTCTATAACTTCTGGCTCGTTTGTATCTTTTCTCATTCTATCAACCTTTTCTTTTGATTTTACTGTGTTTATGATATCATATTTTCAGAAAAGGTACTACCCCTATTTCTCTTTCCTTAAACAGTCAATCCACGGTTGGTATCAGAATCCGGTCCCCCTCATGGATTTCATCTGCCTCGCCAAATCCATTGGCTTCCATCAACTCCGCTACATAGCCTACAGAATTATACATTTTAAAGCTAATGGACGATAATGTATCTCCATTTTGAACCACATAGTACTGTGGCAGATTCGCTGCCGCAGAGCGCACCTGTCCCACCTCTGCCATTTCTGTTTTTTCTTCTGAAGCCTTTTCCGTCTTCGCAGTATCGCTGTTTTCCGTCCGGCTGCCATTTTCATTTTTTCTATCATCCTCCGTACCTTGTCCATTTTCTTCATAAGCAATTAATCCACTTTCCACCAGTCTGGTTTCCATCATTTCAAGCATCTGATAATTGGAAAAAACCGCTATACCAAGAGCCAGTACCGCTACGGTAAGTCCAGAGCAGAGAAACGACAATCGATGGTTTAATCTTTCGGCTTTGGCATTTCTTGCCCTTTCCTCCATAATTTTCCTATAGTTGCGCAATACTGCTTCATCCTTCTGCTCTACCTCATCCGGTTCTCTTTCATCGGTTGCCCCCTTTGATTCAATCATAAAATTCTGCATAGCCTCGTTTCTGGCATAATAAATGTAGTAACCGCTCTGCCTGCGCAAGCACTCCCCCTCCATCATATAGAAGGCATCTTCCCCCTCTAGAGCGTCCATAATATAAAGTACCTTATCTGATCCTGCAAAATTATCCATGTGAAGCCGGACAATCATATCATTTACTTCTACGGAAAATCCCATCCGTGACAAAAACCATCCCACAACCTCCAAATCCGGGAAGTAGGTTTTAACCTCCTGATAAATGTAACTCCATGTCTCTCCGTCAAAGGTTGTCTCCTCTAAATCAAGCTCCAGATTCTGTGCTGCCAGAGCACCGCTCACAAATATGACTTCCCCTTTTTCCCCCTTTACGCTCTCCCCTACCAGAATTGCGCCCCTTGCAAAAGTTGAATTTGGATTAGCCATCTGGTTTAAATAGGTCATGACATAATCCTCAATATAAATCCTCCTATTTCCTTCCGGTGCACCTATCTGTCTGATATTCTTTGGTAACGTAATTCCCGCAAAAATGTTATCTTCTGTCTGGTCCTCTTTATCATAGACTATTTCAATCATGTTCTCCCATTCCTTTCCGTGATTTATCATTTCATAACAATTTTGCCTTTCTGTAACTTATCACGAAAAAATTGCTTTTCATGTCTAAAATTGTTCTTCACATTATAAAAATGTCCGCAATATCAGAATTTTTTTTGCTTTTCTATTGAAAATACGACAAACCGGAGGAGATTTTTCACTTCTCTGTCTAAAACAGGCTCAAAATGTTTATACTTTTCATACAATAAAGAACAAGGGAAACGGAGACAGAACTATGACCCCATTATATTATAATGCATTTGAACAGGACTCTGCTTTGCAATTAAAAAATGAGCTGTACCAGACAATCGAAAATGACTGCAGCGACTTTGAAGATATTATTATACTATGCATTGGAACAGACCGTGCTACCGGTGATTGTTTAGGTCCATTGGTAGGGGAACATTTAAAAAATGTACTTCCGCAGGTTCCAATTTATGGCACCTTAGAACAACCTATCCATGCATTAAATTTGGAAGAAACCATCCAGGGAATTTATGACCAGCATGAAAATCCATTTATTATCGCCATTGATGCTTCCCTGGGCATTCCGGAGCATATCGGATATGCCACACTGAGCAAAAATCCGTTAAAGCCTGGAAAAGGGGTCAATAAAAAATTGCCTGCAATAGGGAATCTCTCTATCACAGGCATTGTAAATGTTGCCGGTTTTCCAAATTCAATTTTATTACAGAGTACCCGCCTCCATACAGTAATGACACTGGCAAACTGTATCGGCAATGCCATCCACTGGTGTTTCTCAGATACTCAGCGCCCTGCCCCCTTATAAGCCGCAATGGCTTCTGAAACAGTATCTGCAGTTCCATCCTCCATCAGAGATATCAAATCCGCCACCCTTGCAGGCGTACAAAAATCCTTCCCAAGAATGGTGCCATAATTATTTGCAATAGCAAGAGAAGAATTCTGGATATCCTCATCCAAAGCAGCCATCTGTTCTTCCATAGCTTCCAAATCCGCTTTCATCTGTTCCAATCTGCCAAGCCTTCTGTCATTTACCTCATTGGTGAGAACCTGTTTTGTCTCATTTTCAAAGACCGTCATCGCCTCCTGCTTTTCCATGCTAATCTGATCCAGCTCTTCTTCCAGCTCTGCAAGCTTGTCATCATATTTGTCAAGCCCATACTGACTATCATCCTTGTCCTTATTAATCTTATTGCGGATTGCCTTCATCTGCCGCTTATTTGCTGCCATTTTATCCTTAATATTACGCCCCTCTGACAGGGTATCGTAATGCCGCAGTTTAATTTTATTCAGCATTAAAATATAGATAAGACCCAGTATAAACAATGTCAGGGATACCACTAATGTACATAAAAGCGTCACCTGTTTACTGTCCTTAAAAAATATACTCACTGACAAAACATACATCAATGACGGAATTCCCACATAAGTAATCATAATTGTTACAAGTAATATGAGAATTTCGTAAAAACGCTTTGTCATAAAGAGTGCATAATACAGATTGGACATACAAAAAGACGGAACATGCTGTGCCTTAAACAAGGTCCGCATCTCCACCTGAAGCTGGCGGTTCTCTTCTGCTAAATCCGCCGTTTCCACAGATACACGCTCATCCACACGTTTGGATTTTGCCTTATCGCGCTTTGCACGGACACTACGACTTTTATTTTTATTGGCATCAATCTGGTCATCATAAACCTTCTCAATATCATTTTTACGCCGGCGGATGGTCTGGGCAATTTCGTCCTGAATTGACTTTTCCTCTGTTCCTATCGCCTTTTTCAAATTTTTTTCCTGATTTTTATATTCTGCCAATTCCTGTCTCAGCTGTTCCACTGCTTCTAAATCTGTCTGAACCTGATACAAATAATCAACATTCTCATTAAAAACACTATCCTGCATAAAACTGCCTCTCTTTCGCACTATCTGTTGTGCCTTAATACCATCCCTAATACAATATATCCTTATTTTAACAAACCTACTTTACAAATACAACTCTTTTCGATATTTTCCGTCAACATCTTACAAGTCACAGTTCAGACCTGCCTGGCACTGACGGCAGGTCTGAACTGTGACTCTTACAATAATTTTCATAATCTTTTAATATTTCTTCCATTGTTTTTACTGCAAGTTTATTATATACTATAGGTAATAAATGACAATAGGAAACGGAGAGTGATAGCAATCAATATACTATTCTTTTTAACCCCAAAAGCGGAAGTTGCTTTTTTAGAGGAAGACTACTCGCTCCGGCAGGTTTTGGAAAAGATGGAATACCACAAATATTCCTCCATACCGATTCTCAATAGTGACGGAGAATATATTGGAACCTTAACTGAAGGAGATATTCTATGGTATTTACGCCATAATGATATAGCTACTGCGCTAAAATGGCCAGAGGGCCTGCATTTAACAGAAGTTCCAAGACGCCTGGACTATGAACCTGTCAATGCAAGCTCTGATATGGAGGATTTGCTCTCAAAAATTATACAACAAAATTTTGTACCGGTAGTAGATGACTGTGACAAATTTATTGGTATTATCACGAGACGTGATGTAATCCAATACTTTTGCAGCCGTACATAGAATCATACCAAAAACAGACTGTGCCCACCGCACAGTCTGTTTTTGATTATCATACAGTTTTCACCATATTACATATATTCTTTTAACCGTTCCGGGTCTACCTTAATACGGTTATCCATGGTCTTCATAATATCCTTAATCTGAACCTCGCTATAGACTCCGGCATCCTCCAAATCATAAATCTCATTCGTTCTAAAGCCCAACACCGTCGGTCTTAAAATGTCTTTCTCGTTTTCCCGCAGCACCAGACCTCTCTCAGAATTAGTAAGCTCCACACATACCCCTGGATAAAGAATCTTAACACTGTCCATTAAATGTTTTACCATCTTCCTATCATATAGCTCCGGATGACTTTGCAGCATCCGAATGGCTTCCACTTCTGTATGCGGATTTTCATCCAGCCGCATTGCAGTATATTCATCATACGCATTTGCAACCATCAGCACTTTCACCACATCGGATATACTATCCGGTGCTTTCTCCGGAAGATATTGCAGTTGGCACAGCTGCATCAATGTACCTCTTACCCCGGCCGGCAGCATAAATGCATCCAAAATCTTATCCACGCCAATAATCACCGCTCTTGCTACCTGGTTTAATTCCTCTCCCGTCAAATTATCCGCTTTTCCTCTTAGCGCAGGTGGAAGTGACAGCTTTCCCAAATCATGCAGAAGCGCTGCAACCACAACCTCCGTCTGCTCCATAATCCCAAAGCCTGCCCGGTGGGAAATCAATGCCGACAAAATTGCCACATTCAAGGCATGCTTGTAGACATAATCCTCGGGACTTCTAAGATTCTGATTAAAATTAATTCTGTGAAACAGATTTCCAAATTTGTGAACCAACTCGTCCGTCTGCCGCATCAGATTCTCCGGTGCCTGATTTTTCATGATTGCATCCAGGTCTTCCCGAATGACAAACACCGCCACTGTCTGAAAACGCTCAAACTCCATCTCTTCCTCACTCATCGGAGGAAGCGGCTCTGCCGGCTCTAATATGTACAAACCAATCAAGCCAAAATTCTTCACACTCTCGATACCCTGTCTGGTAATTTTATCATTTCTGCCATATAACAGAATTCCCTTTTTATTATAGATTGGTCTTGCCAGACGCATACCAACCTTCAAATCCTCTGTTTTAACGTATATCAATATAGTAACCTCCCATATTTGAATATACTTATTGTATCATTCTACGGAATAAATATCAACGGAAGTTATTGCAAAAACACGATAAAATTTCAAATTTTGATAAAAAATATTTACTGCCATTTGATAAGGAAGCTGTTTTCCATCACACATATAAACAAAGCCGGAATACAGCTTTTCATGCTTTCTGTTTGCGGCAGGCCTGCGAAGCAAACTGCTGTCATCCTCCAGTACTACATAACCACTTTGAAAAGAATATCTGTTAATACAATCCTGCCAGCAATCCATTAAAAAAATTGTGCTATCCACATTTTCTGCCAGCGCTTCCTCCTCGGACAATACCCGGAGCACCACTCCCCACTCTTCATACAGCAGTTCCACAACCCGTTCCAGATAAATGCTATTCTTCTTTACCAGTATGCTTATATCCTCATAATAATTTTTAACCTCCAGCAGTATGGAAATTAAATCCTTTTTTGTCCACTGTGTACTGTTCAAAACAATAAGAAAAGTCTTTCTGCTTTTTTGCTGCAATTCCGTCTTACTGTGAAGCCAGGCTATTATCCTTTTTCTGTTTTCCAGCAGTTCTCTCTTTCTTGCCTGAAACAGCCGGTTCTCAAGCTGCAATTCCCGTGCCATCACCTGCTGTGCACCAACAACACAGTTATCCACCCGATACCGTTTAAGACCTTTTTTTATCTTATTTATAAGCCTTTGTCCTGCTTTTTCATTTCCTTTTATTTTTTCTGCCTTGCTTCCTTTTACGATTACCTCCACCTTTAATACCTGAATTTGTGCCACATTTCCTCTCACAAACCGAACTCTATTTTTTTTGTCCTTCCTATAACAAAAATAAACGTAGTCAATCTTTTCTTTCACTTTCATAAACGGCCCGGCATACTCCCTTTGGTAAAACCTATTCCCTGTAATTATAGAAAATGACAAAATCCGCTTTTTTTGTTATACTATGAACAGCTTGATTCAGGAGGTTTATAATGTACGCATATAAATGTATCACTGCCTATGAAGGCACCCGTTACAACGGCTGGCAAAAACAAGGAAACACTGCAAATACAATTCAGGAAAGAATAGAAAAAATCCTGTCTAAAATGGTGGACGAACCGATTGAAATAACGGCTTCCGGCAGAACGGACGCCGGTGTGCATGCCCTGGGTCAGGTCTTTCATTTCCACTGTTCAAAGGATTTGCTAAAAACCGATACTTCCAGTACATTTCTAACCACACTCAATGGCTATCTGCCAAAGGATATACGAGTTCTTTCTCTTGATGCCTGTCCGGAACGGTTTCACGCCCGCCTGAATGCACAAAAAAAGACATATCAATACCGGATTGACACCTCAGCCTATGGTAATTTGTTTCTTTATAATACGAGTCACCATATCGCCACACCTCTGGACATTGATGCAATGAAAAAGGGCGCCGGTTATCTTCTTGGCACCCACGATTTCAAAAGCTTCTGCAGCAATAAACGCATGAAAAAATCAAGCATCCGAACAATATATGACATCCGGATTGAGGAAGACGAAAAAGAACAGCTCCTTCTGCTGACCTTCACCGGAAATGGCTTTCTCTATAATATGGTTCGCATACTATCTGGAACCCTAATCGAAGTGGGACTGGGGCTGCGCCGTTCAGAAGATATCCCCTCTATCCTCAAGGGCTGTAACCGAGGACTTGCAGGACATACTGCACCAGCCAAGGGACTATTCCTGGTCAGCGTCAGCTACCCAGCTCCATAACAGTTCATCCAATTCCTGAAAGCTCTCCACATGGTTCACTTGGTCTCTCAGCTTCGAGGAACGGGGATAACCCGTAGTATACCACGCAACATGCTTACGCATCTCATGAATACCTGTAAATTCCCCTTTATATTCAACCATCATGTGGGCATGACGGAGCATCACCTGCACCATATCTGAAAGGGACGGCTTTTCCGGAATGTATCCTTTTTCAAAATAGGTCTTCATCTGGGAGAAAATAAAGGGATTCCCCTTTGCCCCTCTGCCAATCATAAATGCATCACAACCGGTTTCTTCCCTCATCCGCAGTACATCCTGAGGAGAGGTCAAATCTCCGTTTCCAATTACCGGAATGTGTACTGCCTCCTTAACCTGACGTATGGTATCCCAATCCGCCTGCCCGGAATAATATTCGCTCCGAAGTCTTCCGTGTACTGCCACTGCTGAAGCACCGCTCTCTTCAATTATCCTGGCAATCTCTACTGCATTAACACGGTTCTCATCAAAACCTTTCCGGATTTTAACCGTTATGGGAATCTCCGTAGCTTTTACCATGGCTGATACAATCTCACCCACCAGCTTAGGCTGCTTCATCAATGCAGAGCCTTCGTTGTTATTCACAATTTTAGGAACTGGGCATCCCATATTGATGTCAATAAAATCATATCCTCTCTCCTGCACCTGCGATGCTATCTTCGCCATAACCTCCGGCTCTGAGCCAAACAACTGCAAGCCGATGGGATGTTCCTGCTGCTGATATGTCATTAACGGTTCCGTATTCCGGTTTTTATACAAGACTGCCTTGGCGCTTACCATCTCCGTATACAGCACATCACATCCCTGCTCCTTGCACAGCAAGCGAAAAGGCAGGTCTGTTACACCTGCCATGGGAGCCAGTATTAATTTATCCTTCAAATCAATCATGCTCTTTTTTGCCATAAAATATTTTCCTTTACCCCTTTCCTGTCAAAGCATGGACACACCATAACCCTTACAACTGTTTGTTATATAAGATATTCAGTCCTTTTAATGTCAGGTTGGAATCATAGTATTCGATACTGTCCGTCTCGTCAAAAATAATTTTACCAAGTCCCCCGGTAGCCACAACTGTCATCCGGTCAAGCTTTGCCTCTTCCTTCACCTTGCGGATAATATATTCTGTCTGACCGATATGACCATATACCAGACCTGACTGCATGGACGAAATGGTATCCCTTCCAAGAACAGCATCCGGCTTCTTTATCTCAATCTTTGGAAGCTTTGCCGCATCCTGCCATAGCGCATGTGCCGCAATCCGGATTCCCGGCGAGGTAACTCCACCCACCAGGGTTGCATCCTCTAATACCAAGTCGTGGGTCGTCGCTGTTCCATAATCAATTACCAGCACCGGTCCGCCATAGATTTCATAGGCAGCTACAGCATCTACTATACGGTCTGCCCCAACTTCTTTCGGATTGGGTATTGCTATCTTAATACCTGTCTTAATGCCAGGTCCCACCACAATGGGATTCACCTTAAAATATTTAATCAGACCATTTATAATATGGTGGTTGACATCTGGCACAACCGATGCCATAATCGCCGCATTCACGTCCTCTCTATGCAAACCCTTACTTTGAAGCATATTATAAAAGAAAATTCCATATTCATCTGAGGTTCTCGGAATCTTTGTGGTCATACGAAAGGTTCCCTCAATTTCATTTTCATTAAATAACCCTATGGTTATATTGGTATTACCAATATCAATTGCTAATAACATACTACTATCCTCTTTCCCATATTTCTTATCAGGTAATTGTGACTATTCTGATTCTATATCAAAAGCTTCTCCCAAAAAGAATACCCTGTAATACAGTTCCAGACTTTCCAATAGTTCCTGCTTCACCTGCTGCAGCTGCTTAATTTTTAATACGCTGCCAATCTCGTCATACAGCAAGTCATTCTCATCTGCCAGAGTCACAAAATTGAGGTTGCCCTCCTCATCATATTCCATAGTGAGAATCCCACCAATATCCTCGGTAAACAGTACACACATTGCCTGAAGTTCATCCTTAATACTGTCTGGAAGTCCATTAAATGCCGGATTTAAATAATATTTCTCCTCATACTTGGAGGAGCCGCATAAAACCGTCTTTTCCTGCTCCATTTTTCCTCTATTCCTTTTTAAATCTTTTCGTTTTCCTATTCATTTTACAAGTTTTTCTTAAAAGCATTTTATCCTATTCACAAAGGGATTGCAACCTCTTTAGAGATTTGCTAAGATAGATTACAGAATTATAAGAAAAGAGGTAGAATAAAAAATATTATGTTAAATCAAAATTTTATTGATATGTGTGGACAAAAATCCGTTATACGTGAGTTATTTGCTTATGGCAGCGAACGAGCCAGGGAAATCGGATATGAGAATGTATTTGATTACAGCCTGGGGAATCCTTCTGTTCCGACCCCTGCTTCCTTTACCAATGAGATGATTCGCTTATTACAGACAGAAGATGCGGTTGCCCTTCATGGATACTCTCCAAGCCTTGGAATTGATTCCGTAAGAGATGCCATCGCAGTTTCCCTAAATGACCGGTTTGAAATGAATTATGCAAAAAAGGATATATTTATGGTAAGCGGTGCAGCCGGTGCCATCGCCCATGCAGCCAGAGCAGTTACTGTTCCCGGCGATGAAATTCTGACCTTTGCGCCTTTCTTTCCGGAATACCAACCATATATCTCTGCAACTGGTGCTATTTTAAAAGTAGTTCCGGCAGATATCAGTACCTTTCAGATAAACTTTGATGCCTTTGTGGAAATGCTCAATGAAAAGGTTATGGCTGTATTAATCAACACTCCGAACAATCCATCGGGTATCGTATATTCTACCGAAACGATTGATAAGCTTGCCATGATTCTCACCGAAAAAGAAGAAGAATTTGGCCATCCAATCTATATTATTTCAGATGAGCCTTACCGTGAGATTGTATTTGAGGGGGTAAATGCTCCATATGTTGCTGCTCACTATCATAATACAATTACCTGTTACTCCTTTAGCAAATCGTTATCCCTTCCGGGAGAACGTATTGGCTATATTGCCGTGAATCCTGCCTGTGAAGATTCTGCTTTATTGGTAGATATGTTTGGCCAGATTTCCCGTGGCATTGGTCACAATTGTCCACCTAGCATTATTCAATTGGCAGTCACGAAGTCTTTATATGAGACATCTGATTTATCTGTCTACGAAACAAATAAGAATATTCTGTACACCGAACTAACCAAAATGGGATTTGATATCGTAGAACCTGGCGGAACCTTCTATATGTTCCCAAAGGCATTAGAAGAGGATGCCGTTGCTTTCACTAACAGGGCAAAAGAGCTGGATTTATTACTGGTTCCAAGTAACACCTTCGGTGTTCCGGGGCATTTCCGTATCAGCTACTGTATCCCTACTGAAAAGGTGGAACGTTCCATACCTGTATTTCAGAAATTAGCAGATTTATATGTATAGCAGGCTATATAATCATAACAATACATAATAACGGAGCAGGAGGTAATTTCTCATAATGAGAAATTACCTCCTGCTCATTAAATGTTCATATTATACCACAAGGGCATATATTCTCACTAAATTCGCCTTCGGCTCATTAAGTGTTCATATTACGCCACAAAATTATACCAACCACTAGTGGTATAAACCCTACTATTAAAAACACAATTCCCATAACCTTAAAAAGAGCTGCTAAAGATTCCGCATTTTCTTCCGGAACATAAATTTCTTCCAGATTGTCAGGATTATAATATAATGTCACCTGCTGTCCTTTTTCAAAACGGGTTTCTCCATTTCCGATATTACTTTTCTTGGTTATTTGCTGCCCATCTACAGTATATTCATAAACAGGATACCATGTATAAGAATAATCATCTGTTGTCCCCATTCTCTCTTTTTTTATATCAATAACTGTAGCGGTCGTTTCACTTACACATTTTTCCTTTTTCTCTCTTAAAGAGTTCGCTGAATTTTTTGCAATAACAAGAAATATTATGGAAATCACCCAAAATATAATTGAAACTCCTACACAAATCCCTAGCACCATTTTTTTGTCCACACCTATTCCATTCCTTTCGGTACAATCTGTCCATCAATAACCTCTACGTCCTTCAATGAAGCTAGAACATTATTTCTAAAATCTAATTCTTCCTGCCCTTCATAACCATGATACACGCATTCCTCTATTGCAATACGATTAAAAAAATATAGATTCGATACATCTATCAACCCTTCTGGATATATACAACCAACGTAATCATACACATCCTCCGAACCATCTCTTGCAACAACCCTGCCACAAATCATCAAATTCCTTTCTGCTCCCTTAATTTTAACAATAGAGCCAATCGGTAATAAATCTTTATACATATTATCCTCCTTATTAAAACCACATTCCTAACATGACTTATTATTTACAACCCACTAGACATAATATTACATTCTGTCTGAGTGTATAATTTCGATATTTCTACAAGTGTTTTTGACATATTGTTCAACCCGCTTTTTTCTGTTTCTATTTCGTTGATTATACCATCCATTTTTTTCGTTATCAACCTACCTGAATAGCCATTTATTTCCAAATTTCCTTTTATCTCTTCTATCTGCGATAACAAGCGGGCAATTTCTATCAGAATGTCTTGTAAATTCTCTCCATCGGCTTCTAATTTCTGAGGGGTTACACAGAAGTTATATTGTCCATTTCCACCAGTAGTAGTACCAGAACCTGCTTTACCATCCTTATTTCCAGAATCTCTCCCCGGCCACTTAAAGCCTGTCCAATCAATAGAAACATTAACGCCGCCTCCCAGAAGAAATCCAAGTCCTAATCCCGCACTCAGCTTACCGGTTTCAGCTTTAAACTCCCCTTTCGCACCGGCTCCTCCAGCCTTACCTTCCACAGAAACATCTATCTTAACACCACAAATTGTTAAACCACCAGATATCGAGCCTTTTGCCAAATATGCCTCTGCACCAGCTTCCGCATATACTCCATATCCAGTTTGTTTTTCTCCTTTTTCATCTTCATATGTAATTTTACCAATTCCGGCACCAGCATGTGCATCCGCATGCAGCAATTCACCCTTTGCACCCACATGTCCATTAAAACATTCATTACCAAGCGTTGCACCAAGTGAACCCTTCGCAACATCTACACCGGCTTTTGCTTCTACTGCCAATTGTGGTGCAAATTTTCCATCCTCAACCAATACAACCTTTCCAGTGGCTTGAGCCTCTCCTGCCAGAACCTTCCCTTCTGCATTCCCTGATAAAGCTCCATAAGACCCGGAAGCCTTTCCAGATACAATACTTCCGCTTGCCTTAGCAGAGCCCTGTACTAAATTAACCTTTTCGATTTCCCCGTCCTTGTTCCACTTTATCCCGGAACTATAGCTTGTACCAATTTCGCCACTCACCAACTGTATACTGGCCTCTCCCGAAGTATCGACACCCGCAGGAGATTCTCCAGAACCCTGAACGCTTTTGCCTGTCACATAACCTGATTTTTTCATATAAATCCATCCTCAAGATAATTTTATTTCTTTTTCTGTTAGATAGTAACCTGTCTCTTATACACATCTCCGAGCCCAC
>ENA-UAKZ01000455-UAKZ01000455.1-human-gut-metagenome-genome-assembly--contig:-NODE-455-length-15809-cov-8.899771_pt1 | contig 15809 bp, 9 predicted proteins | sample MGYA00243693_ERZ654454 | MGnify/ENA primary metagenome ERZ654454 (study PRJEB26926, sample SAMN06164508) | human gut metagenome | biome: ENVO:00009003; feature: ENVO:2100002; material: ENVO:00002003... | reverse complement strand
TAAATTATCATTTATCAAAATGGAGTATAGGATTTTTATGTCTTGATATGCACATAGAATATGACAAGGACATTGTACAAAAGGAAGCAGACAAACAGGATTTTAACCCACTTGTCCGAAAGCCATATTCCTTTACTTTTTTCAAGCATACAAGCTATCCGTTTTTCATGTTCCTTTTGCAGTTCAAGTTGTTTGTTACGATGAGCCATAAGTTGCCGACCGACTTCCACAACAAAGTTCATACAAATGTTGTTCAAAGATTTTAGGGTTTGAGGATGTACTTGTGCATCGATTTTCTTCATCTGCATTTCTTGAGCAGATGAGTTGAATTTTGAAACGATGCTTTCCATACGGTCAATAGCGGCATTGAGCACAGCGGTTGTCTGTTTCAGTTCCGCTATGTTTTCAGTAAAGCTGCGTTCTACCTGCAAGATCTTACTCTCATTATTGGTACTTTCTATGAGGCCGTCAATGTTTATCTTGTCGGATTTCCCTTTTCCAATTCCCATACTTCATTGATTTTAAGTGAAACAATTATCTGTGTAGACCTCTCCTGCGCTTGCAAAAGTGATTAGCCATTTGAGCACATCGCCTTGCCCATTCACGTTCGTCCTCATCTTTATCTTTTCCCCATCCGCTCATGTCGGAACCTCCGCCGCCACTGGATGCAGCCATGCTCGTTGCACCGTCAAGGTATTCGGCAAAAAGGAGCAAGGCGGTTTTCTGTACATCTTCAATGGTCGCAAAGGAATTGTCATCCGGCACGGAACATTCCTTGCGGATGATTTCGTCCGCTTCTTCCGATATGGCCACATGGTAATGGTGGTATTCATCTGTGGAAATGTCGTAGTGCTTGATAACTGGGGCCAGATGGTTGGTCTGTGACATCTCAGTCGAAACGATAGCTGGCCGTATTCCCTGTTCGGAATTTGGGATTAGCGAAGATTTCCGCTCTCCATGAAGCCTTGCCCATGTCGCTTCTATCTTTGACGGCATGAGGTGTCGGCCTTTACCGAGAAGGGAGGATTTATAACTGGAGTTGCCCGACAGGACAGAATAGCCTCGTACATTCCCCTTGTCATCCTCTTGCAAGTGTATAACGTAGCCGTGCGCTTTCAGTCCGGCCTCATAGCCTGACCAACTGAATTCCGGCAAGGATCGGAGTACATCCATGCAAGTGTCAGCTATCTCCAGTCTGCGTTTCTCGTAAATATTCTCCGGCTGTACCCATCCACGCCGTTCATTGATGATGTACGCAGCCGACATTGCCCGTTCCGCTATCAGGTGGTCATCATTGACCTTTCCATCCATGTCCACACGGTTTACATCTATGTGTAGATGAGGTATGCCACTTTTCGCATCATGGTGGAGTGCAACTACATACTGACTGTTCTTCACGTTGGTGAACTTCGCACTGGCACGTTTGGCCTTTTTCGAGAGGTCGATGGAATCAAATACTCGGATGTACTCGTTTGCCAACCTTACCCAATCAGCCAGTGTCCAACCTGCGGATTCTTCCTTAGTTGGGGATATTTCCATTCTTATCACATTCCGTTTGAGCGGTCTGCCTTTGTTGATTATACTGGAAAATTCTTTTTGTTTGAGTACCATGCGCTGAAACATGGCTTCAGCCGATATATCATCGGGTAAGAAATTCACTTTCACTATCTCGGCCTTGTCCTTGTTGACCGAATAGCGGACGGCGTTTCCGCCGTGGCTGATGGTGGCCGCTTTTGCTATCATCTGGTTGGGGATTTATTGAGTGATGTATTCCTGAATTTCATTCCAACGGGCTATAAGGGGAACGGCGGCACGCATCCACTGCTCCACGAAACGGGTGTCTGCGAAGTATTGCGCCCGATGGCTGCCCTGTATGGACTTGACGGCTGCCGCTATTCGTATTAGTTCGCCCCGTGCATCAGAGAGACTGCAAAGGGCTTCCACCTCCTTGTCGGTAAGTCGCCGCCTCGGATGCTGCCTCAAAGCACATTTTCGAATATAGTCGCTCAAAGTCAAACCGCAGGTCTCGGCAAGTTCTACGACTTTTGCGTATTCTTTTTCGGTCACTCTGGCCTCCAGCCGCTTTGTGCGCTTTATAGCCTCTTTCTTTTCATCCTTGTTTTCTTCCGTTGTTGCCATATCTAATGATTTATAATAAGGTGATACGATAAAATAAAACTGGTCAGCCCAGTGCGAGCTTGCGAGCGGCTGTAACGGCTTATGTGGCATGGAAGCGCGGAGCGGTTTTGTGCGACATAGGCAATTCTTGTAACAGTCCTGACACGAACTTTGGATATATTACAGCTCACAGAAAGGATGGTTTGTCCGAAGTCTTTATAAACGTCTAAAACAAACGTACTCCGCCACATTCATTTCTCAAAAACTGCTTTCAACCGCATCATAAGAATAAGCCCAAATTCAGCCATAAACCAACGCTATTCCAAAAGGTCACAAAATGCAGCGTGAAAGACTATGTTTCGCATTGTAAAAAGCCATCTTTTGAAAGCCAATACACGGCATTTCGCAACAGTCTCAGTTTTATCATGTTTCACACTCCGTCTCCGTCATGAACATTATTGTCCGAAATAAGGGATAAAGACGGCTGTCCACTGTTACAACAGTCGGAGGTATCCGACTTTCCAATTCCATCATTTGGCGTATTGACAGAGATACCATCTTTATCTATACCATTGTCGCCAATCTCTCCGACACAATGGTGCCGTTCTTTCACGCTCACGTAATACGGATTGAGTATCTTTTGATTGTCCGTATACCATGCCGATACACAATGCACGGTGTGTATGCTTGTGCGGTTGGTCTGTTCGGATGTGACAATCCCCAACTCGGCCATTCTGTCGAGTAGCCTCGAAATGGTCTTCTTGTCATAGCCTAAACGGGTGGCCAATTCAACTTCCGAAAGGGCGACTTGCCCGATATGCAATGTAACAGCAAAGCCTTTCTTTTCGTACTTCGTTTCCTTAATGACCACAGCGTCAATGAGGCATTTCAATACCTTCATGCGGTCGATACCGTACTTGCTTCCTGCCAGAAAATCAAGCTGGCTGTCGGAAAGCACTATGCAATAATAAACGTCTTTCTTCATTTTCATTTCTATCTATTGTTCAACTAACTCTAACTGAAATTGGTCAATGAGCGTTTGCAAACTCGGACATCGCTTTATCATCTTTTGAAGCGTCATCATGGGAGTGTCCTCCATCAGCAGAAAGTCGACTATATCCAATCCTTTCTCCCTCTGTTCGTCCGTTGCACATTGCTCCAGCTTATCACTGAAAACCACTTTCGAGCAGATGGAAGAGAGCAACCGCGCTTTCTCCTGCCAAACCTTCTTCGCTCCCAAATCAGGACAAAGTATGACGGCACGGTTCTTCAACACGGCAACGGTGTCAGCCTTGAAACAGCCGTGTATTCCTCCGGTCGCCAGCCAAACAAAGTCAGGCATGAAGTGGCTGGCCACTAAAGCGGATTTCTCACTCTCCACAATGGCTACAGCTTTTGTTGGATAACCAGCTAAAAGATGTTCGCCAAACAAGCATTGCTTCATGTTAAAGTGTTCAAGTTCCAATTCCGTATGCACCCAACTCACATAGCTTCTCGGTTCTTTTACCCGATGTCCTGTCACCGGATTATACAGCATAATCTTTCCGGCTCGCACTCTTCCTTGTCGGTCAATCTGCCAGAACACCGTGGAGCCTCCCCATTTCTTGGATGTCCCGACACAGTATAATTGGAACAGCCGGGATGTTTCTTTCTCACCAAATACACTTGAAAGAAAGATGAATAACGGATTCCGTTCGTAGTTGGCAAGCGAGCGGTGCATAATGTCACGGTCAATGTAATCTGTTGGCTTGGGCTGCACAATTTTTGTTTGTGACTTCCATGACTTCCTTTCTTCCAATACAACGGGATTATCTTTGAAATAATCCGATGGCTTATAATGGTATTGGCACGAATGTTCATGGTCGCACCTGCCTACATAATCAGGAAACGCAATTTGTCCTTCGGCATCAACATACTTGACGAAACATTGCTTTCTTCCGCATTTAGGGCAGGTCAGCTTAGAGCCTCGCTTGTATTTTTGGAGCGTAAATCTGTATTCAGTCATAGTTCCTCCTTTTTTATAAATGCAGTTCGTGCAGTTTGCAGTTGCTGCAGTTTTGCAGGTTACCCATATTCTCTGAACTGCAAACTGCAAATACTGCAAGGTGCAAACTGTATAGCTCATTGCAGTTTCTCATATTCTCCTCTTTTGACTTTCCTGACAACCTTGCTCGTTGTAAGGTTGACCAGCATATACATCACAGACCTCTCGGACAGACCGACTTCTTTTCCTGCTTGGATAGCTTCGGCGGTGGAAAACAAGACAGGTACGTTGTCAAGCAATTCTTTCTTTTGCGGTTCTATACTCTCCATCAACATGAATCTTTGTATGTTTGAATAACAGTCTTCAAAATAGGAACTTAATCTGATGGCCGACTTAATGGAATCTATATCCACGAAATCCTTGTGTACTTCGCCACAAGCCCATCGGAGTATCTGGAATACTAAAGCCAACCGTGCAGTAATCATAGGTATTTTCATTACCCGACTGTCAACTAAGCCATCATCCTTGATTTGGTTTACCTTGTGGATTAAGCCATTGCGCCAATCGGTAAAATAGGCTCCAGCCTCTGGAGAAAAATTCAGTACGTTCTGTAATGCGTAGTCGTTGTTCTCATCCGTTATGAAACAAATCTCGCAAATACGGTTGATTATATCTTCCCACAAGGCAGAATACTTCTCAAACGATGAAGCAGTGGAATCTTCGTCAATCGGCCAGTCTGATATTTCCTGTGACGAGGGATAAACGAAAATTATCCTATCCAGCAAGCCATTGTCCTTGTATCCCTTATCGACCAGTTCGTGCACACGGGTAGTCTGCATCGTGCCGACTATGTTTATAAGAGGCCGCTCAATGTGAATGGGTATCGGCATACTGCATCTTGACACATCAAGAGGCTTACCACTGAAAGCAGTCAAGAGCTGTTCTATCAGTTGCCCCTTGCTGTACTGGTTCACGGCATTGAACATTCCCATTATTTCATCCACATACACGGCCACTCCTCTTGGATTGTCGTTAAGCGCACGAATAAGAGCTTCAGGAGTGAAATCAGAAATGATTGTCCGCTTCAAAATCGGCTTAGACGGCAATGGCGGTCTTTCGTCTTTCTTACCCTTCTGATTTTCCAGTATGGAATTGTAGTTTTCCATATCTATCTTGAATTGCTTAATGACTTTGGCATCAAGTTTTCGGATGGGCCGAAAGGCAAAGTCAAGCGGAGGTGTTTTACCCATGCCTAGCCGTCCGACCAATATCATGTATAGAATTGGACTACTAACCCAGCCGCCACGGATGCGGATGTTGACCGCATTGCCGATGGCCGTTGATGCTGCTGCAATAAGGGATGCCATCGTGTACTCAATGGAATAGTTCTCTTGCCGTGCCAATGCCAGAACCATGTCCTGCAACTTGGCAGGAAATACGTCCAAAGGTATCTTGTTTTCAATGACACCCTCGAACTCCATTCTGATGCTGTTGCACAAGTCAAGTGAATCCATTAGAACGGTCTGTTTCGTTTGGCATTAATGAATTGTGCAGCTTCTTCCGCCAGTTCCTTCTGTGATTTCCGCTTGCCGTCATGAAGCCATGCGTCAATCTCCGATTTGAGGAACATGATGCGCTTTCCTCTCTTATGGAACGGAATCTGGTGGCAACTCGTCCATCCGTAAACGGTCTGTTCCGCCGGATGGCTGGGCAGGTATTCGCACAGTTCTTTCAGGTTCATCCACTGGTCGGCAGGTCGTACTTGTGGAATGTTGTTCAGACCGTCAATCTTGGAATCAAGTTTATTCAACTTATCCATCATCCATGACATTGCCTTAGGCAAATCTTCAAATGTAATGTTCTTGTCTTCCATATTATTATCAGTTGATTTTGCCGCAAAGTAAAAGCAAATCCCAATACTGATTTATGGGTGACAAATATCACCTAAAGAAACATCAGCAGGTCATAAGAATCATAAACGATATGTATTGATTATCAACGGATATAATGACAAATTCCATTATTAGATTTTTTCGATTATGCCTCTCGACATAAAGGAATCATCATTGAATCATAAGGTTATGAAGATAAAAATGCACAGAAACAGAAAGCCACCCACATGAAGATGCAGATGGCTTACAGAATAGGAAATCAATGTCACTTTCTATACTTAGTGTAAATTATTTTTTAGAAATTTCTTAAGCGAGATTGTAGTTATACCCAATAGCTTAGACTTAAGTTGTAGCCCATTGTCTGATGTAAGCATAATTGGATTCTGTTCTTTATACTTTAATGCGACTGATAATATCATATTGTCAGGTGAACGTTTATCAAAGTCATCTGGCAATAAAGAAGTATCTGCGAACTCGTATAAAATCTCATGTTGTGTCTCATTATTAAGATTGCGTAAAGCCTTCTCCGCGTTTTGTCTTCGTTCTTCAGTTAATTTGATTTTCATCTTATCGAGCTCATCCGTCACCTTTGCAGACAAGATGATAGGATACTTTCTGTCAATCTTAGAAATAATATCGGGACAGTCCACAAAAACATTAGTATCAATGATGTAATAGTTTTTCTTCGTTACACTTAATTCCTTCTTTTTCCGTTCAAATTGAGAGAGGTCAATTTTACCTACAACTTTCAACCCTATTGTGGAGGAGACCGTTGATGCTGTTTTTTCTTCAGATATAGGTTGGACTATAAGGCCTGATGATTCTGACTCTTGCAAATTAGTTCTCCATACATCTGTTTTACCATCAAACTTATCACAGTTATTTATAAACTGTAATACTGTAGGTGAGACAGTGTGAAATTCGTTAAGAGGCATATCTGAAATAATGAGAGTCGTACTAAGCGAACGGCTTGTTGCTACATTAAAACGTCGATCTTCTAGTGCGAAACCCGGATTCCTTCCAGGAATGTATAGAATAGCGTAATCAACAGTCATGCCTTGGATTCTATCTATCGTTTCGATAGTTATATCCAGTTCAAGGTCAGACGTACAGAAACGTTTCTGCAGTTCCTTTACAGAATCTCTAAAAGGTGTTATGATAGCTAAAGAACGATCAGGATAAAATTTTTCCAGCTTTTCAATCACATCTCGTATAATAGCATCTGCTTTATCTGAATAAACTCCATTGCGGACATCTAGTGTACAATGGTAAAGTACACCGCCATCTTGTGGAAATAAGACACTATTCGCTTTGGTAAAATCTAAATAGTCTTTCTTCACAGACACAAAACGATTCCCGTAAAAGCATTTTGTAAGGGAGGCAGATCGACTCGTGAGACGGAAAGTGGTTACTATACGATAAGATTTTATCGATGTTCCCAGCGCCATAGACTTTAATCCTTCAACTTGTGTTGCCACATTCCACGAATTATATTGTGGATTGTTAAGTTTCACGATAGGCGGCAACTGCATAGGATCACCTACAATTAGGCAATCTACCCCTAACTGCTTAAACGCAACTATAGCCGTAAGAAAAGCCTGGGAAGCCTCTTCTATTACAATCAGATCGTATTTAGGCAGACCATAAAGTGTCATTTTCTTCTCACTATATACGCTTGATAGCTGATAGTTTGTCGCACAGAGTATTTCGCCACCAGGAACCTGCAAGTCGGCCGAGGCAGCTTTTACACCAGACACCTGTTTGCGTTCGTCAATAGAGAGATTTGTCTTGCTGACACGACCTCCCTTCACATACTTCTGCAAAGGCTTCTGCTTTATCAACTCGATAAGGCCCTTGTTCGCCATAGTGGTGACGCAGACGGTTTTGCCAGCATCAAGATACGATGAAATCACAGAAGCGATGGTGTAACTCTTACCAGTTCCCGGAGGACCTTGTACGATACAACAATGTTCATTAGCGAGCGTGTCTATGATTGTGTCAGAGATGCCTGTTGGCTTCTGTTCATCAAACGCAAGTTCCTCGGGTGTCCATTCATCATAATCAATAGTCGGTTCAAGGTTCAATTCCTCCTTTGAAGAGAATGCATCCATGTAGTTGGCAAGGTTACGGAAATACTCTACAGGAGGAAATGGATTATGGACGATAAGTGAAAGACTTTTGCCATCAGCCAATGCCTTTGACAAGATATCGTACAACTTAATACTGAATCCAGAGCATGCAACATAGTCATAGTTGGAATCACCAGTATGAACATAGTACATTGGAGTCATGTCAGAACCTGGAGAATGAAAATCCTTATTGTCAACGAACTCCTCCCAACGGCAGATCCATTCCGTAACGTGTTCACCTAATGCTTGTTTAGCACCTTTCTTAATTATACACACGCCCTTCAGAACTTTCAAGCGTGGAGCCATACGGCGGGGGCATTTGAGGATAATCATGCCTGTTTCATGCTGAATGGAATCAACATAAGCAAGCGACAATTCACCTGTCTTGAATAAGTTCCGCATCTGCGAGCGATTGATCTTTTGTTGTTCGTCGATAGCCTCCTTTACCTGGTCAGCAAAGAATGACTTATAGTTTGCAAGTTTGATATTGTCAATCATAATCAATAGTCGTTATCGTTGTAATCATCGTTACCATCTTCCGCTTCTGCCATAGCACCAACATAGTGAGCGAATACGGCATCCATATTTGTACGAGCAGCCACACGAATCAAGGTGTATGCAGTACCTTTGGCATCTTCAAGTATGCCTGTATAAAGAGCCCTTACTACATCAACCTTCTCCTTGCCGGTAATCTTGATAACAACATCGTCTTTTTCTACGAGTTTCAGGAATTCCTCGGCGTTGTTAATGTAATGGAAGTTCTTGCCTTGTCCATCAAGATAAACACAAATCTTCCACTTGTCACCAACCATCTTATTCCATACAGAAGGAGAAACATACATCACGCCACGAGCAGCACTACAAGTATGAATGTATCTACCATCTTTAAGTTTGTGTACAGTTACATCACTCGCATTACGCACGAACTCTTCCATTGTTTCCTCAGGCTCTGCGTGCATCTCATTTCTGAGGTTCTGGTACAGACGCAACTGAGCAAGATAATTGGTGTCGGCAATCTGCTCTGGCTTGATGTTACATTGAGCTAAGAGGTCTATTTCCTCCCTCGTTGGTGGTAATGATTCCAGTTCAAGAGGCGTTCCATGTGAGCGAAGGCGTTCTAATTCCTTTTTGGTAAAGATCTTCGGATGTTTACGTGTACGAGGTTTGTAAGGTCTGTCGCCAACAGGTTGAGAATTCTTGTCCTTATCAACAGATCCCATGTACCCATTGCGGTCAGGATCATAATCCTTATGAGGCTTATTTGATAAAGCGTGAGACGTGTTAGACGTATGAGTATTAGAAGGCGTTGTGCTGGCATTATCCGTCGTGTCAACATCTTCATCAACGTCAGCTTCTACATCGTCTGTTTCATCTGTGTCATCGTAGTCTTCAATATCCTCTTCATCAACCTGTTCATATGTGTCATACTGACCAAGGTCATCTTCTGATTCTTCCTCTGCTGTAGATGACGTTGTTTGACCAACTGGTGATTCAGCTTGTTGCGACTGCTGTTGTGGACGAGAGTCAGAAGTTGGCTGTTGCGATGCGGTTTGAATAGGTTCTTTTGGTGATGTATCTGCTTCTTCCCCAACTTCAAGTTCGTTAACAGGTCTTGACGTTACATCTTTATTTGGTGCACCAGGCTTGTCATCCTTGCGAATAGTTTCCCTATCGTCAACATGTTGGTTTTCGGTTGATGTCTCTGTAGTTGCTTCTGTAGCAGTATCTGTTGGTTCATACGTAGCATTGCTATAGTAATCGTTTTCTGTTTCGAAAGGTTCTTCTTCCTCTGGCTCAACGTTGATGGTCAAATCCAACGATCTGAGATAAGCGCGGAACTTTTCATCGTATGCAAGCGAAGAGCAATATTTTTCGATGCACGCTTCTACAGAAACGCTATCATCAAGAACGTCTTCACATACATTGTCATACACGTCAAAACCTACCAGTCGCTTCAATCTACTACAGAACTTTGTAAAGGTACGATTATGCTTCCATGAGCTTACATAATAAAGGTGGTTGTCATCGTTATAGATACGCTCAACATCATTATGTATAGTGTCATAACCGAGGTCTATCTTTTCACATACAACAAAATGATACTGCGACAGCTTTGTATTATAGCGTTCGTAGAGTTCTTGGAAACGATCTGGGTTCTCGATAGCCGACAAGATAAGCAGACGAGGTCTGATAATGGCAACCATATCAGCTGTTTCATCTTGTTTACCTATAGGTGTTGCCACAAAATCAGAACTTGTCAGACATTTTATCTTCAGTATGTTGCAGACCTTGACAAACAAATCTGTATCATAAGGGAAAGCACTTGTCTGCATAACAAACTCATCGCCACGGAAGATATTCCTTTCCTGTGTCGCATCTGGATGGATAGCATAAAGTTCCGTAATATGCTTCTTCTGCCCCTTACCATTACGCCATTCTGCAGTTGGCGTTTTACGATAGTTGTCAACCAAAGTCTCATCTTGAATAGGCGAAGACAGCATCCAATTAATTACTATACTGCGGAAATGAGTTTCTTCCTCTCTTGGATGCGTGACACGAGCAAGGTAATAAAGGCAATCTTCAAAAGAGAGAGCCTTACAGAAGTTGATCTTCTCAAATAATTCACGAGCATCACGATTGTCAATAGAGTCAACAATAGCTTTGCAAGGAACCTTCTCTTGCCATTGAGGTACCTTGGCACGAACAGCATAACCAGCTATGTGAGGTGCATACAACAACTCCGGCTTTTGAACAGAATTCTCTGTTGGTATGCACACGCGGTTATTGAAATATCCATCTTCCACCCATGATTCATATTCGCCCAAGCGACGAGAGAAACATTTCGACCAGAAATAACAAGCAAATGTGCGGTTTGCGAGATACTTCAAGTCCTCTCGCGTCATATTTTGATGCACGTTCTCCGCTTTGAAATATTGCTTAATGATATCCTTGTTGCCTTCGAATATGTAAGTGTCAGAAAGATACGACAATTCAGACACACCATTTGCCTCAAAGTCGCACGTTGGAGAATATTCTGTTCCAAGTGTCAGCTCATGAGCAAACTTGTATGTCGTTTCATTCGACTTGACCAGATACTTTATCTGCTTACGAAGTGTGTCATTTATGTCATACTCACTCTGTATCTTGGCTACTTCACGTACAAACTGAATGTGAATGTCTGCAACGCTATTCTTATCGGCAGCAAACTTTGCAAGATAATCCTTAACCTTTGCGTCAATCCACATTTGCTTTGTGGTAATGAGATTGCGATTACCGTACTCTTCAGAGATAGCATGAAGCAAGTCCTTATTTGCCTTTAGAATATCGGGATGAACCTCGTTGGCAAGAGTGATGTACTTAAATGGTTCAGATACAGAAGCCTCATCCACGTTGACGATTATTACCTGATCAATAGTCTTATAACCAGCATATTGAGTACGAACTCTCAACTGCATAATTTGGTGTTTCCTTTCTGCCCATTTATCCTTCAGGTCTTTAAGGTGCTTGGTCATCATCGCTACAACCGAATCCAAAGACTCGGCTTCAATAGTTGAAAGCTTAGGCAAGATGTCTGAGAAAAGAATATCCTTGTTATCGGACTTAAGACCGAGTTTCCTGAACAATTTCATCCACTCTGCCTTCTCGTTTTCATTGGCGGTTTCGATGTAAGACGAAGACACAAACTGCGCCTCCTTTACATACTTAGTTACCAGTGCCTCAATTTGTTCCTGCTGATAGGTGTCAGAAATGTAAAGCGATGCACAATTGATAAGCGCGTTGTTATTGTCAAGCAACGGAATAGTCTTGAACTTATCAACAGATGTAATTTGCTTCTGGTTTACCTTTACCCATCGCCAGAAATCAACGTTATTATTTATAACATTAATAGATTGACGCAAGTTTGCGTTCTGGACAAGGATGTCAGTTGTGGTATTGATGTCAAACTTCACAATCTTGAACAGCTGACGCATATCCTGAGAGAAATCATCGGTATATTTCTGTGAGAGCATAACATACGTCTTCGGACACCATGCTTTCTCGCACAGAATCTTTGCGTCCTCGTTGTATTCGATATACTGGATATTCAGTTCCCTTGCTCTTGCTATGGTTCCATCATAGGCAAGTAAAGGCATATCCTTGATGTCGTTGAAACTCATAGTATCATCAAAGAGTCTGTCTACGTCTCGCTTCAGGTATTCCAAGAATGTGAGCATAGTTGCCTCGTCAACAAGACTGGCATAGATAACCGCCTTGTTCTTTATTACAACATCTGTGAAGAACGACTTGTCTGTGAAGGTCTTAACGCCAAACTGCTGACGCAAGAACGATTCCAGTTTCTTTACCTCTTCCTTCTCACGACCTTCAAAGTAATCATTCGATAGAGCATACATCATGCTATCCTGCAACCAAGCATGATTGATATTGTCAGCATAGGTGCTGTTCTGAGCATACGCATCCTGATTGAAGTATCGCACGTCATCGTTGCAAAGATATACCTCATTTTTGTGGATGTCAATACAACGCAAGACATAATCCTTGAAAGCGTTTTCCTTCAACTGCGCTTCACAACCGTACACATATTCAACAAATGCTTTGTTGGCGGCATAATTGTTTTCTATGGCAGCGTTTACTTTTGCTCGGAAATCGGCATCGCCAACTATGACAGTCGTGATGAAGGAGTCCTTGGTAAATTCGTTGAATCCAAGGTCAGCAAATATTGCAGTTATATTACCTTTCTCGTCATCAGCAAGGCTATCAAAATAAATATGCGATAGTACGTTGATAACATTCTCGCCCAACCATTTCTCACGTGTTAAGCCATGAGCATCTTCGTTGAAGAAGTAGTGATAATTGGTATAGTCGGTACTTGCACCACCAGCCTCAGTAATGTACGGAACCTTTGTCTTGTTAGCCTTTAAATCAACTTCCTTTACTGCAAGATAACGATAGAATGCAACAGAATTGCTTGGTACGTTAAGCAACGCCATAGCATCCTCATTGGATAGAATGTAATCTGTAATCATAGACGCAGCAGAGAAAGACAGGAAATACTTGTCTGCAAATGATTTCCAATTTTCATCTTCCTCAAAATTTGCTCTTGATGCCTCGCAAAGATGCGGTACAAATCTACGCAAGAATCCTATTCCATTACAATTCGTGTCAAAATCATAGTAGAGACTTCCTGCTGTAAACAGATCGCCTTCGTATTCAATAAATATATTTTTCTTCGCAAACTCGTTTAGTTCATCCTTACTCAACCAATGTCTTATAAATCGTGTATTGTTTTCGGGAACTGTCAACCATGTCTGGAAATCAGTTTCCTCACATTTCTCTACAACAGCATCAACCTCTACATCAAGGCTCGAAGGAGAATGCTTGTACAAGAAATCCATGAATGCCTCCGATTGTCTTAACTCGTCAACTGGCAAGGAATAGTCACCCAACTCCATAAGAATTACGAAGTCTTCGTCTGAAATGACTCCGTTCGCTGTCATGCCAGTCATGTCGTTAATAATATTGTCGATGCATTCAAAGGTTTGTTCACCATCCTTATCCACGCATGGAACAAAAGGCTCTTCTTTTATGAGCTTTTCAAATTCTTCCTGGAACTCCTCTATAAACGTCTTATACACTCGTCTCTTCTTGCACTCATCAAAGTCTGGGATAAGCGCAAAGATTGAGTCAAGGTCGTATTTTTTGCTTTCAATAAGCTGCTTGATCCAATAAAAGAACTGTTTACCTGCAATACGAGCAATAACGTGATTGAGCTCGATATCCTCAATATCATCACGCTGCCCGTTGGGCACCATATCGGTGTTCATTAGGAAATTGAAGCCCCAATCAGCCCGTTTTGCTGGCAGATAGCAGTAAAGCATGGCATCATCAACTGGCATCAACTTTCTTTCAGCTTTCTTGCACGCAAACTTTACCGCAGTCTTACGGAAGTTCATGTACTTCTCAGGTATTTTCTCATAACCATCCGAACGAAGAGAGTCTGGATTTTCCAAGACATCGTTTATCTTATCTGTAATGTCCTCAGGAATATCATCTACAAGAGAATCTGATACACACCAGTCTTTATTGTCTTTCTCACGTACAATCGGTTCATCCTGACCATCAATAAAGATGCTAACCTTCTTGATGTTCGGGATAAACAATATGACGCGCTCTGATTCAAATACATCGGTAAACAAATCGATGTAGTTATCATCTCTGTCTTCGTCGGTCAGAATTTCCTTATCTCGTGGTTGGAGAGCGAACTTTACTCTGAACTCTTCGTTTGGATGCTGACGGAAAACAGACTTGATTTCATTATCTATCTCATTATGTTCCGTCCAGATTGGTAATATCTGCCATGGTGTATTGATTACATCCGTAGCAGACTTGTCGAACCTGAATGTGTAATTACCAGTATTGAGGAGAACATAGTCGTTGTCAAGAAAAACGGTCTTAAAACCAATACCTTTGTAACCGATGGCTTCGGTATTGTCAGACTTCTCGCCATCATTTATATCACAAATAGCTGCAATATTCTTCGGATTGAAATATTCACCTGTATGCTCGAATGTTAAGTAGTTCTCGGTAATATGGAACTCTACATTAACAGGCAAAGGTTGAATCTTGCCATTAATTTTAGTACGACGAGGATAATCATTAGCATTCTGCAACAACTCATAGATGAATACTTCCTTACCGCTTTGTGTAAGTTGCTTTTTGAGAGTATCAAGCGAACGAGCAATCTTCTTTGCAGCACCTGCAGGATAACGCATAATGCCCTCGTAAAGACTGTTCACAATGTCTTTGGGGTAAATTGGTGTTATTTCCTCATGCAAGTCTATACCAAACTTGAGAGGATCGGTTTCAAGCAATACCCAAGTGAACTTGTAGTATGCAAAGCGGTTAAATTCCTTGTTACTTCTAAATGAGATAGACAGATTCTTTATACCACGTTCCTTATCTTCAATCTTTGTAAAATCAGTATTACGGATATCTGTTATCGTAAACCAACCTTCATTTCTTTGCGGCGCAAACTGACCAATAAACTGATTGTTCTCAAGACGCAATCTGCGTTTAATTTTAACGACCTCCTCGGAATCTACGTATTGGGTTGCTGCACGATTGTATTGTGGTCTTCTTTGCTCTTCGTGAGATTTTGGCTTAGCTTTTTCAATTACATACTTTGTAGGTTTTTCTCCTGAGAAATCTGTCCAGAATGAAAACAATCCAGAATCTGTTAAAAATTCATAGAAATGCTCGTACCCCAGATTCTTATAATTGATGCCGACTTTCCCAACAGCACGTAAGAGATCATACTGGTTCACCCATCCATCACCTTTGTCTATCAATTCTACTTTAGGCAAAGATTGATATATCTCACGTAATTTTTCTATTATAGATTTGCTGATCATATTCTATTAGATTAGTTATTACAAGATAGTCATCATAATTTTCTGATTGTCTGTAGGGACAAGTAGCTCACGAATATCAACCTCAAGTATCTTTGCAATTTCTACTAAAGTTTCAAGAGTGGACTGTGTTGTATTAGTACACCATTTGCTTACTGTAGCCTGATCTTTACCAATTTGGTCTGCAAGCCACTTATTCGTTTTCTTCTTTTCTACGAGAACTACTTTGATACTGTCTCTTATACACATCTCCGAGCCCACGAGACACTCGCTAATCTCG
>ENA-UAKZ01000454-UAKZ01000454.1-human-gut-metagenome-genome-assembly--contig:-NODE-454-length-15811-cov-6.295189_pt1 | contig 15811 bp, 17 predicted proteins | sample MGYA00243693_ERZ654454 | MGnify/ENA primary metagenome ERZ654454 (study PRJEB26926, sample SAMN06164508) | human gut metagenome | biome: ENVO:00009003; feature: ENVO:2100002; material: ENVO:00002003... | reverse complement strand
AGTGTCTCGTGGGCTCGGAGATGTGTATAAGAGACAGATTTAGGATTGTTCATAAAACAATTATTATTTGAACGATTATATATTGAAAATATGGATAAAGTAGAATATAATAAAAACAATTTTACTTTCTTGCAAAGTGCAATAGAGGATATGCAGCATGTCAGGAATATTTTTTGACGAATGGCAGTGGATAAGGAGAACAACATGAGTGTTAGAGCAACTGCAGCAGTGTGGGCTGGCAAGTTTACAACAAAGATTTTAAAATTAGCAGGGAGTGGTGGGACTTCATTGCCGGGAAAGGTGGTTTTGAAAATCTGTCCGGATATTTTGGGACATCTGGCGAAAGACATGAAGATTATCTGTGTGACAGGAACGAACGGTAAGACAACCACCTGCCATGTGATAAGGGATATGATTGAAGCCAACGGCAATACGGTGTTTTGCAATGATGCGGGAGCGAACCTGTTAGGAGGGATTGTGTCTGCTTTTGTTGGAGCTGCCACTCTTGGCGGCAGGGTAAAGACCGACTATGCCCTGCTGGAGTGTGACGAAGCCGCTCTCAAATCCATAGTAGAGCATTTTGGAGATTTGGATGTGACGGCAGTTGTGACCAATGTATTCCGGGACCAGTTAGACCGGTATGGTGAGGTGCTGACCACTGTTAATAAGATTCGTGCAGGGCTGGAGCAGCTGCCTGATGTGAAGCTGGTACTGAATGCAGACTGTTCCCTGACCACTTCTTTAAAGGATTTATCGAATAGTGGAATCTATTATTTTGGCGTGAACGGTCCTTTGTATGAAGGAACCTCTTCTGATATTTCGGATGCGGTTTACTGTATTCACTGCAAGACCAAATATCAATATCATTACCATACCTTTGGCCACCTGGGCGGTTTTTACTGTGAAAAATGTGGTTATAAACGGCAGACACCGGATGTGGCGCTGACAAGGGTATGCGAGTGGAGAGATGGCTCAGAAGTAGTTGAGATGGAGGTTTTCGGAAAGAAGCTGCAGGCAGAGGTTATGCTGCCAGGCGGCTATAATCTGTATAATGCACTGGCAGCCACTGCTGTGGCACATTTGATTGGACTGCCGGAGGATAAGATTGCTTCTGTGCTTGGAAGCCTGACCACTCATTTTGGACGGATGGAGCAGGTACAGCTGGGAAACAGCTCCCTGAATATGGTTCTGGTAAAGAATCCGGCAGGTTTTAACGAGGTGCTGCAGTTTCTGATTCAGCAGCAGCCAGCAGGGAATATTGTGTTTGGTCTCAATGATAACTATGCAGACGGCAAGGACATCTCATGGATTTATGATGTGGAATTTGAACGTCTGACCGAAGCGGCAGCGGGGGCGAAGCATTTCTATTTTACCGGAAAGCGTGCTTATGATATGCAGCTTCGTTTAAAATATGCGGATTTTGATACGGATAAGTTCAGTGTGGAAAAGGATTATAAGACTTTGATTACACAGTTAGAGCAGTCCGGTGAGCAGACATTTCTGGTGCTTTCCTATACTTGTATGTTGGAATTCCGGGACAAGCTGAGCGAATTTGTCCCCCTTAAGAAATATTCGCGAGAGCAATGAGCAGTGCGTCAGGGAAAATAGACAGGCTGACGTTGTGCTTGCACAAAAGGCAGTCTGTCTATTTTTCCTGACATAGGGCGAAAGCCCGCGACCGAGATGGAGCGGAGCGGAATCGAGGTTAGCACTGAAGGAAAGCGAAAGCCCGCGACCGATGCCTGAACACTTATTGAACGGTAGTGAAATTAGTGAGAAGGTACGCGACCAGACTAAAATATAAAAAGGAGAGAAAAATGGGTAATACAAGCTTACACATTTGTCATTTATACTATGATATATTAAACCTTTATGGAGATAATGGTAACATCCGGACCATGGAAAAGCGGCTGGCATGGCGTGGAATTGATTCAGAGGTGACAAGATTATCCTTTGGTGAAGTAAATCCAGATGAACAATATGACATAATCTTTATCGGCGGTGGACAGGATTTTGAGCAGGAGCTTTTGGTAAAGGATTTATTTACTTATAAGGCGGAATGGCTGAAAAATGAGATTGAAAAGGGAACGGTTATACTGGGTATTTGCGGCGGCTACCAGATGCTGGGAAGGTATTATGAGGCAGCAGATGGTACAAGGGTAGATTTTCTTGGAGGAATCGATGTATACACCACAGCCTCAGATAAGCGTATGATTGGCAATTTTGTCTATGAATATGCCAGAGACAACGGGGAGACATTTCCGATTGTCGGGTTTGAAAATCATAATGGGCAAACCTGGCTGGGGGATGGGGTAAAGCCTATGGGGAAGATTATCAAAGGCTATGGCAACAACGGAGAGGACGGAACAGAGGGAGCGCGCTATAAGAATGTTTTTGCAACCTATTCCCACGGACCGTTATTGCCAAAAAATGCAAGAATTGCAGATGAGCTGTTGGAGATTGCCTACATGCGCAAATACGGTGAAAAGATTCCGGAGCTGGAGCATGTGATGGAGGATGCGGCACTGAATGATAGTAAAAGTCAGCTGGGATGTTAGCAGCTTTTTCCTGTCAGTGGCATAAGATAAGAGTAGAACTTCTATATAAAATGGGGAAGGGATGATAAAATGATAACAATATTATCTGGCATATTTATAAAAGGGAAGGAAGGGCCTGCTAAGCGTAAGGCATATGGAACCCTTTGCAGTATCGTGGGAATTTTGTTAAATGTATTTTTATTTGCAGGAAAATATTTTGCAGGAATTATCAGTGGTTCCGTTGCAATTACGGCAGATGCATTTAATAATCTGTCAGACGCCGGTTCTTCCTTCGTTACTTTGGCGGGCTTTCTTTTTGCGGGAAAGAAGCCGGATCCGGATCATCCTTTTGGACATGGACGGTTTGAGTATATTTCGGGATTTGTGGTATCAATTGCGATTTTATTGATGGGATTTGAACTGCTTAGAAGCTCTGTGGACAAAATTATCCATCCGGAGCCGGTGGATACCAGTACACTGACCGTGGTGATTTTACTGTTTTCCATTGCAGTAAAGGTTTATATGGCATTTTATAACCACTCTGTAGGCAAAAAAATTGGTTCTGCTGCCATGGAGGCGACAGCAATTGATTCGCTGTCCGATTCGGTTGCCACAACAGTTGTGCTGCTTGCCATGCTTGTTATGCGGTTTGCAGGTATAAATATTGATGGAGTGTGCGGTGTGCTGGTAGCAGTGTTTATTTTGTATGCAGGGATTCGTGCAGCGAAGGAAACCCTTGACCCGCTCATGGGATTGGCTCCAGATAAGGAATTTGTAGAACAGATTGAACAGATTGTGATGTCACATGAGCTGATTCAGGGAATCCATGACCTGGTAGTGCATGATTATGGTCCGGGAAGGCGCATGATTTCGCTGCATGCAGAGGTTCCGGGAGACCATGATATTTTTGAGATACATGATTTAATTGACCGGATTGAGCGGGAGTTAAATGAAAAGCTGGTTTGCGAAGCAGTGATTCATATGGACCCCATTGAGATGGATAATGAGGAGGTTGCCAGAATGAAGAATTTGGTAGCCGGACAGGTAAAACTAATTGATGACAGAATGACAATTCATGATTTCCGTATGGTGACAGGAAATACCCATACCAATCTGATATTTGATGCAGTGGTACCCTATGATTTAAAAATGAGTGCGGGGCAGGTTAAGGATAAGATTGAAGAATTGGTACAGGATTTAGAAGGGAATTATTATGCAGTGGTACATATTGACCAGAGTTATATATAGTGGGAGATTTATTCCTGCGAGCAACGAGTCAAGTGGCTGCTTGCAAACATTTGGCGACTGCCGCGAGGATATGATAGATAGAAAATCCAGGGAGGTTTTGTGGAGAGAGAAGAAAAACGTGTCGTACGAATATTATATATCATAAAGGTGCTGTGGGAAGAAACAGACGAGGCACATCCAATGTCTGCATTCCGGATTTCAAAACGGATGGCACAGTATGGTGTCGGTTGCGAGCGGAAAGCGGTTTACCGGTATCTCGAGGAACTGGCGGAGTTTGGTTTTGATATTGTTAGAACAAGGCAGGGTGCATATCTTGCCAGCAGACAGTTTGAATTGCCGGAGCTAAAGCTCTTAGCTGATGCAGTGCAGGCATCTAAATTTATTACAGCAAAAAAATCGGAAGAGCTTATTTCCAAGCTTGGAAAGCTGTTAAGCCGTCATGACAGTGACAGGTTGAGACGTCAGATATATATAAAAAACCGCGCAAAAACCATGAATGAAAGCATCTATTACAATGTGGATGCTGTTTTTGAGGGAATACAGCGAAACTGTCAGATTACATTTACGTACTGGAACTGGAATATGAAAAAGGAAATGCAGATAAAGCATAACGGAAAGGAATATGTGATTTCACCTTGGATTATGATTTGGGAGGATGAGAAATACTACATGGTGGGCTATGATGAGGAGGCAAAACAGTTAAAGCATTTCCGGGTAGATAAAATGCGGCAGATTATGGTCAGAGAGAAGCCCAGGATGGGAAGGGAACTGTTTGAACAATTGAAATTGTCCTCTTGTTCTGTTTCCACCTTTGGGATGTTTCAAGGGAGGCGGGAAGCTGTGACGCTGCTGGCAGACCGGGAACTGGCAGGGGTTGTGATTGACCGCTTTGGAAAAGCTGTGTGGATGCATCCGGTAGATGATGAACATTTCACTGTGACTGCGGAGGTGATGGTAAGTAACCAGTTTTTTGGGTGGGTTGCCGGACTTGGCGGCAGGGTAAAAATAACGGCACCAGTCTGGGTGGTGGAAGAATATAAGGAACTGATATTTCAGCTTATGAAGAGTATGGATGAAAATGGGGTGTAAGAAATGAAAAAGTATTTAATGGCGCTGGATCAGGGTACCACAAGCTCCCGGTGTATTATATTTGATAAAAAAGGGAATATCATTTCCATGGCACAAAAGGAATTTACCCAGTATTTCCCACAGTCGGGCTGGGTAGAGCATGATGCCAATGAAATATGGGCATCCCAGATGGGAGTGATGGCAGAAGCGATGGCAAAATGCTCTGTGGAGGCAGAGGCGATTGCGGCTATTGGGATTACCAATCAGAGAGAAACTACCATTGTATGGGATAAGGAGACCGGGGAACCGGTTTATCATGCCATTGTATGGCAGTGCAGGAGAACAGCGGATTATGTGGAGCAGTTAAAAGCAGAGGGATATGACAAAGTCATAAAAGAAAAAACCGGTCTCATTGTGGACCCCTATTTTTCTGCCACGAAGCTGAAATGGATTCTGGATCATGTAGAGGGGGCAAGGCAGAAAGCGGAGGAAGGAAAGCTCTTGTTTGGAACGGTGGACACATGGCTTATATATAAGCTGACTAAGGGCAGGATTTTTGCAACGGATGTAACCAATGCCTCCCGAACCATGTTATATAACATCCATGACCTTTGTTGGGATGGTGAGCTGGTTTGTAAGTTTGATATACCGGTCTGCATGCTGCCAGAGGTGAAAGCTTCCTCTGAAATATACGGACAAACTGCGGCTTCTATTCTTGGACAGCCGATTCCTATTGCAGGTGTGGCCGGTGACCAGCAGGCGGCATTGTTTGGACAGTGCTGCTTTGAGGCAGGAAAGAGTAAAAATACGTACGGAACAGGTTGTTTTCTTTTGATGAATACAGGAGAAAAGGCAGTAAGCTCAGAGCATGGATTGCTCACTACCATAGCTGTCGGAAGAAATGGAAAAGTACAGTATGCCTTAGAGGGTAGTGTGTTTGTGGCAGGTGCTGCCATTAAATGGCTGCGGGATGAGATGAAAATGATTGATTCTGCTGCCGAGACGGAGAAACTGGCAAATTCTGTGCCGGACAGCAATGGCGTTTATGTAGTGCCTGCATTTACAGGTTTGGGAGCACCTTATTGGGATGCTTATGCCAGGGGGGCAGTGTTTGGGTTATCCCGGGGGTGCAGCCGGGCGCATTTTGTCCGGGCAGCATTAGAGTCGCTGGCCTACCAATCCTTGGATGTGATTCGTGCAATGGAGGAGGATTCCGGGCTTCCGGTTACTTCCCTGCGGGTGGATGGAGGAGCCAGTGCCAATGATTTTCTTTTGCAGTTCCAGGCCGACATTTTACACGGAGAGATTATACGCCCAAGGGTGGCAGAGACAACTGCCCTTGGTGCAGCTTATCTGGCGGGGCTGGCGGTAGGATATTATAAAGATACAGAGGAAATAAAGGAAAACTGGATGAGGGACAAGGTGTTTGTACCAGCATTTACAGAGGAAAAAAGGAACAGGCTGTATGCCGGCTGGAAGGATTGTGTAAGCCGGATACGTAAATCCTAGACTCTCATAGGTCAGAAATCTGCCAGAGAGAAAATGATATATTTGGAGTAATATAAAATGAAGATGGGAAACATATTATCACAAAAAGGTTTGCCAGAGAAAACAGGAAGGGAGCATATGATGTGCCGAGGAGTGGTTGTTTTTATTCTGGCTATGGTATGCTGTATTCTGTGGGGAAGTGCTTTTCCCTGTGTAAAGCTTGGATACCGGTTGTTTGGCATTGATTCCTCTGATACCTTTACCCAGATTGTCTTTGCAGGGATACGGTTTATGCTGGCGGGAATACTGGCGCTGATAATTGGAAGCATTGCACGGAGAAAATGGCTGGTGCCTGCAAAGTGGGAAGCTCCACGGATTATGAAGCTTTGTTTTTTCCAGACTGTATTGCAATATTTTTTCTTTTATCTGGGTCTGGCGAGAACCACTGGTGTCAAGGCATCCATTATTGAAGCTGCAAATGTATTTGTGGCGATTCTGATATCAAGCTTTATTTTTCATATGGAACAGCTGACCTACAAGAAGCTGGCAGGATGCATAATCGGTTTTGCGGGAGTGGTTTTGATTAATTTAAACAGCGCCTCTGCAGGAATGGATTTGCATATGAGTCTTACCGGAGAGGGTTTTGTGTTCTTCTCCACTGTTGCATATGCATTTTCCTCGGTATTGACAAAAAAATATGCAAAGGAGTCGAATCCGGTTTTACTGGCATCGTATCAGTTTATGGCAGGAGGATTGATTATGACAGTAACAGGGATTGCCGGCGGGGGAAGGTTCCAAGTGATTTCCGGCAGAGGAATTGCAATGCTGCTTTATCTTGCCTTTATTTCAGCGGCAGCGTTTTCTATTTGGGGAATGCTGTTAAAGTATAATCCGGTGTCGAAGGTGGCGGTATATGGATTTATGAACCCGATGTTTGGTGTGATACTATCAGCGCTGTTGTTAGGGGAGCAGAGCGATGCGCTGGAGACAGGCAGGGTTGTTATTGCGCTGCTTCTTGTAACAGCCGGTATCGTTATTGTCAATATAAATCCGAAAATAGAAGAAGGATAACACAAAATGGACACAAGTTTTGATTATGGTATATATCAGTACATTGAATGGAGGTACAAATTATGTTAGAAATGATGGCAATGGGTGCTTATTATGGTGGATACGGATATGGCTATGGTTACCTCTCCTATCTGGTTTTTATGCTGCCGGCATTGCTGCTGGGGCTGTGGGCACAGGCAAAGGTAAAGCATACCTTTAACAAATATAATAAAATAAGTAATTCCAGAGGAATGACAGGGGCGCAGGCTGCCAGAATGGTATTGGATCAGAACGGGCTTTCCTATGTGAGGATTGAGCATGTAAACGGAAATCTGACAGACCATTATGATCCAAGGGATAACGTAATCCGGTTGTCGTCATCGGTTTATAATTCCTCTTCCATTGGTGCAGTAGGAGTAGCATGCCATGAAGCCGGGCATGCAGTACAGCATGCGGAGGAATATACGCCAATCCGGGTGCGGAATGCGATTATTCCGGTGTGTAATTTTGGCTCCAGTTTTGGTCCGATTCTGATTTTGATCGGCTGTCTGTTTTCCGGAAATAAATTTGGTTTAAGCCTGGTATTTTTTGGAATTATACTCTTTTCTTTGGTTGCAGTGTTCCAGCTTGTGACGCTGCCGGTAGAATTTGATGCGTCAGGCAGAGCATTATCCGTTATTCGTGACAGCGGTATGTTTGCGGAGGCAGATTATAAGGGGGCAAAGAAAGTGTTGAGCGCAGCGGCAATGACTTATGTGGCAGCTCTGGTAACCACGTTATTACAAATTCTTTATTATGTTCTGCGGTATTTAGGTGGTGGAAGACGGAATGACTAGGAATGTAACATATTTGAAAGGCAGCGTTCATAAAGTTAATAAATTTGAAAGATTTATTTCAGAAAGTCTTTATTTGACGGATGGGAAGCATAATGCTATGATAGCAGGAAGGAATGACAGGCGTCTGTAAGGCGATAATATAGAACCTGTTAGAAAAGCAAAGCGGCATACGCTTATAATTAGGGAGGACATGACATGAAAACATTATATAGGAAGATAACAGCAGCAGTATTGACGGCAGCAATGGTACTAACAATGCCGGCAGCGGGAATGACTGCAAAGGCAGACGCAGTATCCGAAGCGGACCCGAAGGATGTTTATGTATCTTTTGGTGCGGATTTAAAAGGTGATGAGAAAGCAACGGTTATGGATTTGCTGGGAATTGCTGAGGAAGATTTGGAGGATTATACAGTTGGCGAAATTACCAATGATGATGAACACAAATATTTAGGCGATTATCTGGACAACAGTGTAATTGGCTCTAGAGCCCTTTCTTCGGTTATCGTTGTGCTAGGGGAAGATGGAGATGGAATTGATGTGGAGACAAAGAATATTTCTTATTGTACTGCAGGTATGTATACCAATGCCCTGATTACTGCCGGTATCGAGAATGCAGATGTAATTGTAGCAGGACCGTTTGAGATTACGGGAACAGCGGCCCTGGTGGGAGCTATGAAAGCATATTCTGAATTAACAGGAGAGGAAATTTCAGAAGAAAGTATGGATACTGCAGTGAACGAGCTTGTTGTCACCAGTCAGATGGCAGAGGATATCAATTCAGAGGATATCGAGCAATTAATTGCATTTGTTAAGGCTAAGGTTGTAGAAGGAGGTCTTGATGATGATGAAGCAATCAGCGAGGCAATTGATGAAGGCGCTGAGCAGCTGAATATCACCATCACAGAGGAAGAGAAGCAGACCATTATTTCTTTAATGAAAAAGATTGCCAGTCTTGACCTGGATATTGATAGTATGAAGGAGCAGGCAAAGGACTTATTTAACAGGCTGGAGGACATGGGAATTGACAAGGAGCAGGCAAAGAATTTCTTCCAGAAGATTATTGATGCAATACAGAGTTTCTTTAATGATATATTCAGCTGATTTTCATGAATTAAATGTGAAAACAATTGTAATTTTTACAAAGAGTGGTAAAATGGGGCTGTCGCATTTTGTGACAGCCCTTTTTTGCGTACATAAAAGAGGTGAATGCCTTACATTATTTACCAAACATTACGCATACTACATAGCAGGAAATCGTGTGTTGATGGCAGATTTCCGGGAAATAGAATTTTATAAAGGCTAAATTGGCTGGAATGGAGTAGGCTATGTTTTATGAATTGAAGAGAGGAAGGGCTGGAATTGTCACTTATCAGGAGCTTCAGGATGACTATGTCATGTTTGGCTTTCCGGAGCAGACAATAGGGGAATGTGGAGGAAATCTTTATAATTTCCGTAGTAATACCTATGTGATGCCCAATCTGGTTTTTATGGTACTGGATTTGTTAAATTTTCAGGATGTGTTTGGAGAAAAGGACAGGGTAGCTCTGTATATCCGGAATGACCTTTGCCTTATAGTAGATGTGAAGGATGAGGATGGCAGCATACGCATTTTGTTTGACGAGGTTGTGAAGAGGTATGAGGAAGAGGGGCAGGGATTAAAGGAAACCGTACCGGAGAAGTTTCTGTACCATTTTTTAAATCAGCTGGTTCAGGATGATAAAAAATTTCTGGAAAACATGGAATTTCATATGAGTGTCTTAGAAACCAGAATTTTAAAGGAGCATGTGGACCCGGCATTTATCAATGAAATATTGCTTATAAAAAAAGAACTTATGTATATCTGGAATTATTATGAACAGCTGATTGATGTGGGAGAGATATTGCGTGACAATGAAAATGATATGTTTCCCCCGGAAAATATTCGCCGTTTTTCTATGTTTACAGAACGGACCAACCGGTTAAGTGAGAATGTAAAGTATTTAAAGGAATATACAGTGCAGCTTCGTGAGACTCATGATGCGATGCTGGATTATAACTTAAATAACATTATGAAACTGTTTACGGTGATTACCACAATTTTTTCCCCCCTGTCATTAATTGTTGGATGGTATGGGATGAATTTTGAATATATGCCGGAGCTGCACTGGCAGTATAGCTATTTTGGAGTTGTTATTTTCTCTGCTGCTGTTGTACTGCTTTGCATAATTGCATTTCGAAAACATAAATTGTTATAAACACCTGGCGGTGCAGTTATCTTATAGCTGCTGCAGGTGAAAAAGTATTCTTTAGGAGGTACACATGATAAACAAAATATTAATGATTCTCTCAGTCATATTGATTTTACTGGGACTTGGAGGAGCCAAAACAAAAAATATGAAAAAGAAGCTGTTGTTTCTTTGTATTTCCACAGCCGGAATGGTGGCGCTGCCGATTTCTCTGTGGAATTTGTTCGGTGTAAAGGGAGGACTGCGGCAGGCAGTATTCCAGCTTCCGGCGCTGTTATGCTTTGTTATCTTGTTTTATAATATCGGTAAGAAAAATGAGCTTACATCTGTGGAGGAATTAGTAGGTACCAGGCAGGGGATGCCGTTTCTGTATACAGCAGCAGTTATCTTTGCAGTAATTCTGGTAGGTTTTCCGGCTACCGGAACCTTTTATGGAATTATTCATTCTATTTTAGGTATAGTAGGGAGCAAATTTGGTATATGCGTTTATCTGGGGCTGGCTGGTATAATTGCAGGTATTGCAATTTTGGCGATGCTTACCTTTTCAATCCTAAAACAGGCTTATCTGTCCGGTAATGTGAAACTGAAATCACCTTCCAAAGGACTTGTGGTTGTTTTGGTTGTTTTGGCATTGGTTTTGGTGCTTCTCTGTATTTTCCAAAACCAGGTAATGTCTGTGCTTGATAAACCAATAGAAAATATATTTAGTTAGGCGGGTGATAGAGATGGAAAATAATTATGGTTTGCTGCTGGTATGGCTCTTTCCAATGCTTGGAGGAATCATTGGTTTCTTCCTCGGCAAAAAGAACAAATCAACAAGAAATGACTGGATTGACATTGTTATGTTTGTGGAATGCGTTATGCTTGCCTGTATGGGATATGAGATTGTAAAGGAATGGTCTGTATTATCCTTAAGCTTTGATGATATTTTGGGATTCGGCTTATATTTTACTATTGATAGGATACGGCTGCTGTTGTGTACTGTGACAGTAGTGGTATTCGGAGTGGTGAGCCAGTTTATGAAGGAGTCCATGAAAAATGAGAAGGGCAGCAATCGGTTTTATTTGCTTTATATGTGCCTGCTCAGTATGGTGCTGGGGGCATTTTTAACGCCTAACTTTTTTGATTTTCTGGTTTTTATGGCATTTGCCATGTTGCTTGCTTATCCGTTAATTATTCACAGGCAGGACAAAACGGTATTGCGAAATGCCAATATTTATCTGGCATTTACCGTTGCTGGTATAATTGCAATTACTATTGGATTGGTGCTGGTTCTGGGATATATGGGAAGTATTAATGTTAATTACATTGGGGTTGTGACGTCATCCTATGTTTTATTAAATGGTGGCAGCAGGGGAATTCTCATAGGCAGCTGCATTATGTTTCTTGGTTTTGCTGTATTTGCCGGATTATTCCCGTTGCAGTTCCAGGTAACCCGTGGCAATTCTCATGGATTGATAGAGCTTTCTTCTGTACTAGGTGGGCTGGTTTCCAAACTGGGACTTTTCGGTATTTTGATGCTGGCTGTCAATGTGTTTCAGGACAATTCCATATTTGGGAAAATTTTGCTGGTAATGGGAATTGCAACAGGAATATGGGGATTATTCATTACTTTTACATCCACCGATATCCGTAAAATTCTTATGGGACTAGATGTGGCGGTAAATGGTTTTAATGCCCTTTCCATTTCTTTGATGGTGTTGGGAGGAGAGTCAAACGCCTATGCAATACGGAGCAGCCTGTATATTCTGGTGATATCCTCTGTATCTTTGATGGTGCTCTATATGGTGGCACTGGAGCTGGTGAGGAAGATTAAGACTTACGAGATTAAAGGTTTGATTGCCTCCGGAAAAGGCAATAAATTATTGGCAGTGGCATGTCTGCTGGCTTGTGCAAGCCTTGGGGGCGTACCGGGAACGGCAGGTTTTCTGGCGCACTCGTTGTTATATAAATCAATTCTGACTACTGTCGGCTGGAAATGGCTGCTGGTGGTGTATACGATTCAGTGGGCATTCTTAATGACAGCGCTTGCCAGGGTATTTATGAAGCTGTTTGTCAGTAAGAAGGACGAAACCATACGGATTTTAACAACGGAGGAGGAGTTTCAGGCACAAGGTGAAAAGGAACCCCCGGCTGACTACAGTGAGGCTTCAAACAGGAATCCTTACCGGTTTGGAGAAATATTGCTGGTTCTTACAGGACTGGTTCAGGTTATATTCGGTATAGTACCGTTCTATACGGTTGACAGGCTTTCTGTGGCAGTAAATGAATTTTTCCACGGAAAAGCGCTGGAGGATGCAATTTCCTACTATACAGTAGATGTAATGGCAGGCTTTGTCATTGCTGTGGTTCTCTGCGTTCTCTTATACCTGAATCTGGTGCACGGAGTACTACTTCGGGCGATTCGAAATAAAAAGAACAAAACATTACAGGAAAAACAGGGAAATAATTAAGAGTGGAATCTGCTATAGAGACTGAATAGAGGGAAAAACAGGGGATATATGGAGGTACAGTATGAAAAGGTCTATGGATTTGGATATGACAGAAGGCAGTCCCATTAAATTGATTCTGTTATTTTCGTTACCCATTTTATTTGGAAATATATTTCAACAATTTTATAATGTGATGGATACGGCTATTGTTGGCAATGTTCTGGGAGACGATGCATTAGCGGCGGTGGGAGCCACAAGCCCGTTCTTTAGTCTGGTTACAAGTCTTGCCTATGGTGCCACCAATGGTTTTTCCATGATTTTAGCCAGATACTATGGTGCAAAGGATGAAGAGGGCTTTAAAAAAGCACTGTTTATGACCTATGCACTTTCCGTTCTTATATCGGTTGTTCTCACAGTGCTGGCATTGTTTGGTATTGAACCGCTGTTGCGGCTGCTGGGAACGCCGGATTCCATTATGAAGGATGCGGTTTCTTATTTGAAAATTGCATTTGCCGGATTAATTGTCACGGTCAGCTATAATATGTTCGCTGGAATTATGCGTGCTGTCGGTAATAGTGTTATGCCGCTGGTGTTTCTGGTTATTGCATCGGTTGTCAATGTGGTCCTGGATGTCTGGTTTGTGGCAGGGCTTCATTTGGGAGTAGGAGGAGCTGCCCTTGCAACCGTGCTGGCGCAGCTGCTCTCTGTTGCTGCCAGTTTGTGGTATATCCTGACAAAATGTGCGGATTTACGGATACATAAGTGTCATATGGTATTTGAAAAAAAGATTGTTAAGGATTTGCTGGCTACTGCATTTTCCATGGCAATGATGCTTGCGGTAGTTTCGATTGGAACAGTGGCACTGCAAAGCGCTGTTAACAGCTTTGACAAAGAGGTGATTGCGGCGCATACAGCAGCACGGAAAATGGATGAACTTTTTATGATAGTATTTTCTACTTTTTCGGTTACAGCCTCTACCTATGCCAGTCAGAATTATGGTGCAGGGAGGATTGACCGTATTAAAGAGGGGATTTTGGATACTTTTATGTTAGGCTTTATCTGGTCGACGGTAGGCGTAGTTACAGCTTTTTTTGCCGGCCCATTTCTCGCACATGCCATTACCGGCTCGGAGAATCCGGTGGTGATTGATACAGCAGTAAAATATATACGCATTAACTTTCCGTTTTTTTATTTTTTAGTACCCCTTTTGGTCTTGAGGTCTACATTACAGGGATTGAACCGACGCATGATACCGGTGATTGGAAGTATCATTGAGCTGGTCGGAAAATTTCTGGTAGCGGCGTATCTGGCGCCAAAGCTTGGATATCTGGGGGTGTGCATTTCGGAGCCTGTCATATGGATTGTGTGCATGTGCCTTGTGATGTGGGACTTCTATACGCATATAGTAAAGAAGAATACCGCTTTTGCAGATAAAATAGAAACATAAATTTTTAAATATTTTTGTTGAACATTACCTGTATTCGTATTAAAATAATAAGTGTATTAGAATTTATGGAGGGTATCAGCATGGAAAAGAAGGAAATCAAAGAAAAACTACTGGAAATTATTGAGGAAGAGCTGCCGGACGTTGAAGTGGACAAGCTCGATACAGAGGCTTCCCTGGCGGATGAATATGGGGTAGATTCCGTGTCATTGATTAAGATGATTGTGGACGCTGAACAGGCATTCAATGTGAAATTTGATGACAGAGAGCTGGCGCTTAACAAATACGAGAATTTTGATGATGTCATTGAAGTAATCGAAGAAAAGCTGCAGTAATGAAGGAGGAGTAAGTATTATGGCTAACAAAGTGGTTTTACCTGTTAAATATCCTGCCATTACATCATGGCAGTGGCATGCAACTTTATTTTCAATTCTTGGAGAGGACGAGAATGCAAAAAGATGGATATACAGCAACTATATCCAGCTCCGTTGCTATAATATTCCGGAGTATACAAGCGGGGATGAGATTTTGTTATGTGATATGATGCCGGGAAGCAGTGCAATGAAGGAATGTCCGTATCTTATCTTTTCACTGATTACAAAGCCGCAGATTGAAAGTTATTGTGGTGATGTAGTTGATTTTATTGTGAAGACCATTGACCTTGGCGGATATGTATATGGTGCCTTCGATGAGGCGAGAATGATTAGTGATGTCAGTGTAGACTATAAGTTTTCCCATGAATTGTTCATTTATGGATATAACATGGAGGAAGAGGTATTCTATGTAGGTGATTTTACCTTTAAGGATAAGTATGCATATACAACGGTTACCTTTGATGCGGTTAAGAGAGGCTTTGATGTTCTTTCTGCCGGAGAGGATCATGTATTCCGTGATGATTATAAAGGCACCCGGGGCTTGTATGTCATTCAGAAAAATGTTGACAGTAAATATTATGATATTGACCGGGTTTTGATTAAGAGGACCCTGGAAGAATATCTGACGGGTGCAGACACGAAGGAACATTTCCGGATGATGAGAAACCGATTTGATGATACGGTTTTTGGTGTAAATGTCTACGAGGCCCTGAAAGCAAGAGTGGATAAGCAGCTTCACAAGGAGGAGCCGGATTTTGATATCCGTGCGTTACATATCGCCTATGACCATAAGGTTTTAATGTTAGACCGGTTAAAATATTTAATGGCAAATGAAGTGATTCCGTTTAACCAGCAAATGTTAGATGATTATGCGGTTGTTGTGGAGGATATGCTGACAGCCCGGAATCTGTTGGTTCGTATCTCCGTAACCGATGAGATTGAAGCCGGTGACAGAATTGCAGGATATCTGGATGATGCCAAGGAGAAAGAGATAGCAATTCTTAGCAGGGTAACAGAGTTATTATAAAAGTATAATATAATTAATTTTTGGTTTGAATCCCTGTCTCTTATACACATCTGACGCTGCCGACGAACTCTAGGGTGTAGAT
>ENA-UAKZ01000453-UAKZ01000453.1-human-gut-metagenome-genome-assembly--contig:-NODE-453-length-15844-cov-5.659763_pt1 | contig 15844 bp, 16 predicted proteins | sample MGYA00243693_ERZ654454 | MGnify/ENA primary metagenome ERZ654454 (study PRJEB26926, sample SAMN06164508) | human gut metagenome | biome: ENVO:00009003; feature: ENVO:2100002; material: ENVO:00002003... | reverse complement strand
CGAGATTAGCGAGTGTCTCGTGGGCTCGGAGATGTGTATAAGAGACAGCCCTTATACTCTCCCGGTGCAAACTGAAATACCATATCCGGACAGGTAGTATCGCAGAGACCACAGTTAATACACCGTTCCTTGATAAACAATGGAATATATCCCTCTCTTGATGCCGACAGGTCATTAGAAACCGTAGAGCCGAAGCAAGGATTAATTCCTCCAATCGGTGCATTTTCATAACCCCATTCATTCTGGATTTCCCGGTATTTTACCGGCTCATACGCATCACTTGGAGCAAAATGCTTACTGTTAAGCTCCCCATATCCTCTTTTAATACCGGTAAGATTCGCCTCTAATAAAGCCGGATACTTTTTTCCAATTGTTTCCCCTGTGATATCCAAAGCCGCCTCAAGGGGAATGAATCCGGACACCTTCGCTATGGCTCCCAGCATAACCATGTTAATGCGAGTTTTTTCCTCCATTGCAATTTTTAATGCATCTACACAATGAATCGTCCCTGCATGCAGACGCAGCTTTTCCCTGATTTGTTCCGGTGTCAAAGCCGTATTGATTACAATCTGAGTGTTTTCTTTCACACCTGCGGTAACCGCACTTTTTCCAATCATTGCTTCATGAAATAAACCCAGAATATCCGGTGACTCCACCGGAGAATTAATTCCGATATCCGTGTCCTTATGACTATACCTTATAAATGCCTTTACCGGCGAGCCTCTTTTTTCAGAACCATAGCTTGAAAAACTGGCAGCATTTAAATCCATATAAGCAGCGCCCAGCTCTCCCAACATTTTCCCACAAAGATTTGCTCCTAATCCCCCAATGCTTTCCAGACGGATTTCATAATACCCATTTTCATTTGTGCAAGGTAATGTTACCTGATACTCCATACCTGAACCTCTTTTCCAACAAACCGGATATACCTCAAAAAACAGCCTTTCTAACAATTGTAATAGAACTCCGGTGTGTCTGTTTTAAAATTACACTAATTATAGTATGGAAAGACTTTCTTAAAATATACCGTTTCGGATTAAAACTTTACGCACTTTCCTTCTCTCATGGCATAAAATAAAGTAAAACCACATAGGATGTATGTTATGTATTATTTTCTTTTTATTCTTCTTTGTGCTGCCCTGTTTTTCTGCATTTTCTTCCATTTCAAAAAAAAGAAAATCATTGCCAAAATCAGGTGCATGGATAAATGCAAAAAATGTTGTCTTTTAGAAGAATTAGTAGAACCCTTTGGATATTGCTACCATTGCAACTATGGATTCTTTTCCTCTGCAATTGATGCATGGCAGCGGAAAACCGGCTACACCTATCTCTATGATTATATGGCTCCCCGTTTCCAGATGGTATTCCACTGCCTCCCCATCTATTTTGATTATGACGGCAAAACATGGCTCATTGAATTTTGGAAGGGACAGTACGGCATCAACACCGGAGGGGAAATCGGTATCTACCATGCAGACCACATTATTTCAGCCGAAGATTACAAGACCACTCTGTTTAACGCTGTAGATGATGATGAAATGCTTCCCTGCTCTCTTCTGTTATATAACCATGAGGGCGACTATGTCCGGGTATCCAAAAAACACTGGTGGCTCACCGCCTTTTTAACAGGCTTTTTTTCCAATCCCTCTGAGCTTTGTTTAAACGGCAGTCTCACCTTCCCTGACAGTGACATGTTATCTGCCTTTATTGACGGTCTGTATCAGGCAGGCTATACGTCAAAAGATTTCCAGGTCTATGGACTGAAACTTTCCCTCACCTTCTGTGAACCCAAACAGGAGGAAAAGAAGCTTCTTACCCGGTTCTGGTGCCGTTTTTCCCAATGGAAAAATAAACTTTTCTGCAAATTGTATCTATGGATTACCAGACCATTTATGTTGACAGAAGACCGGATATTATATCTGTATTATTATCTTCCATTTGCCTTCCGCAAAACACTACGCCTGCACCGGTTTAACAAACGCTGTCACCGCAAAAAACGCTGTATGAGGAAACATGTATGAGTACAACATCCCGCCTGAACCATGCTTTTGAAAATGCCCTGGAGCTTCCCCTTGGTACCGGCACCAAATATGTCCTAATCAGCGACTGCCACCGGGGTGTTGGCACCTCATCTGATAATTTCCTAAAAAACCAGCACCTATATTTTGCGGCCTTAAAACACTATTACCAGGCTGGCTTTTCCTATATTGAACTGGGGGACGGAGATGAACTTTGGGAAAACCGGAATATGGAAGCTATCATTGAAGTACACAGCAATATATTTTGGATGTTCTCCCTGTTTTATAAGGAAAACCGCCTCTATATGCTCTATGGCAACCATGATATCATCAAAAAGAAGAAAAATTACAGCCAAAAGAAATGCTGTACTTACTTCTGTACAGAAACACAAAAGCCACAGCCTCTGTTTCCAGAGCTTACCTTTCATGAGAGCATTATCCTGCGCTCTCTAAAATCACCGGATAAAGCTTTGTATCTGACCCACGGGCATCAGGCAAGCCTATTAAACTCCACTTTCTGGCCCTTATCCCAGTTTTTTGTCCGGTATCTCTGGCGTCCACTGGAAAATTTTGGAGTTTTAGACCCCACCAGTGCAGCAAAAAACTATCATATAAAAAACAAATGTGAAGAACGGTTGAACAAATGGGCAGCCGCAAATGACCGCATTCTGGTTACCGGTCATACCCACCGTTCTATCCTTCCTGAGGAGCCTGCACATTATTACAATACCGGAAGCTGTGTACACCCCCGCTGTATTACCTGCATTGAAGTAGAGAACTGTTCCATGACTTTGGTCAAATGGAACATGAGTGCCAGAGCCGACAGTACCCTTTATGTTGCAAGGGAAGTACTTTCTGGCCCTATATGTCTCTTTTCTTAAAAGAGCCCGTATGAATCTTTCGTTCATACGGGTTCTTCCATTATTACATTATGTCAACCAATCTCCAATACCTTTGTTGCACATTTCTGTCCAAATGCCATGTCATGTTCCACCAATAGCATAGTAGGCTGCACTCTTAAAATCAACTGTTCCAATTGCATTCTGGTAAATACATCAATATAATTAAGGGGTTCGTCCCACACATACAAATGTGCCTGGGAGAGAAGGCTGCCTGCTATCAGCACTTTCTTTTTCTGTCCTTCGGAATACTCCTCCATATTTTTGTCAAATTGTACTCTGTCTAAGTCCAGCTGCCTTAAAATGGATTTAAACAGACTTTCGGAAAGCTTCAGTCTGTCTATATACTCTTCTAACCTGCCTTTCAAACAGGAAGTATCCTGGCTAATATATGAAACCTTAAGCCCCTTTGGAACTTCAAATATTCCCGTTCTTTTTACTTTGCCTGGAACAGGGTTGCCTAATATCTCCACTTGGTCTAAATCCAGAATTGCTTTAATCACACTGGATTTTCCACAACCATTCCCTCCTGAGAGCAATAATCGTTCCCCCTGCCTGAGTTCCAAGTTAAGATTTTTCACCACCTCTTTTTCCCCATAAAAAATACCTGCGTTTTCTGCACGAATCAGTAATTCCTTATGATGGGAAAGAGGCATCATTTTTAATTCTGTCGGTGTCTCTATATTTTTTAACATCCCCTCCTTTTGTTCAATGGCGTTTTGCTGCCGGTGTTCCAAATTTTTTCTTCTTTGCTGCATCCTCCTTGATTTTTCTCCAATATATGCCCTCGTATCTATACTACGGTTATTATCCTTAACCGGGTCAAAACCAATTTTTGTGGATTCTACCTTGTCTGCCCACTGTCCTGCCTGTCTCGCAGCTTTTTGTAGTTTTTTAATATCTTTTTTTAATCTATCATTCTCTGCCTGTTCAAACTGGTCTCTCTTCTGTTTGTTCTCCCACCATGAACTAAAATTGCCTCTCTCCACTATAATCTGGTTTCTCTCCAAAACCAGCACATGGTCGACACAACCATCCATTAAATTCCGGTCATGAGAAACCAGAATAAATCCTGATTTCCGGTTCAGATATTTCTTCACCAGTTCTCTTGCATAAATATCCAAATGATTGGTGGGTTCATCAATTAGCAAAAAACTACTCTCCTTAGAAAATAAAACTGCCAACATTAGCTTTGTCCGTTCTCCATGACTTAAGGTATTCCATTTCCGGTAGAGTAAATCAGCATCTAATTTTAATAAGTCAAGCTCTATACAGATTTTCCATAACTCATAATCCGGATAAATTTGTTCCATCCATTCAATTGTGCATAATTCTTCCCATTCCTCCTTAATAGGAAATGGAAAATATTCAAACATAAGGGGTGACTGGATGCTTCCTGCATATTCATATTTACCAAGCAGTAAATTCAAAAAGGTGGTTTTGCCCTTTCCGTTCCGCCCAATCATCCCTAGCTTCCATGCCGTATCCACCTGAAAGGATACATTTTCAAAAATATTATCATAACTGCCTTCATAACAGAAGGTCAAATTTGATACATTAATCTGTGCCATATTATCACGCTCCCTGCATATTTGTAGTAAATCCATGCAATACAAAAGGAACCGTCTGTTATCAAACGATTCCTATTTTTTTAGATATATGGATACGGATGCATTATCTCTTAGAAGAAATACCTGACAATCCATACTGCAGCTCTAATTATCTTAATTACGGCATAAAAATAGAATCTATCCTTTGATAACATAACAATTAAACAATGCCTTATGCATTGCACATCTTATGTTCTCATTTTGTAAAAGATAGATTATCTCCTCATGCCGCACCTCTTTTCTTCTAAATTGCACGCATCAAATGACAAGCAGCTTAAATCAGTCAATCTCCATCCTATGCGCAACTGACGAATCAAACATATATATTATATGCAAAAACATCCAATATTGCAAGTCCTGTTTTCCTACACTTCATAATCCATGCACATGCGGAGCTCTGTATAGGGACGTACATATGTGTCGGCTGTTTTCACATGCTCCGGGTGTATCTGATATCCCCTCAATGCCTCTACACTTTCCAGTTCACTGTCCAGCATCACATCTGCATTAGAGGATTCCAGTCCGTTTACTACAATTTTTAAACGGATAAGTCCTGGAACCACTCCGACTAATGCCTCTAAATGCTCCTTCATTCCCATCAGAACATCCTGCTTTTCCTGACTGGATAATTCTCCCTTTAATTTCCACAAAATAACATGTTTAACCATTATCCTATCCTCCTCTGATACGTCAATTTCTTTAAAAATTGCTTTGTCTTTTCATTTCCTCTCCTGTTTTTCATGTGCACTGACACAATATCTCATCCATGCGTTCCCCTTAAAAAAGCAGACATAACTAAATACGTCTGCCCTTTATATTCATTATTTTTAAAACATAATTTCCTTTTTATCTGCCAACAGCTTACTGCCATGTACAATCTGAAGAACTCCTACTGTCACACCCACTACAATCAGTATGATTCCGAATACAATATTCCAAGCTCCAACCTTTTTCATTGTCTTATAAACTTTCTCGTTCATACAATACCTCCAATTTTGCTTTTTATCATCTACTTTGCTCCATATTGCTCGTAATATGCATCAATTGCTGACTTTAACGTGTCATCTATGATAATTTTTCCCTTGTATGGCTTATTATATAAATGCTCTACTACCTCTTCCATTGTAACAATAGAGGTGGTCTGAAACCCATATCTTTCTTCTATCTCCTTAAGTGCTGACTTGGTTCCCTGTCCCCGCTCCATACGGTCTACAGACACAACCATACCTGCCATGTCTACCTTTCCCTGTGCCTTGATAATTGGCAATGTCTCTTCGATAGAAGTACCCGCTGTAGTCACATCCTCAATGATGACAACCCTGTCGCCATCCTCAATCGGACTTCCCAACAGGATTCCTTTGTCACCATGGTCTTTTACCTCCTTACGGTTAGAGCAATACCGGATATCTTCATCATACATCTCAGCAATTGCCATAGCGGTGGCAACGGTAAGAGGGATTCCCTTGTAAGCCGGTCCAAACAATACATCAAAATCCATACCAAATTCACTGTTGATTGCCTCTGCATAATACTCTCCCAGTCTTTTCAGCTGGGAACCAGTCCTGTAAAATCCCGTATTTACGAAAAAAGGCGTCTTTCTTCCACTCTTTGTTACAAAGTCACCAAATTTTAATACGTTACAGTCAATCATAAACTCAATAAATTCTTTCTTATACTGTTCCATTGTTCCTGCTTCTCCTTTATTTTACTGGGGTTCCAGTATTTTGTTATCTCTCAGACATCTGTGCTATGCACTTTTTGATAAGCTTCATAATATTTTCCTTATTCTATCACAAATAAATGATACTTTCAATTCTTGCATAAAATTCACCGGCTAAAATTTTTTCATCTATGCATGGCAACTCAAAAATGGTCCACCGGACCATTTTCTCATATGCTTGGCAACAAAAAACCGGCATAAATACTGCCGGTTTTCCTGCTTGTGCAATGCCTTATTTCTCTGCAAAGCGCGACAAAAACTGCTTTGTGCGCTCCTCCTTTGGATGCTCAATCACCTGTCTGGCCTCTCCCTGCTCTAAAATGATTCCTCCATCCATAAAAATCACCTGATCTGCCACGTCCCTTGCAAACGCCATCTCATGCGTAACGATTACCATCGTGGTTTTCTGTTCCGCCAGACTGCGGATTACCTTTAAAACTTCTCCGGTCAGTTCCGGGTCCAAAGCCGAAGTCGGCTCATCAAAACATAAAATATCCGGCTTTAATGCGAGAGCTCTGGCAATTGCCACTCTTTGCTGCTGACCACCGGAAAGCTGATGCGGGTAATGGGATATCCGGTCGGAAAGCCCCATTTTGTCCAAAAGTTCCTTCGCATTCTCCTCAAGTTCGGCAAATATCTCCTTTTTACGCACTTTAAAATCCGGTTCCTCCTTCGCTAAAAGCTGTCCTGCCAGCATGACATTCTGCAGGGCAGTATACTGCGGAAACAGATGAAATGATTGAAATACCATGCCGAAATGCAGACGCTTTTTGCGGATATCCTGCTCCCTCTCCTGTCCTGCCGTCTCCGCATCAAATAGCGTCTCTCCCTGCACAATAATTTTTCCGCTGTCCGGCCGCTCCAAAAAATTCAGACACCGGAGCAGGGTGGTCTTTCCCGAACCGGAGGAGCCAATAATCGCCAATGCCTGCCCCTGTTCCAGAGAAAAGCTGATATCCTTTAAAACCTTGGTTACCCCAAAACTTTTTTCAATATTTTGAACCTCTAAAATTGCCAATTCGCCACCCCCTTATCTAAAATAATCCAGTTTCTTCTCGAGCCGGCCAAGAAATATCGTAAGCAGGCCGCTGAACACCAGATAGTAAAATGCAGTAAAAAACAATGGCCAAATCACACCGGAAATCCCCTGCGAACCCTTTAAAAAGGCTTGTCCTGCCCATATAATCTCCTGCAGGGCAATAATCCGTGCAAGTGAGGTATCCTTTACCAGTGTTATCACCTCGTTAGAAATCGGCGGCACAATACGCTTAACCATCTGCAAAAGCGTAACCTTGAAAAAAATCTGGCTCCTCGTCATGCCAAGCACAAGTCCTGCCTCCTGCTGTCCCTTTGGCACACTCTGTATACCGCCGCGGTATATCTCCGAAAAATAGCAGGCATAATTTATGATAAAAGAAACTGCCGCCGCCATAAATCTTCCGTTCTCACCGCCGCCCCATATGGCGTTGCCAAGCACCAGCCCCGGAAAATAATACACAATAAGGAGCTGAATCATCAAAGGAGTTCCCCGGATAATCCAAACAATAAACCGCGTAAAATAACGCAGTGGCTTTAGCCCTGACATTGAGCCAAAAGCAATAATCAATCCCAACGGGAATGCACCCAAAAGAGTGACAAAAAACAATTTTAATGTTTGTAAAAAGCCCACGTTTAACGCATGAAATACAATGGGCATCTGTTCCATAATCGTTGACATTTCCATACCTGCCTTTTCCTCATATGCTTGGCAACTTACAAATCAAATACCCCACCGGTCCGGCAGGGTATTTGTCTTCCTTCTTATTGTTCAATAATCGCAGCCTGTACACCATAAGTCTCCGCTGTTTTCATCATGCTTCCATCCCCATAACTCTCAGAAAAGAACGCATTCAGCTTTGCCGCTAAATCTGAACCCTTGCGGAATCCCACACCATACTCTTCTGTGTTAAAGCTCGCCGTATAAGTCAGATTCTCATAGCTTGTTCCCTCGCCAACCATAGCTGCCGCCATGAGAGAATCAATCACAGCCGCATCTGAAGTTCCAGCCGCTACCTCCATCAGCGCATCTGCCTGTGTTTTCACCGGGGTACAGTTATAGCTAAGCTCTGATAAAACCGCTTCCCCCGCAGAACCAACCTCTGCTGCAAAATTCAAATCCTTTAAGCTCTCCACCGTCTGGTACTTGTCTGCATCCTCTTTCTTTACAATGGCAATCTGCGCATTATTGCAATATGCTTTCGAGCACTCCATTGCACTGGTCACTTCTTCCGTCAATGTCATTCCGTTCCACACACAATCAATAGACTTTGCGTCTAATTCCAACACCTTGTTATCCCAGTCAATTTCTACAAATTCTACATTTACACCAAGGCTCTCGGCAAATGCCTTTGCCATATCTGCATCAAAACCAATCCAGTCACCGGAACTGTCCTTATAATCCATCGGTTCAAAATCCGTAATCCCTACAATCAATGTACCCTTATCCTGTACATAAGCCAAATCCGATTCACCATCTGTCTCAGCTCCGCCTTCCTCTGCCTGATTTTCTTCCGTTGAAATATCGCCCGTCTGTGTACCGCCTTCACTTCCACACGCTGCCATGCTAAAGCATAATGCCATGGATAGCAACAATGCCAATATCTTTTTCTTCATTTTGTATTCTCCTTCCTTTTGCCGGTTTCGTCACGCTGTCTTTTACTTATGTAAGATACGGTATCACGCTTATGCTTCGTCAAACCAGCACATTGGCATTCTACCATAGCCTGAAATCGATGTAAAGCTTATATTTTAAAAAATCATTCATTTTATTTAACACACCCGATAATCTCGTTGATGTCCTCAATTCCCTTTTCTTTCATAAACTGCTTGATACCGTCTATAATCTCTATGGTTGTATATGGATTATGGAAATTCGCCGTACCAACAGACACCACAGTGGCTCCCGCCATCATAAATTCAATAGCATCCTCATAGTTCATGATGCCGCCCATTCCGATAACCGGCAGCCCCACAGCATGTGTTACCTGGTATACCATACGGACTGCCACAGGCTTAATAGCCGGACCGGATAAACCTCCTGTCTTATTGGCAATGGCAAAATCCCTTCTGTTAATATCAATCTTCATACCGGTTAATGTGTTAATTAAAGAAAGCGCATCTGCACCTCCCGCCTCTGCTGCTTTCGCCATTTCCGTAATGTCTGTTACATTCGGACTCAGCTTCATGATTACCGGCTGCTTTGCCTTTGCCTTTACTGCTTTCGTAATCTGCTCCAGCGCCTTTGGATTCTGCCCAAAGGCAATTCCCCCCTCTTTCACATTCGGGCAGGATACATTAATCTCCAGCATATCTACCGCTTCCTCTGCCAGACGCTCCACCACCTCTACATAATCCGCCTCCGACTTGCCACATATATTTACAATGATATTGGTGTCGTACTGCTGCAAAAATGGAATATCCCGGTTGCAAAATACATCGATTCCCGGGTTCTGAAGTCCCACTGCATTCATCATTCCACCGTAGGTCTCGGCAATCCTCGGAGTGGGATTTCCCTGCCACGGTACATTGGCAACTCCCTTTGTGGTAACAGCACCCAATTTACTTAAGTCAACAAAATCCCCATATTCTGCACCGGAACCAAAGGTTCCAGAGGCTACGGTTACCGGATTTTTAAATTCCACACCTGCAATCTTTACTGAAAGGTTCATTAAAATTCCACCTCCCGTGCATCGAATACCGGACCGTCCTTACAGACCCGTTTGTTATGAACATGACTGTGGTCATCCACCTCAGCAGACTGGCATACGCATGCCAGGCAGGCACCGATTCCACATGCCATTTTCTCCTCCAAAGAGAGCTGTGCCTCCATATGATTGGCAAACGCATACTCCTTAACGGCACGGAGCATCGGCGTTGGTCCACAGGCATAAATGATATTTCCCTTAATTTCATATTCCCGAATGGCATCCAGCACATTCCCTTTTACACCATTTTTGCCGTCCTCACTGGCAATATACACCTCTCCCCTGGGTTCCAAATCCTCCAGCAGAAAAGTCTCATCCCGGAAGCCCAGAACAATATTCTTTTCGCAATTCAATTCCTTTGCAAGCTCCAGCATCGGAGGAATCCCAATTCCTCCTCCAATTAGGATAGCCCGCTTGTCCTTCAGGGTAAATCCATTGCCCAGCGGTCCCATTATATCAATTGTATCTCCCTCCGCAAGGGATGAAAATTCCTTTGTTCCTTTTCCAACCACCCGGTACACCAGCCGGATCGTTTCACTCTCATGGTCAATCTCACACAAACTGATTGGTCTCGGTAACAAATTTGCTCCATCTTTACTATATAACGATACAAATTGTCCCGCTTTTGCCTGTTCTGCAATCTCTGGTGCATATAAAACAAGGCTGTATATGTCACTGGCAAGCTGTGCCTGGCTTCTGACCTTCGCTGTCATCTTTATCGCACTCATGTTATTCTCCTAACTATATTCATTTATCTAACATTCAACCTATTAGATAAAAGGCTTTTCTCATGTTACCGTTTTGCAATGGCTCCCATAATATCCTCTATCATATCCACTACCGCCTGTCTGGAAGCGTCTGCAAAATTCTGTGCCCCAAAGGAAGCATATTTTTCCTGCTTATAAGCTGCAATAATCCCTCTGGAAGAATTCACAATGGCACCTAATCCGTCCTTATTAAAATAATGCACCAAATCCTCTGCCTTGCCGCCCTGAGCGCCATACCCTGGCACTAATATGTAGGTCTTTGGCATCAGCTTACGGAGTACTTTTCCCATCTCCGGATAGGTAGCACCTACCACACAGCCTACATTGCTGTAGGTATCACCCATACATTCTTCCCCCCACTCTACAACCTTCTTTGCCACCAGTTCATAGAGCGGTGTTCCATCTACTAACCGGTCCTGAAACTCTCCTGAGGAAGGGTTTGAGGTCTTAACCAGTACAAAAATCCCCTTATTCTCCTGCTTACAAACATCTACAAAAGGCTTCACACCATCCGTTCCAAGATAAGGATTCACTGTGACAAAATCCTCCGAAAAGCCGGAATAACTCTTACTTCCCACCTGTACCTTTCCCAGATGTCCCACTGCATAAGCCCCGGATGTGGAACCGATATCCCCACGTTTTATATCTCCAATCACAACCAGACCCTTTGCTTTACAATATTCACATGTTTTCGCAAAGGCGGCAAGTCCCGGTATTCCAAACTGTTCATACATTGCAATCTGGGGCTTTACTGCCGGAATCAAATCATATGTAGCATCTACAATTGCCTTATTAAACTGCCAGATTGCCTCGGCAGCCCCCTCTAAGGTCTCACCATACTCCTCAAACGCTTTCTTCTGGATATGCTCTGGTACATAACCAAGCATCGGGTCTAATCCAACTACAACCGGCGCATTCAAAGACGAAATCTTTTCCACTAATGTATTAATCATATCTTCCTCCTAAAATTATCCCTCTGCACAACACAGTCGGACATTACTATATGCTGGGCAAAAGGACATGTTTATGTGTATTATATTCTAATTTTAGCGGTTGTTCAATTCCTATTTCTAAAAAGTTTGTGTCAACACTTTATTGACAAATTTCCAGTTTTCTTTATGACGAACGCTTCAACCGAGGAAAATGGTTCCAAGCCGTCCCTCTTTGGAACCATTTTCCTGATTGTAAAGCTGATTATAGGCAGCTTTAGGATGAATAAGGAGCCAGTGTAATGCGCACAAAATATCCCTGGGCTTCCCCACAAACCGGACATACCTCCGGTGCCTCTTTGGAGTCAATCACATGCCCACAGTTTAAGCACATCCATGTGGTGGAAACATCCGATACAAACAACCGGTTATCCTGCATCCATTTTCTGAACTGTGCAAAACGGTCCGCATGTACCTTTTCAACCCTTCCAATCATATGAAAGGCTCCAGCAATCTTCTGAAAGCCCTCCTGTCTTGCTATCTCCTCAAATGCCTTATAGACATTGTCATGCTCCTCATTTTCGTTATGCTCTGCCATACCGAGAAGCTCTTCCAAGGATTCACTGATATCCACCGGATACGAACCGTCAATCTCAATATTTTCCCCCGACAGTTCTGTTAAAAATTCATAAAATACCTTTCCATGTGCCCTCTCTTGTTCCGCTGTAAATTTAAATATCTCCTCTAACACATAAAGCTGCTGTTCATGTGCCTGCTCTGCCGCATAGGTATATCGGTTTCTCGCCTGGGATTCACCGGCAAACGCTCTCATAAGGTTTTCTTTCGTTTTGCTGTTCCTAAACTCAACTTCCATAACCAGCCTCCTCGTATTCATGGTTATTATACCGACCGTCCATCCGGTCTTCATTCATGTTTCCTTATAATAATTTCCGGTTTTATCCATTTTATACATCCTTACGGTTATTCATAACAACTTCGTAGCTATTCAATTTTACCAAGGCAGCTTCCTGTCAAATAGATTTTCAAAACTCTCCCGTTTCCTTATTTCTCCTTACTATAAATATTGCACCTATTACAATTCCCATTATCAAAATAAATAAAGGCACCAGTCCCGGCTTATTGGGCATAACATAGGAGGCAAGTGCCATATCTTTGTCATAATCATACCAGCCATCCCTGGTGTGTTTATAAAAATCTGCATCACTCTTTAGAAAAAATGTATAATCCGGGCGCCTTTTTCCACCTTTATCGTCCCACGTTACATCCATGTTATACCATTTTCCATCTACCCTCACAACATTCCACGCATGGTTTGCATCGGCCTGATAATCCTGCGAAGCACCGGTAACAATTCTGACCGGAATATCCATTTCAGAAAGCAGCAAAAATGCCGCCATACAGTATCCCTGGCAGACCATGGTTCCGTCCCGGTATCCTTCATAATCAAGATGATTTTCATACTTTTCATCATACTCATAATTATTAATCAGATAATCATGAACCGCCTTCACACTCTCATAATCGGATTCTCCCTTTAATGTGGCTGCCACTTCTTTCATTTGCTTCCAATATTCATCTAATACCTCTTTATCGTATTTATATACCAATTTAACCCGAATCTGCCAGTTATGGTCATCTGAAAACTTCCCATGCCATGATTCCATATAACCATCTTCTACATACCATGACAAATAGCTTCCACTATTTAATAAATTTTCTGTATCATGGTGAAAATAATAATCATCAAATGTTTTTTGAATATCTGTTCCCACCGCATTTTCATATGTATCATAATACACAAGACTCTTGTGCTCCCTAATCTGACTGCCAAGTGCCTTATAAAATTCCTGTTTGTTGGATACAGCGACTGTCTCCTGCGGAGTTCCCTCCACGGCATATACTCTGCCACCAGCTGGTTCATTAACCAGAACAAAACAGATAAAAACAGCTGTCAGTATTTCCTTTATCCCATTCATCCTTCTTTTTCTCATTTTGCCTTTCCCCTTTTTACACAGCGCCCCGTTCCCAGCAAAAAGTCAAAAATACATGGCGGCTGCATCTATGACAAATCATCACAGATACAACCGCCACTTTGATTTTTATAGTGCGCTTACTCTACCGAATAGTTCGGTGCTTCCTTCGTAATCTGGATATCATGCGGATGGCTCTCCTTCAGGGAAGCCGCTGAAATCTCAACAAACTGCGCATTTGCATGCAAGTCCTCAATCGTTCTTGCTCCACAGTAACCCATTCCGGAACGAAGTCCTCCAAGCAGCTGGAACACCGTATCTTCCACAGTTCCCTTATAAGCTACACGTCCCTCTACACCTTCCGGAACCAGCTTCTTTGCATTAGACTGGAAGTAACGGTCTTTGCTTCCATTCTCCATCGCTGCAATTGAACCCATTCCACGATATACCTTATATTTACGTCCCTGATATAATTCAAACTCTCCTGGTGACTCATCCGTACCTGCAAAGAGACTTCCCATCATACATACATTGGCACCTGCCGCAAGCGCCTTGGTAATATCACCGGAATACTTGATTCCACCATCTGCTATAACCGGAATTCCATATTCCCTGGCTACATCATACGCATCCATAATAGCGGTAATCTGCGGTACACCAATACCTGCTACTACACGAGTTGTACAGATTGAACCAGGACCGATACCAATCTTCACTGCATCCACACCCATTTTAATCATGGCTTCCGCACCGCTTCTAGTAGCCACATTACCAGCGATTACCTGTAAATCCGGATATTTATCACGAATCAGCTTAAAGGTTTTCAATACATTGGCGGAATGTCCGTGTGCAGTATCAATTACTACGGCATCTACTTTAGATTTTACCAGCTCGTCCACACGGTCTGTAATGTCCGGTGTTACTCCTACTGCCGCTGCACAAAGCAGTCTTCCCTGAGAATCCTTTGCAGAATTCGGATATTTGATTGTTTTTTCAATATCCTTAATGGTAATCAGACCTTTTAGATTGTAGTTCTCATCCACAATCGGAAGCTTTTCCTTACGGGCTGCCGCAAGTATTTTCTTGGCTTCCTCTAATGTAATTCCCTCTCTTGCAGTAATTAAACCATCAGAGGTCATAGATTCCTTAATCTTCTTTGAATAATCTGTTTCAAATTTTAAATCTCGGTTTGTGATAATACCTACTAACTTTGTTCCCTCACAGATTGGAACACCTGAAATTCGGAACTTTGCCATCAGCTTATCTGCATCATCCAGCGTATGCTCCGGTGAAAGAGAAAACGGGTCGGTAATGACGCCATTTTCAGAACGCTTTACCTTATCAACTTCTTCAGCCTGTGCCTCAATGGACATATTTTTATGAATGACACCAATTCCACCCTGTCTCGCCATGGCAATCGCCATTCTGTGCTCTGTGACAGTATCCATACCGGAGCTCATAAGTGGAATCTGTAACTGAATCTTTTTTGTAAGCTGTGTTCTTAAATCAACGTCATTTGGAATCACCTCTGAATATGCCGGAACCAGCAGCACATCGTCAAAGGTAATGCCTTTTCCAATAATTTTACTCATATTCTCTCTGCCTTTCTCTAACTCGTTTTTATTACTCTTCGTATACACAAATGTACAGCTGTAGATATTCCTTCCCATCCAGCATCATGGGAACACAAATCGGCTCAATATCTGTCCTGATCTGCAAATCCGTACACAGCATAGATATCGGTGGGGTAATATCAATCAGCTTGCCCTGTGTAGAAAATATTGTTGCGGTATTGCCCATAATCATATTGCTGAGCTCATTCAGTGCAGAGCATGCCATCTCATCCAGCTCCGCCACAGGCATACCATACATCATTTTACTGGCAATCTCTTTTGCATTCTCTAACTCCATTGCCAATACAGCCTGCCCCTTCATCTGTCCAACAACCCCAACGGTAATCGTATAAGTTGGCTTCTCAAATGAAAAATCAGTTAAAGCCGGTCTTCCCACCGCAAGCTTCATCTGTGTAACATTTTCAAAAACACTAATCGCAGACTTTAAAAATGGATTAATATTATTAACATCCAGTGCTTTTCTCATTTCCATCCTCTTTTCCAGTTCATTCCAACTATATAATAAACCTATTATCTGTCTCTTATACACATCT
>ENA-UAKZ01000443-UAKZ01000443.1-human-gut-metagenome-genome-assembly--contig:-NODE-443-length-16286-cov-6.014540_pt1 | contig 16286 bp, 15 predicted proteins | sample MGYA00243693_ERZ654454 | MGnify/ENA primary metagenome ERZ654454 (study PRJEB26926, sample SAMN06164508) | human gut metagenome | biome: ENVO:00009003; feature: ENVO:2100002; material: ENVO:00002003... | reverse complement strand
ACACCCTAGAGTTCGTCGGCAGCGTCAGATGTGTATAAGAGACAGGTATATAAGGGGTTTTCAAATCTGGCAGATGCAGAGGAATTTATAAAAGCTGCGGGTGCTAAACAGGCTGGGAAGAGTGCAGAGACTGTTAAAGTGGTGGAAGAACAGCCTGTTAGTACAGATGTGCATCTGGTTGCATATGTGGACGGAAGCTATGACCACAGCCAGCTTCGCTATGCATATGGCTGTGCTTTGGTACTGCCGGATGAGGTTGTCACTTTGAAAGGAAGCGGAGCAGAAGAGGACTATGTGGCTATGCGGAATGTGGCGGGGGAAATCCTCGGAAGCGAACAGGCAGTCCTCTGGGCACTGGAGCATGGTTATCAGGCGGTTACCATTTATTATGATTATGAGGGAATTGAGAAGTGGGCAGATGGAATCTGGCGGGCAAATAAACCGGGAACCCAGCGCTATAAGGCTTTTATCGCAGAAAAAAGAGAAAAAATCGCAATTTCTTTTCAAAAGGTGGCAGCCCATACGGGAGTAGAGTATAATGAACTGGCAGACCAGCTGGCAAAGGAAGCCCTGGGGATAGAAAAGGAGAAATAAATGGAATTTAACAAATATTTTGACCACACAATTTTAAAGGCAGATGCCAGTGAGGAGGATGTGAACCGAATCTGCAAAGAGGCAGTACAGTATAATTTTGCATCGGTTTGTGTCAACAGTGGAAGAACGAAGCAGGTTTCTAATCTTTTACTGGATACAGATATCGAAGTCTGTACAGTGATTGGATTTCCTTTGGGCGCAATGAGCACCATGGCTAAAAAGCTGGAGACATTAACAGCTATTGAGGATGGAGCAACAGAAATTGATATGGTAATCAATATTGGTGCAGTAAAGGATAGCGACTGGGATTTTGTGAGAAAAGATATAGAAGAGGTAAAGGAAGTCTGCAGGAATAATACTATGGGAAGAGATGTGTTATTAAAGGTGATTATTGAAACATGTCTCCTGACAGAGGATGAAAAGGTAAAAGTGTGTGAAATTGCTGTGGAGGCAGGTGCGGATTTTGTCAAGACATCCACAGGCTTTAGTACCGGAGGTGCCATAACGGAAGATGTGGCATTGATGCGTAAGACGGTGGATGCTAAAACCGCCGCTCTGGAAAAGGAAACCGGCGTAACCCATAAGCGAGTAGGAGTAAAGGCATCCGGAGGAATCCGGGATACTGCTGCCTCCAGGGCGATGATTGCGGCAGGAGCGGACAGACTGGGCACATCTGCCACGGTGGCTATTGTTGCTGGAGAAAACGGTATGGATATAAATGACTAAATGTAAGAGGGAGGAATGTGAGGATGAAAAAATGGAAAAAGGTTACCAGTATGCTGCTGGTTATGGCTATGACATTAAGTATGGCTGGATGTAACGGTAAACAGGAGGAAGTTACAGAAGCGGAAGAGACAACCGAAATCACAACGGAATTGGCTGCGGAGGAAGATACAGAGGGGGAAGTACAGGGAAATCTGATACAAAATGGTGATTTCTCCGAGGGCACGGACAAGTTTGAAACCTATACGAATGGCGGCAGCTGTTCTATGAATGTTAACAGTGACGGTGAGCTTCAGCTTGATATCACGAAGCTGGGAAATGTGGAGCACGGTGTGCAGCTCTATTATGATGGCTTTGAGATGACAGAGGGAACGGTGTATGAATTCTCCTTTGATATACATGGCACGATGGAACGGGAGCTTGAATGGAGAATCCAGATAAATGGCGGCGATTACCATGCGTATCATGCGGAGACTGTAAGTGTGACGGAGGAGGTACAGCATATTTCTGCACAGTTTACGATGGAGGAGCCATCAGACCCGGCGCCGCGTCTTTGCTTTAATATGGGTTACATGAATTCTATGCAGGAGGCAGGTATGGATTCTGCGAATATAGGAGAACATTCAATTATGTTGGATAATCTTTCATTGGAGGTTATGGATTCCTCTGAAGCTGTGGAGGCGGCTGAGACTGTGGAAGTGCCAAAGGCAAAGGTTAACCAGCTGGGATATAAAAAGGATGATGTGAAGACAGTTGTTTTTGCGGATTTAGATGAGGATGACACTACATTTACGGTGGTGGACGCAGATACCGGAGAATCTGTTTTTGAGGGAGCTATGACGGAACTCAAAGCAAATCCATCAGCAGGTGAACAGAATTGTTCTGGTGATTTTTCAAAGCTGAATAAGGAAGGTACCTACAAAATTGTGACGAAAAAAGGTGAGGAGTCAGCAGCCTTTACCATTGGGGGAAAGATTTATACAGACACCTTTAAAAATGTGGTGAAAATGTTGTATTTACAGCGTTGTGGTACGGAACTTGACGGAGAACTGGCAGGAGACTTTGCACATCCTGCATGTCATGGAACGAAGGCAACGATTTATGGCACCAATAACCAGATTGATGTGAGCGGCGGCTGGCATGATGCCGGTGATTACGGAAGATATGTGGTATCAGGAGCTAAGGCGGTGGCAGATTTATTGCTGGCATATGAGAAAAATCCGGCCGTTTTTTCGGATGACTGTGGAATTCCGGAAAGTGGAGATGGTATAAATGATGCTCTGCAGGAAGCAAAGTATGAACTGGACTGGATGTTAAAAATGCAGGATAGCAGTGGCGGCGTGTATCATAAAGTAACCTGTAAGGTATTCCCGGAAACGGTTATGCCGCAGGAGGAAACAGATGAGCTGATTGTCTGTCCAATTTCCAAAACGGCAACGGCTGATTTTGCCGCAGTAATGGCAATGGCGGGAAGAATTTATAGTCGGGATGGTGAAGGTGAGTATGCGGTGTTTGGAGTTACTTGTCTGGAAGCGGCAAAAAAAGCGTGGGCATATTATGAGGCGCATAAGGATGAAAGAGGATTCCAGAATCCGGAGGACGTGGTAACAGGTGAATATGCAGACGGAAATAGTAAGGATGAGTATTTTTGGGCGTCCGCAGAGCTGTATAAGACTACAGGGGATGCTGTCTATAAGGATGGCATGGCAGAGGCGCTGGATAAGGTGGAAAATTTGGGTGGTTTAGGCTGGGCAGATGTAGGTGCCTATGGCGCTTATGCCGCTTTGACTACAGAGGTATTAAAGGCTGACAGCACCAATTTGAGAAAAGACATTGAAAACGGTTTTTTCAAAGCCGTTGAAGATGTGGTGAAAACCAGTAAAGAAAACGCATATTTTGTCAATAAGGAAGACACATACGAATGGGGCTCTAATATGGGAATAGCCAATAGTGGTATGCTTCTTTGTATGGCGGATGAGATTAAACCAAATGAGGAATATATAGCTTATGGCAAGACGCATCTGAATTACCTGTTTGGTGTCAATGCAACGGGCTATTGCTTTGTAACCGGGGAGGGAACCCTGTGTCCGGTCGCACCACATCACAGACCATCCCAGGTGCTCGAAAAATGCATGCCGGGAATGCTTGTAGGAGGACCGGACAGCAATTTAGAAGACCCTTATGCAAAAGCGGTATTTACAGAAACGCCGGCGGCAAAATGTTATGTGGATAATGCCCAGAGTTTTTCCTGCAATGAGGTTACTATTTATTGGAATTCACCGCTTATCTATTTGATGGCAGCATTAGAAAAATAAAATGGTATAGAGAAAACAATTTTAAGAGCATCGGGAAGGAGCAGACATGAAATTAATTTCCTGGAATGTAAATGGAATCCGCGCCTGTGTAGGCAAGGGATTTTTGGAGTTTTTTAAAGAGGTGGATGCGGATATCTTCTGTATTCAGGAATCGAAAATGCAGGCGGGACAGTTGGAACTGGATTTGCCGGGATACCATCAGTATTGGAATTATGCTGAGAAGAAGGGCTATTCCGGAACTGCTATTTTTACAAAGAAGAAGCCGCTAGCTGTAGTGAATGGAATGGGAATTCCAGAGCATGACAAAGAGGGTCGTGTGATTACTCTGGAATTTGAGAATTTTTATATGGTGACGGTGTATACGCCAAATTCCCAGAATGAGCTGGCACGTCTTGACTATCGTATGGCATGGGAGGATGCATTTTTAGAATATCTGAAAGGGTTAGAAAAGACAAAGCCGGTAATCGTCTGTGGGGATATGAATGTGGCACATAAAGAGATTGATTTGAAGAATCCAAAGACAAACCGCAGAAATGCGGGTTTTACGGATGAGGAGAGGGATAAATTCAGCGCTCTTTTGGAAAGTGGTTTTGTGGATACATTCCGGTATTTTTATCCGGAGCAGGAGGGTATTTATTCCTGGTGGTCTTACCGGTTTAAGGCACGAGAGAAAAATGCAGGATGGCGGATTGATTATTTTCTTGTGTCAGAATGCTTGAAGGATAAATTGCAGGATGCAAAAATACTAACGGAGGTAATGGGTTCAGACCACTGCCCGGTGGAGGTGGATTTGGCATGTTAAAGTTAGGATGCCATGTGGGTATGAGTGGAAAGGAAATGATGCTGGGCTCGGTAAAAGAAGCCATCCGGTTTGGAGCAAATACCTTTATGCTGTATACGGGAGCTCCCCAGAATACGAAGCGGAAGGAGATATCCCGGTTGCGGATTGAGGAAGCAAGACAATTGATGGCGGAGTATGGAATTGAAGAATTCATAGTGCATGCTCCTTATATCATTAATCTGGCAAACCGAATAAAGCCGGAAACCTTTGAAATTGCAGTGGAGTTTCTGGAACTGGAGCTTGCAAGGACGGAGGCAATGGGTTCTGAAACACTGGTTCTGCATCCTGGTTCCCATGTGGGGGAGGGAGTTGAGGCTGGAATAGAGCAGATTGCAAAAGGTATCAATTCCGTTCTTACAAGGAATACCAAAGTGCATATTGCATTGGAAACCATGGCGGGAAAAGGCAGTGAGATTGGAAGGTCTTTTGAGGAGCTGGCAATGATTTATGATAAGGTCATTTATAATGATAAGCTTAGAGTATGTTTTGACACCTGCCATACCAGTGATGCCGGGTATGACATTATTCATGATTTTGACGGGGTGATGGAAAGCTTTGATAAGCTGATTGGTAAGGAGCAGATTACAGTATTTCATATGAATGACAGCAAAAATATTCCTGGAGCAGCAAAGGACAGGCATGAGAATTTTGGCTTTGGGAAGATTGGCTTTGATGCATTGATGTATATTGTGAACCATAAGAATTTTGCTGAGGTTCCCAAGATTTTGGAGACACCGTATATAAAGGCTCCTGAAAATTCGAAGAAATCCTATGCGCCATATAAACATGAGATTGCGATGATACGGTCGGGAGTTTTTGACCCATTCCTGCAGAAAAAGATTTTAGATTAGGCTATGCCCCTGTTTTGACATGAAAAGGTCAGTGCAGGGGGTTTTATATTATACTTAAGAAAATTTTAAGAAATGGAAATTGCTTTTTCATCTTGCAAGATGAAAGATACTGTTGTATTATTACAACAGTACAAATAAACCTAAATATAAAAATACACGGAGTACCACAAGGTTGTAACGGATATTGTGAGGATACAGTTCGTGGAAGGGAGAAGTGGAGAGGAATATATGAGTGCTTTAATTGAGGTTCGGGATATGTATAAGATATATAATCCCGGCGAGAATGAGGTACGGGCTTTGGATGGTGTCAGTCTGACAGTAGATGAGGGCGAATTTGTTGCGATTATCGGACAGTCTGGTTCTGGTAAATCTACATTAATGAATATGCTAGGATGTCTCGATGTACCTACAAGAGGAACGTACATATTGAATGGAAAGGATGTTTCCAGTCTGTCTGACAATGAATTGTCAGAGGTAAGGAATAATGATATTGGTTTTATTTTTCAGGGATTTAATCTGATACAGAATTTAACAGCCATTGAAAATGTAGAACTACCCCTTATTTACCGAAGGGTAGAAAAAGGCAAGCGGCGCAGGCTGGCAATTGAGGCGTTGCGAAAAGTGGGACTTGAGGAGAGGATGAAACATAAACCAGCGGAGATGTCCGGAGGACAGCAGCAACGTGTGGCAATTGCGAGAGCCATTGCAGCGGCGCCGCCGTTAATCCTGGCAGATGAGCCCACAGGCAATCTGGATTCAAAATCCACAAAGGATATCATGAAAATATTGGATGGTCTGAATGACCAGGGAAATACGATTGTGTTGATTACCCATGATGATGGGATTGCCGCTAACGCAAAGAGAGTGGTAAGAATTATGGATGGAAAGATTGAATCCGACACAGTAAAGGCAGGCATAGAAGAACATGACGAAGAGACTGCGGACCGGATAAAAGAAGCTGTAGAACTGACAGAGGTTTCCGGTACTTTGTCTGAAGATAACAGGGAATAAAGGCAGGGAGGATAATATGAATCAGGAAAATGAAAATATGGAAATGGAACTTGTGGAGCCAAAGGGAAAGAGGCGTAAGAAAAAATCGAAAAAGACAATCATAATTATTATCGTTATTATGGCTGTTTTGCTGCTGCTGATTGCCATTGGCAAAGTCATTAGCAGTGTTTCAAAGGGTATGCAGGCGGCTATGGAAAATATGGCTTCACAAAATGAAGACGTATATCAGGTAATAAAGCAGGATGTGGAACAGGAAATTACCACCTCCGGTACAGTGATTGGAATTTCAAAGGATGCATATACCTCTCCGGTTACGGCGAAGGTGGAGGATATAAAAGTAGAGGTTGGACAGATAGTCAGCAAAGGAGATGTGCTGCTTACTTATGATGCTTCTGAACTGGGGGATAATCTGACAAAGGTTAAAATTCAGGCGCAGTCTGAGCGCGCTGCCGGAAATGAGAGCTACGAAGCGGCAAATAAGGCAGCGGGTAAAGTTAGTGAAGCAAAGAAAAAAATCAAGACATTAAAAAAAGAGATAAGCGATATTAAGAAAAAGGTAGCTTCTTTGACAAAAAAGGTAGAGAAATACGAGGAACAAATGGAGGCTGTTAAGAATACAGATGCTGTGAAGGACAACGGCGATGACAGTGTGGATGTGACAGAAGAAACTGGTGGACAGGGACTTAGTGATGCAGACAGCAAAGCATATAAAAAGGCTGTTTCCGATTTACAGAAGCAGAATGAAAAGCTGGCTGCAAAACAGGAGGAGCTGGCACAACAGGAATCCATTGTTGCTGCAAATGAAGATGTGACAGTGTCTGACAGTGCGAAAGCGCAGATTAATGCAAGTAACCAGCTGTCTGACATGAATGTGGATGATGCACAGGAATCCTTAGATGCGGCTGAGGCGGGAATTACAGCAGCTGCTGACGGGATTGTGGAGTCTATTGATGTGGTAAAGGGTGCCTATGCAAATGAGACACAGACGCTGATGACAATTATTAATGCAGATTCCATTGGTGTGGAATTTTCCATTTCCAAAGATGATTTGGGGGCTATTACAACAGGGCAGAAGGCAAGAGTAGTAATTGCCGGAAATGAGTATGAGGGAACGATAGATTATGTCAGCCGTGTGGCGGTCAGTGATATGACCATGACAGGGAATAATACCAGTGGAACAATTAAGGGAAGGATTCTGATTGATAATCCGGATGATAACATTTACATTGGGGTATCTGCCAAAGCATATATTTTTGTGGGAAAATCAGAACAGGCACTGGTGATTCCGTATGAGGCATTAAACACGGATATTGATGGTGATTTTGTGTATGTTGTAAATAAAGAAAACCTGATTGAACGTAAGGATATTACTGTTGGAATCTACTCAGATGAATATTATGAGGTTATAGATGGTATTGATGAAGGTGACAAGGTTATTACCAATGTGACAAAGGATATGAAGCCGGGCGATGTATATGTCGGGGCTGCCGGTGTGACGATGGAATAAGTGTAGAGGAATGTTTTGATGAATAATAGGAGGCGCACATGACACAGCTTGGTGAATATGTGAAAATGGCCCTGAAGAATATATGGGCAAATAAGGTACGAACCCTTCTTACCATGCTTGGAATTATTATTGGTATTTCATCTGTTATTTTAATTTTATCTGTAGGAAATGGTGCGACAGAAATGATTACCTCGGAGCTGGGCGAGCTTGGCAAAGGACAGATTAATTTTTATATGACTGACTATCAGGATAAATATTATATAACAAATGAAGAGATGGATGATATCCGGGAAATGGATGGAGTAAAGGCGGTTGCTACCCAGAGATTTTTTGACGGAACCACGGAGACGAAGAAGGATGATTTTAAGGTAAGTATAGTTGCTATTAATCCGGATGGATTTAATTTTCTGGATGCCACTTATGTAAAAGGAGGACCATATACAGAAAAAGAGGCAGAGGATGGCAAGCCTGTCTGTGTTATCAGTGAGAAGGATGCCATGAGTCTGTTTGGGTCTACCAATGTGGTGGGAATGGATATAACGATTACCCTATATGATATGTATGATATAACAGTTACGATAATTGGGGTGACGGAATCGGAAGACGATTCTACCATTGCTTCTATGTATACTGACCCGTCAGTGCAGGTGATTTTGCCGCCGGAGGTGTTTACTACAACGTTGGGTATGGATATGGACAATGATATTTCTAATTTCTATATCTTAAAAGAAGATGATGTGGACTCCCAAAAGCTTTGTGATGATATTGTTGACTATCTGGAAACGAAGCACCATTGTAAGGGAGAAAATGTATATATATATGATAGCTTTGATGATATGATGGAGCAGATTAATAATGTGATTAATCTGATTACTATATTTGTTGCATTTGTTGCATCTGTATCTCTGCTGGTTGGTGGTATTGGAGTAATGAATATTATGCTGGTTTCGGTAACGGAACGAACAAGAGAAATCGGTATCCGGAAGGCGTTAGGGGCAAAGACCGGCTCCATAACCTTTCAGTTTCTTGCTGAATCTGCATTTATAACATTGATTGGCGGCTTGATAGGAATTATTTTAGGGATTCTTGGGGCATGGCTTATTGCGGGAATTATTGGAATGGCAGTGCCAACCATGAAATTCGCCCCTGTTTTAAAGCTGAGCACTATATTGCTGGCCTCTGCATTTTCATCTGTAGTGGGATTGTTTTTCGGGATATACCCGGCAAGGAAAGCGGCGAAGCTAAGTCCGATTGAAGCATTAAGGCAAAATTAAAATATAAAAATCCAGACTCCGGAACAGGAGAATTAATATCTCCTGGGTATGCTGCTGTCCACATATATGGGGTTGACGGGCAGTTGGATGATATCTCCGATATGTAGGTCTGCTCCTGTGACATCAAGAATAACATGGGTCATGCCAATTTTTCCAAGCACCGGAAATCTATTTTCTTTGTAAAAGCCGTATAGCTTTTTGGGAAACAGAGTATTTTTGATTAAGGAACCAATAAATCTGGGTAAGCTGGACAGACCGGGACAGTTGTTTTCCCGTCTGACTCCCAATCCATGGGAGTAGCCAACCGGAACTATGGCAACAGTGGTTTTTTTCGTAGTAATAAAAGTCTGACCATAGCCAATGTTATGTCCCGGTGGCAAAGTATGAATATCGGAAATAGGGGCTTCCAAAAGCCCTACCGGCTTGTAGCCCCACTGGTTCTTCATGGGAAGTCTGCCTAAGAATGCGGAGCCAATCCGTACAGCGTCTAACCGGGTTTCCGGATGGCGGAGCAGCGCGCAGGATGCGGCAATATGCCGGAAGCCAATGAAGATATTTTCTTTTTCTAAGGCTTTACAAAGAGAAAGAAAGTGTTCATACTGCTCTATGGTATGCTTTGGTTTCCGGCAGGCAGAAGCAAAGAAATGGGAGTAAATTCCGGTCACACAAATGTGCTTCATATGCCGGACGGTATAAACAATATCTTTTACATGTGTATCCGGAAAGCCATAGCGGCCGAGTCCTGTGTCAATACAGATATGGGCTCTTCCGTAGGTAGAAAGGCTGACTGCTGTTTGTTCTGCAATTTCTCCACATTCATAGGAGGTAATACAGAGAATGATGGACAGACTTAAAGCTTTTTTGATATCCTCCTTTTGATAGAGGGGGGAAAGCATGAGAATGTCACAGTGAATACCGGAATTGCGAAGACATATGGCATCATTAAGGTCGGTTACTGCTAATATTTCAATTCCGGATTCTATTAATATATGGGCATAGGAGCAAAGTCCTAAACCATAACCGTTTCCTTTTACGACACCGATTATGTGTGATTCTCCCGCAAGTTCTTTTGTTATTTCTATATTTTTCTTTAATAGGGTTTTGTCTATAAATAGTGTTGGCATTCTGTTCTCCTGTTGTGTTATATTACATGTATTTCTGTATTTTTGATTATTGTTTAATGACCACCTGCACTTAACATAGAAAAGCGATGCATAAAATTTGTAATTAGAATGCATCAAAAATGTAACATTAAGACCAGAATGTATAGTACTATATATTGTGTCAATAATATAATGTCCAAACTTTTTGAAAAATCCCTTGACACTAGTGAATGATATAGCTATAATGACAAAGTGTGCGTGAATTTTAGATGTATTCGTGCGCCCAAAAAGAGGATTCTGTGTATTAGGAAGCAAGAATCCCATCAATATTACAAATAGGAGGTGAAAAACATGCCAACTTTTAACCAGTTAGTTAGAAAGGGAAGACAGACTGTAGAGAAAAAGTCTACTGCACCAGCTCTTCAGAAGGGTTATAACTCATTACAGAAGAGACCTACTGATGCTGCTGCGCCACAGAAGCGTGGTGTTTGTACTGCAGTTAAGACAGCTACTCCTAAGAAACCTAACTCAGCTCTTAGAAAGATTGCCAGAGTACGTTTATCTAACGGTATCGAAGTAACCAGCTATATTCCAGGTGAAGGTCATAACCTTCAGGAGCATAGTGTTGTTCTTATCCGTGGTGGTAGAGTAAAGGACTTACCAGGTACCAGATATCATATCATTCGTGGTACTTTGGATACAGCAGGCGTTGCAAAAAGACGTCAGGCTCGTTCTAAGTACGGCGCAAAGAGACCTAAGGACGCTAAATAGGAGCAGAGAACTTAGTGAAAGCGAGACAAAGTCGAAGCTTGAGCTTAGTCGTAGCCCTGTCATCGCCCTTAGCGAACGAAGTGAGCTTAGAAGATGACGGCATTGAAAGCCCATCCCGAAACTTAATGAGGATGAGCAAAGCGAAATCCGAATTTAGTAGAGCGGATGCCACCCGGCAGGGTAGTGAGAAAGAAACTAGCTCACAGTGAAAGCGAAATTCAGGAGACAGTAAGTCAAACAAAAATTAATAGTGCTGGTAATGGCAGTGTTTTTCATGTAGATTACAATAGAAAGATATGCAAAAACCCGCACGAACAAGGTTTCTGGGGTAAATCGACAGCTGGTTTGCTGACAGGAACAATGAGTACCTTTAAGCTGATTGGATATCAGCTTAGTAAAAATTTTAACAGGAGGGAAGTACCGTGCCACGTAAAGGACATATTCAAAAGAGAGACGTATTAGCGGATCCAATTTATAATAGTAAAGTGGTTACTAAGCTTATCAATAACATTATGTTAGATGGTAAGAAGGGTGTAGCCCAGAAGATTGTATACGGCGCATTTGAGCGTGTTGCTAATGAGACAGGCAAGCCTGCTTTGGAAGTATTCGAAGAGGCACTTAACAATATTATGCCGGTTCTTGAAGTAAAGGCAAGACGTATCGGTGGTGCTACTTATCAGGTGCCGATTGATGTAAGACCTGATAGAAGACAGGCTTTAGCTCTTCGCTGGTTAACAACTTATTCCCGTGCAAGGTCTGAGAAGACTATGGAAGAGAGATTAGCGAAAGAGTTACTTGATGCTGCTAATAATACTGGAGCAGCAGTAAAGAAGAAAGAAGATATGCACAAGATGGCAGAGGCAAACAAGGCATTTGCACATTACAGATTCTAGTTGGAAGGATGTCACTGAAGCTTAACGAAATCGAGCGAAGATTGAGTTTAGTGTGAAAGCGTGCATATACAAAATTAAGGAGGAAAAAATCTTGGCTGGAAGAGAATATCCATTAGAGAGAACCAGAAACATCGGTATTATGGCTCATATTGATGCAGGTAAGACAACGCTTACAGAGCGTATCTTATATTATACCGGTGTTAATTATAAGATTGGTGAGACTCATGAAGGTGCAGCTACCATGGACTGGATGGAGCAGGAGCAGGAACGTGGTATCACAATCACATCTGCTGCTACAACCTGTCACTGGACACTTGAGGATCATCATAAGCCAAAGCAAGGTGCTTTAGAGCATCGTGTCAATATTATCGATACTCCGGGACACGTAGACTTTACTGTTGAAGTAGAGCGTTCTCTTCGTGTATTAGATGGAGCGGTTGGTGTATTTGATGCAAAAGCAGGTGTTGAGCCACAGTCAGAGAATGTATGGCGTCAGGCTGACACATATAATGTTCCGCGTATGGCATTCATCAACAAGATGGATAAAATGGGTGCAGATTTCTTCATGTCTGTGCAAACCATTGTTGACCGTCTTGGCAAGAATGCAGTTCCTGTACAGATTCCAATCGGTGCAGAAGATGAGTTTGCTGGATTAATCGATTTGTTCGAGATGGAAGCATACTATTACAAGGATGATAAGGGCGAAGATATCGAAATTACAGAGATTCCTGCTGATTTGAAGGAGTTAGCTGAAAAATGGCATGAGAATCTTGTTGAGAAGTGTTGTGAGTTAGATGATGACCTTATGATGCAGTATCTTGAGGGAGAAGAGCCGTCTATTGAGGATATGAAGAAGGCACTTCGTAAAGGTACAATTGCAAATGAGGCAGTTCCTGTATTCTGTGGTTCAGCATACAAGAACAAAGGTGTTCAGAAGCTGTTAGATGGTGTTATCGAGTATATGCCAGCTCCTACTGATGTACCAGACATTACTGGTGTGGATGAGGATGGAAATGAGGTAACCCGTAAGTCATCTGATGATGAGCCATTTTCAGCATTAGCATTTAAGATTATGGCTGACCCATTTGTGGGTAAGTTAGCATTCTTCCGTGTGTATTCCGGTACCTGTAATTCCGGTTCATACGTATTAAATGCTACAAAGAATAAAAAAGAGCGTATTGGACGTATTGTGCAGATGCATGCGAACAATCGTACAGAGATTACGAAGGTTTATTCCGGCGATATTGCTGCTGCAGTAGGATTTAAGTTTACATCAACTGGTGATACCATTTGTGATGAGCAGCACCCGGTAATCCTTGAGTCTATGGAATTCCCAGAGCCGGTTATCGAGCTTGCAATCGAGCCTAAGACAAAGAATGACCAGGGAAAGATGGGCGAAGCACTTGCAAAATTGGCAGAAGAGGATCCTACTTTCCGTGCGCATACGAATCAGGAGACTGGTCAGACCATTATTGCCGGTATGGGTGAGCTTCATTTGGAGGTTATTGTAGACCGTCTGCTTCGTGAGTTTAAGGTTGAAGCGAATGTTGGTGCACCTCAGGTTGCTTACAAGGAGACAATTACTAAGGCTGTTGAGGTAGATAGTAAGTATGCTAAGCAGTCAGGTGGTCGTGGTCAGTATGGTCACTGTAAAGTTAAATTTGAGCCGATGGATGCAAACGGTGAAGAGTTATTTAAATTTGAATCCAGTGTAGTTGGTGGTGCAATTCCGAAGGAATACATCCCGGCTGTCGGTGAAGGTATCGAGGAAGCTACAAAGGCTGGTATTTTAGCAGGATTCCCTGTTGTTGGTATCTACGCTAATGTATATGATGGTTCTTACCATGAGGTTGACTCGAATGAAATGGCATTCCATATTGCCGGTTCTATGGCATTTAAGGAAGCAATGCAGAAAGCAGCTCCGGTATTACTGGAGCCTATCATGAAGGTAGAGGTTACAATGCCTGAAGAGTATATGGGTGATGTAATCGGAAGCTTAAATGCAAAGCGCGGACAGATTCAGAGCATGGATGACCTTGGTGGTGGTAAGATTGTACGTGCATTAGTACCACTTGCAGAAATGTTCGGATATTCAACAGAGTTACGTTCTGCTACACAGGGTCGTGGTAACTACTCAATGTTCTTTGAGAAATATGAGCAGGCTCCAAAGTCTGTACAGGATAAAGTTATCAGCGCTAAGAAGGGTAACTAGTTAAAATTAGCAGGGAAATAACCTGCAATAAATATAAAAAGAAAATACTTGAAAATATCAGAGGTTTCTAATATAATCAGTATTAGCGATTAAAAGCCCATGAGGCGAAAATTAAGGAGGAATATAAAAAATGTCAAAAGCTAAGTTTGAAAGAAACAAACCACATTGTAACATTGGTACAATTGGACACGTTGATCATGGTAAAACTACTTTAACAGCAGCAATCACAAAGACTCTTCATGAGAGATTGGGTACTGGTGAAGCTGTTGCATTCGAGAATATCGATAAGGCTCCAGAAGAGAGAGAAAGAGGTATCACAATTTCTACAGCTCACGTTGAGTATGAGACAGAGAAGAGACACTATGCACACGTTGACTGCCCAGGTCATGCTGACTACGTTAAGAACATGATTACTGGTGCGGCTCAGATGGATGGCGCTATCCTTGTAGTAGCTGCTACTGATGGTGTTATGGCTCAGACGAAGGAGCATATCTTATTATCTCGTCAGGTAGGTGTACCTTACATTGTAGTATTTTTAAATAAATGTGATATGGTAGACGACGAGGAGTTAATCGAGTTAGTAGAGATGGAAGTAACAGAGCAGTTAGAGGAATATGATTTCCATGATTGTCCTATTATTAAGGGTTCTGCTCTTAAGGCTCTTGAAGATCCTACAAGCGAGTGGGGAGACAAGATTCTTGAGTTAATGAGCACGGTAGATGAGTATATTCCAGATCCACAGCGTGCAACTGACCAGCCATTCTTAATGCCTGTAGAGGACGTATTTACAATTACTGGTCGTGGTACGGTTGCTACTGGTAGAGTAGAGCGTGGTGTGTTACATCTTAACGATGAGGTTGAAATCATCGGTGTTAAGGAAGAGACACAGAAGACTGTTGTAACTGGTATCGAGATGTTCCGTAAGTTATTAGATGAGGCTCAGGCTGGTGATAACATCGGTGCTTTACTTCGTGGTATTCAGAGAACAGATATCGTTCGTGGTCAGGTTGTAGCTAAGCCAGGTACGGTTAAGTGCCATAAGAAGTTTACTGCTCAGGTTTACGTTTTAACAAAGGACGAGGGTGGACGTCATACACCTTTCTTTAACAATTACCGTCCACAGTTCTATTTCAGAACAACTGACGTAACTGGCGTTTGTGAATTACCAGCTGGTACAGAGATGTGTATGCCTGGTGATAACGTAGAGATGACGATCGAGTTAATTCACCCAGTAGCTATGGAGCAGGGTCTTACATTCGCTATCCGTGAGGGTGGACGTACAGTAGGTTCTGGTAGGGTTGCAACAATCATTGAGTAATCTTGTGATTAGAGCCAAATAAAAAAATAAGCACCGCAATTCCTTGAGAAATCAAGGGGTTGCGGTTTCTTAATGCCTAAAAATAATAGCGAACAAAAGGAAAAGCCACTTGCCGGAATTTTATTGAAAACGGCTTGTGGCTCTAAAATGGCTCTATTTTTATTCGCTGTCACTCTGATTTTTCTTAAATTGTCGCTCCAAATGTTCATTTCGGAGTTTCATTCTTGTAGCGTTGTCTATATCTTCATACACTTTCTTTGTCACTGGCAAGGTGGAGTAATCAGCAATTTTCTGTTTTTTCCAAATATCAAACATATCCTTTGGCGTAAAGTAGGATTCAAAACTTTCCCGGCTCTCATTCAGTGAAGCAAGGAATTGACACATATCTGCATTATATAGGTGTCCTTTTTCATTTCCATAGAATTTAATATTGGCATACCAACGGTTATCTTCGGTTTCTATGTCATTGAAAAATTTATCATTGATTTCCAGTTCATAACGCAATTCTTTTAATTCGTTCAACTCTAATAGAAAACTGATAATATCGCCCATAGACGATAAAGAAAATTCATTGTCTGAAATACCAAAAAGCCAATCCAAAGAAACATGATATTGCTTTGCTATGGCATAGAGTACCTCATTTGACGGAGATACCGTTCCGTTTTCATAACTGGATAGGGTGGATTGCTTTATGCCTAGCTTTTTGCAAAATTCACTTTGGTTCAAACCTAGATTTTTACGGAGTTGTTTTATCCGTTCTGCTATCTGAATTGTATTATCCATGCCGTTACCTCTTTTCTTTTTTGCTTTCTTATAGTATAGCATTTTCAATAAATATTGACACTGTCTCTTATACACATCTCCGAGCCCACG
>ENA-UAKZ01000428-UAKZ01000428.1-human-gut-metagenome-genome-assembly--contig:-NODE-428-length-16626-cov-5.063907_pt1 | contig 16626 bp, 12 predicted proteins | sample MGYA00243693_ERZ654454 | MGnify/ENA primary metagenome ERZ654454 (study PRJEB26926, sample SAMN06164508) | human gut metagenome | biome: ENVO:00009003; feature: ENVO:2100002; material: ENVO:00002003... | reverse complement strand
CGGCAGCGTCAGATGTGTATAAGAGACAGCTCATAATCTCAAGGGTTACACGGTCCTGGGTCGCTTTGATATACGGCACCAGCGGCTTTGTAGGATATGGCGCTTTGTCAAAATCCAGCACTATCTCCTTTGTGATTTTTCGGGGAATGTCATCCTTGACTGGTTCAAAGGATGCAATTGTTCCATCTGCCTTGTAGGTTACCTCATACATGGAAGGTACATACATTCCCGGTATCTTGGAAATCTGATAAAGCATTTCCTCTCTGGAGGCTCCCTGCTGTCTCAGCTTTTTATATAATTCAAATACATCATGATAACGTGTTTCCCCTTCGCCAATATAAAATACATCAAAAAAATTAGCAATCGGTTCTGGATTATAGCTGCATGGTCCACCGCCAAATACAATCGGATCTTCTAATGTACGTTCTTTTGCCCAGATTGGAATACCAGAAAGCTCCAAAATCTGCAAAATATTAGTATAACACATCTCATATTGGAGTGTAATGCCCAGAAAATCAAACTTCTTAATCGGTGTCTGAGTTTCCAGCGAGAATAATGAAATGTTCTGTTCCCGCATGATTTTATCTAAATCCGGCCACGGAGAATACACACGTTCACAATACGCATCCTCTCTTTTATTAATTGTATCATAGATAATCTGGATTCCCAGATGACTCATGCCAATCTCGTATACATCCGGAAAACACATACAAAACCGAATATCTATATCCTCCGGATTCTTTTTTACCATATTTACTTCATTTCCAATATATCGTGCCGGTTTTTCAATTTCCATCAGAATTTCATCTGAAAGTGCTAATTTTGCCATAGTTACTCCTTTAGTTCAGTTTTAATATTTTTAAGAATATTATCCTGTTACTCACCCACATTTATATAGGTTTTGGTAAAATCCTTTACCTCTTCATAAGCCTTTCTCATATAGCGCATTGCCTGCTTTACAGCCGGCTCTTCTTCCTCTAACTTCGTTATCTGGGTATGCATGTCATTCCATGCCATAACCGCACCTTTTTTTACATCCTGTCCTCCGTAAAGATAGCAGGAAAATAACATGACACAGAGCAGAAACAATAATATCTTTCCTTTAAAGGGAAATGTCCAGGAAGTGCCACCACTCGTATCCCCCTGGACTCTATCATATTCATAATAACCGTATTTATAGGAATTGTCTATATTTTTTCCCTGAATTTCCTGTGTATTCATAGCATGCTGGCGTCTTAAATCTTCTCTTACCTCAGAATACATCTCGTTCAATTGGTACGCTCCAAAAGCTTGTTTACCACATTATATGATACGGTAGGGAAATTATATTCCTGTCATGCTGTGTTAATTTCCAATAGGGCTTATAAATAGAAAAGCCCTGTTCATGACAGAGCTAAACTATATCATATCCATTGAATTTCCCAGTCAATTAATTTTTAAAGCTGTGAATTGGTGCAGGAATCCGTCCTCCACGGTTGATAAACGCATCACAGCTGTATTCATTCACCTTCATGATTGGTGCATAGCCAAGAAGCCCTCCAAATTCAAGGGTTTCACCAGCTTTCTTGCCGACAGCAGGAATGATACGGACTGCCGTTGTTTTCTGGTTCACCATACCAATTGCCATTTCGTCTGCAATGATACCGGAAATTGTGGTTGCTTTGGTATTTCCCGGAATTGCAATCATGTCAAGACCTACCGAACAGACGCAGGTCATTGCCTCTAATTTCTCTAAAGTAAGGGCACCACAGGTTGCCGCATCAATCATTCTCTGGTCTTCTGAAACCGGAATAAATGCACCACTAAGACCACCTACATAAGAAGATGCCATAACACCGCCCTTCTTTACCTGGTCATTTAATAAAGCAAGGGCTGCCGTTGTACCGGGTGCACCTGCATATTCCAGACCGATTTCTTCCAAAATCTCCCCTACACTGTCGCCAACCGCCGGTGTCGGGGCAAGAGATAAATCAATAATTCCAAAAGGTACACCGAGGCGCTTAGAAGCTTCCTTTGCAACTAACTGCCCAACACGGGTTACCTTAAAGGATGTTTTCTTAATGGTTTCACAGAGCACCTCGAAATTCTCTCCCCGGACTTGCTCTAGTGCACGTTTTACAACGCCCGGACCGGATACACCTACATTGATGATACGGTCTGCCTCTGTCACACCGTGGAAGGCTCCAGCCATAAATGGGTTATCATCCGGAGCATTACAAAATACTACAAACTTAGCAGGTCCAATACAATCTCTATCCGCAGTAAGCTCAGCACTTTCCTTTACTATTTCACCAATCAGTTTCACAGCATCCATATTAATACCGGTTTTGGTAGAACCTACATTTACACTGCTGCAGACATATTCTGTAACATTAAGAGCCTCCGGGATAGAACGAATCAGCATTTCATCATACTGGGTCATTCCCTTGGAAACCAGAGCCGAATAACCGCCAATAAAATTAACTCCCACCTTCTTTGCTGCTTCATCCAGAGTTTTTGCAATTTCCACATAATCCGCACTGGACTTACAGCAGGCACTGCCAACCATTGCAATTGGAGTCAGAGAGATTCTTTTATTTACGATTGGAATACCAAATTCCATCTCTAAATCTTTACCAACCTTCACCAAATCCTTTGCAGATGTGGTAATCTTCTCATATACCTTATTACAGGTAGTCTTTAAATCCTCTGAAATGCAGTCCAATAAAGAAATCCCCATGGTAATTGTGCGAACATCGAGATTTTCTTCATGAATCATTGCATTCGTTTCCATTACTTCATTCATATTAATCATAGCTTTATCCTCTTACTTTTTCTATTATAATCTGTGCATCATGTCAAAGATTTCTTCCTGTTGCAGGGTAATGTTGACACCAATCTCATCGCCAATCTGCTTAAGCTCAGAAGCAATGGTTGCAAAATCTTTATTGGAATCCTGAATATTTACAATCATAATCATGTTAAACCAGTCCTGTACGATGGTCTGTGCAATATCCAGAATATTAATCTGGTTGCCTGCAAGGTATTTGCACACGTTAAAAATAATACCTACTTTGTCTTTTCCTACTACTGAAATTACTGTTTTTTTCATAATCCTATACTCCTTTTTTCGATGGTTTCTTACCATTCTATATTTATATTCACTATGCGATATCGCTAATCCGGATTTTTTTACACCTGTCAGCATTCAATCAACGTGGAGCATTGCTCCCTGCTTGCCACCATCATATTAAAATCTCTGTAATCATTGCTATAGGCATTGCCAAAAAGCTCTGCCTTTACTGCCTCAAAGGCAAGCTCCGGATAATTATTTTCCTTGCTCAAATGTCCCAGGTAAATTCCTTTTATATGGTCATTTAAGAGGGCTCTTACAAGCTGTCCGCCCCGCTCGTTGGATAGATGTCCTCTCTTGCTTAAAATGCGCTGCTTTAACGGATAGGGATAGGGTCCCACCTCCAGCATGCGGACGTCATGATTTGCCTCAATCAGCATAGCATCCGCTCCAGAAAGGGCATCTACAATATGTTCATTGAAATCACCTAAATCCGTTGCGATAGAGACCTTCTTATTGCCGTCTGTCAGTGTATAGCATACAGGGTCTGCCGCATCATGCCAGATACTGACGGGCTTCACCCACATATCTTCAATCTGAAAGCTTTCCTCCGGTTCAATGCCATGGAACAGGCCGTAATCCACTTTACCCAGATTCTTATACCGGCTCACTGCTTCCAGGGTTTTACTGGTGCCATAGACGGGAATCCCATATTTGCGAAGAAAAACACCGAGACCTGCAATATGGTCAGAATGTTCATGGGTAATCAGAATGGCATCCAGCTCTTCTGGTTTAATGGAAAGATTGTGAAGTCCTTCGGTTATTTTTTTTGCGCTGACGCCCACATCAATCAATATATGGGTATTATCGGAACCCACATATATGGAATTACCACTGCTTCCGCTATATAAACTGCAAAGTCTCATTTCTGTATCTCCTGTATTCCGTATGGAAGCTGCCATACATATTCTCTTACGTTTATTCAAAAATGGTCCACCGGAGCATTTTTTCATATGCTCGGCAACTCAAACGAAAGTATTATACCATACGTTGGATTATTGTTTCAATAGCCAATCCTGCGTCATACCTTGCTTTCGCTTTTATTTTTTCTGTCCATGGCAAAATAAGCGTTAACCCGGGGTTCCACTTTATGTTCCACAAATACCCGTATGCTTTCCGGCAACTTATTGGTTAGGTCAATTGTGTTTCCGGCAATAACCGCATCTCCGTAAATTACCTGTTCTACGATTGCCCGCATGTCAGGATACTCCTGGCACTCGATTCCGATACGGTCACCTAAAAGGAAAAATTTAATCAGCCGGCTGAAGCCTGCTGCCGGAAAAACAATATCCAGCATAATAACCAGATGTCCGTCTTCATCCGTTGACGGATATGCCTTTACAGCAAGCTCTTTTTCATCCTGCCCGATTGTTATAGTCTGGTGACGGTACTCGCAATAACCTGCCTCTATAATAAGGCGCTCTCTTTTTTTGGCATCCCTTTTATTCCGTTCCTTATAAAAGCACAGCCTGATAAAATTTTCTTCCTTTCGGAAGGCGATATCGGTAACAACAAAAGGAGGGCACTGGTACATTCCCTGAAGCATATACGGAAACAGTTTAATCGCAGCCTGGTCAATATGCAGACGTTTTCCATCAAAATATGAAAATGTATTCTGCAGCTTTTCCCTTTCCAGTTCCATCCGTTTTTTCTGTTTCAGGGCGTAAAGTATAAGGGGGGCTTCCTTTGTTTCTCCTGGAAACCGCCAGCCCTTACAAAATGCCTGAAATTCCTGCATCAGCTTATGATGTGCCCCCAGCTCCTTTACTCTTAATTCCGGCTTATAAAGTCTGTTATCCGTTATACACTCTATAATATTTTTGACCAGTACGGAATCCGGAAACATTCTGTTGCTGTGGGCATTGGTTGCCACTACCAGTTTGTGTTTTTCATCAATGATAACGTGCTGTCCATACATTCCACTCAACATATAGAGACCTTTTGGCAGATGCCAGAGCTGGTAACCGTAACCGGTAGCAAGGGCATCCGCATCCTGTGGTATGTTGCTGTCCTTCATCCTGCGGATATAGGATGGCGAAATCAGCTGTTTCCCATGAAATGCTCCGTCATTTGCGAGAAACATGCCGATTTTCAGCATTCCTTCCAGGGAAATGTGAAGCCCCCAGCCGCCCCGTTCAATTCCCATAGGACATAACTCCCATTTAATGTGGTTTATTCCCAGTGGGGAAAAGAATCGTTTCTTTAAGTATTCTGTTACACTCTTTCCGGTAGCCTTTGTAAGAATGGCTGATAACATATACGTATTCATGCTATTATATACAAACCGGGTTCCCGGTTCATCCTGGCAGTCTGTCAGTAAAAATGCCTTTACCCAGTTTGTTTCTACAACGGATGTGGTTTCATTGCATTTTGTTCTAGATGTCATGGTAAGCAGATGTTTTACTGTCATCTGTCTTACATATTTCGGTGTCAACATGGTTTCATACTCTGGAAAAAAGGATAAAACTGTATCATTCTCCGTTAATAAACCTTCGGACATTGCAAACATAATTCCGATTGCAACTACCGTTTTACAGGTAGAATTTGTAATATGCGGAAGCTCTGCGCTATAGGGTGGACGATAGCCAGACAAAATGACATTCTCACCTCTTGCGACAGCAAAACCATCAAGGGCGCAAAGTCTGTCAGACACAAGTCTTCTTAAAAGATTAGACAATCTCCCTGCATTTATCCCAAGAGAAAATGTATCTTTCTTTTCCAAAGGAACTTCCATTACATCCTCTATTTCATGAAATTCCAGTTTCGGATATTCCGACAATTCTGTGTCCTGGAAATTGCTGAAAAGTTTTGATATATAATTAATTCCATAAAACTGTCTCGGTATATTCATACAAAAACTCCCTTCCATATATTACCTAGATTAGACAATTGCGAAACTCTTTATTTCCGCAGGCAACGAGCCAAGCAGCCATGCTTGCATGGCTATTTGACTTCAAAATGTGAGTTGTGCAAACGGTCCGGAAAACATATTTGTTACATTTTTACAACGTGCGGTTTCAAAAATTAAGAGACTGCATATAGGTTTCCTGAAACATATCAAGGTCTGCCAGTTCAAAGCTGACTGTACGCTTTTTTATTGCTTCATACTCTGAAATAATCTTCTGCTGCTCTTCCTGGTCTGCCACCAGTAATTTTTTAGCTCCTTCTAAAGAGGAATTGCCGCTAATCCGGATTTTACCGGTAAATTCCTTTGGCAGCATTTTCACGGTAAACGCATCTCTGATATCCATATTAAAACCAAGCCCGCCGCTGATATACACATTTGCTATTTTATCAGCCGTTACATCCGCTTTTTTTAAAAGGCACTGGATTCCGGCATATATAGCACCCTTTGCAAGCTGGAAATCCCGTATATTATCCTGTTTAATGACAAATTCTTTATCGATTTCAATCCCTTTGTCAAAATACGGTTTTGCAATTCTTCCAGTAGTATCCACCAGCCGCCTTTTAACGCAGTTTGCAATTGCTCTCATACTTTCACTTCCATAAACAGCCCCTGTTACAGCTGAATCAAATACCGGACCGCAGGCTGTGGCCGTAGCATAACCACATTCCCTATTTAACAGAAGCATTTCCCCATTGGTTCCCAAATCAATCAGAAAATCAAATTTCTGTTCTTTTCCCATTTCCAAAAACTCTGCCCCGGTTAAGATATCCGCACCGACAAAAGCAGAGAATCCCGGTGGAAAAATAGTCTTTATTCCCTTTTCCTCTGTTTCTTCATAACCGGTGCTTACAGGAGAAAATGGTGATTTTGAAAGACCTTCCACCGAAAATCCCCGGAGAATATGAAGCATGGTTGTATTGCCATTATATACAATTCCCCGGATGTTCGGATATAATGCCCCCAGCTTTTTCTTTAATCGTTCTTTAAGAGTCTGTCTGACTGCCTGTTCCAGCAATAAGAGGTTCCCTTTTTTCTCCATGCAGAAGTGAATTCTGGAAATCACATCCGCTCCATAAGCATATTGCGGATTCGCAAAAGAAAATGCCGTAAGCTCTTCTTTACGGTTTAAATCCATACAGCTTACTGCTATCGTAGTAGAGCCTAAGTCAACTGCCACACCTACATTTTCACATTTCACAGTTACCGCTTCTTCCGGAATCCTGTCTTGGTCTATACGCTTGTCATTGCCTGTATACTGCCACAAATTTCCGGTATATACGAAAATATTGTTCTGTATTTTATATTCACAGGCAAGAACTCTCTTTCGCTCAGAAGGACAGGCTTTTTCACCAGGTAATGTCCATTTTCCAACATCTACAAAACACCTTTTACAGATTCCTTTCCCTCCACAATTGCCAAGAAAAGCGAACCCACTATCCGCTAATACCTGATAAATAGATTCGCCCTCCTCACATTCCACTATTCTATTGTCGTTAATAAATACTTTTTGGATTTTTCTCAATTGGTCTATATCCCTTCTCTGCCAAAACATGGATAATCTGTTCCTTATGCTCTGGTCCAAATGCTTCCATTGTTATAATCAACTCCACTGCAGCATTTCTGTTCAAATTCACAAACTGGTTATGCTCCAATTTAATAATATTTCCCTGTAATTCTGCGATAATAGAGCTGACGTTCATAAGCTCGCCCGGTTTATCCGGCAGCAATACAGAGACTGTAAAAATTCTGCTTCTTGCTATCAAACCATGCTGGACAACAGAGGCAAATGTAATCACATCCATATTACCACCACTCAAAATGCTAACTACTTTTTTGTCCTTAAATGGCAGTTTCTTTACAGCTGCCACTGTCAACAGACCGGAATTTTCCACCAGCATTTTATGATTTTCCAGCATATCTAAAAAAGCCACAATCAATTCACTGTCATCTACGGTAATTATCTCATCAATATTTTCCTGAATATATGGGAAAATGTTACTTCCGGGTGTTTTTACTGCGGTACCATCTGCAATGGTATCCACAACCGGCAAGGTGGTCACTTTACCGTTCTTTAGAGATTCCTTCATACAAGCGGCTCCGGCAGGCTCTACTCCAATTACCTTAATGTGAGGATTCAACATTTTAGCAAGGGTAGACACACCGGTTGCCAGTCCGCCCCCACCAATTGGTACTAAAATATAGTCAACAGTTGGTAATTCCTTAATAATTTCCATGGCAATGGAGCCCTGGCCGCATGCAACGTCCAAGTCATCAAAGGGATGAATAAAAGTAAGCTCCTTATCCTCTGCAAGCTCTAATGCATACTGGCAGGATTCGTCATATACATCACCATATAAAATTACTTCTGCACCATAAGATTTGGTTCGGTTCACCTTAATTAAAGGTGTTGTGGTAGGCATAACAATAGTAGCCTTAACGCCATACGCTTTCGCCGCAAAAGCCACCCCCTGGGCATGATTTCCGGCTGACGCAGTAATCAGACCTTTACTTCTTTCCTCTTCTGACAGGGTGGAAATTTTATAATAGGCACCACGAATTTTATAAGCACCTGTTACCTGTAAATTTTCCGGCTTTAAATACACCTTGTTACCACTCTGCTCACTGAAAAAATCACTGTAAACTAATTTGGTAGGATTTACTACCTTTTGTACCGTATTATAAGCTTCTTCAAATTTTTCCAATGTTAACATTTGTTTGTCCTCCTTCATTTATGTGGATAGCTGCCTCACAAGTTAAAGCTACTCTTTTTCCTCCGGAATGAGAATTTCGATATCGGAGCGGGTATCCATATCTGCAAATAACGCATTAACGTAGGATTCCGGATTAAATCGCTGTAAATCATGAATCTGCTCACCGACACCAATATATTTTACCGGAACATTTAACTCAGACTGGATTGCAATGGCAATACCACCCTTGGCTGTTCCGTCCAGCTTTGTTAGAATAATACCATCAATCTGGGTAACCGTAGAAAACTGTCTTGCCTGTTCTAACGCATTCTGACCAGTAGAACCGTCTAACACAATCAGGGTTTCCAAATGGGCATCGCTGTATTCTTTTTCAATAATCCGCTTCATCTTCGCCAGCTCGTCCATCAAATTTTTCTTATTGTGAAGTCTTCCTGCCGTATCTACAAGCAGAATATCAACATTTCTTGCCGCTGCTGCCTTTACCGCATCAAAGGTGACAGCTGCTGGGTCCGAGCCTTCCTGCTGAGAAATGATTTCTACCCCGGCACGGTTCGCCCAAGTCTTTAACTGGTCAATTGCCGCAGCCCGGAACGTATCTGCCGCACACATCATAACACGTTTTCCACGATTTTTATACTGTGCCGCCAATTTTCCGATAGAGGTCGTTTTTCCCACTCCGTTCACTCCGATAATCAGCATAACGGTCTTTTGGTCTTCAAAGTCATAGGCGCTGTCATCCACCAGCATCTGCTCTTTAATAATATTAATCACCAGCTCCCGGCATGCCTCTACCTCTTTAATATGATTTTTCTTTACCAGTTCCTTCAAGTTGTCAATAATCCGTTCCGACGTATCCAGTCCTAAATCAGCCATAATCAGCGTTTCTTCCAGCTCATCATAAAAGTCATCATCAATGGAAGAAAAACCCTTAAACAGGTTGTCAAAGCTTTCGTTAATGCTGTTGCGGGTTTTCGTAAGACCTGCTTTTAAGCGGTTAAAAAACCCTTTTTCCTTTTCAGGCGTTTGATTTTCTGTTTCTTCTTCCTGTTCTGCCACATTTTCATTGGAAACAGCTTTCTCTGGCTGAGGCTCAGGATTTTTTTCTGTTTCGCCCTCTATGCTCTCTTTAAATGACTCCCTTGTTTCATTATTAAGAATTTCTTCCTTCTCTGTGTCCACATTCTGCTGTAAAGAATGTTCAAGCTCCTCCTGTTCTTCCTTCTTGTTTTTTTTGAAAAAATCAAACATTTATATCATCTCCTTTGAATTATACATACATGGTATGTTAATTGTTCACAAAGTTTATGCAAACACATGTCTTAAAACGGATATTCTTTTCTTTTATACTTTAAAAGCATTTCTTCTGAATACTCTGTTGTTACCCATGAAAAGTGACTGCGAATATATTGTAAAACGGTGTCAACATCCTCCATGCATGCCAGCTGCAAATTATAAGTTTTTCCATTTTTAAAATATACTTTTAAAACAGCTGGTGTTTGTGTTAGAGATAACGCAATTGTTGATGCTGTATCACCTGTCACTGTATTTGGTACTTCGCCATATACCCATATTAAATTCTTTGTTTCTTCAAAAATAACCGTTGTATTATATAACCCGGCAATATATTCCCTATCAAGCCATAGCTGAAAAACCATTTCCTTTGTCTGAAAAAAATTTGCAAGCTTTTGCCTTAAAGCCGCAGTATCACCTTGTCCTTTACGATATTCCACCAGCATTTTTTCTCCACAGGAAGTGCTCGTCCGGATGATACATACAACAATGCATATGACACAGAATAGAACAAATACCATAAACCCACAGATGTTTATAAAATCTTTTGCCATAATTTGCATAGTATAAGGTAAAATCTGTATGTTTTTTCCTTTTGTATCTACCTCTTCTTCCAAATATTGCTGTAATTCGTCTAAACGCTCATATTCCGATACCTTCTCTAATCTACCCATCCCGGTAAACTGATATTTACAAAATGCATCTTCCGTTATCCTTCCTTCCTGAAACTGCTTCTTCGCATCCATATAGACGTGTGCCGAATCAATCACTTTATAATCCAACAATGAAACCGGCATAATACGGGTATCATCTACCCATATATAGTACAACTCCATCGCTGTACCATCATCATAACTTTCACTATAATATGGACCACTTAAGCTTGGCTTTACATTTGTTACAAATATCATATCCAAATCTGAATCAAAATCCAATTCATCCCAATCTTTGTAAGCCTTTGCCCCTGCAAACAGCAATTGCATTCCGACAAAGAACAGACCACATATTGCAAAAATTACAATATATTTTTTTACATGTCTTCTTCTGCGTTTTCTAAGTACATCCATTTCCCCACCTCTAAAATCAGCATTTCACACTGATTATACCGTTTCTCATCCTGACTGATAATATGGATATACACCTCGTCTTAGTCATCCAATTCATTCTCAATCAAATTAACCGATACAAGCGTTGATACACCCTTTTCCTGCATCGTGATACCATACAGCACATCCGCTGCCTCCATCGTACCCTTTCTGTGGGTAATAACAATAAACTGGGTATCCTTGGTAAGCTTGTTCAAATATTTCGCATACCGGGTTACGTTGGAATCATCCAAGGCTGCCTCAATCTCATCTAAGAGACAGAACGGGGAAGGCTTTAAGCTCTGGATGGCAAACAATAATGCAATCGCCGATAATGCCTTCTCTCCACCGGACAGCTGCATCATATTCTGTAATTTCTTTCCCGGCGGCTGAGCAATAATTCGGATTCCTGCCTCTAAAATATCTTCATTATCCACCAGCTCTAACGTGGCCTTACCACCACCAAACAGCTCACGGAATACTTTATCAAACATAACCTGGATTTCCTGGAATTTCTCCTCAAACTGGGTGCGCATAGCAGTGTCCAGTTCTGCGATAATTTGAAGCAGATTGGTTTCTGCCTTGACGATATCATCATGCTGCCCCTTTAAAAATTCGTATCGTTCAGAGATTACCTTATAATCCTCTATGGCGTTGACATTGACATCGCCTAATGCTTTAATCTTTGCCTTAACAGCAGATACCTCTCTCTTTAAGGCATCCAAATCATTTAAGGTATCATCCTTTAATTCCACCGCAGACTGGTATGTAAGCTCATATTCTTCCCACATATACTTACTTAAAGAGTCGGCCTGTTCACTAATCTTTTCCACCTGGGCAGACAGCTTAAATGCGGATTTGTCAAGTCTTGTAAGCTCTTCATTTAACTGCTCTCTCTTTGTGAAGAATTCCTTATGCTTTGCATTTAAAGCTTCCTTGTCTGATATATCTTTCTCTAATGTGCTTTCTAATTCCTCGATTTCCTTCTTATCTGCCTCAATCAGTGCCTTAAACTGGTTAATTTTGGCAACCAATATCTCAATTGCCTTACCGGAATCACTCATTTGGGAGCGGTAGAGTTCCAGCTCTTCCTTTAACTTATTTTCTTCTGCACGGATTCGTCTTAAATTCTCAATCAGGAAATCATCCTGCTGTTTAATGGTGTTAAACTCCAGCATCAGCTCCGAGACCTTTTCGTTTGATTTCTTCAGCTCCTCTTTCTTAAAGACAACCTGTTCCTCTAAGCCCTCAATCCGCTCTTCCAATGCTTTCTTTGCAGCTTCAGCCTGCTTATGATTATCGTAGAGCTCATTCTTATTGTGGTTAATCTCTTCAATCTGGGAATCCAGTTCTTTACTTTCCTTATTCACAGAAGCAAAGGCATTGGCGGTCTCTGCCAGATTCTTAGAAACCTGTTCGATATTCATGGTTACTGTATTTTTCTGTAAATACAGCTCCTGCAGCTGAAGGTTTAAATCCTCTTTCCGGGTTTTTAATTCTTCTCTCACTGTACGAAGCTCTGTTTCCTCTTTTGTTGCATTGGCAATCTCGTTATTTATCTCAGACAGTTCTTTAGACAGCTCGTCAAGCTCCCTTTTTCGTCCAAGTAAATTGGAGGAATTTTTAAACGCACCACCGGTCATTGCACCGCCAGGAGTAAGTAATTCACCCTCTTTGGTTACAATACGCAGGCTCTGGTGAAATTTCTTATTTACGGCAATGGCATGGTCAATCGTGTCCACCACAAGAATTCGTCCCAATAAATGATTGGTGACAGCACTGTATTTGTCATGTACCTTCACCAAATCCTTGGCAAGCCCAATAACACCGGGCTCCTGTAAGGCATCTTTATTGTTAAATTCACTGTATTTGCCGCCAATAGTGGTCAGCGGAAGAAAGGTCGCACGGCCAAAACGATTCTTCTTTAAAAATTGAATCAGCCGCTTTGCAGTGTTCTCATTATCGGTAACCACATTCTGGATGCTTCCGCCCAGAGCAGTTTCCACCGCAATCTCGTATTCTTTATTTACCTGTATAATATCCGCTACTACGCCGATAATTCCCGGATTATTTTCCTTTTGTTCCATGACCCGCTTAATGGAATTTCCATATCCATCATACCGTTCTGTAATATTGCGAAGTGCCTCTAATTTGGATTTGACGCTGCTGTATTCATTATTTGCCTGAAACAGCCGTTGTTTATTCTCGTTGGTGGCAATGGTATTCTGGTCAAGGTCCGCATCCGTCGTCTCCAGCTTTGCAAGAATATCTGCCACAGTCTTTTCAATCTCTGTAAGGGAGGTATTGTGCTTTTCATACTCTTCCTTGTCCTTCAGCTCATCTGACTTAAACTGCAAAAACCGCTGGTTTAGCTGTGTCTTGCGGTAGTTGATATTTTCAAGCATGGCATCGTATCTGCCAACCTTTGCTTTCAGATTTGCACCGTCATTTAAGTACTCAATGATATCTGCCTTGCTCTTTTCAATCTCTTCCTCTAAACCGGCAATCTCTTCTTCAATGCCTTCGCTGACGGTACGGGCTTCTTCCACTACGTCATCCGCATTGTCCATTTTTTCATCCAGAACAGCCTTTTTTTCCTGAAATTCATGCTTTTCCTTCTGCTGAGCCGCCAGCGACTGGTTAATACGGTCAATCTGTTCACTCATATGTACATCTGTAGACTTTGCATTGGAAATCTGTTGGTTTAATACATTGACCTCGCCTTCGTTGTGCTCGTTACGAAGCTTTAATTCATGGATTTTATTCTTATTCTCATCAATGGAATGATTACACTGCTCTAAAACCGTTTCAATGCGCTCATATTCATTCTTTGTCTGTTCAAATTCTGTCTTAATGCGCTCACTGTCATCATTGACAATATGTAATTTTTCCTCATTTTCCTTTAATGCGCTCTCAATCCGCTCATTTTCCAGCAAAAATACATTGACATCAAACCGTTTTAATTCCCCTTTGTATAACAGGTACTTCTTCGCCACCTCAGACTGCTTCTCCAATGGTCCCACCTGTTTTTCAAGCTCTGATAGGATGTCATTTACACGACTTAAATTCTCCCGCTCGGCAGCCAGGGATTTCTCCGTAGCTGCTTTATTCTTCTTGTATTTTACAATACCCGCCGCCTCATCAAAAAGCTCCCGGCGTTCCTCAGGTTTTCCAGACAAAATCCGTTCTACCTGACCCTGTCCGATAATGGAATATCCCTCTTTACCGATACCTGTATCAAAAAACAGGGAATGTACATCTTTTAAACGGCTCACTGTACCGTTAATCAAATATTCACTTTCACCGGAACGGTATACCCGGCGTGCCACCGTAACCTCCTCATAGTCAATAGGCAGGGAATGGTCACTATTATCCAGGGTGATTGCAACATAGGCAGAACCGTGGGGCTTTCTAAGCTCCGTTCCTGCAAAAATAACGTCCTCCATCTTGGCACCGCGGAGCTGTTTTGCACTCTGCTCTCCCAGTACCCACCGGACTGCATCCCCCACATTACTCTTTCCGCTTCCGTTTGGACCTACAATTCCGGTAATTCCTTTATTAAATTCAAATACAATCCGGTTGGCGAAGGATTTAAATCCATACACTTCTATACTTTTTAAATACATATAAACGCTCCATCCTATTCTCTTCCACACTCTTTTAACTTGAGAATTGCCCGGTATGCTGCCAGCTGTTCTGCATTTTTCTTGGAGGTTCCCTCACCGGAAGCAAGCCGTTCGCCATCGATATATACCTCTGTAACAAAACTCTTATTGTGGTCGGGTCCTTTTTCGTCAATTACCTCGTAGGTAACAACACCTTTCCCATCCTTCTGCACCATTTCCTGTAATATGGTTTTCGCATCATAAAACAACGATTTATGCTCAATATCTGTCAAAAGAAAAGTATGGACATATTTTTTTGCTGCATCCATGCCCCCATCCAAGTAAATGGCGCCCAGAACCGATTCAAATAAATCGCAGAGTATGGAATTCCGGTTTCTTCCACCAGTTAACTCCTCTCCCTTTGAAAGCAGTACATATTCCCCTAAATGCAACATTTCTGACACACTGGATAACGTATATTCACAAACGATGGATGCCCGAAGCCGGGTCAGCTTTCCTTCCGGAAGCTCCTTGTACTCCTCAAACAAAAATTGGCTTGTGATTAATTCTAATACGGCATCACCTAAAAACTCCAGGCGTTCATAGCTTTCCATGCCCTTTCTTTTCATCTCATTAATAAAGGAGCTATGGGAAAGCGCCTGTCTGAGCAGTGCTTTATCTTTAAATACATATTGAATATTTTTTTCAATTGCCTTCTCATCAAAATTTAACATATTACGCTTCTTCCTTCTGTTCTTTTTCCTCTAACAGATATTTCTTAATCTTGCCATTGATATCCTGCTTTTTAAAGGTCTCTACCTGGAACAACGCATTTTTCACTTCTTTATTGGTTGCATTTCCATGAATCTTTACTACAAGACCGTTCAGTCCTAAAAGCGGGGCGCCTCCATGCTCTGTCGTATCAAAAAGCTTTAAAACCTTCTTGAGCTGTGGTTTTACCATGGCTGCCCCTAATGTAGAAACCGGGGTTGCCGTCATTGCTTCCTTGACCTTCTTCATCAGGCCTGAAGCAAGTCCCTCTGTAAGCTTTAACATAACATTTCCCACAAAGGCTTCCGTTACCACAACATCAGCTGCACCATAAGGAAAATCCCTCGCCTCAATGCTTCCGATAAAATTAATATCCTTACACTCCTTCAGCAGTGGAAATGTCTCTTTTACCAAAGCATTTCCCTTTTCCTCTTCTGCGCCGATATTCACAATTCCAACCCGTGGATTTTTAACACCGATTACATTCTCCATATAAATGGAGCCCATTCTTGCAAATTGTACTAAATTGGTTGGCTTTGCATCCACATTGGCACCGCAGTCAATCAGCAGTGCAACTCCGTTCATGGTCGGAACAACCGGGGCAAGGGGTGCCCGCTCAATTCCTTTCATTTTCCCAACTAATACCTGTCCACCTACCAGAACAGCTCCGGAATTGCCGGAAGACACAAATCCGTCTGCCATTCCGTCCTTAACCATCCGAAGTCCTACAACCATGGAGGATTCTTTTTTTGTCCGGATTGCATTTACCGGCGTATCATGACAGGTGATTTCATCCGGAGCATGTACAATCTCAATTTGTTCCGATGGATACTCGTATTTATTAAGCTCACTCTTGATTTTCTCCTCCGGTCCCACTATATATACAAATAAATCTTTTTTTTCTTTTACTGCATTTACAGCTCCGAGAACCATTTCTCCCGGTGAATTATCTCCACCCATTGCATCTAATACAACCTTGGTTAATTCTGACATAGTATGCCCTCCATTTCCAGTATTTACTTTTAAGCATAATACAACTTATTTACTATACCATAAAAAACCATCTTTGACAACGAATTTCCCAATGAGCTCCGTGTTCGGTCTGTCTCTTATACACATCTCCGAGCCCACGAGACACTCGCTA
>ENA-UAKZ01000417-UAKZ01000417.1-human-gut-metagenome-genome-assembly--contig:-NODE-417-length-16871-cov-7.210811_pt1 | contig 16871 bp, 10 predicted proteins | sample MGYA00243693_ERZ654454 | MGnify/ENA primary metagenome ERZ654454 (study PRJEB26926, sample SAMN06164508) | human gut metagenome | biome: ENVO:00009003; feature: ENVO:2100002; material: ENVO:00002003... | reverse complement strand
ACGAGATTAGCGAGTGTCTCGTGGGCTCGGAGATGTGTATAAGAGACAGTTGCTGTCCTGCTATTTTATTGCATGTTCACCACAGAGTAGCACAGAATCAGAAGTGGCTCAAATCTATCAGTCCGAAGTTCGGGTCTTTTTCCGGTTGCCATGTGCGGACGTGGATCACCGGTTCTTTAGGGTTGTTCAGGTCTACCATCAGGAACAAATACCCTGTATCACCGTAGCTGGACGAGAAATAATCCTGCTTGATCTGGATACCGTAAATTTCACCTCCTACACCCGACTTGCGAACTTGGTTGTCGGCAAAGCGGAGGTTGATGAATTCTGAGCTACGGAAGATGTGCTGTAATTTCTTCATGTATTCCGACTTTGTCTGACGGGTGTATTTTACAGCTTGCTTGCTCATGGCCTGTCCTTCGTTGCTGGCAGTGTGTTTCAGTACTGAACCGGTGATAATCAGGGCATCATCAGAGAAAATACTGTTGATATAATCGTAGCGCTTCAAAGCATAAGCCGTCTTATAACTTTCAAGGAAGTTGATAAGTACGTTGCGTACGGTATCATTCCAGGATGTTTGGTTCATGATATCGTCTACGGCAGGTTTGTTGAGGCCGAAGGAGAGGCAATCTATCTTACCTTCTTTGTTCAGGGTGAACACTACATCTTCTACAAACGTGCGTTGGTTGCTGAACTTGAAACTCATGGGAAGACTGCGGCAAGTTACTTCCCCATTGCACTCTAAGAATCTGAATTCCGGTTCGTTGATGATCTTGCCTTGTCCGTATTTGATGAGGCGGTTGAACATTTCATATCCGCTTTCGGTACATAAGGATTGGATATCGGTGAAATTGCGCGTACGAATAGCTTTTTCTACTTTCTTCATGGTATCGTCGTAGGCAGCGGATTCCATGGTGGACAAATAATGCATACCGCTGTTTGTGGTGGTGGCACTGTCTGATTCTGCCATTAAGACTTCTTCGGTCTTTTCTTCACCAGGTTTCGGCTCCTCCCCTTCCAGTTTCAAGGCGCAGTTGCGCATGGCTATGGGGTTGACGGTTCCCATCACTTCTGACAGTTCGTTGTCGATATTGGCTTCACCTTCAAACATATACTCGGTGCGTAGTTGCAGATTGCGGGCATTGGCAAGCACAGGAAGTTCCACGATGCCTGTACCGTCTTTGGCTGAGAATATATTGGACCAGTCGCGACCGTCGAAATACGTGTAATCGTAGTTGCGGGCGGGCTGTCCTTTGTAAAGTACCTTGAGATTGATCGTCTTCAGATCACCGTCCAGATGGGTGCTTTCCATACTTATTTTCAGATTGGAGAAGATCTCGTTCATCTGTTTGGGAATCCAAGTGGTGAGCAAGAGGTCTTTGCCGTTCTCATCTTTCATGGTGAGGAAGTTGCCGTCGGGGTAGCTCTGGAGTAGGACGAGCGCCCAGTAGTAATAACGCAGGGCATCGGCCACCTGGGCTTTCTTTTCGGCACGGACGGCTTCTTGGGCAAAGTCCAGTATCTTTGTCTTCCGTCCGTCGAAGATACGTTGTATTTCGGCTACTTTGATATAGCGCATGACGACGGCTTCCGGTTCGTTTTGTATCACGATACGGCGGGTATTGTTCAGTGTGGCACGCGAGTAGGTGTTGATGACGGACTTGAATGTCTCGTCCACAGTTGCTTGATCATCCTTCATTCCGCCTTCGGTCAGTTGCTCGAACTTGGAAGATACGTTTGTGGAGATCTGGCTGATGAGTGCTGCAAGTGCTTCATTATCGGCTTTTTTCAAGGTAGCCGCGTTTCCCGTACCCCAGATGTAGTCTTTGCTGGTTTGTATTTCTTCAATGGATTGTCCTTTTGCGGCAAGGACAATAAATAAGAATGTAACGATGATAAATGCGCTCCTTTTCATGTTGTTGCTTTTCATGTTGTTTCAATTCTTTGCAAAAGTAGAAACTTTTTTCTATAAAGCGGCATTTCAGTAAGTTATTTTTTATGCCTGTCAAAGGATGCTTGTAATTGTATTCTCTAATTGCATTCGATCCATACCCGAGCCGTACCTGCTCCGTACCTTCTTCGGTCAGAGGTACCTTTATACGGAGAAACTACGGAGTTGATACGGAGCAGATACGGCTCAGATACGGCCCGGATGGATTTAGAAAGTGTTTAGGAGTTATGCGGGTGAATGAAGTATGGGGGTGATATCGTCGAATATACGGAACAGTTCCTCTTTGGTCTCCGCCCTCAGCATGGCAATACGCGTCTCCCGGAAGTTTGGTATTCCTTTAAATAGCGGGCTTGCTGCCAAATGGCGACGTACATGCAGAATACCCCTTCTTTCATCCAGCAGATTGACGCTGTCCACTACCTCCTGGCGTAATACACTCAGTTTCCATTCGGCACTCAGCAGTGGCAACTCCTCGCCTGTTTCCAGATAATGCCTCACCTCCTTGAATATCCACGGGCGGCCAAAGCTGGCACGACCTATCATGATGGCATCCACTCCATAAAGATCGAAACACTCCTTTGCCCTTTGGGGACTGGTGATATCGCCGTTGCCAATGATGGGAATATGCATACGCGGATTTTTCTTTACTTCACCGATAAGTGTCCAGTCAGCCTCACCGGTATACATTTGTGCACGGGTACGGCCGTGTATGGTGAGTGCGGCAATGCCACAATCCTGTAATTGCTCTGCCAGTTTCACGATAATCTTGTTGTTCGCATCCCAGCCCAGGCGGGTTTTTACGGTAACCGGTATCTTTACGGCATCTACCACGGCACGGGTAATCTCCAGCATCTTGGGAATATTCTGCAACATACCTGCGCCGGCTCCCTTGCCCGCTACGCGCTTCACGGGGCAGCCGAAGTTAATATCGAGAATATCCGGACGCGCCTCCTCTACGATGCGGGCGGCTTCCACCATGGTTTCGGTATCTTTGCCGTATATCTGTATGGCTACCGGCCGTTCCTCATCACTGATATTCAGCTTCTGTTCGGTCTTGCTGACGGAGCGTATCAGGGCATCGGCAGATACGAATTCCGTGTACACCATGTCGGCACCGAACTTCTTGCACATCAACCGGAATGCAGGGTCGGTGACGTCTTCCATCGGAGCTAAAAATATGGGGCGTTCGCCCAAGTCTATGTGGCCTATCTTCATGAATCGATTGAACTAAATGATTATTTCGCTGCAAAAATACGGAAAAAAGCCTACCTTTGTATCATTCATTTATTTAACTAATATGGAATTATGAAAAAAGGTTTGGTTTTAGTTGTGATGTGTGTAGCAATGTTGTTTGCTGCCGCACCTTCGGCTTCGGCACAAGCACCGAGTGATGAGTACAAGGCTACATTGGAAAAAATGCTGGAACTATCCGGTTCTATGGCGTCGGCAAAGGCTATGGTGCCACAGATGATTTCTATGTTGAAACAACAATCATCGGCATCGGTTTCTTTTTGGGATGGCTTTCAGAAGAAATGGGAAGGAAAGTTTGGCAGTAAGCTGGCGGAACTTTACGCTCCTGTTTATCAGAAATATCTGACACTGGATGATTTGAAGAAAATTGTTGCTTTCTATGAATCGCCTGTAGGAAAGAAACTGGGCGCTTCTACTCCTGCCATGATGGCTGAGGGCATGCAAATAGGACAAAAGTTGGGAATGGAGATTGCCACTGAACTTCAACAGGAATTGCAGGCACAGGGAAAATAGTTACAAGTTACGAACTACAAGCTACAAGGGGCTACGCTATACTCCGAAAGGTACTCGTAGCTTGTAACTCGTAGCTTATTAAATATATGATTTTATGGATTTAAAGGACTTTGAAATCATGGCCCCTGTCGGCTCGCGCGAATCACTTGCGGCGGCCATCCAGGCAGGTGCCGATTCCATCTATTTCGGTATTGAAAACCTGAATATGCGGGCCCGTTCGGCTAATACATTCACTATTGAAGACCTTCGGGAAATAGCGCAGACGTGCGATGAGCACGATATGAAGAGTTATCTTACCGTTAACACTATTATTTACGATCAGGATCTGGCATTGATGCGCACCATCGTAGATGCGGCCAAGTCGGCGGGTATCTCTGCGGTGATTGCGGCGGACGTAGCTGTGATGAGCTATGCGCGGCAGATCGGTCAGGAGGTACATCTCAGTACGCAACTGAATATCTCGAATGTGGAGGCCCTGCGCTTCTACGCACAATTTGCCGATGTTGTGGTACTGGCACGCGAGTTGAATCTGGAACAGGTAGCGGAGATTTATCGTCATATCTGCGAGGAGAATATCTGTGGTCCCGGCGGAAAGCCTATTCGTATCGAAATGTTCTGTCACGGTGCTCTCTGTATGGCAGTGTCGGGAAAATGCTATCTTTCTCTGCACGAGATGAACCACTCTGCCAACCGGGGTGCCTGCATGCAGGTGTGCCGTCGCTCTTACACGGTGCGTGATAAGGAGACGGATGTGGAACTGGACGTGGACAATCAATATATCATGTCTCCCAAAGACTTGAAAACCATCCATTTTATGAATAAAATGCTGGATGCAGGCGTACGCGTGTTCAAGATAGAAGGACGCGCCCGTGGTCCGGAGTATGTACGCACGGTGGCGGAATGTTACAAAGAAGCCATCCGTTCTTACCTGGACGGCACCTTTACCGATGAAAAGATAGCCGCGTGGGATGAACGTCTGAAGACTGTATTCAACCGTGGCTTCTGGGATGGGTATTATCTCGGACAACGCCTCGGCGAGTGGACGAAGAACTACGGATCGGCCGCTACGGAACGGAAAATATATGTAGGTAAGGGTATCAGATACTTTTCTAATATCGGTGTTGCCGAGTTCCTGGTAGAAGCTGCAGAACTGAATGTGGGAGACAAGTTGCTGATTACAGGTCCCACTACAGGAGCAGTATTCACTACGCTTGATGAAGCCCGTGTAGACCTGAAACCGGTGCAAACCGTGAAGAAAGGACAGCATTTCTCGATGAAAGCGGACAAAATACGTCCCAGTGACAAACTCTATAAGCTGGTTTCTACAGAAGAACTGAAGAAGTTCAAGGGACTGGATATTGAGAAAACACGTGGATGATACACTTTTGATACAGTTATATTGAATATGGAAAAGTATATCTATGAGTTAGAGATGAAGGTGCGCGATTACGAGTGTGATCTGCAAGGCATCGTGAATAATGCAAATTACCAGCACTATTTGGAGCATACCCGTCATGAGTTTCTGCTATCTACCGGTGTCAGTTTTGCGGGATTGCACGAACAGGGAGTCGATCCCGTAGTGGCACGTATCAACATGGCGTTTAAAACTCCTCTGAAGAGCGGTGATGAGTTTATTTCCAAACTCTATATGAAGAAAGAAGGCATCAAGTATGTTTTCTATCAGGATATTTTTCGGAAGAGTGATGATAAAGTAGTCATAAAAGCAACAGTCGAAACGGTGTGTCTGGTGAATGGACGACTGAGTGACAGTAAGCTTTTTGATGAGATATTTGAGGCATACCTCTAATGTTTTCACCACAGATTACACAGATTAACACAGATTATTCTTCTTGATCTGTGTTAATCTGTGTAATCTGTGGTGAATTGAATTTGTACAACCATGAACAACGACGAACGAATTTGCAGTATAGCCCTCACGCTTTGCCCCGGTATAGGACATATCGGGGCAAAGCGTTTAATAGACGGTATAGGAAGTGCCGCCGGAGTCTTTTCTCAACGTAAAGAACTGCCTGAATTGCTACCCGGTGTGAGTCCTACTATAGTTACTGCCCTCGATAATCCTGCCGCTTTCCTGCATGCCGAACACGAAATGGAGTTCGTGGAGAAGAATCGCCTCACTTGTCTGACTCTCAAAGATGAAGCTTATCCGTCTCGTTTGCGCGAATGTGAAGACGCTCCGATAGTCCTCTTCTTCAAAGGGCATACCGATTTCAATTGTCTTCGTGTCATCAATATGGTCGGTACTCGCAATGCCACAGAGTATGGCAAGCAATTCTGTGTAGATTTCCTGCGTGATCTTTCCTCTCATTATCCTGATGTGCTGGTAGTCAGCGGTCTGGCTTATGGCATTGATATCCATGCCCATCGCGCTGCCCTGGCCAACAACCTTTCCACCGTGGCTGTCCTTGCTCACGGACTGGACCGTATCTATCCTTATGTTCACCGTAAAACTGCCATTGATATGCTGGACAACGGTGGACTCCTTACCGAATTCCTCACCGAAACCAATCCTGACCGGCATAACTTTGTCAGTCGTAACCGTATTGTGGCAGGTATGACTGACGCAACCATCGTTGTGGAGTCTGCCTCTAAAGGTGGTTCGCTGATTACGGCAGACCTTGCTATAGACTATCATCGAGATTGTTTCGCCGTTCCTGGTCGTACAACTGATTCCTTGTCTATGGGCTGTAACCAGTTGATACGTGATAATAAAGCTGCTCTCATCCAGTCTGCCGATGACTTTATGCTGGCGATGGGTTGGACTACGGAAGAGGGATCCGCTAAACATGAAGGCATTCAACGCAGTCTCTTTCTTGAATTGACGGAGGAAGAAGAACTTGTGGTCGGCATCCTTACACGTTTGGGCGACCTGCATATCAACGTATTGGTAGTGGAATCCAATATTCCGGTGAATCGTATGACAGCTCTGCTTTTTGAACTGGAAATGAAAGGCGTGGTGCGGGCATTGGTGGGTGGGGTCTATCATTTATTAACATAAGCCATCCCTTGGAATGATATTTTTTCATATCTTTGTTCCCACAACCAGTCATAATGCTATGAAGTACCTGTTCTTTTTTATACTTCTGTTTATTGGAGAACTGTCCGTAAGCGCACAGCACATGTTCTCCAGGCAATTTCCATTCTTCAACCAACTCTCTTCCAATGAGATTTTCAGTATTCATCAGGATAGGGAAGGATACTTCTGGATAGGTACCACGAATGGTCTGGCACGTTATGACGGCTATCAGTTAAATACATTCCGTACAGACTATAAAAATCAGAATCTGCTGACTGACAATGGAATTACTGCTATTAATGACAATGATCTGTATGTATGGATCGGTACGTGGAAAGGGCTGAACCTGTATAATAAGAAGACTTGCCGGATAACTCCTTTCTCAGATGCACGGCTTCTGGATAAGGTGGTGGATGCCATAACAGTCGACAAGGATGGGAATGTTTGGATAAGCGCGGGTGGAATGATATACCGATGCGATTCTACCGCGCATATTATAAAGGAGTATGAAGTTGGAAATCTTCAGGAGGGATATGCAATCAGCAATATCTACGCAGACCAGCAAAAGCAACTTTGGGCAGTGGGATCACGGGGTATATTCAGATATGAGCCCGAAACTGATTCTTTTTTCCGTTATCCGCCATTGGGTAACGGACATACCGCATATATTATGCATCAGGATAATTCCGGTAATTACTGGATCGGTACATGGGGGGAAGGTTTATGGCAATTCTTTCCCTATGCACAGAAAGGAGGACACTATAAGAAACATAATATAGCTGCTTCGAACAATAAAGAAACCGGCATTGAATCCATTCTTTTCAGTATAGAGCAGGATGATACGTTTGGTTATCTCTGGATGCTTTCGTATGCCGGGCTCCATGCGTTTAAATACACAGATGCGGGAACACTGGAAAAGGTGGATATCAACCATCTGGTTGATACGCACATGATGTACACCCGGATATGCAAGGACAGGGAGGGTAATCTGTGGTTGCCTTCGTATGATATGGCGTACACTATCTTTTTCGATAATTCGAACATAGACAATTACCTTCTTCCTCAACTGAAGGAAGAGATGGGATGGGATGCCAATGTTATGAATCTTTGTCAGGGAAGTGATAGCACTATGTGGTTCAGGCAGGACAGATACGAATTGTGTATGTACGATTATTCACGGGATACATTTGCTGGTACAGGTGTGGGTGAGATTAATGCCATTATCAGATCTCTTCATAAACCCGGTGTCTGGGTTAATTCAAGTCGGACTCCTCATGTAATGAGATTGACACAACGGAACATGAAGGTGCAGATAGAAGAAGACATCAATATAGGAGGAGTTACAGGGCTGCTTGAGGATAAAGTTGGTAATCTGTGGATATCCAGATGGACGGATATAAATGTGAAACGTCCTGATAAAGATGACTTGGTAGCTTCGGGTAATGACGTTCCGGTAATGACTTCCCTGTTCAATGATGTAAAGGGAGAAGTTTTAGGGTTGTCTCACGAGAGCAAAATCTATCGGCTGAGTTGTGCCGACGGGCGGATTACCTGTGAATTAAAAGGCAGTGTTTCTTCTCTTCTGGAAAAGGAAGAAGTGAACAGTGTCTGCATTGACCGGGAAGGACGGTTGTGGCTGAACACTACTTTGGGAAGAATACTGCGGTCTGACGAAACGATGCATAAGTTTGAAAATGTATCACTGGATAATGAGATAGATGACTGTACTGTATTAGGATTACTTTCCGATAAGAACAGTGTGTGGATTATCACCAATAAGAAAGTACTTCAATATAATATTGATTCGCAGACTTTTCAGCACTATTCTACTGCTGATGATAATATTATGGTAGATGTTTTCAGGTATAAGGCTATCAGCCTGGACGGTTGGGGCGGGCTCTATGTGGGCGGACACCGTGGATTCATACATATTCGTCCCGTTAATGCATCGGTGGTGAACAGGGCTCCTACGAGCTTGCATATCACAGATGTCAAAGTTGAAGACAAAAGTATCTTCTTCGGCAATGCGGAAGCCTCGGGAGAGAATACGATACATAAGATTTTCCTTGGTCCGGATGATCGGAATATTGAGATTTTCTTTTCTTCGCTTTTGTATTCGTTGAATGCGGGATGTCGCATAGCGTATCAGTTGGAGGGGGTGGATCATTATTGGATCTATTCGGATAACAACAGAAATTCCGCCTTCTATAACCACCTGCCGAAGGGAACGTATAAACTCCGTTTGAAGTTGGAATATGAGCGAGGTAAGTGGACTGAAGGCGAGGTATTGCTGACCATTGTGAAAGAGCCTGCCTTCTATGAAACCTGGTTTGCATATCTTGTTTATGTCATTTTCATCGGATTGTGCTTTTATGTGGTAATCCGGCTTTATATGCGTCGTATTAAACTGAAGAGTGAAGTGAGATTGCAGGAAGAACTGACGCGTACCAAGCTGACTTACTTCACCAATGTTTCCCATGAGTTGCTGACACCGCTTACCGTCATATCCTGCATATCGGATTATCTGGATCAGAAGGTTCCTGCCGTGCGGCAACAGTCCGTCATGCTCAAGGCTAATGCGGAGAAGTTGAAGCGACTGATACAGCAAGTGCTTGATTTCCGCAAGATGGATGTGGGGAAACTGAAACTGAACGTTTCGGAAGGAGATATCCGTGAGTTTGTCCTGAACATCTGCCAGGTAAACTTCCAACCGCTTGCATTGAAGAAGAACATCACGCTGGATACTCGTTTTGAAGCGGAGGAAGCACATGGTTATGTGGATTTTGATAAGCTGGATAAGATATTGCATAATTTGCTGTCCAATGCCATGAAGTATACTCCTGAGAACAAACAGGTCACTGTTGATGTGAGAATAGTGGATGAGGCGGAGCACCGGATATTGGTGTTGAAAGTGGAAGATGAAGGTATTGGTATTTCAGAGAAAGAGTTGAAACATATATTCGTCCGTTTCTATAACAGTAAGAGGAATAGGGGAATTGAGTCGAACGGAATCGGTCTCTCGCTAACGAAAGATTTGATAGCCTTGCATCATGGCCTTATCACCGTGGAAAGCGTTTTAGGACAAGGTTCCTGTTTCACTGTAAAGCTGCCTGTTGACAAAGAAAGCTACTCTCCGGATGAATTGCTTGACGAGACGATGGTGTTGCAGACCGGTACGGATGATGTGCCCATGGAAGACTATGCCTCGTCTGATGAGGTGGGTAAACCGGCTATCTTGTTGATTGATGATAATACGGAATTGCTGTTCGTTATGAAAGAGATGTTCAGGGAACGATATACTGTACTGACAGCCGCAGACGGGCAACAGGCCTGGGATAAGTTGAAGAATAATGAGGTGGATGTCGTCATTTGTGATGTCATGTTGCCCGATGCCAATGGTTGGGAACTTTGTGCGCGTATGAAAGGTGATTTGCGTTTCAATCATATACCTGTTATCATACTTACGGCTAAGAATGGTATTGAGGACCGTGTTGCCAGCTATGAAGCGGGCGCCGACGGATATATAGCCAAGCCTTTTGAGTTGAAGATACTTTTTGCACGGGTGGATAACCTTATCCGATCTTCGAAGATGCGTCAGGCGGCTTTCCGTAAGGAGGAGAACCTGGATCTGGAAAGTCTGGCCTATCCCTCGGCGGATAAGCAGTTCCTGCAATCCATTATAGATAGCATCGAACAGCATTTGGAAGAGTCTGAATTCGACTTGGAACAATTGGCTGCGGAGAAGAATATGTCTAAGTCTACCCTTTACCGTAAGATAAAATCGATGACAGGAATGACTCCTTTGGACTTTATACGGAATATTAAGATGAAGCGTGCCTGCATGATGTTGTTCAACCGCTCGCATACTATATCCGAGGTTGCGTATGCTGTAGGATTCAATAGCCCCAAATACTTCACCCGGTGCTTCAAGGATGAATTCGGTGTGACGCCGAGTGAATATCTTCAGAAAAATACCCCTTAATTTTTAGTATATAGATGCTACATACAGGGGTAAAATCCTGTTATCAAGGGGTAAATTCGGGTCATGACAGAATCTCTCCCCTTCTATAAATGATTTCTGTACCTCCTTTTTCATAAGATATGAGTTGATTTGTTGTCAGATACCCAAACTTAAATCAAAGCATAGTTATGAAGAACCCCAGTATCCGTCATGGAAAATCATCCGGAAACAAATCAGTACTATTACTTACTGTATTAGCATTAGGCACCGGATTCTCTTCTTTGTCTGCCCAGACAAATGCCGCAAGTGACCAGATAACGGCACAACCTGCTGCTGACCGCATTGTACCTTTCCGCCTTAGTGAACAAGGAGTAGTCCGTCCTGTGGAATGGGGATTGGATACGGCTTGGGAAGATGAGGGAAATATCCGCCGTGGCCAGGGATTTATGGAAACGGTAGATATAGTGCGCGTTTCTTTTCGCCCCACCGATCCCATTGTGGATGGAGATTTGGGAGCTGATCAGAAAGAACATATACAAACACGACTTGGTTTACTGGGCTTTGTCTCTCCTAAACCCAAGTTAGCTATAAATAGCGATCACCCCAAGATTGACGATTCTTATAAAGGTAACGCCCAGGCTTGGGCTCAGATGATGGATTTGCATACTCGTTATTTTCAGGATGCAGGATACGAGGTGATTTCAGTGGCTCCATTCAATGAACCGGATTATACCTATACAGGACAAGGTACTCGGGAGGATTTCTACAAAATTGCTGTGGAATTGAGAGCGAATCCCCGTTTCAAGAATATTCGGATTTGTGGGGGAAATACTCTGAATTGTGATGAAGCACTGCCTTGGTATAACTATCTCAAAGAACAACTTGATGAGGGAAATACCCATCAGCTTGCCGGTGAATTCAATGGTTACGCTGCTTTCTACGAGACGGTTCGCAAGGATGGAAAAATGGCCATGAATGATGAGATGCACAACGTGATGGAGGCGATGGTGGGTCTGGAGTATGGGTTGCAGACCGGTATCTGGTGGGGAAGTGCGGAGTATGCCCGTGGTGAATTCTGCAAGATTAGCCGGGGTGGAGAACGACTGGCATATACTGAACATCGTCCTAATTGGACGGCAGCTTCTGTCTATCGGTCTAAAGATGGCAGTAAGGTTCAGGCTTTTGGAGGCGTTTCGGAACGTCAGGCTAAAACGACAACTTATCGTTTTGTATCCAAAGAGAAGGATGTGTTCTATGATGGTTATGGTCCGCAGCGTGAGTTCTACTTGGAGATGCCCGGAGGAAATTCTTATCAGGACGATGAACAGCGGAATGCCGAACGGGTGGTCAATATTACTTGGGGAGAAGATATTCAGCCGGTGATAGACGGGCAGTATGTGCTGATAAACCGGAGTACTCAGCGGGCAGTTGAAATAACCCAGGGCAACACGGCGGAGGGCACCAACGTGAAGACCGGAAAGTTTGACGCTTCCAAGGCTTATCAGCGTTGGTATGTCCGTCCGGTTTCCAGCCGTATCGGTGGAGATTTCAGCTATTTCTGTATTACGTCTCCCATAAATGGGATGTCATTCGACATCTGGAATTGGTCGTTGGAGGACGGCGGGAATATCGCCATCTATGGTGCCAGTAATGGCAGCAATCAGCAATGGGCATTGGAATATGCCGGGGATGGATGGTTTTATATACGCAGTCGCCATAGTGCCTTGTATTTGGAAGAGGGAGAGGAAGCTTTCAATGTGCAGCAAGGTACGAAAAAGGGAAGTAATGATGAACGGCTGCAATGGCGTTTGATACCTGCTCCGGCTTCTAAAATTGAAATTAAATCTTTAGCTACTCCAACCGGACTGACGACGGAAGGGCAATCTGCATCCGTTTTGTTGAAGTGGAACAAGCAATCCGATGCTACAGAATACACTGTGCTACGTTCCGAAACATCCGGTGGAGCTTACGAGATTATTGCGCGTAATGTAAAAGAAACCAGTTTTGTCGATCATAAGGCCTTAGCGGGTAAGAGTTATTATTATACGGTGAAAGCCAATGATAATTGTCTGAACAGTTCGCCGAAGTCACAAGAAGTAACTGCCACTATTACTGATGTGCATTCCCTAGTAGCACATTATACTTTTGATGGAGATTTACTGGACGAGACGGAAAATTTGAATCATGGTGCATCCTTGAAAAAAGCAATGTTTACCGATGGAAAAATAAACAAAGCTGTACAACTTAACGGCTCAACGGAATTTCTGCAATTACCTACGGATATTGCCAATCATCAGAATCTGACTGTTTCTACTTGGGTGAAGTGGGATGGTGGTGCAGACTGGCAACGTGTCTTCGACTTTGGTAGTGGTGAAGATCAATATATGTTCCTTACTTATAGCTCCAATATACAGTCACTCCGCTTTGCAATGAAAAACGGAGCGGAAGAACAGGCTCTGGAAACCGCCTTACCTTCTCCCATACGCATTGACAATTGGGTACATCTGGCATTGACTATCGGAGATGCGGAGGTACGGATTTATGTGAATGGAGAACTGGCTGTTTCATCCGGGGATATTACTATCCGTCCGATGGATATCCGTCCCTGTCTGAACTATATCGGTCGTAGTCAGTTTGTAGCCGATCCGATGTTTAAAGGAAGTATCGATGATTTCAGAGTTTATAATTATGAGTTATCAGCAGAGGATATAAAGAAAGTAGCCCAGGGGGAATCGGTAGGTATCATTACTCCGCAGATTTCCGATGATGAATTGTTTATCGGCCCTTTGCCTGCCGATCAGAAACTACAGGTTACTTATACACCTGCCCAGTCGTCGGGTAGAGTATCTCTCAGTATTTATAATATGCAGGGAGTTCCGGTACTTTCTCATGAGACGGCTGGTTCCAGTGTTACTACGCTGGATGTATCCGGATTCCCTACCGGTCTATACCTGTTGAGGCTTGTTGATAACAACCGGTCAGTTACACGTAAGTTTGCAGTGAGGCATTAATAAGTAGGGTATAAAATCCTTTCATCAGGGTATAAAAACGTTTCATGAAAGGATTTTGCCCCTTCGATAACCTGTTTTTGTGCCTATCTTCTAATTAAATATCACTTGCTTTGCCCTTGGATAATTAAACTTAGATCATATTAGTATTATGAGAACAGTAAGCAAATTACTTCTTTCTTGTGTGATGTTATTCACATTATTGCCGGACGCTGCGCTTCATGCATCCGACCGGAAGACTCTTTTTGACAGTAACTGGAAATTTCATTTAGGCATCGTAGCCAATGCCGAACAACCGGAATATAATGATAGTCATTGGAGAGTTCTTGATCTTCCCCATGACTGGAGCGTTGAACCATTGTCTTTTCAAAAACAAGGCATTACTACCGGTCCTTTCTCTCGCATGAGCGAAGGTGACATCGATACGGGACAGACCGTTGGTGGTGAAGGTTGGTACAGAAAAGAACTCACTCTTGCAGGAAGCGATGCCGATAAACGTATTGTTCTTTATTTTGAAGGAGTATACAATCAGTCCGAGCTATGGATCAATGGTAAGAAAGCTAATTATAATGTTTATGGATATACCTCTTATCGTGTAGACATCACTCCTTATCTGAATGCTCCCGGTACTCCGAACGTGATTGCCATGAAAGTGGTGAACGCCGGACGTAACAGTCGCTGGTATGCCGGTTCGGGTATCTTCCGCCATGTATGGCTGATCAAGACAAACAAACTCTATCTGGATAAATGGGATACTTTCGTCGACGCTTCCGAACTTCAGAAGAAGGAAGCTGTGATTCAGTTCTCTACTATTGTACATAACGAGGGCCTGCAAAATCAATCAGGTAAAATAGGTATTAAAATATATTCACCTGCCGGAAACGAAGTGTTTTCTACTTCACAGGACGTGATACTCTCTGAAGGAACGCCGGTGGCAACATCTTTCTCTCTTAAAAAGCCCGAGTTATGGTCAGTGGATACCCCTGTGCTTTATACAGCGGAAGTATCCCTTTCCTCAGACGGAAAGGAGTATGATAAGATATCTGTTCCTTTTGGTATCCGCACCCTTTCTTTTTCTGCTGAGAAAGGCTTTCTGCTGAATGGTAAGTCGATGAAGCTGAAAGGGGGTTGCGTACATCACGATAACGGACTTTTGGGAGCCGCCGCCATCGACCGTGCTGAAGAACGGAAAGTGGAACTGATGAAAGCTAACGGCTACAATGCCGTCAGATGTGCCCACAATCAAGTGTCCGAGTATTTCCTTGATGCTTGCGACAGATTGGGTATGCTGGTGATTCATGAAACCTTCGACCAATGGCAGAAAGCTAAACGCGAGCAGGACTATCATCAGTTCTTTGATGAATGGAGCGACTGGGATTTGGCTGCGTCTGTCCGCCGTGACCGGAATCATCCCTCTATCATTATGTGGAGTATCGGTAACGAGGTGGAGCAACGTGCTGATGAACCTGAGGGAGACTTGATTTCCAAAAGACTGGTGAATACCGTCCGCAAGTACGATACATCCCGTTTCACAACCATCGGTTCCAATGACTTCTGGGACAGACGCCAGTTTAGTTGGGACAAAGATTCCTACCGGATCTTCAAGAATCTGGATGTGGCAGGCTACAATTATATCTGGTGGAAATATGAGAGCGATCATGCTGCCTATCCCGATCGCGTGATCTATGGTAGTGAGTCTTATCCGAAAGAAGCTGCCCAGAACTGGAACTTGGTAGAAAAGCATCCTTATGTAATAGGTGATTTCGTGTGGACCGCTATTGACTATCTGGGTGAAGCCGGATTAGCTCATGCCTTGTATCTGAAAGAGGACGAGCATGATACGCAGTTTATGGGTTGGCCTTGGTATAATGGTTGGTGCGGTGATATTGACCTTTGTGGCGACAAGAAGCCTCAATCTTATTATCGTGATGTGTTGTGGCGCGAGCGTCCCATTACTATGGCAGTCCATGCCCCTGTTCCCGAAGGCAAGAAAGAAGTGGTGAACGGTTGGGGCTGGCCCAATGAGTTGGTGAGTTGGAATTGGACGAGTTGCGAAGGAAAAGTGATGAAAGTAAACGTATACAGCCGTTCTCCGAAAGTGAAACTCTATCTGAACGACAAGCTTATCGGAGAAAAAGAAACGGGTAAAGAGAACTACACAGCTACCTTCGATGTGCCCTATGAACCGGGAACTTTGAAAGCGGTGAACTCAAAAGGTAAGGAGGAATTCGTATTAAAGACTGCCGGAGAACCTGCGGCTATCCGTTTGATTGCTGACCGCAGTAAAATAAAGGCTTGCAAGAACGATCTTTCCTACGTCAAGATTGAGCTGGTGGACAAAAATGGAAACGTAGTTCCCGAAACTTCTCTGCCTGTCAAAATCGAATGTACGGGCAAAGGAACTGTCATAGCAGGTGGAAATGCAGCCTATGCCGATATGAAAAGTTTCCGTTCACTTACTCCCAATACATTCCGGGGAAAGGCTATTGCCATTGTTCAGCCTGATGGAGAAAAAGGCGACATACAGGTGAAAGTCTCTGCAAAAGGGTTGGAAGATGCTTCCATAGTAATAACAACCTACTAAAAAGCGATAGTAAGATAAGTTTTGCGAAGAAACTGGCATAAACCTGCATAAGTACTTAGGTATACATTTTCTTGTATGTTATCTTTGCAGGGTTTATGCGATTTTTTCTGCCGCAGATATTATTATATATAGGTGCTATAAAACAAGATAAATATCAGAAAAGATAATAAAAGAAGCTAACTTAATTTTTTAACTTTAATCTAGTAAGATGATGAAATCAGTATTAGTAAGAAACAATCGGAGAGTCCTTGCCGGCCTGCTCGTTTGCACTGGTTTTATTTGCAATTATCCCTCTTCTGCCTTTGCGGAATCGGATAATTCTTCAGTGCAAATAACGACTCAAAGTACAACACCGCAGAAACGTACTTTGGTAGGAACTGTAGTTGACTCCTCTACCGGAGAGACTTTGATTGGTGTAAATGTGAAAGTGCAAGGTGAAGATGGAGGTACCATTACCGACATTGATGGTAAGTTCCAGATTTCTGTAACCAGCAAAACAGAGCTGATATTCTCTTATATCTGTCTCTTATACACATCTCCGAGCCCACGAGACACTCGCTAATCTC
>ENA-UAKZ01000404-UAKZ01000404.1-human-gut-metagenome-genome-assembly--contig:-NODE-404-length-17210-cov-5.778374_pt1 | contig 17210 bp, 15 predicted proteins | sample MGYA00243693_ERZ654454 | MGnify/ENA primary metagenome ERZ654454 (study PRJEB26926, sample SAMN06164508) | human gut metagenome | biome: ENVO:00009003; feature: ENVO:2100002; material: ENVO:00002003... | reverse complement strand
GTTCGTCGGCAGCGTCAGATGTGTATAAGAGACAGTTCGTACATGGTATAAAAATCCTCTGTCTTGTCAAGATTTACCATAAATGATAAAATACCCCTATCTTAGAAAACAGAAAGGATATAGAATTATGGCAAATCCAATCGTAACGATTACTATGGAAAATGGTGATATCATGAAGGCGGAGCTTTATCCGGATATTGCTCCAAATACTGTAAACAATTTTATCTCCCTTGTAAATAAGGGCTATTATGATGGCTTAATTTTCCACCGTGTCATCAAGGGCTTTATGATTCAGGGAGGATGTCCAGAGGGAACCGGAATGGGCGGTCCCGGCTACAGCATTAAGGGAGAATTCTCAATGAACGGTTTTGAAAACAATTTAAAGCATACACCTGGTGTTTTATCCATGGCACGCGCCATGGACCCGGATTCTGCAGGTTCACAGATTTTTATTATGCACAAAACCTCCCCACATTTAGACGGACAGTATGCTGCATTTGGAAAAGTGACAGAAGGGTTAGACATCGTAGATAAAATTGCCTGTGTTGAGACCGATTATTATGATAAACCTATGCAGGAACAGAAAATCAAATCCATAACCGTAGAAACCTTCGGAGAGGAATATCCCGAACCAGAAAGATGCTAACTCAAAAATGGTCCACTGGACCATTTTCCCATATGCTTGGCAACCAAAAAACCTTCTATCTTTCCCACCCGGATAAGATAGAAGGTTTTTATATATCCTTCTTACAACATCTTCTTTTTTTTCAAAACCTTAAGCACAATTATACATATCACAACCGTCATAACACAGATAATGCCAAATCCAAATGGAGTACTTTGAAGAGGCACCCATCTCTCATCCACATTCATTCCATAGAAACCGGAAATAATATCCGGAATAGCCATGACAATGGTAATTACCGCCAGATATTTCATGACACTGTTAAGACGTATATCTATAATATTTGACAGCAGCTCCCTTGTACCATGAATAATATCGCGATAAATGGTTGTCATCTCAATCGCCTGTCCGTTTTCCACCTTGACATCATCTAACAAATCCTTATCTTCCGGAAACTGGCGTACACGGCTGTATCTGGATAACCGGTCTATCACTGCCCCATTTGCTCTCAATGAAGTGGCAAAATATACAAGATTGGATTCCAGCTCGTGCAGCGTTACCAAATCCTCCTCCTTCATATCCTCCTGGGCACGTTCTTCAATCTCAGTCCGCTTGTTATCAATTGTCCGCAGATATAACTGATACACCATACAGGTTCTATATAAAATCTGATAGACAAAACGCATCTGCTTTTTCGTGCTGAATTCTCTTACGGTAGAGTTCACAAAATACTGTAAAACCGGCGTTTCCTCTGCACAAATGGTAATCAGGTAATCATCCAGCAGAAGAATACCCAAAGGAATCGCCGTATACGCCTTCTGGTCATTACGAATCTCAATAATCGGAATATCCACCAGGATAAGAGTATAATCATCCTCCAGCTCCACACGGGAACTCTCATCCGCATCCATAGCGGCGCGGACATCGGCGATATCAATTTCAAACCGCTTTGAAATCAACTCCAGCTCGTCTATGCTGGGGTCTGTAAGCTGAATCCAAGAGCCGGGTTCAAAGGCATGCTCTTCTCTAATTTTACTGTTTTCTGTACGATAAATTTTAATCATCTTTCATGCCTCCATTTCTTATTATTCATTCCCCGGTATTTTCTTATCCATATTTAGAATGTGCTTTTACAAACTGCACACGCACTCTCTCAGTGTAATCTTTTTATAGATTCTTGTCAATTCCTCCTGTTATGATATCTGAATAAAATTGTTAAACCTTCTAGATACAAATTTATATCCAAGGCTTTTATTTTCAGGCACCCAAAGCCTATATTATAAAAATAAGTGCACCGCTTCCATAGCAGACTTGATTCCGGTAAAGATTTTACACTTATGCTTTCAATATCTCCATCGACAAAATCAAATGTTGATATTAAAAAATTTCTAAAATCAAATTGAAAGCCCAGCGAAGAAATATCTATATTTTCAATCTTAATATTGTCATATATGCAACCATTGAAGTTTATATTTACAGTAATCAATATATAATCATCATAATTGATGCAGTCCTTCAATCTCGTAGCATGAATCTATACATCGTAAAAATCATTGTTATTTTTATCACATCCTCACTCAAAAGGGTTAATGCCTTTTTTGAGTTTGATTTTTTTCGACAAATAAGTATAATATTAAAAGCTGAACACCTATTATCAAGGAATGGAAAACCAAAAAACTTATTTTCAAGAAAGAAAGGAAAATTTTTATGGAGAAAAAGGTAAAAGCATATTTATGGATGTTAATTGGGCTTATAACATGTATGGTATCTGTGCAGGTAGGAGATATGCCAAATGTACATGCGGCGACATATGGAGACTTTGAATATTATGATTTGGGAACGGAAATAGAGATTGAGGAGTATAATGGAAATGATACGGTGCTTGTAATTCCGAGCGAGATTGACGGTAAGGCAGTAACAAATATCAAGAAGCGTGCGTTTTGTGGCTGTAACAGTTTAAAAAGTGTAAAGATACCGGGAAGTGTAACGAGTATCGGGGCTGCTGCGTTTTTTGATTGTAAAAAATTAACAAATATAGAGATACCGGAAAGTGTAACGAGTATCGGGGAGGATGCGTTTGGTAATACACCGTGGCTTACAAATAAACAAAAAGAGAATCCTTTGGTAATTGTTAATCATATAGTGATTGATGGTGAGAAATGTAAAGATGTAATTATACCGGACGGTGTAACGAGTATCGGGGATAGTGCGTTTTTTGACTGTAAAAAATTAACAAGTGTAAAGATACCGGAAAGTGTAACGAGTATTGGGAATTATGCGTTTTGTGACTGTAGTAATTTAACATGTATAGAGATACCGGAAAGTGTAACGAGTATCGGGGAGGATGCGTTTGTGTACTGTGAGCGTTTGAGGTTAGTAGTTTTCCCCGGTTCCTATGCTGAAACATATGCAAAAAAATATCATATTCCATATGCTACAGTAGGCCAGAAGACGACTAAACTAAGCATTCAATTAAACAATCAAAGTGTATCAGGAACACTCAAGGCAAGGGTGAAGAAATCTTATCCTTTCAAAGCGGTTGTAACACCAGATAATGCAGATACAAAAAATGCAAAAGTTACATGGACGTCATCAAATAAAAAAATTGCAAGAGTAACCAGCAAAGGAAAGGTAACGATTAAGAAAGCAGGAAAGGTTACAATTACTGCTAAAACGGCAGATGGCAGAAAAGCAGCTGTAAAATTGAATGCCGCCAAGAAAGCGGTTAAGGTTACCAAACTGAAAATTACCGGAAGCAAAACCATGAAAGTAAAGGCAAAGCAGACCTTGAAAGTGAAGCTTGTACCTGCAACTGCGGATAATCAGAAGGTTACTTGGAAATCTTCAAATACCAAGGTTGCAACGGTTAATTCCAAAGGTGTAGTAACAGCAAAGAAAGCAGGAAAGGTTACAATTACAGCAACTGCAAAGGATGGAAGCAAGAAAAAGGCAACATTTAAAATCAAGGTAAACTAAGTAAATTAGTTATCCCAGGAGATGTGATGGATTTCACATCTCCTGTTTTGAGTATGGCGGGGCAAATGCATCATCTTATTCGTATCTCTCGTCTATCACCCGTTTTGTCTTCTTCTCACTTCGCGGAAGAGCCCCTATATCCACCGGGTTAACAATCGGTGTCATACCAATCCTGCTCTTAAAGGTATGGGCAAGCCTCTTTGCCACCTCCTCCTTTGGAGCGCCCCCAATTACTTCAACAGAAAGGGTCATAATATCCTTTCCATTCTCATGGCGAATTAACACCTGGTATTCACTGGATGCACCATCTACCATGGAAATGACATCCTCAATCTGGCTTGGGAACATATTAACGCCTTTTACCTTTAACATATCGTCGGTACGCCCTGCAATGATGTCAATTCTCGGATAAGGGGAACCGCAAGAGCATTCTCCCGGAATAATCCGTGACAAATCATGAGTACGGAAACGGATAAGAGGTGCTCCTTCCTTTACCAGCGTAGTAATTACAATCTCTCCCATCTCGCCATCCGGCAGTACCTCACCTGTCGCCGGGTCCACAATCTCAATATAGATATAGTCATCCCAGTAATGAATTCCAGTCTGTTTGCTGCAATTCACTCCGATACCCGGACCATATACCTCCGTAAGCCCGTAAATATCATATAATTCAATTCCCAGTTCATTCTGAATACGGCTGCGCATTTTTTCACCCCAGCGTTCCGAGCCTATGACACCTTTTTTCAAATGAATCCGATCCTTCATTCCCCTCCTTGCAATCTCCTCTGCCAGCAGCAGTGCATAAGAAGAAGTGGCACAGATAACCGTTGACTTCATGTCTACCATCATCTGAATCTGCTTATCCGTATTGCCCGGGCCCATGGGAATCGCCATTGCGCCTAATTTTTCACAACCGTTCTGAAACCCAATTCCCGCCGTCCACAAGCCATAGCCCGGCGTTATCTGGATACGGTCTTTATCCGTTATTCCTGCCATCTCATAGCATCGCGCAAACTGGATTGCCCAGTCATCCACATCCTTTGCCGTATAGGGAATGATAACCGGCGTGCCTGTGGTTCCCGAAGAGGAATGGATTCTTACAATCTCCTCCTCCGGAACTGCCATTAGACCCAACGGATACGCATCCCTTAAATCGCTCTTTTCTGAAAACGGAAGCTTTTCAAAATCCTCCTGGGACTGGATGTCTGAGATAGTAATTCCCTGTAATTTTTTTCCATAAAAGGTACTGCTTCCTGCCAACCGTTCTAACTGCTTCTTTATCTGCCTAAACTGTTTTTCTTTCATCTTCATAAAATATGTTCTCCACCTGCATGTTTTTTATTTTATTTTTCTCCAAAAGCCATCCCTGCCGTATTATTTAAACAGCATTTCCAGTCCACCAAACAAGCCTGCACTGGCAAGACCCATGATGATTCCCGCCAGGATAACTCCTGACAGTACCGCCAGTACACTGGTCTTAAAATCCATATCCAGAATACTGGCTGCAAGGGTTCCTGTCCAGGCTCCTGTTCCCGGAAGGGGAATCCCCACAAACAAAAGCAGCGCCCAGAATAATCCTTTTCCTGCTTTTTGTTTTAATTTCTCTCCGCCCTTGTGCCCTTTTTCCAGACAAAATGTAAAAAACCTTCCAATATACTTTTTATCCCTGCCCCATTCCAGCACCCTTCTGGCGAACAGAAAGATAACCGGCACAGGCAGCATATTTCCTACAATACACACAATATAGGATGGCAGCACCGGCAATCCTACACCAATTGCATAGGGTACTGCACCTCTTAGCTCAATTAACGGCACCATTGAAATAAAAAATGTAATCAAATATTTTGTCAGCATAAAATCTCCTTTTACTTATAGACATTCTAACCTTATCATATTACAGGAATCCGCTTCCTATTCGCACAATTTACAGGATAGTTCAGCCATTCCCTTTACTCTGCTGCGCTGCGTCCTTTCCAGCCTCTAATGCCTGAAAATTCAACTCATGGAACCTCTCCGGCACCTTCTTTCTCACAGCCTCCTTTATCTCCTCCATAGAGATATCGATTTCATTACAGGCAATCGCCGCCCCAAGCAGCACCACGTTAAGTGCCTTTGAGGAGCCCAGCTTCTCTGCAGCATTCTCTCCATCTACAATAATGAGACGGTCTACGTTGCTTTTCAGATAAGACAGCATTTCCCCTGCCTCATACTCCTTTGCCGCCAATGATGCAGTCACTGGTTTTACTGCCTTTTGGGAAACAACCACCACACCGCCAGCTTTCAGATAGGATAGGTTTCTCACCGCCTCCGCTGGCTCAAAGGCAATCATCACGTCGGCCTTTCCCTCCGGAATCAGCGGAGAAAATACCCCCTTACCGATACGCACATGACTGGTTACACTGCCTCCCCGCTGAGCCATGCCAATAGTCTCGGCGGATTTTACTATTTGACCCTTCGCCATGGCAGCGTAAGATATCAGCTTCGATGCCAGCACCGTACCCTGACCGCCCACACCACACAAAATAACGCTCTTACTCATTTCTGCCACCTCCTATTGCATCCACCGGACAGACACTTTTACAGATTCCACACCCAAAACAGAGGGATGGTTCAATCACAACCCTTCCTTCGTTTACCGTGATAGCCGGACATCCCAGCTCACGGATGCATTTCTTACAGTTAATGCATTTCCTCGAATCAATTGTACACGGTTTTTCCGGCTTTGACACTGCAATACAAGGCGACTTAAAAATAATTGCCTTCACCCCCGGTTTAGCAGCGGTATCCTTCACAGCTTCAATTGCAGAGTCAAGCTCTAACGGATTCACCGTGCGTACCTCCGTTAAACCGATTGCTTCTAATATCTTCACAATGCTTATTTTATTTACAATATCCCCCATCATAGTCTTTCCGGTTCCCGGATGGGGCTGGTGACCGGTCATAGCCGTAGTGGAATTATCCAGCACCACTAAAACCATGTCATGCTGGTTATATACCGCATTGACAACACCGGTGATTCCGGATGCAAAAAATGTGGAATCCCCCACAAAGGCAAAGCAGGTGGTATCCTTTTCTACCCTTGAAAAGCCCTGCGCCATCGTAATCCCTGCTCCCATACAGAGGCAGGTGTCCGTCATATCTAAAGGCTCTGCATTTCCCAGGGTGTAGCATCCGATATCCCCGCAAAAGACCGCCTTTTTCCCTTCCATCGCCTTTTTCACTGCATAGAAAGAAGCACGGTGCGGACAGCCGGCACACAAAACCGGCGGACGTACCGGAAGCTCCGGCACAGACATCTGCTCCGTGATATCCATGGTATCCTCCTGTAGTCCGTCCGCAATCCCCAACGCTTCCCGCAGCTGTAAAAATTCAATAATATTATTCTTTACGGATTCTACACTGTTCTCCCCTGCATTTTGTACAGTTCCGCTTATTTTTCCGCTAATCTGTATAGCAATCTGATGCTTCCCTGCGCACTGCAGCAGCATGCGCTCAAGTACCGGATCTAATTCTTCTATCACTAAAACAGAGGTAAGCCCTTCCATAAATTCCAAAGCCTTATCCTCTGGAAAGGGATGGGGTGTTCCCACCTTAAACAGGCGGATATTAGGAAGAACATCGGAAGCGTTTTCTCCCAACATATCAAAGCCTGTTTGTTCCCTCAATATCTCCAATGCTTCTTTTACATAGGAATAACTGATTCCTCCGCATGCAATTCCAACCGTTGCCCGTCTGCTTCCCTCTAGTTTATTGTAAGACAGTTGCCCAAGTGTCTTTCCAATCACTGGCAGGCTGTCCTCAATCTCACCGTGTCTTTTATGGGAAAGCTTCGGAAATATAACCCATTTTGAGGAATCCTTTACAAAGCCCTCCGGCTTATTTTTGTAATACTCCTCTTTCTCCTTCACATCTATAGATGCATAGGCATGACATACCCTTGTTGTGGAGCGGAACAACACCGGTGTGTGATATTTCTCAGAAACTGCAAATGCGCTCTGAATCATCTCATACGCCTCCTCCACGGAAGATGGGTCAAATACCGGCAGCTTGCTAAACTGCCCGAAGGTTCTTGTATCCTGTTCGGTCTGGGAAGAAATTGGACCCGGGTCATCCGCCACCATCACAACCATGCCACCCTTGACACCCACATAGGCAAGACTCATCAATGGGTCACTAGCAACATTTAATCCCACCTGCTTCATGGTCACCATGGTTCTTGCTCCGCTGTAAGCTGCCGCTGCTGCCACCTCTAAGCCTGCCTTTTCATTTACCGACCATTCCACATATATACTGCCGTCATTGCGCCTTGCAACGCTCTCTAAAACCTCTGTAGACGGGGTTCCCGGATATCCTGAAACCACATTTACACCTGCTGCCATTGCACCTAAGGCAATGGCTTCATTTCCCATTACAAACTCTTTATGCATCTTACTCACCTTTATCTTTATTTTATCAAAACGGAAAGCACCATTCTACTTACTCTTATGACTGGCTTCCCTTAACCTCATGTAAGTATATCATTGAATGAAGGATTTTGCTACTCTATTATCAGCAAAAAAATATTAACGGAACACTTTGCTTTTCTATACACCTACAGAACCTGCCACCGGCAGCTTCTTCCGGATGCATGGCAACTCAAAAAAGGTCCATTGGACCTTTTTCTCATATACTTGACAACATAAAAACAGCAGATAACAATACCTCCGTATCCCTACCTGCTGCTGGAATTTTCTTATCTTTAATTATCTGCTCATAACAGCCTCTGACTGTCTTCCTAAATCTTTTATACTATGACATGTTCATCTTCTGTTTAATCTCATCAATGATAGCGGCTATGGCATCTAATGTATCTATAATCGCATCCATCCGTATTTTCTCATTATCATCAATAATTCCATCCTTCATAATATCTACCAGTTCCCTGGATATATCATCCATATCCTGTGCAGAACCTAAGAATTTTAATACGACTCTATCTAAACTTTCATTATTATTCAATTGGATATTATCCTTTAACAAATAATCCGTTGATACTTCAAAAAAATCGCTAATTGCAATTACCTTGTCTGTCTCGGGTAACGTTGTCCCCAATTCCCATTTTGAAATGGCTTGTCTGCTTACATTTAATTTCTCTGCCAGCGCTTCCTGCGAATAACCATATTGTGTTCTCAAATTTAATAATTTTTCTGCAAAGTTCATAACGTCACACCTCCACTCTGATTATATTTTATAAAAGAATCTAAATCAACCACTTAATAATGGAATTTCGGCAACTTCTGGTTGCGGTTATACCAGTTATCGTACATACATATACCCCAGATAATTCCAATCATTATCCGGGGTATATAAACTCATTTATTGAATTTCAGGAAATCCCTACTCCTCTAGGGAATTCTTCTTATGCACAGTGACGGTCTCATTATAACAGGTAAAAATATCCTCAACATATTTCTCGTCCATTTTTGGTGTAAGGAAGCTTACAACCGGAACTACAATCAGGCTTGCAAGCATAGTAATGGCTCCCGCATTGATTGGAGATGCAATAAATCCGATAAACATGTTGGAAACCGTAACTCCAACACCTACAATGTAGCTTGCCCATACAGCCGCTCTCGTAATCCTCTTTGCGTAAAGACCATACATAAATGGTGCCAGGAATGCCCCTGCCAGTGCACCCCAGGAAATACCCATAAGCTGAGCAATAAAGGTAGGCGGGTTCAGTGCCAGTACAACGGACAAGATAATAAAGCCTGCAACCAGCACACGCATGACAATCAGCTGCGTTTTATCGCTCATGTTCTTAGCAACCGATTCCTTCAAAAAATCCAACGTCAAGGTGGAGCTGGAGGTCAGCACCAGTGAGGATAAGGTTGACATGGAAGCGGAGAGTACCAATACAACTACGATACCAATCAAAATATCCGGTAAGGTGGATAACATCTGCGGGACAATAGAATCAAATGCAATGCTGCCATCCGCATTGTAAATTGCAGGGCTATCAAACAGACGTCCAAAGCCTCCAAGAAAATAACAGCCGCCGGATATAATGATGGCAAAAAAGGTGGAAACCACCGTACCGGTTTTGACTGCCTTTTCATCCTTAATGGCATAGAATTTATGTACCATCTGTGGAAGACCCCAGGTTCCAAGGGAGGTTAAGATAACCACACCTAACAGATTAACAGGGTCCGGTCCAAAAAAGCTTGTGAGAAGTCCCTGTCCTCCTGACAATGCCGGAACTGCGACATCCTCCGCAGAAATAAGTGAAAGCTCTTTTACTGCATTTAAAAAACCGCCCTGCCCATTTAAAACTGCGACAATCACTGCACAGATACCAATCAGCATGATAATACCCTGGATAAAATCATTTAATGCCGTAGCCATATAACCGCCTACAATAACATAAACACCGGTTAACAGTGCCATTACAATGATACAGACCTTATAGTCAATATCAAAAGCCATTCCAAACAGTCTGGACAGACCATTATAAATGGATGCCGTGTATGGTACAAGGAACACAAACGCAATGGCAGATCCTGCAATGCGAAGTGCTTTGGAATCATAACGCTTTCCGAAAAATTCCGGCATGGTCTTTGCATCTAATTTCTGAGTCATGACACGGGTTCTTCTGCCCAATACCATCCATGCTAACAGACTTCCGATAAAGGCATTGCCAAGACCAATCCATGTGGAGGCAAGACCATATTTCCAGCCGAACTGTCCTGCATAGCCTACAAATACAACAGAGGAGAAATAAGAAGTACCAAAGGCAAACGCAGTAAGCCACGGTCCTACCCCTCTTCCTCCCAGTACAAAATCATTGACATTGGTCGCTTTTTTTCTCGAATAGATACCAATCCCAACCATAACAGCAAAAAATACAACAAGTAACAAAATTTTAACTGCCATCTTCTCTTTCTCCCTCTCTTTTGTCTCATAGATTTGACATCCTTCCGAAGGTTCTCCGGTTTGGGGCTTTAAAACATTTATGTTTTAAAGCTTTAATGTCATAAAGTGAATTATATGAAAAAACAGCCATTCTGTCAATGGCTATTTTTCCAATTTGCAACAAAAAAGGCATCTGTTTTTATTTAGCTTTTTCTATCTTTTTAATTTATTCTTTACCTTTTTGAAACCACGTCTCACTGGATGCTTAATAATATCCCTGAGATTCTCTATTTCCCTTTTCTGCTCCTGCAATTGCTTTTCCAGCTTTTGCTCCAATGTCAAAAAAGAGGTTCCCATAAACAGTATGATATCCTCCAGCATTTCCTCATTATCCGGAGTCCATTTTTGCTCAGCGCTGTATTCAAAAGGAAATAAATCCTCTTCCTCCATTCCCATATATGCTTTCCCAATCAGCCGGTTTCCCTCCCTATATTTTTCATAGAGCTCCTCCGCCTCCTGTCTGGAAAACATACTGTATTTCTCGTTATCCTTTTTGCTGTTGGAATTATGCGCCAGTATATTCTGGAACAAGTTGCTGTGTGTATCCAAATCCGGAAGCTTATTTAAAATCCGTTTTATTTCCGCATTGTTCTTTGTAAGGCTTCTGTTAAGTGTCTTTGCCCGAACCTTAAATGCATCCGAATACTGAAGTCCAATGACATTGCCAAAATCTTCATAAATGGAACCCCCAATAAAATATTCCCTGTCAAAACGCCGGACAATCAGATTTTCTTTTCCTACATACTCTGCGATGCCATGCAGCATTTCATAATAATCCAGATGCACAATTGGCATCTGCGTTGTCATTTCCTCCCAGGATAAAACACACTCCCGGTAAAGACCCTCTTTAATTCTCTGGCTCCACCAGGAAAACAGAAAATCATCCTGCCTGCGGAGATAAACAATGACCTTGGTGGTAAAATGATTGGCATCCATCTCCCTCCTCAACTTTGCCCAGACATTGTCTGTATCCCGAAAACCGCAGTTCCATAAACCCTCATCGGATAAAATCACATTATGATATGACGCAAAGGTGCTGTAAAGGATTTCAAATCCTTCTTTAAAGTACTGCTCTTCCTTCTCGATATCCCGTTCTCCATTTTCATCCGTAACCCTTCCAAACATAAAATGTGCCGTGCGAAGCCGACTCGCATTCCGGTACCGGAAAGGCATTACGGGATAGCAATATCCCTGACGGTTTAACTCCCCCTGATTGTCTGAACAGAAATTTTGCAAAACGGTTGTGGCTGTTCTTGGCATTCCAATATGCAAATAAAGTGTTTTCATGTCCTATTCTCCTTCTCAAATTGCAAACCTTACTGCCACAATCCCCGTTTAACAAGGATTTTCTTTTCCAGCACAGTAAAGAAACACTTATCAATTATAATTCCTACTATAACAATAACTAACATCACCAGCATAACCTGATTAATGTCCGCCAAATCTCGCCCCATAATCAATGTCTGTCCAAGACCAACCGATGTTGTCATGACCTCGCCCGCCATAAGGGCTCTCCATGCAAAGGACCACCCCTGCTTCAGACCGGATACCAGCTCCGGCAGACATGCCGGAAAAATAACATGCCAGTAGAGCTGCCGTTTGCCCGCTCCCATGGTGAGTGCAGCCTTAATATAGATTGGCTGTACATTTTTTATTGCATTATCTACCGAAATTGCAATACTGAAGGCAGAGCCCATTACCACAACAAACAAAATTGCTTTTGTAGACAGCCCAAACCATAAAATGGAAAAGGGCACCCAGCACACACTGGGGAGCGTTTGTATGCCCAAAACCACAGGCTTTAAATTTTTCTGTAAATAGCGGAAATGGTTGATGAGAAGTCCTAATACCAGTCCCACCACCACTGCAATTCCATATCCGACGATTCCCCTTAACAGAGAATTGCCGATTGCCGATAACAGGGTGCCGTCGCTGCAAAGCTCAACAAACCGCTCTCCGACTCCCAATGGAGAGGGTACGGCATAAGGTTTACAAAAAGCAAATATATCCACGCTTACCCAGTAAAAGAGCTGCCAGAACAGAATCAGAATACATAAAAATATAAAAACTCCCATTCTAAATCGCCTCCCCTCTGATTTCCTCCAATATCCGGTGCCGCAAATCTACAAATTCCGGCGAATATACATGCCGGGGCCGCTGCAGATTAACGTCTATAATATCCATCTGTTTTTCCAGATTCGGTGAGAGCACGACCACCTTGTCGCCAAGATACACTGCCTCCTCTACACTATGGGTAATAAAAAGTATCGTCCGCCTTGTCTGCTGCCAGATTCTTTGAAGTTCTTCCCTAAGCTTATTTGAGGTCTGCTTGTCCAGCGCAGAAAACGGTTCATCCATTAAAAGAACAGAAGAATCCATTGTAAGTGCTCTTGCAAGCGCTGTCCGCTGACGCATCCCGCCGGATATCTGATGAATCGGATAGTCTCTATACTCTGACAAGCCCACCATTTCCAGATAATATGCCGCCTTTTCTTCCTGCTCCTCCTTTGATGCACCTGCTAGTTTCAGTCCGAATTTTACATTTTCAATTACGGAGAGCCAAGGGTATAGTCCATGCTCCTGAAACATTACCGTCCGGTCAGCCCCCGGTCCGATAATCTCTTTTCCGTCTAAGAGAATCTGCCCACTGGTAGGGGGAATCAGTCCCGCAACCAGATTCAGCAGCGTACTTTTTCCGCATCCGGATACTCCAACAATGCATACAAACTCTCCATTTCCTACTTCCAGATTAATCTCGTTCAAGGTTGCGGCTTCATTATTATCATAATACTTGCTAAGATTTTTAATTACTAACGACATGCTGCTCCTCCACTATTCCGCAAACAGTTTCTTTTCTTCCGGCACTTCTTTAATAAATTCCTCCTGCTGGCTTATCTTTGCAAATCCCATAACAGATTCCCTGTTAAGCTCTGTCGACACACCAATCCGTTCAAATGCCTGTTTGATAACCGATTCACTCAAGGATTTTCCGGTAGCCTGCTGCAGCTCTTCGTTGATTGTCTTAAGAGCTGCCTCCTTGTCATTTTCGATTCTTCCGGCAGCCGCTTCATGCTCCGCTAAAAATGTTTCCACCAGCTCCGGATTCTCTTCCATAAACTCTTCTCGCACAACCACCACTGCCACATCATACTGACCGTCCATATAGATTTCATTATAATCCAGCAGGATTTCCGCTCCCTGCTCTAACAAAGTGGCTCCCCATGGTTCCGGTACCAATGCTGCATCAATGTCACCCCGGTCCATCATATTCGCAACATCTGCATTGGCAACCGCACTTACAGTCACATCACCGCCCTTCTCCACGGTCTCAAGACCATTTTCCTCCAGCAGATGCAGAAGACATAAATGCTGCGTATTTCCAATCTGCGGAATTGCCACGGTTTTTCCCGCCAAATCTGCCATCGTTTCAATTCCGGCATCCTTTCGTTTTACCAAAACCGCACCACCCTGAGATGCACTCGACAACACGACCACATCCCCATTTGATTTTACATTTGCACTGATTGCCGGAACCGGACCGATATATCCAATATCAATATCTCCAGAAAATAATGCTTCCACCTCTGCCGGACCGGCATTAAAGGCTGTCCAGTTAACCTGCACATCTTCAGAAACACTGTCCTCTAAGGTTCCCTCTGCCTTCATAAGCAATGCCTGTGCATGGGTTATATTGTTAAAATAACCCACATTTATCTGTGCCGTTTTCTCTTTGGCTCCACATCCCGTTATTCCCGCCGCCACAAAAATAATCGTTCCGGATAATAGCCATTTCTTCCATTTTTGCATATTTTCTTACTCCTTCGCCGTATTGTTATCTACAGATACCTCTCTAACATCTGCATAATTTTGTCCGTACATTCCTCAATATCATATTTGCTTGTATCAATCACGAGCTCTGCCTTTTCCGGCTTCTCATAAGGACTGGTTATTCCTGTAAAATCACTGATTTTCCCGTCTCTTGCCCTCTGGTAAAGCCCCTTCACATCCCTTTTTTCACATTCCTCCAGAGGTGTACTTACATAAACCTCTATAAACCGGTCTCCTACAATATCTCTTGCCACCCTCCGGTCTGACCGGTACGGTGAAATAAAAGAGGTTAACACAATCAGACCTGCATCATTCATAAGCCTTGCAACCTCTGCCACCCGTCTGATATTTTCAATCCGGTCATTTTCCTTAAAGCCTAAATCCCTGTTCAATCCCATGCGGATATTATCTCCGTCAAGAAGCATCGTATGTTTTCCCATAAAAATCAGTCTCTTTTCCAGTTCATTTGCCAGGGTGGACTTTCCCGCCCCGGAAAGACCTGTCATCCAGACCGTCATTGCCTTTTGTTGCAGCTGGTTTTCCCGTATCTGCCTTGTAATATCCATCTCCTGCCATTTTATATTGTTATTCCGGGCTAGTGGCTGCTGTACAATACCTCCGGCAGCAGTTTTGTTTGATACCCGGTCAATCAAAATAAAAGAGCCCAGCTCCTTATTTTTTGAAAAACGTTCAAAAACAATGCTGCTGCCCGTTGATATCTCACAGCTTGCCAACTCATTTTTGTATATGGTATCTGCATACACCTCCGCACCGGAGTTTACATCAATCTTGTATTTAATCCGCATAACCGTTGCCGGTAATAACTGTGTCCCCAACTTTAACAGAAAATTCTTTCCCTCCACAAGGCTGCTCTCATCCATCCACAATAGAGATGCCCCAAACAAAGAACCGGTCTCTGGTTCTGCCCCCTTTTGCAAAACACAGCCTCTGGAAATGTCCACTTCCGTATCCAATGAAACCGTAACCGCATATCCCTTTTCACTTTCCTGTACCTCAGTGCTTCCCTGTAGGATTTTCGTAACAACCGCCTTTTCACCGCTTGGCATCACTGTAACCTCTTCGCCCACAGAAATCCTGCCGGAGGCTATCTGCCCCTGAAAGCCCCGAAAGCTCTGGTTCGGACGGCAGACCCTCTGAATTGGCATAGTAAAGCCCTGCTCTGCTTCCTCCTCTGTCACATCTATCTGCTCTAAATAGGAAAGCAGCGGGGTTCCGGTATACCAGCGCATATTCTTTGATTTTCTGACAATATTATCTCCCTCCGTAGCAGAAACCGGAATGATACACAGGGATTCATAATCAAATTCTGCCATTAAAACCTTAATATGCTTTTGTATTTTATTAAATTTTGACTGCTCATAATGAATCGTATCCATTTTATTAACAGCAAATACAAAATGCTTTATCCCCATAAGCGCACAAATCCTCGCATGCCGCTTTGTCTGCACCTGTACATCCTGACTGGCATCCACTAAAATTACTGCCAGAGAAGCAAAAGATGCTCCCACTGCCATATTCCGGGTGTACTCCTCATGCCCCGGTGTATCCGCCACAATAAAGCTTCTGTTCTCTGTTGAAAAATACCGGTAGGCAACATCAATAGTTATTCCCTGTTCCCGCTCCGCCATCAGCCCATCTAACAAAAGGGAATAATCAATTTCTCCCTCCCTGGAACCAATTTTTGAATCTAAAACCAATGCTTTTTCCTGGTCTGCAAAGATTAACTTTGCATCATACAGCAGATGTCCGATTAACGTGGATTTTCCGTCATCCACACTGCCGCAGGTTATAAATTTAAGAAGCTTATCATTCATTTTAAAAATACCCTTCCCTTTTTCTTTTTTCCATACTGGCAACACCGCCATCTGAATCAATTACCCGGCTTGTCCGCTCTGACTCCACCGATGCCAGTGTCTCTTCAATAATTTCATCCAGCGTAACGGCATTGGACTCCACTGCTCCAGAAAGGGGATAACAGCCCAATGTCCGGAATCTGACCATTTTTTGTTCCACCTTTTCCCCCGGTCTTAACTGCATTCTGTCATCATCTACCATAATCAGGTTTCCATCCCGGCTGACAACAGGGCGCATTGCCGAATAATATAGAGAAACAATCGGTATATTCTCTCTCTTAATGTATTTCCATATGTCTTTTTCTGTCCAGTTTGACAGTGGAAATACCCTTATGCTCTCTCCCTTTTTTATCTGAGTATTGTAGAGTTTCCACAGCTCCGGTCTCTGGTTTTTCGGGTCCCATGCATGGTTTTCATTCCGAAAGGAAAAGATTCTCTCCTTCGCTCTGGATTTTTCCTCGTCTCTTCTTCCTCCACCGAACGCTGCCGTAAAACCATATTTGTCAAGAGCCTGTTTCAGCGCCTGGGTTTTCATAATATCCGTATAAGCCGCACCATGGTCAAAGGGGTTAATTCCCTGGCGCACTCCATCCTCATTGATATATTCCAGCATTTCTATGCCAAGCCTCTTTGCAGTCTCATCCCGAAAGGATATCATTTCTTTAAATTTCCAGGTGGTATTTACATGTAAAAACGGGAAAGGAGGTTTCTCTGGATAGAATGCTTTAAATGCAAGATGCAGCATAACAGATGAGTCTTTTCCAATAGAATACAACATGACCGGCTTCTCACATTCTGCGACTACCTCCCGCATAATATAAATTGCCTCAGACTCCAATTCATCTAAATGATTCATATAGTATCTCCTTAAATTTTTATATAAATGGTGTATTTCTTTATTTCTGTCTCTTATACACATGTCCGAGCCCACGAGACACTCGCTAATCTCGTATGCC